>Ga0316622_100001937_pt1 | contig 13965 bp, 11 predicted proteins | sample OWC_Aug_OW2_C1_D_FD_207646 | JGI IMG/M metagenome (GOLD analysis project Ga0316622, IMG submission 207646) | Wetland soil microbial communities from Old Woman Creek delta, Ohio, United States - OWC_Aug_OW2_C1_D5_C | ecosystem: Environmental > Terrestrial > Soil > Wetlands | place: USA: Ohio... | reverse complement strand
TCGCGGACAAGCGTCTGGCAGCAGGCGAGGATATTCTTGGCTTTGTTTCGGAAGAAGCCGGTGCTGCGAATCTCCTGCTCGAAGGTCGCAGGGTCGGCGCCGGCATAATCGGCGGCAGACCGATAGGCCTTGAAGAGAGACTCCGTGACCTGGTTCACGCGGGCGTCGGTGCATTGCGCCGACAGAATCGTCGCAACCAGCAGCTCCAAGGGCGTGGAGAAGCGAAGCTCGCAGTGGGCATCCGGGTACGTCCGGCCCAAGATTCGCAGGATCTCCCGAAGCCGCTCTCGCGGCGGGGCGGGCGCACCCGGGTGCCTGGCGGCTCCCTTCCTCTCTTTTCGCGTCTTGGTCATCGCTCTGAACCGGCGCAAGCCGCGGACGGCACGCACTCGTTCGGGGGCCTCCGGGGCTGACCGCTGAAAGCTGACAGCTACCGGCTACCCCTATTCCCGCTGCAAGAGCTCGATGGAGATGCCATCCGGGCCTTCGATGAAAGCGAACTTTCCGGTGGGATTCAGGGGCTTCACGTCCTGGGTGAACTTCACGCCACGGGCCTTCATCTTCGCCGCCTCGGCCTCCAGATCCTTGGTCTTGAAAGCCACATGGTAGGCACCGTACCGCACAGCGCCCGTCGAGTTGTCGACAGTCTCGTTCGCCCGTTTCGGCGAGAAATTGTACCAGCACCCGCCGATGTCGAGGGTGATGATCTGCATGCCGTTGACCTCGAACCGCGCCACTTCTTTGCCGCCGAAGTTCTCCTTGAAGAAGGCCGCCGTCTTGTCCTGGTCGCTACACTTGAAATGGGTGTGATCGTACTGCCAGCTCATGCGATGTTCCTCCATGCCTCGCTTCGGGTTTCAGGAGTCCGTCGAGGCACGCCGCCCCGCCGGTCCCAACCTGCAACTAGACCCACGGCTGCCCGCCCACCAACCGGCGCATGCGTCGTGCGGCGCCGGTCTGGTGCGCCGCCTTGCTCACCGCCGCCGCCACGGCCGGCGCGACGCGCGCGTCGAAGACGCTCGGGGTGATGTACTCCTCCGACAGCTCGCGCGCAGACACAAGCGATGCGATGGCTTTGGCGGCGGCGACCTTCATGGCCTGGTTCACCTCCGAGGCCCGGGCGTCCAGCAGGCCGCGGAAAAAGCCGGGGAAACATGAGACGTTGTTGATCTGGTTGGGGTAGTCGGATCGCCCGGTGGCCATCACCCGGACGTAGCGCGCGGCCTCCTCCGGGAGGATCTCGGGAACCGGATTGGCCATCGCGAAGACGATCGAGTTCTTGGCCATCTTCTTCACGCCCTTCAGCGGGAGCGTGCCCGGTCCGGACAGACCGATGAACACGTCGGCGCCCCCGATCACGTCCAGGACGTCGCCCTTCACGTTCCGGGGATTCGTGACGCCCGCGTACCACTCCTTCATCGGATTCATGTTCTCGGTGCGGCCCCGGTACAGGGCGCCCTTCGTGTCCAGCCCGATGATGTTGCGCGCACCCATCGCCATCACGATCCTGGTGCAGGCAATGCCGGCCGCGCCGATGCCGCTCACCACGATCTTGGTCTCCCGCAGGGATTTCTTCACGATCCTGAGCGCATTCAGCAGCGCCGCCAGGACCACGACCGCCGTCCCGTGCTGGTCGTCGTGAAAGACCGGGATGTCCACCGCTTTCTGGAGGCGCTCCTCGATCTCGAAGCAGCGTGGCGCCGAGATGTCCTCCAGATTGATCCCGCCGAATCCCGGCGCGATGGCCTGGCAGATCCGGACGATCTCGTCGGTATCCTGCGTGTCCAGACAGATGGGAAAGGCGTCTACGCCCGCAAACTCTTTGAACAGCGCCGCCTTCCCTTCCATGACCGGCAGCGCCGCCGCGGGCCCGATGTTCCCCAGGCCGAGAACGGCCGACCCATCGGTGACGACCGCCACCGTGTTCTTTTTGATCGTGAGTGCGTGGGCCTTGGACGGGCTGTCGTGAATCGCCATGCACACCCGTGCCACCCCCGGCGTGTACACCATGGAGAGGTCGCTACGGGTCTTGATGGGGCTCTTCGAGTGGATCTCGATTTTGCCGCCTAGATGGGCCAGAAAAGTGCGGTCGGACACGTGGACGACCTTTGCCCCAGGGACTCGTCCTACCGCCTTGGCGATCACCCTTTCGTGGGCCTCATCCCGGGCGTCCACGCTGACGTCTCGGATGATCGTGCCGCTGCCGAACCCGACGATGTCCACGGCCCCGATGTCGCCCCCGGCCTTCCCGATGGCGGATGTGATCTTCCCCAGCATGCCGGGGCGATTCTGGATCTCCACGCGCATGCTGATGCTGTAGCTGGCACTCGGCTTCGGAATCATGAGACGCCCCCTTGCAGCACGAGGTGCAGTGCGTGATCGTATCAGCGGGCGGCCAGATAGCGTTCGAGCCGTCCGAGGGCCTCCGCCAGGTTCTCCAGCGAGTTCGCGTAGGAGAAGCGCAGGAACCCCTCCCCGTTGGTCCCGAACGCTACGCCGGGGGACACGCATACCTTGGCGCGCTCCAGGATCTCGAACGCCAGGCGATAGGAATCGCCGCTGTATCGCTTGGCGTTGGCGAAGACGTAGAACGCCCCGTTGGGCTCCGTGGCGACGCCGAAGCCGAGCCGTCGCAGGCCCGGGACGATGAAGCGTCGGCGCTCGTCGTAGGCTCTCCGCATGCGCTCGGAGTCCGGCAGCGCCTCCCGCAGGGCGGCGATCCCGGCCGCCTGAACGAACGCGTTGGCCGAGATGAAGAAATTCTGGTGCATTTTCTGGAGCGGCCGGATCATGTCGGGCGGGACGATGATGTAGCCGAGCCGCCACCCGGTCATGGCAAACGCCTTCGAGAAACCGTTGAACACCACGGCACGATCGGTGAACTCCAAGATGGAGTGCTCCCGCCCTTCGTACACCAAGCCGTGGTAGATCTCGTCGGAAAGCGCCAGGGGGCCCAGCGCGGCCAGCGCGGCCATCCGCTCCTTCGAGAGCAGCGTTCCGGTGGGATTCGCCGGCGAATTGATGAGGATGGCCTTGGTGCGAGCGGTAATGCGTGCTTTCACGGCCTCGGGCCGGAGCTGAAAGCCATCCGCTTCGGCCACATCCACGCAGGCCATCTCGCCGCCGCAGAACCGGATGAAATTCGGGTAGCAGGCGTAATGCGGATTGGAAACGATGACCTCGTCCCCGGCCTCCAGCAAGGCCGCGAAGACCATCCACATGGCCGGCGACGTGCCGGCGGTCACGACGATGCGGTCCGGCGATACGTCCACGCCGTACTTGGCGTGGTAATGCTCCGCGATGGCCTCTCGCAGGGGCAAGAGGCCGAGGCTGTGCGTGTAGCCTGTCATCCCGTCCTTCAGCGCCTTGGCCATCGCCTCCTGGATGCACGAGGGCGTGGCGAAGTCCGGCTCCCCCACCTCCAGGTGGATGAGGTGCTCGCCTCGCGCTTCGAGCTGCTGCGCGCGCTCCATGACCTCCATGACGACGAAGGGTTCGATCTCCTGGGCACGTTTCGCGATCACGGGATTCCTCCGAGGAATGACGACTGGTGGCGGCGCATACGAGCCGCGGACAGGAGAGGAATCATAGCACAGGTGCAGAGTGAAGCAAACAACGCCCCGGCGAGGGGCGGCGGCGTTGCGCGGATGGCGGGAGACGGACGCGGGCGAGACCGGACGCTCTACCGACGGGTGTCACACGTAGCGGATCTCGAACGGCTTGTTCGTGATAAACAGCACGGTGACGTCACTCTCCGGGGTCGCGCCGTGCTCCATCTCGAGACCTTCGGGACACCACACGAACGTCCCCGGCCCGTGGCGCCCGGCGTGCGTCACCAGGGTTCCCTCCAGGACGTACATGCCGTGCGCGCACGGGTGGGTGTGCCGCACATTGACGACTCCGGCAGGGTACCGGACGAGACGCACCTCCATACCGGTGTCGGGATCGATGACCAGATTCTTCCGGTAGAGCACGCGTCCCAGCTTTTCGTTGAAACGCTCCTCCCACGGTAGCTTTCGGGTGTCAATCGCGACCATCGCTTTCTCGTCCATATCAACCTCGTCCCGGCACCGGGGACGCCCGCGGGCGTCCCCGTCAACAGGGGTCAATGCGTATGGGCTAGGCGCCGTGCTGCGGAGCCACGCGTATCGCGACGGCCGCGACGATCGCCAGTACGGTGATGATGACCGCCGAGGCAACGCACCAGGCGCAGAGCGCCTCGATGACGTAGACCTCCAGATACGTGAGATACGCGGAGAACCCGACACCAACCAGGGAGAGCGCCAGGCTGAGAAGGAGCAGCTGCCGCTGCGTGCGCCCCTCCGTCCGCAGGGCCGCGAATGCCAGCGCGAACAGGAAGAGGTACCCTGCCAGCCCGATGACGGAGATCGGCACGCCGTACAGCTGCGAGTACACACTGTTGTTCACGACGTCGCACTGGGCCCAGCGAGTGCAGGCGAGGCTCCCCCCGGTGAAGCGCTTCGTGACAAGGTAGCCCGCGACGACAATGCCGAGCGCGCACAGCGCCACGCTCGCCCAGAGCAACCCACGAAATCCCCCTGATCTCTTGGTCGTCATTCGACACTCCGCCGACACGTGGCCGTCCGCCCGGGAATCTCGGCGCCCCCCACAAGCTGGCGGACCTCCGAGATATTGTTGGCGGCGCAGTAGTCGCGCAGCCCGTCAACCACCTTCACCACGCTCGTCGGGTCGATAAAGCTGGCCGTCCCGACGGCCACGGCCGTGGCGCCGGCAAGGAGGAATTCGACGGCGTCCTCCCCCGTCGCGATGCCGCCCATCCCGAGGATCGGCAGCCGGACCGCCTGGGCCACCTGCCACACCATGCGGATGGCGACGGGCCGGATGGCCGGCCCTGACAGGCCGCCGGTCACATTGGCAATCTTCGGGCGCCGTGTTCGCACGTCGATGGCCATGCCCACGAGCGTGTTGATGAGTGAGAGACCATCGGCTCCCGCGTCTTCGGCGGCCCGCGCGATGCTTCTGATGTCCGTCACGTTCGGCGACAGCTTGGGGATGATCGGGAGATGCGTGGCTTCGCGAGCCGCCTTGACCACCCGGTGTGTAAGTGTGGGATCCGTGGAAAAGTCTAGACCTCCCGCCACGTTGGGGCAGGAGACATTCAGCTCGATGCCCGCCACGCCCTCCTGATCGCCGATCCGCTTGACCAGTTCCCGGAAGTCCTCGACGGATTCGCCCGCCACGTTCACGATGAGCGGGGGCGTCAGCGTCCGAAGGAACGGCAGCTTCTCCCGGATGAAGGCTTCGACCCCCACGTTCTGGAGACCGATTGCGTTCAGCATGCCCGCCGGCGTCTCGACGATGCGCGGCGCAGGATTCCCGGGGCGGGGAAGGCGCGTGATGGTCTTTACCACGACCGCCCCGAGTCGGTTGAGGTCTAGGTAGGGCTCGAACTCCTTCGCGTACCCGAACGTCCCGGAAGCGCTCGCCACCGGATTTTGCATCGGGATCCCGGCGAACTCCACGGCGAGGTTCACGCTGCTCGCGCCTCGCGGCTCGCAGCCCTCAGTCTTCCCCTCGTGGCTCGCGGCTCCGGGTACCCGGCCCGAGGGGCTGGGTGCGTGGCTCGAATCTTCCATTACCACACCAGCTCTCTGGAGTCGAACACCGGTCCGTCCTTGCAGACAAGCTTGTACGTCGGGCCGAGTCCGTTCGACCGCGCCTCGATCGCACACCCCATGCACGCGCCGAAGCCACAAGCCATGTTTGCCTCGACGGCGGTTTGACAGTGGATCTCGTGTCGTTCCGCCAGCCGCGCCACGGCCGCCAGCATCCCGGGAGGACCGCACGTGAAAATGGTCCGAGATCCGAGGCCCGAGGTCCGAAGAAAGGGCTCCAAAACATCGGTGATCAGACCGCGGATCCCCGCGCTCCCGTCCTCGGTGGCGACGTGCAAGGTCGCCCTCGCCTCCTCGAAATCCTTCACGCACAGGACGTCCTGGGAGGTCTTGCCGCCAAGGAAAACGACGCAGTTGCGGATGGTGGACGACGGATTCCGGAGGTGCCGCGCCAGGGCCGCGATCGGAGGAACGCCGATGCCGCCAGCCACCAGTAAGGCGGTGTCCACACGGTCCTGCAAGGAGAAGCTGTTGCCCAGGGGCCCCAGGATTTCCAGCTCCTGCCCGTCCTCCATCCGCGACAGGCACTGGGTCCCCTTTCCCAGCACCTTGTAGAGGATCTCCACCGTCGGGCCGGTGCCGTCTGCTGGCGGGGTGATGCGATAGATGGAGAACGCACGCGGAAGGAGCGGGTCGACGGAAAAGGGCGGGCGCACCATCACGAACTGCCCGGGGCCGAACACCGGGGAAACCTCAGGCGCCACGATGCCCAGGTGACGGTAGGCATCCGAGATCCGGCGATTGAATGCGACGTGTGCGCGCACGGGAACCTCACCCGGCAACGTTGTATTCCTGGAGGGAGCGAATGCTCACGTGCTCCTTGCGCAAGGCGGCGATCGCTTCGGCGGCGGCCTCGGCGGCGGCCATGGTGGTGAAGTGCGGGATGCCCATCGTCACCGCCGTCCGGCGGATCGAGTACGAGTCCATCCGGGCACTGCGCCCCTCGGGGGTGTTCACCAGCATCGCCACTTCGCCGTTCTTCATCCGATCCACGATGTGGGGGCGGACCCCTTCCGTAACCTTGTACACCCGCTCGACGGGGACGCCGGCGCGCCCGATCACCGCCGCCGTCCCCTCGGTCGCCATCAGCGTGAAGCCCAGGGCTGCCAGCCGCGTGGCCAGGGCCGCAACCGCCAGCTTGTCCTTCTCGCGCACGCTCAAGAAAACCGTGCCGGCTATCGGAAGGCTTCCGCTGGCGGCGATCTGCGACTTGGCAAAGGCTAGACCGAAGTCGGCGTCAATCCCCATCACCTCGCCCGTGGACTTCATCTCCGGCCCCAGGACCGCATCCACGTTCGGGAACTTCGCAAAGGGCAGCACGGCCTCCTTCACCGCCACGTGAGCCAGCCGGCGCTCCTGGGTAAACCCCAGGTCTTGCAGCGTCGCCCCCAGCATCGCCTTGGCGGCCAGCTTGGCCAGTGGCACGCCGACGGTCTTGCTCACGAACGGGACGGTGCGGGAGGCGCGCGGATTGACCTCCAGGACGTACACCACCCTGTCCTTGATGGCGAACTGGATGTTGATCAGCCCGATCACGCCCAGCTCCAGCGCCATGGCCCGGGTCTGCTCCCGGATCGCGTCCAGCAGTCGCCCGCTCACCGACCACGGCGGCAGAGAGCACGCGGAGTCGCCGGAGTGGATTCCCGCCTCCTCGATGTGCTCCATGATCCCGCCGATGACCACGGTCTTCCCGTCCGAGATGGCGTCCACGTCCATCTCGATGGCATCCTCGAGGAACTTGTCCACCAGGACGGGACGGTCGGGCGAGGCCTGCACCGCCCTTTCCATGTAGTCCTTGAGGTCCGACTCGCTGTAGACCAGCTCCATGGCGCGCCCGCCCAGGACGTAGGAGGGGCGCACCAGTACCGGATACCCGATCTGCTTGGCGATGCGCGCCGCCTCGGCGAAGGAGGAGGCAGTCCCGTTGGGCGGCTGGTTCAAGCCCAGCTTCTGCAAAAGCTGCTTGAAGCGCTCCCGGTCCTCGGCCCGATCGATGGCGTCGGGCGAGGTCCCCAGGATCGGCACCCCCGCCTCCTGCAAGGGCACGGCAAGCTTGAGGGGGGTCTGCCCGCCGAACTGGACGATCACGCCCACGGGGCGCTCTCGATCGACGATGCTCAGAACGTCCTCCAGCGTCAGCGGCTCGAAGTACAGCCGATCTGCCGTGTCGTAATCGGTGGAGACCGTCTCGGGGTTACAGTTGACCATGACGGTCTCGTAGCCCATCTCCCTGAGCGCGAAGACCGCGTGGACGCAGCAGTAATCGAATTCGATCCCCTGCCCGATCCGGTTCGGGCCCGCGCCCAGGATCACGACCTTCTTTCGATCGCTGGGGTCGGCCTCGCACTCCCGCTCGTACGTCGAGTACAGGTAGGGCGTGTAGGCGACGAACTCGCCGGCGCAGGTGTCCACGCGCTTGAAGGTGGTCTCCACGCCCAGCTTCTTCCGTGTGTCGCGGATGGTCCGTTCGTCGGTGCCCACGAGCTGGGCGAGCCGCCGGTCGGAGAACCCCAGCGCCTTGGCTTCCCGCATGGCCGGCGCCGCCAGAAGCCGCCGCAACGACGAACGTTCCGTGTCTGGGCCGCGCAGGCGCGCCTCCGCCTCGACGATCTGCTGGATGTTGGCGAGGAACCAGGGATCGATACGCGTGAGGGCCGAGATCTCCTCCACGCTCATTCCGAGACGGAAGGCGTCGGCGATGTGAAAGACCCGATCCCACTTGGGAACCCGCAGCCGCTCGTGGATGCCGTGCAACGCGGCCTCTCGGTCCATCTGGCTGTCGTGCAGGCGCGTTTCCAGGCCATAGGCGTCGATCTCGAGCGACCGGATGGCCTTCTGCAGCGCTTCCTTGAATGTCCGCCCGATGGCCATGGCCTCGCCCACCGACTTCATCTGGGTCGTCAGCGTGTCGTCGGCCCCCGGAAACTTCTCGAAGGCCCAGCGGGGGTACTTCACCACGCAATAATCGATGGCCGGCTCGAAGCTGGCCGGGGTCTCGCGCGTGATGTCGTTCCGCAGCTCGTCCAGCGTGTAGCCCACGGCCAGCTTGGCGGCGATCTTGGCGATCGGGAAGCCTGTGGCCTTGCTGGCCAGGGCGGAACTCCGGGACACGCGCGGATTCATCTCGATCACGACCATCCGCCCCGTGTCCGGATCCACCGCGAACTGGATATTGCTGCCGCCGGTGTCCACGCCGATCTCGCGGATGATGGCGATGGCACCGTCCCGCATAGACTGGTATTCCTTGTCGGTCAGTGTCTGGGCCGGAGCCACGGTGATCGAATCCCCGGTGTGAATGCCCATGGGGTCGAAGTTCTCGATGGAGCAGATGATGACCACGTTGTCCTTGAGGTCCCGCATCACCTCCAGCTCGAACTCCTTCCAACCGATCACCGACGCCTCGATGAGGACCTGGTGGACCGGGCTGAGATTCAGCCCCCACTGGACCTGCTCCTCGTATTCTTCCCGATTGTAGGCGATGCTCGCCCCCGTACCGCCCAGCGTGAACGACGGGCGAATGATCGCCGGGTAGCCGACGCGGTCCACGATGGCCAGGGCCTCGTCCAGCGACCGGACGTAGCCGCTCTCGGGGACCTCGAGCCCGATCCGCGTCATGGCCTGCTTGAAGAGGTCGCGGTCCTCCGCCTTCTTGATGGCATGCAGCTTGGCGCCGATGAGCTCCACGCCGTAGCGGTCCAGCACCCCCGACTCAGCCAGGCTCACGGCGGTGTTCAGCGCGGTCTGCCCGCCCAGCGTCGGCAGCAGCGCGTCGGGGCGCTCGCGCTCGATGATCCGCGTCACGAACTCGGGCGTGATGGGCTCGATATAGGTCCGGTCCCCGAACTCGGGGTCGGTCATGATGGTGGCCGGATTGCTGTTCACCAGAACAACGCGATACCCCTCTTCCCTCAGGGCCTTGCACCCCTGGGTTCCCGAGTAGTCGAATTCGCAGGCCTGGCCGATGATGATGGGACCGGAGCCGATGATCAGGATCGTCCGTAGATCGGTTCGTTTGGGCAATCGGCACCTCATGGCCGTCACGTTATGCGCGCAGCGCGTCGGCCGACGCGGTCACGGACCGCGCGGGCAGGCTAGCCGCCCGGCCGTCGTTCCTGACTCATGAGCTCCACGAACCGCGCAAACAGATACTGCGCGTCGTGCGGTCCAGGCGAGGCCTCCGGGTGATACTGCACCGAAAAGAGGGGCAGGCGCCGGTGCATCAGCCCTTCGCACGTCTGGTCGTTGAGGTTCACGTGGGTAAGCACGATGTCCTCGGGCTCGCCGTGCAATGCCTCCCTGGTGGCATCCCGGAAGGACTGAATGTCCACGGCGAAGCCGTGGTTCTGGGCCGTGATCTCCACCTTGCCGGTCGTGAGATCCTTCACCGGCTGATTGCCGCCGTGGTGGCCGAACTTCAGCTTGTACGTCCGGCCGCCCAGCGCCAATCCGACGATCTGATGCCCCAGGCAGATGCCGAAGATGGGCCGCTTCCCGATCAGCTCCCGCACTGCCGCGATGAGGTAGGGCACCCCCTCCGGATCCCCCGGACCGTTGGAGAGGAACACGCCGTCGGGATCGAGCTTCAGGACGTCCGCCGCCGAGGTCGAGGCGGGCACAACCGTCACCTCGCATCCGTTCTGGACGAGCTGGCGCAGGATGTTCCATTTGATGCCGCAGTCGTAGGCCACCACCTTGAAGCGTTGTAAGCCGCGAGCCGCGAGCCGCGAATCGGATCCCGCTGCCGCCTTGAAAAGGTTCAGTTGCTCCTTTTCAGATCGTGGCTCGTGGCTCCGGGTACCCGGCCCGAGGGGCTGGGTGCGTGGCTCGCCGTAGCCCCGGGGCCATTCCCACACCTTCTCCGTCCAGGCGAACGGCGTGTCGCAGCAGACCTCCTTCACCAGGTCGCGTCCGATCAGGCCGGGGGACGCCTTCGCCTTGGCTGTCAGATTCGCCGGATCCAGATCGGCGGTCGAGATGACCCCTTCCTGCGCGCCGTGGTCCCGGATGTGCCGGGTCAACGCCCGGGTGTCGATCCCCTGGATCCCGACGATGCCCCGCTCGCGCAGATACTCCTCGAGGGATTGCTTCGCCCGCCAATTGCTCGTTCGGACGCTTCCCTCCTTGATGATGAAGCCCTCGGCGAACGGCCGTCGCGACTCGACATCCTCGGGATTTACGCCGTAGTTCCCGATGAGGGGATAGGTCATGGTCACGATCTGCCCCTTGTAGGACGGATCGGTCAAAATCTCCTGGTAGCCGCTCATCGAGGTGTTGAAGACCACCTCGCCGACCGTCTCCCCTTCGGCCCCGTAGCCCCACCCCTCGAAGACGGTCCCGTCGGCCAGCGCCAACACTGCTGGTTTCATTCCCGCATCCTCATCGCGTCATCTTCTTTCTTCGCAGGGTTCCGAAGACCCATTCTCACCGAGGCTGCTCAAAAAGGTCCACATGCAAGGCGGCACGCCGTAGCCCGAGTGAGGCGTACTGGAGTACGCCGCAGCGAGTGGCGAGGCGGGCCAACGCCGCAGATGGGCCTTTTTCAGCAGCCGTCTTAGCCCTGCAGCTCCCACGCGATCTTCCCGCTCACAATGGTCGCCAGCACCTGACCGCGGAGCTTCCAGCCGTGGAACGGGGAGTTGCGGCTCTTGGACGCCGTCTTCGTGACGTCCACCACCCACTCACGGGCCGGATCCACGATGGTCACATCGGCGTCCGCCCCCACGGACAGCGTCCCCTTCGGCAGCCCGAAGATCCGGGCGGGCTCGGAGGTGAGGTGCGCGATTGCCTGAGGCAGGGTCAAGACCTCGCCCTCCACGAGCATGGACATGGTCAGCCCAAAGGCCGTCTCCAGGCCGATGACCCCGTTGGCGGCGTAATCGAACTCCACCTCTTTGTCCTGGATCGTGTGCGGGGCGTGGTCCGTGGCGATGGCGTCCACCGTCCCGTCGCGCAAGCCCGCCTTGACCGCCTCCACGTGGCGGTGGGAGCGCAGCGGCGGGCTCATCTTGGTATTGGTGTCGAAGCTCCGGACAGCTTCGTCGCTCAGCGCGAAATGGTGCGGGGCCGCCTCGCACGTCACCTGGAGTCCTTTCATCTTTGCCTCGCGCACGAGCTGGACCGCTTCCGCGGTGCTGACGTGAGCCACGTGGTAGTGGCCGCCGGTGAGTTCCGCGAGCAGCAGGTCTCGCGCCACGATGACCGACTCCGAGGCGGCGGGGATTCCCTTGAAGCCCAGCTCGGTGCTGACTCGCCCTTCGTGCATGACCCCCTTCCCGGTCAGGTGCACATCCTCGGCGTGCTGAATGACCGGAATGTGGAAGAGCGTGGAGTACTCCATGGCCCGCCGCATCAGTTCGGCATTCATGACCGGTTTGCCGTCATCGGAGATCGCCACGCAGCCGGCGCCGATCAGTTCGCCGATCTCCGCCAGTTCCTCACCCTGCATGCCCTTGCTGATGGCCCCGATGGGGAAGACGTGCACCGCACCGTCCCGCCGCGCCCGGTCGATGATGAAATCCGTCACCGACTGGTTGTCGTTGACCGGCGTCGTATTGGCCATGCAGCAGACCGAGGCGAAGCCGCCTCGGGCGGCTGCCCGCGTGCCCGTGGCGATGGTCTCCATGTCTTCCCGCCCCGGCTCGCGGAGGTGGACGTGCAGATCCACAAAGCCCGGGCACACGACCTTCCCGCGGGCGTCGAGGACGCGATCCGCGGCGGGCGCGGGATGCGCCCCTGGGCTGGCGACCTCGGCAATACGGCCGTCTTCGATCAGGACATTCGCCACCGCATCCCGCTTGTTCGCCGGATCGATCACGCGCCCGCCTGCAATCAGGATTCTCATGGGAGCTCCAGAGGTCCGACGTCCGTGGTCCCGCGTCCAAGGTCCCGGACCTCGGACCGTGGACGCTGGACAGCGATTAGTTGCTTGCCGCCTGCCCGCCCGTCAGCAAGTACAGGAGCGCCATCCGGATGGCCAGACCGTTCTCCACCTGGTCCAGGATCATCGAGTAGGGACCGTCGGCCACTTCGGGCGCGATCTCCACGCCGCGGTTGATGGGGCCGGGGTGCATGATCAGGACATCCGGCCGCGCCATCTTCAATCGGTCCGCGTTCAGCCCGAACAGCTTGGAATACTCCCGGAGCGTCGGAAACAGGCCCGCCCCCATCCGTTCGCGCTGGATGCGGAGCATCATAATCACATCCACGTCGGCGATGGCCTGCTCGACGCGAAGGAACTTCTCGACCCCCAGGCTCTCGACGTACCGTGGCAGCAGCGTCGGCGGCCCACAGACCCGAACGTGCATCCCCATCTTTTGCATGGCGAAGATGTTCGACCGCGCCACCCGGCTGTGGAGGATATCCCCGACGATGGCGACCTTGAGTCCGTCCAGCGTCGGCCGCCGCTCGCGGATCGTGAACAGGTCCAGCAGGGCCTGGGTCGGATGCTCGTGTGCGCCGTCGCCCGCGTTGATGATGGAAGCCTTGAGCAGTCGCGCCAGAAGATGCGGTGCCCCGGGCACGGCGTGGCGGATCACGACCACATCCGGGTGCATGGACTGCAGGGTCAGGCCGGTGTCCTTCAGGCTCTCCCCCTTCACCACGCTGCTCGCCGAGGTGGAGATGTTGATCACGTCGGCGCTGAGCCATTTGCCTGCGATCTCGAACGAGGTCCGGGTGCGCGTGCTGGGCTCGTAGAACAGGTTGATGACCGTCTTGCCGCGCAATGCCGGCACCTTCTTGATGTCGCGGGAGGCGATCTCTTTCATCGAGGCCGCCGTGTCCAGGATGAGGCGGATCTCCTCGACGGAAAGCGCTTGAATCCCCAGCAGGTCCTTACTCTTCAATCCCATGGCATACCTCCTGGCCGCTGCACCCTCTTGGTCCACTCCATTGGCGGGAAGACCTCTGCTCGCCGCGACGCCCCGATCGGTCGTCCGGGGCCGCGATGGAGTATCGGACCGTCACGCCTCCGCCGACTCGTAGATCACGACTCTGTCCACGCCGTCTTCCTCGCTCATGAACACCTGCACGGCCTCTTGCGTCGAGGTGGGGAGGTTCTTCCCGACGTAGTCCGCCCGGATGGGCAGTTCCCGGTGGCCGCGGTCCACCAGGACCGCAAGTTGCACCAGGCGCGGCCGGCCCAGGTCCATCAGGCCGTCCAGGGCCGCGCGGGTGGTCCGCCCGGTGAAGAGGACGTCGTCCACCAGCACGACCTTCTTGCCGTCGATGGAGAAGGGAATCTCGGTCCGCCGCAGAAGCGGTTGGGTCGCCGCCTTGCCGAAGTCGTCCCGGTACAGGGTGATATCCA
>Ga0316622_100001936_pt1 | contig 13967 bp, 12 predicted proteins | sample OWC_Aug_OW2_C1_D_FD_207646 | JGI IMG/M metagenome (GOLD analysis project Ga0316622, IMG submission 207646) | Wetland soil microbial communities from Old Woman Creek delta, Ohio, United States - OWC_Aug_OW2_C1_D5_C | ecosystem: Environmental > Terrestrial > Soil > Wetlands | place: USA: Ohio... | reverse complement strand
CGGCTGCGTGCGCGACCGGCGCCTGCTGGAATTCTGCGAAGATGCGCTCCTGCTCCTCCGCCGGGATGCCGGGGCCCGTGTCTTCGACTTCGATCCGGAGTCCGCCTTCCGGCTGGGAGGGGAAGGCCCGCACCCAGACGCGCCCGCCCTCGGGGGTGAACTTGAGCGCGTTGCCGACGAGATTGACCAGGGTCTGCCGCATCCGCATGGAATCCATGGGAACCAGCCCCAGGCCATCCGCGCACTCCAGGTCCAGCTGGATGCGCTTCTTCGCGGCCAACGGCCGCATCGCCCCGTGCACGGTATCGAGCACGTCGCGGGCCGCAGTCGGCTCGATCCGGAGGTCCAGGCGGCCCGCCTCGATCTGGGAGAGGTCGAGGACGTCGTTGATCAGGGCGAGGAGGTGCCGGCCGCCGGCAAGAATGTCCCGGAGGAACTGTTCCCGCTCCTGCTCCGTGACGGGCAGGGAGGAGTCCAGGAGGATTTCCGAGCAGCCGATGATGGCGTGCATCGGGGTGCGGAATTCATGCGACATGTTGGCAAGGAAAATGGACTTGTGCCGACTGGCCACTTCGAGTTGTTGCGTCTTCTCCTGCAGCGCGCGGAGCGCCTCGCTAAGGTCCGCCGTGCGTTCCCGGACCTTGCGCTCCAGGTTCGCGTACGACTCCTGCAGCTCTGCAGCGGTCCGGTTGAATTCGTCGGCCAGCACCTCTAGCTCGTCGCCCGTCTTCAGGGTAATGCGCTCGTCAAGGGACCCGGCCCTGAGGCGCGCCGCCCCATGCTGGAGCGCCTGGATGGGCCGGAGCAGCCTGCGGGCAAGCACGAGGCTGGCCACCGTGGAGAGCGCGAGGCCCACGAGGAGCAAGATGCCGGTCCGCCGGAGTGCCGAGTACAGCGGAGCAAACGCTTCGCCGACCGGCTGCTCCACGAACACGTGCCAGCCTGCCGGCGCGATGGCGGCGTGTGCGGCCAGCACCTTGCGCCCGTCCATGTCTTTGCCGATGGTCGCCTCGGGACCTCCGCCGTTCGCGGGGCGCGGCGCGGCGGCGAGGGCCGCACGCACCTGCGGAAGGGCGCCCAGCGCGGTCTTCTGCAGGACGAGGCCGATTTCCGGATGCGCGATGAGGACGCCTCCGGAATCTACGACGTAGGCGTACCCGGCCCGGCCGATCTCCATCTGCGAGATGACGCCCCAGAAGAACTTCAGGTTCACCTCTGCGACCGCGATCCCCGCCTCGGGGCCTTTGAGCGGCAACGCGATGGTCATGTAGGGCTCGGACTCCCGGCGGAAATAGACCGGCCCGAAGTACAGCGCGCCGGCCTGGGCGGCCAAGAAGCGGGGATCTTGCGAACGGTCCACCCCGCTGCCGACCACGTGGCGGGCCAAGCGCGAGACCAGGAGCGTTTCCCGCCCCGCAGCATCGAGATGCATCGCTTCGGTGATGGAGGGAGTCTGGCGGAGAAGCCACAAGTAGTCCAGGTATCGCTGCCTCGGGGCCTCGCCGGGTGGAAGGTAAGCGGAACGCGCCGTCCAGGCGATTGCGGTGACGATTCCACGAATGAATTCCTCGATGCGTACCGCCGCCGTTTCCGCCTGGTCGCCCTGCACGCGGACCAGCGTTGCCTTCTTGTCCTGATAGGAGAAATAGGCCTCCATCGCGCCGCCGGCGATGAGCACCGCGCTGACGAGGCCGACGATGACGACGAAGTACTTCCGGAGAAGGCGGCGGCGGACGCTCACGCATTCCTCTGAGCTGCGCCGTCCAGGTCAGCGCGGATGTTGAGTTTTTGCAGGAGCCGCAAGAAGTACGTGCGATGGAGCCCCAAGAGCTTTGCAGCCTGCGTGTGGTTCCCGTTCGTGCGTTGCAGGGCGGTCAGGAGGACCTGCCGCCGGTAGGCATTGACCTGCGCGTGGAATCCGTCCACCTCCCCCGCTGGCATCGGGTCCTGGGACCGCGGGGGCGGGTGCGCCCCGGGCAAGGCGAGATCGGCCGGGGTGATCGTCTCGCCCGCACACAGGACCACGGCGCGCTCGATCGTGTTCGCCAGCTCGCGGACGTTGCCGGGCCAATCATGCCGCCGGAGAAGATCCATGGCGTCTGCCGTGATCCCGCGAACGGGTCGCTTGGTTTCCGCAGCGTATCGCGCCCTGAAATGCTGGGCGAGCGCCGGGATGTCTTCCCGGCGTTCTCGAAGCGGCGGGAGCGCGATCCGGATCACGTTCAGCCGATAAAAGAGATCGGCCCGGAACCGCCCAACTCGCACTGCCTCGTCCAGTTCGCGATTGGTGGCGGCGAGGACGCGGATGTCCGTCGAGATGGGCCGGGTGCCGCCGACGCGCTCGAATTCGTGATCTTGTAGAACCCGTAGCAATTTGGACTGTAGACTCGACGGCATGTCCCCGATCTCGTCGAGGAAGACCGTGCCCCCGTTCGCCGCCTCGGACTTCCCCTTCTTCGCCTGGTGGGCGCCGGTGAACGCGCCCTTTTCGTGGCCGAACAGCTCGCTCTCCAGCAGGTGCTCGGACAGAGCCACGCAATTCACCACGACAAAGGGCTTGTCCCGCCGTGGACTCCACTGGTGGATCGTATGGGCGAAGACCTCCTTCCCGGTGCCACTCTCGCCAAGGAGCAGAACGGTGGAATTCGTGCCGGACGCTTTTTGCGCCATCTGGATGGCAGCCCGGATCAGCGGACTCTCCCCGAGGATGTTCGCGGACCGGGCCGTGAGGGCGTCGCGGAAGAGCCGATTGGAGTCGAGGAGCTGCCGTCGCTCCAGGGCACGGCGCACGGCAATCTCCAGGTACTGCGGATCGAAGGGCTTCAGGATGAAATCGACCGCCCCCTCTTTCATCGCCTCCACGGCGGTGTCGATGGTGCCGTGCGCCGTGATCACGATCGTGGGGACGTCCACGCTGTCGCGGTTCAGGGCGCGGAGGACTTCCATGCCGTCCATCTGCGGCATCTGGAGATCGAGCAAGAGGACGGCCGGCAGGTCGCGCTCGATCGCCGCGAGCGCCTCCAGACCCGTGGCCGCCATAGCCACCTGGCACCCCAGCGCACGCATGCGGACGTCCAACATCCGCCGGGCGGTCGGATCATCGTCAACCACCAGGACCAACGGGCCAGCGGTGTTCATGGCGCTCCTTCGATCATCCGGGTTACCGGATCACTTCCTCTGCCTGGATAAGGAGCTCCGGTGGGATCGTCAATCCGAGGGCCTTGGCGGTCTTGAGATTGAGAATCAGTTTGAACCCGGTGGGCTGCTCCACGGGGAGATCGCCCGGCTTGGCCCCCCTGAGGATGCGATCCACGTAGGCCGGAAGGCGCCGTGCGATTTCAAGGTTGTCCACCGTATAGGCCATGAGCCCTCCGGCTTCGACATCCTCTTTGTCTGCGTGCATGGCCGGCAGCCGGCTCTGGGCGGCGAGAGCGACGATCCGTTGTCTGTGGACGCCGAAAAATGGCGACGGCACCACGAGGAGGGCCTCCGCCCGCGCCTTGGTCATCGCAGCAAAGGCGCTCTCCAGGTCCTCGGGACCCCGGAGGTGATAGGGCTGCCGCGTCACGCCGAGCGCCCGCGCCTCGGCCGCTAAAATGTTCTCCCAGACGGGTGTGGTTGCGGGATCACGCGCCGCGCCCGGAGGCTGGTGGAGGGTGGCGACGCGGGAGGCGGTGGGGACGGCTTCCGTGAGAAGTTGGAGAGACTTCCCCAGGATTTCCAAGCCCGCGTCGTCCGCAAGCCCCGTGACGTTGCCGCCTGGGCGGGCGAGGCTCGCGACGAGCCCTCGCGGGACGGGGTCTATGACGCCGAACATGACGATTGGGATGGTGCTGGTGGCCTGCTTGGCCGCCCGGACCTGGTTGGTATTGGCGGCAACGATGAGGTCCACCTTGAGAGTCACCAGGTCGGCCGCGAGGGCCGGGGCGCGCTCCTCCCGCCCCTCCGTGTACCGGCACTCGATGACGAGGTTCTGGCCCGGGGTATACCCGCGCTCCCGCAACCCCGCCTCCCATGCCTGCCAGAACGGGTTGCCCGTGCGTCGGCACTTCTGGGGGGTCGCATCTTTAGGACTCAGGCCGCCCGAGAGCCACCCTATCCGATATACCTTCCCCGGTTGTTGCTCGAGAGAGGGAACCGGGGCGGTGAGAAGTGTCAGGGCGAGACTAACGCTCAGCACGTAAACGCTGATTCTCACATCGAGGTCCTTTATCCCCTCAAGATCTTGACTGCCCGATCGGCGTCACGGAATGTGGCAAGAACAGAGGCGCCCCCGCTGGCCATGGCCGACGGGGGCGCGAGATACTGTCCGAGGCCCATTCATCGATGCTCTCGCGTCGGGCAGGGCCGGAGGTGCGGGTGATGGGTTCTCCGACCGCGACGTTAGCGCTCACCTCGTCCCGTTGTCAAGAATGAACTCTCGGAAAGATGGGCCTCCGGACCCGCCCCGGCGCGGCACGCGGGGTTGATTCTTCCGTTTGCGGTAGGCCAGCGGGAGGCGCGAAGACCTGGCGTCCCGCTGGGCACCGTCCATCTGCAAGTTATTCGATGATCCGGTTCAGGGTACGCGCGATAGTACAAATCTGCCAGTAACCGATCACGCCGTTATACTGGATCCCCTGTTCCGGCAGAGGCATAGCACTCTGGAGCGTCATGGTCCTATGATCGGTTGAAAGCCAGCCATAAAGAGTCAGCTTGACTGGGGGTGGGATAGTTACCGTGACCAGGTAACCATCGACTGTGTATGTGAACGGGACTTGCGTCATGGCGGCCGGTAGCGGGGCGGACGGCTGGAGGGATTGCGTCACTTTCGTTTTAAGACTTCCTGTGTACGGGGGCAATACACAGTACTGCACCGCCCACATGCTCCCGTGCCCTTGGCCGTCGAACCACCAGGCCCCATGCCCCATATATGTCGAAACGAAGTGGTCATCCGACTTCGGAGTGGCAGTGTATGGGTCCCCTAGTGTCCCCGTGCCGCTGAACGTGAACCCCCCGCCTACGGTGTCGGCAGGCGATTTATCATGGAGACACGTCCCCGTGGCGGCCATGCCGTACACTCCGTTCAGATTGCCCAAGTCCGCAGCCGAGGCCATCGTCACCGCCATGAACACACCTGTTGCGATCATCATGACAACTGCGACCAGTCTTTTCATGCGACCCGTCCTTTCTTTTCGCCATGCTTCTCCCGCACGGGGCAAGAGCGCCATGTTTCTTTGGCGCTCGTGACAGGCCCGGACAATCGCCGCTCATCCGCGCTACCTCTATTCTCTCACCTTGATCAGCGTGCGCTCCATATTACAGATCGTATTCCAGAATGGTGCCGGAAGATTCGGCTGAACAACATTAGCACTGAGGAGCGTCATGGCGTTCTCGTCGATTGAAATACTTCCGGTAAGCGGGATACCGTTTTGTAGGGTTACTGTGATATCCCCGGAAGACTGAGTTACATATGTGAAGCTTCCACCTTGTTGGAATACACGCACTTCCACAGGTATGACAGGTATGGGAACGTGGCCGCCCGGCAAGATTGTGGCGTAGAGCGTTTGCGACCAAGTTCCTGTGCCCTTATTCTCACCAGTACGAACGAACGTCCAAGTGCCTTTGGCTACGGTAACACCGGCATAGACTTGAGAACCAAGGCGAACGGTCCACCGATCAGTCTGATGATCTTGGTAGTACGGCATCTCTGAGTGGAGACAGCTGCCCGACGCGCTCATCGCATACGTCCCGGCGATGGCCCGGTCCTGTGCCGACGCCATCCCCGCTGCCAAGAGCACCACGGCCGGTATCAACAAGAATGCGGCCAGCCTCTTCATTTGATTCTCCTTCCACTTGTGTTATGAGACCGCTTCAAAACGTGTCATTTCGCCTTTCCGTGGAATCAGCGTCTTGGGCACTCCCAGACACCTCACCTCCTCTCCAGAAGCTCGTCACGCGCCCGTTGCTGACACGCCACAACAAAGCGAGCATGCCCCGCCCGCGATCTTGCTTGTCCACATCCGGGATTCTCGCCGGCAGAGCCAGGCCTCTTCGCCCCGCCCTACTCTTCCCCAGGGCGGTCGCGCTCCGCGTTCAGCCTCTTGCGGAGCTTCTCCGGCAGCACCCGGAGGACCAAGACCAGTAGATCCACCGCAGCCAGCATGGCTAAGATCCTCGTCGCGTGCGGGCACCTTGCGAAACACTGGGGCAATTGCCGTACCGCCTACTACCGTTCACGATCCAGGCGACCACCGGCTCCGAATCCTCGCGCCATGACTCGCTTAGAACACAAAAGGGGCATCCGGCGACGTGGAAAAACCGGGGACCGTTATGGCTCGGCTGTCGCTGGAAGGAGACACCCCAGCTCACGAATAGGAGACACCGGGGGAAGAACAGCAGGCAGCTGGCAGCGGGTAGGGGGCAGGAGACGCAAAGCGCCAAGCGCTTGGCGCAGAGCGCCTGGCGAGGTGAGCGACGAAGGGAGAAACAGGCGGCAGTAGGCAGCTGGCAGAAAGCAAAGGGCAAGGCGCAGAACGCCAAGGGCGAAGGGATTCGAACGCTATGCGCCACGCGCTTTGCGCCAGGCGATGCTGGCAGGCGGCAGCGAACGCGGCTGGTCGATTGGGCGATTCGTCAATTAGTCAATTGGGGAAAGCCGGACGGAGAGCAGCAGACAGTGTTCAGCTGTCAGCGATCAGCTTTCGGCCAAACCAAGACCGCGCGGCCGAAGGCAAAGCGCCGCTGCGCGCAGGTTCTCCTGCGCGTAGACCAACCAGCGGCGGCCCTCAGCGGACATAGACCACGACCACCTCGCCCCGCTCCACCTCTTTCAGGAACTCGCCAACAGCCCCATGGAGTCGGAGTGGGAGGACATCCACTGGGATCGTGGCGGCCACGTTCCGCAAGAGTCGACGGTACTTGAGGGCGAGAGGAACGTAGGCCTCGTCGCTTTCCTGGAAGTCTGCGACATCCAGGTCATGCGGTGTCGGACTCGTGACAAACGACCCGAACACCACAACCCGACGAACCTCCGGCTCGGCACTCAGGCAATCTGCAACCTCGCGCTTGAGCCGCTCGCGTTCCTCCGAAGTGAGGGTCTTGTCGCTCTCGCTCTCAAGAAACGGCGGCGTGGGTTACCCAGCGACCACGCGCCACACGCCCTTCATATCACAGCCCAAGCCGGGTTCGCAGCCACACCGCACAGCATGCCACCGCGCTGGGTGATTCGGCAATTGGGCGCTCAGGAAGAGCGAGAGGCTGCAGGGGCGCTGGAGGGGGGCGGAGGAGATCGGGAGAGTGGGGGATCGGGGGAAAGGACAGCGGGCAGCTTGCAACTGGCAGCGCGCAGGGGCGCACGGCGACGGGGGGGTCGGGAGAGAGGGTGACGGGGAGAGGCGAGTCTCAAAGTCATTCGAGGCTGATCGCGGAAATTTTTGAGGAAGAGGAAGGCGACAGGATTCCCAGCAACCACGACTACCGACTACAGGACGAAACGGCAAGGATCAGCGACTAGCGGCACTCCGTAACCTCCTCCGCAAAGGTGCACCTCTCAGCCAAAGTCGTGCTTGAAGTCACCCCAAAAAGAGTATAGATTTTATACTTTGCTTTATTTTGAGTTCGACCCGAAGAAGAGCGTCATGAATAAGGACAAGCATGGAATCGACTTCAGTGAGGTACAAGCCCTCTGGCGTGATCCAAAGCGCCTTGAGGTGCCGGCGAGAACGGAGGACGAACCCCGTTTCCTCGTGATCGGTGCCATTGGTTCGACTCGTTGGGCGGTGGTCATCACCTACCGAGATGATCGCATACGGATCATCTCGGCACGCCGTGCCTGCCCGGAGGAGGTTCGCTGGTATGAAGGCTAAAGAGTTTGACCGGAAGTTTAAAAGGGGCGAGGACCTGACAGGGCACCTTGAACTCGGCAAAGCCCGGCGTCCCGACGAAGAGCAACGGCGAGTGAACGTCGATTTTCCAGCCTGGATGATCGAATCTCTTGATCGCGAAGCCAGGCGACTCGGGGTCACCCGACAGTCGATTATCAAAGTCTGGATCGCCGAGCGTCTCCGAGAACGGGTGGCGTAAGGGGATTTTTCGCTTGACGGAGTGTCTCCTGCGATTCATATTACAGCCCCAGCACACGGAAACGCACTGGGGCTGTGGCGCAGTTGGGAGCGCGCCTGACTGGCAGTCAGGAGGTCAGGGGTTCGAATCCCCTCAGCTCCACCAAAAAGAAACCGGAACCATAAAAAATGGTTCCGGTTTCTTTTTTCGCAGAGGCGCAGAGGAGCAGGGGCGATTGGGGCAACTCGGCAATAAGGCAATTGGGCGATTAGGCAATTGGGAAAGACATTCGACCGACATGTCGTCGCTGTCGCTATCGCTTTCCCTGTCTAATATCGATGAGCGATCGGGCGCTGCAGGTGAAGCCGGCTGCGGTAGATCCTCCCGCGGCGGATCACGGCGACGGGCTCCAGCCTCTGCCGGCCGAGCACCTTCTCCTTCATGCTGTCCTCGAAACCGAACTCTCCTTCGGCCAGCCTGAAGACGGCAAGATCCGCCAGAAAGCCCTCGCGCACGGACCCGAGCCGATCCGCCAAACCGAGCAATCTCGCGGGGACGGACGTGGTCTTGGCCACAATCTCCTCCAAAGGTCGGCCGAGCACGAGGAACTTCGACATCGTCGTCGCCAGGTCGAACACGGGTCCGTTGACGTTGTAGTAATGCAGGTCGCTGCTGATCGTCGCCGGCGTCACGCCCTGCGCCAGCGCCTTGCGTGCCACGTCGAAGCTGAAGCTTCCGACCCCGTGGCCGACATCGAAGACGATCCCCCTCCGCGCCGCCTCCAGAACCTCCGGCAGGACCGTCCCCGCCGCGTCGAGTATCCCCTGGGACCGGCCGTGGAAGCAGTGAGTCACGAGATCCCCCGATCGGAGCTCCGCCAGGATCTCGCCGAGCGACGGATCGGTGTCGCCCACGTGGACCATGATCGGCATCCCCACGGCCTCGGCAGCCTTCCGGGCGAGCCGCAGGGGCTCCAGGCCGTTGCGGCCCACGTGGCGGCGCGACAGGCGGACCTTGATGCCCTGGATCAGGTCCCGGTTCCGCTCCACGACGCCGATCGCCCGCTCCGGGCTGGCGTGGCGGAGGTCCTCAAGCTCGTTGTCGAGGGGGCTCACCATCCCGATGGCGGAGATGTTCAGAAAGGCCAGTACCCGCGTCTCCGACACGTCGATGACGTATCGCCGCAGTCCGTCGAAGGTGTCCGCACCCGCGGAACCCGCATCGCAAACCGTCGTCACGCCCCGGGCCAGGCAGGTGGCGTCCGGCGGGACCCCGTAATGGCTCACGCCGGGATACACGTGCACGTGGATATCGATCAAGCCGGGCGTCACGAGATGCCCGGCCGCATCCAGGACCTCCCACGCCGAGTCCGGCGGGATCTCCTTCGCCACGGATGCGATCCGACCCGTCTGGATCGCCACATCCCGGCGCTCGGACAGCCCTTGCGCCGGGTCCACCACTACACCATTTCTGATCACGAGGTCGTACATGTGACCTCCTGCGCTCGGCATTCAGCAGTCAGGGGTCAGCGCCGGAGGCGGCCAGCCCGTCGCCGGCACCGGGCGGCGGATCGCTTTGCCATTGCAGGCGAACCGTGGCCTCCTCGAATGCGACGCCGCACCGGCGGCAGAGGAACTTCGGGCGTCCCCACTCGGGAAGATAGCCGGCCTCGACGTCGGTGTGACCGCAGGTCGGATGGATGAAGATGTAACGAACCGTGCGGCCGGCACCCCACAGCTTTCTATGAATCCAGCGGCGAATGCCCATGGCTCGCCCTCGGCGGCGCGGCGCTAAGCGCATGGCGCATGGCGCTCCGATTCTTGGCGCTCTGCCCTTTGCGCTATGCGCTATGCGTTTTGCCCTTTGCGGTCGCCCTCGCCTCTTCCGGTCGATAAAGGGCCAGCGCGGCGAACGTGACCGTCCCGTTGGGATCCGGCCATTGACCGTAGCGGAGCAGGCGGCCCCGATGAACGCCGAGAACCCGCAATGCCGCATAAATGGGGGGCAGACCGCAGATGTGGCGGCGGTCGCCGTCCTTGGCCACCGCCCGGAAGAAGCCCTCGGCATCTCCCGCCTCGACGGAGGAGAGCATCCGGCGATCCGCCTCTTCGACTTCTCGGAGCTGCCCGGGCGTCAAGGGTCGTGGGTCTCCGAACTGCGGCCCGACGTGTGCCAGATCGGCGCTCGCGATGACCACAGTCCGTCCGTCCATTGCCGCCAGGGTCTCGCGGAGGGCGGCGAGGAACTCCTCCACCCCGTCCGCATTCTGCGGTGGACGCCCCTCCTCCACGAACTTGTGGAAAGACCCGCAGAGAATGGGGACGATCCGCACGGGACGGCGCGACGGCGTCGCGTGCCGCAGGAACACCCCCTGGAACTCGATGGAGTGCTCCCCGCGGTGGGCAAACTCGTCGTCGAGGTATCCGTTCCCGATCCGTGAGATCAGGGCTTCCAGGCATTCCTCGTCCGTCTCCGCCGGTCCGAGCGGGGTTTCGAACACCTTGCGGGTCAGGGTGAACGGTCTCGCGATGGAAACGTGCGCCGTCCCCAGGATGATCCAGCGGTCCACGGGCATGGCCCCAGCCAGCTCCCGGTAGCCCCAGGCATAACATGGGCCGCCGCGGGCGAAGTCGATGTGGGGAACGACTAATCCCGTGAGGCGTGCGGCCGCCGGGCTGGGCGGCGTGTCCTTGGGCCCGTCTTCGGCGACGAAATACCCGTCCAGCTCGCGGCGCAGTGCTTCCGGGTCGGATGGATATGCCGTCCCCGCCAGCCGGGCAGGCCGATGTGGGGCGCGCCGGAAGGCGTCCTCGAGCGCCTCGCGGTGGCCGGCAAAGCGCGGGCTCTCCAGGAGCAGGCAGTCGTCGAGAGACTGTATTACCTGCTGGAGCTGCTCTCGGAAGAGCAGGACGCCGAACCGTCTGGCGAATGCCTCTTGGATATCCAGGAGGGAGTGGCGTCCATCGAAAAGGTCCAGGATAGCGGCAGTTTGCGGAGGCACCGACACGATCGCGTCGGTGTAGTGCATGGGGTCGCGCAGGCAAAAGACCTGCTGCCCACGGAGCGTGGTGGGAAGGACCTCCACCGGGCGCAGCCGCGGATACTCGTAGGCCCCGTCTTCAGGCGTACTCACGGGAGCTGACGAGTTCACGTCGGCCCACCCCCCTGGTGACTGTCAAACCCTTTATCCACAAGCAGTTGTTGCCAGTGGATCCGGACCCACAAGAATTCGATTGACATGCCGGACGAACCGAGATACCCTGCGACCACTTTTCGAGTTCAGAAAAGTTCATTTTGCCTCGGGCGGCCGCCTCGCCGATCTTCTGAAGTACTCGTTATCATCCTTTCCGATCATCCCTCTGAGGCGGACGCTTTACACGGGTCACTCCCATTCGGGGAAACCGGCCCGTGTGAGGTTTTCCGGTCGTCAATCAGCCAACCGAGAATGCCCTCGGTGGAGCGCGAGTCCCGAGAGGGCACGCGCCCTTTTCCGAACGGACAGGAGACAGTTGGCCATGTCTTTCGATTACACGTTACCCCGAATCGATACGGCGCTCGTCACGCTCCCCGATGCACCTGCCACTTTGGCGGTCGAGCCGCAGCGCTGGTGGACCTTAACCCAGATTGTCCTGGCCGGTCTTTTGGGCGCGTATCTGGTCGGGATGGTCCAGGATTTCCAGCGAGTGCGAGACCTGCGGGCAGAGCCGTCACCGCTCTCCAAGATCATCATCACCAAGAATGAGGCCTGGCAGCGGATCTACCCCCGCTCCGTTCGGTCCGGCGTCGTGCAAATCGGCGCTCGCGCGGGAACGGCCGCGAGTCCACAGCCTTAGTGGTGCCGGCCGGAATGACGGTGACGTCTGCCGGATGACCGCTCACCCTGAGCCTGTCGAAGGGTGACGAGGCCTTCGTGGTTCGACGGGCTCACCACGAACGGGTGCAAGACGTCAAAATAATTGCAGCCCGGAGCACGTAGAGAGATACCTGGACGCGGTGCAGGGCTGCCTGGTTCCGCGGTCAGATGTTGTCGGCCTCGACAGTGACCTTCGCCGTTTGGCGAAGCTGCCGGATCCAGTCGCCCAGGACGGCTTCACGCTTCGTCATGAGGAGTTGCATCTCGAAGGCGGCCTTGTCTTTCTGGAACTCCTCCACGGGCGGGCGCTTTTCCGACACGAGGCGCAAGAGGTAGAGTGCCTTCTCTCCCGTCACCAGAGGGCTCATCTCGCCGGGCTTCAGGAAGTTGACGGCCTCTCTGAATGCCTCAGGATCCGGGATCTCTTTGGGCGGCGTCGCGACCGGGAATGGGCCGTAGGTCTTGACGGAAACGCGGGCCTCTTGACCGGCGGCGGCCAGCGTCTTGCCTTTGCCCACGGCGAGGGTGACCGTCTCGGCGGCCTTCTTCCCCTCGTCGCCGGTCGGAAGCTGCGCCACCTCCACGGTCAACTGGCGCCGGACCCGCAGGAACACCTCCCGCGCCTCGGCCTCGGACACCTTCACGGAGTCTCGAACCAGCCCCTCCACCTTTCGCTCCGTCAGATCGCGGCGCATCTCCATCTCGAAGCGTTCGGGCGAAAGCCGGTTGGCTCGCAGCACATCCAGGTACCGCTGCCTGCTGAATCCGTCCTTCGCCGCGAAGGCCGGAATGCGCTGAATCTCTGCGACCAGCTCGTCCGGGCTGACCTCGAGACCCATCCGCTCGGCGTACTGCAGGACCAAAGCCCGGCGGATCAGACGATCCAGCACTTGCTGCTTGAGGTTCATCGACTCCAGGAGCTTCTCGTCAAACTTGTCCCCGAAAAGCTGCTTGTACATCTCCACCTGCCGGCGCAGCGCCTGCTGGTAGTCATCTGCCATGATCTCGCGATTTCCCACGACGGCGATGACGCCACGACGGCCCAAATCCCCGGGCGTGGATTTGACCCCCCACACCACGAAGATCGTCCCGACGAACGTGATCACGACAATGGCCATGACGCCCTTGATGAAGAAAGCGCTTCCTTCCCGCATCGTCTTCAGCATGCCGGCATCCCTTTTCCTGATGAGGTTGGCTCTCACCATACCGCATCGCACGCAAAGTTGGCAAGGCCTTTCCGATGACCCAAACCGCCAAATCTCCTTGTCAACTCGAAAACCGTATGCTAAAGACACACACTATTAGTGCGGAATCCGTGTGCAGGGCAGCGGTTCCTCCAAGGGCGGCCCGAAAGGAGACAGAATGATTTTCGATTGGCTCTTCGGGATGTTTTCCAACGACCTCGCGATCGACCTCGGAACGGCGAATACTCTCATCTACATCAAAGGGAAAGGAATCATCCTGAGCGAGCCGTCGGTTGTCGCCATCAAGAAGGGCACGAACCAGGTGCTGAAGGTGGGTAAGGAGGCCAAGGAGATGCTGGGGCGCACACCCGGCAGCATTGTGGCCATCCGCCCGCTGAAGGACGGGGTCATCGCCGATTTCGACGTGACGGAGCAGATGATCCGCGCATTCATCCTGAAATCGCACAACCGCAAGGCGCTGGTGCGGCCTCGCGTCATCGTCGGCGTCCCGTCGGGGATCACGCAGGTGGAGAAGCGCGCCATTCGAGACTCCTGCGATCAGGCCGGCGCCCGTGAGGTGTACTTGATCGAAGAGCCCATGGCGGCCGCCATCGGAGCCGGGCTGCCCGTGCAGGAGCCCAGCGGCAGCATGATCGTTGACATCGGCGGGGGCACCACCGAGGTGGCGGTCATCTCCCTCTCGGGCATCGTGTACAGCCAGTCGGTCCGCATCGCGGGCGACGAGATGGACGAAGGCATCACGCAATACCTCAAGCGAAAATACAACCTGCTCGTGGGCGAGCGGACCTCGGAGAATATCAAGATCCAGATCGGCTCCGGTTACCCGTTCGACGAGCCGCGCAAGATGGAGATCAAGGGCCGCGACC
>Ga0316622_100001935_pt1 | contig 13970 bp, 10 predicted proteins | sample OWC_Aug_OW2_C1_D_FD_207646 | JGI IMG/M metagenome (GOLD analysis project Ga0316622, IMG submission 207646) | Wetland soil microbial communities from Old Woman Creek delta, Ohio, United States - OWC_Aug_OW2_C1_D5_C | ecosystem: Environmental > Terrestrial > Soil > Wetlands | place: USA: Ohio... | reverse complement strand
GGTCGAGAGCGGCCACCATCCCAGCGGGTCGTAGTTCTGGCTCCAGGTCACGGGGCACTCCTCGGATGAGGGACGCGGCGACACTACCCGCGGCCCCGGGAGCCGTCAAGCCCGCCGACAGCCCGGACAGCCCGGGGAACACAGCCACCGGACCCCGCGGAGCGCATGGAGCACATCCGCACCATTGACTTCGCCGGGGAGCCCGCTAAGCTGGCCCGGGCCGCGCCGCCCCGGCGCGTCCCGCCCGACCTACCCGACCGCGGAGGACCCAGTGAACCAGGGCATCGCCAGCATCTGGCACCCGATCGACATCGCGATCCTCATCCTCTACTTCGTGGCGATGATCGGCATCGGCGTCGCCGTCATGAAGAAGGCCTCGAAGGGCCTCGATTCCTACTTCCTCGCGGGGAACCAGCTCCCCTGGTACGTCCTCGGCATCTCGAACGCGTCCGCCATGTTCGACATCACCGGAACGATGTGGCTCGTCTACAACATCTTCGTTTACGGGATGAAGGGCATCTGGCTGCCCTGGCTCTGGCCGACCTTCAACCAGGTCTTCCTGATGGTGTACCTGTCGGTCTGGATCCGCCGCTCGAACGTCCTCACGGGCGGCGAGTGGATCACCAGCCGCTTCGGGGAGGGCCGGGGCGCCGAGCTCAGCCGGATGATCGTGGTCGTCTTCGCGCTCGTCAGCGTGATCGGCTTCATCGCCTACGACTTCCAGGGCATGGGCAAGTTCACGGCTTCCTTCCTCCCCTGGGACCTCTCGGCCAACACGTACGGCGTCATCATCATGGCGATCACCGCCGTGTACGTGCTCATGGGCGGGATGATCAGCGTCGTCCTCACCGACGTGGCCCAGTTCGTGATCATGGCCATCTGCTCGCTGATCATTGCGGTCATCGCCATGGCGCAGGTGGCGCCCGAGCAGCTCGCAGCCATCGTCCCCGCCGGGTGGAGCAACCCCTTCTTCGGCTGGCGCCTCGACCTCGCCTGGCAGGCCCCGCTCGACGTCCTCAAGGACAACGTCACGGCGGACGGCTACTCGATCTTCGGCCTCTTCTTCATCGCGATGCTCTTCAAAGGCGTGCTGGTGTCGATCGCCGGCCCCGCCCCGAACTACGACATGCAGCGCATCCTCGCCGCGAAGACCCCGCGCGAGTCGGCCCTCATGAGCGCCGTCGTCTCGGCCGCGCTCCTCCCCCGCTGGTGGATGATCGGCGGGATCACCGTCCTCGCCCTCCACTTCCGGGAGAAGGTCTTCCCCGGGCTGGGCCAGCCCGGGTTCAAGCCGGACTTCGAGATGATCCTGCCCTGGGTCATCCGCGACCAGATCCCGGCGGGACTCCTCGGCGTCCTCCTCGCGGGACTCCTCGCCGCCTTCATGTCCACCTTCAGCGCCACCGTGAACGCGGGCGGCGCCTACCTCGTGAACGACCTCTACAAGCGCTACATGAAGAAGGACGGGACCCCGCGGCACTACGTGGCGGTGAGCTGGATCGCTCAGATCGTGATCCTGGTGGTCGGCATCTTCTTCGGCTACCAGGCCGCGTCCATCAACCAGGTCACGCAGTGGATCGTGAACGGCCTGTGGGGCGGGTACACGGCCCCCAACATCCTCAAGTGGCACTGGCACCGGTTCAACGGCTACGGGTACTTCTGGGGGATGCTCTCCGGGATCGCTGCCGCCCTCGCGCTGCCGAGCTTCTTCCCGGACCTCCACCCGCTCTGGGGCTTCATCCCCATCTTCGCGATCTCGCTCGCGGCCAGCATCCTGGGCAGCCTGCTGAGCGACCCGGAGCCCGACGACGTGCTCGTCCGCTTCTACAAGCAGGTGCGGCCCTGGGGCTTCTGGGGACCGGTGCTGGCCAAGGTTCGCGCGAACGACCCCTCGTTCCACGAGAACAAGAACATGGCCCGCGACGCCTTCAACGTCGGCGTAGCCATCATCGCGCAGATGACGCTCGTCACGCTCCCGCTCTACATGGTCCTGCGCGACATGAGGGGGCTGTGGATCTCCGCCCTGGTCCTGCTCGTCACCGGCTGGATCCTGAAGAAGAACTGGTACGAGAAGCTGGACGCGGAGACGCCCGCCACCGTCGAGGCGGCGCGGCGATAGACGGAGGCTCGAAGGGAGGCGTCACGATGCGTCTCGCCCGGTTCGCCTGGCTCGTCCTCGGCTGGAACGTGGCCGTCATCCTGTGGGGCGCCTTCGTGCGGGCCACCGGGTCCGGCGCGGGCTGCGGGGCCCACTGGCCGCTCTGCAACGGCCAGGTGGTGCCTCGCGCGCCCGCCGTCGAGACGATGATCGAGTTCACCCACCGCGCCACGAGCGGCCTCGCCCTGCTGCTCGTAGTCGCGCTCTGCCTGTGGGTCTTCCGCGAGAGGCCCAGGGGCCACCCCGCCCGCCGCGCGGCCGCGGCGTCGCTCTTCTTCATCCTCGTCGAGGCCGCGGTCGGTGCCGGGCTCGTTCTCCTCGGCCTCGTCGGCCAGAACGACACCGTGGCCCGCGCCCTCTTCATGGCCGGCCACCTCGCGAACACCTTCGTCCTGCTGGCCTGTCTCACCCTCACTGCCCACTGGTGCGCGACCGACGTCCGCCTCCGGCCCGAGGCCGTGTCGCGCTTCGGGTGGCTGATGGGAGTCGGCGCGGTCGTGCTCGTCGGCGTTGGCAAGAGCGGAGCCGTCGCCGCGCTCGGGGACACGCTCTACCCCGCCCAGTCCGTTCTCGGCGGCCTCGCCCAGGACGTGTCGCCCACCGCCCACTTCCTCGTCCAGCTGCGCCTCGCCCACCCGATCCTGGCGCTCGTCGGGGCGCTTCTCGTGGCGCTGGCCGCGAGCCGCGTGCTCCAGGCGACCGACGACGCCTCCGCGCGCCGCGCGGCCTGGACGGTGTCGGCCCTCGCCCTGCTTCAGCTCGGCGGCGGGCTACTGAACCTCGCGCTCCTCGCCCCGGTCTGGATGCAGGTCGTCCACCTGCTCCTCGCGGACCTGCTGTGGATCGCCTTCGTCCTCCTGGCGGTGCGGGCGCTCTCGCTGCCCCTCACGGCGCCGGTGAGCGAGGGGACCCGGGCCCGAGCCGCCTAGGGGGATGAGCATCTTTCGCCGGGCCGTCCGCATCTGGCTGCTGCTGCTCGTGGCCATGTTCGCGGCCGGCGCCTTCCGGGTGACCCTGCTGGCCCCGCGGCTTTCCGCCTTCGGCACCGAGGTCGCGGGCGCGCTCCTCGGCATCGCCGTGATCCTCGCCCTCACCCGGCCGTTCATCCGCTCGCTCGAGCGGCCCACGCTCGGGACGCTCGCCGGGATCGGCGTCCTGTGGCTGGGCCTGACCGTGGCCTTCGAGTTCGGGTTCTTCCACTACGTCGGCGGGAAGAGCTGGGACTCCCTGCTCGCGCAGTACGACGTGGGCGCGGGCCACCTCTGGCCCTTCGTCCTCGCGGCGGTGGCGGCGGCGCCATTCGTGTGGGCGAGGAGAGGCGAACGCGAGTAGGCCATCGCCGGCCTTCACCGGGGCCTTCGCGGTCCTTCGCGCGCCTTCGGCGCGCTCAGGGGCGGGCGTCGAGGCTGTCGATCGCCGCCCGCACGACGGACGCACTGCGCTCGAGGGCCTTCTCCTCCTCGGCTGGGAGGACAAGTGGCAGGGTCTCGAGGACCCCGGCGCCGCCCACGAGTCGCGGCAGGGACACGGTGACGTCGCGAACTCCCGCGACCTCGGCTTCCGGCGCGCACACGGTGAGGACGGACCGCTGGTCGCCCAGCACGGCGTCGACCACGCGGGCGAGGGCGCTGCCGACGCCGTAGTAGGTCGCGCCCTTGCCGGAGATGATCGTGTACGCGGCGCCGCGCACGGCCCCGTCGATCTCCTGGCGCAACGGGTCGTCGAAGGGCACGCCGTGCCGCTCCGCCATGTCCGCGAGCGGGAGGCCGCCGACCGTGGCGATCGACCAGGTGAGCACCTCGGAGTCGCCGTGCTCCCCCACCACGTAGGCGTGGACGTGGGCGGAGTCGACCCCGAGACGACGGCCGAGGAGGGCGCGAAAGCGCGCGGTGTCCAGCATCGTGCCCGAGCCGAGGACGCGCGCGGGCGGAACGCCCTTCTCGGCGGCGAAGCGCGCGGCGAGGTGAGTCATCACGTCCACCGGGTTCGTGGCGACGATCAGGACCGCTTCCGGGGCGTGCTCGAGCACGGCCGGCACGATCTCCCGGAAGACGGCAGCGTTGCGGGCGAGGAGCGAGAGGCGCGTTTCGCCGGGGCGCTGGCCCACGCCGGCGGTGAGGACGACCACTCGCGCGCCCGCCAGGTCGGGGTAGCCGCCCGCCACGACGTCGAGCGGGTGCGCGAAGGGAACGGCGTGCAGCAGGTCGTCCGCCTCCGCGCGGGCGCGCGCCTCATTGCGGTCCACCAGCACAATTCGCCGGCCGACGCCCCTCATCACCAGCGCGTATGCGGCAGTCGCCCCTACGAAACCCGCTCCGACGACCCCGATCTTCATGCTTCGATCGGCTCCGGGATGGCGTCCCCAGCAGCGGAGGCTGTCACCGCGCCGGGCCCAGCCTGAACCGCACCTTCACGGTCATGATCACCGATGTGGGCACGCCGTTGACGAGGGTCGGCGTGTAGACCCACTGGCGAACCGCCTCGACCGCGGCCTCGTCGAGGAGCGGCAGTCCCTTCACCAGGTTGACCTCCACCACGCGGCCTCGCGGGTCGATGACGCACTCGAGGACGACGACCCCCTCGATGCCGCTCTGCACGGCGACGAAAGGGTAGACGGGAGGGACGTCCTTGACCTTGCGGGGCTCCCGGACGTCCAGCCCCACGCGAACCGGCTCCGTGGGCGGGGGCGGCGGGGCGTCCGGCAGGCCTCCGACGATCCCGCCCACCAAACCCCCGGGCACGCCGCCCTCGACTCCCCCGGCCACTCCCCCTTCGACGCCCAGGTCGAGGGCCGCCTCCGGCACGATCTCCGTCGGCACCTCGACGGGGGCCACGAAGCCCCCGGAGCTGACCGGCTCGGCGGCCCGAACCACGGCCGGCGCCGCGGAAGGCGGCGGAGGGGGAGGCGGAGGCGGCGCCAGCTCGATCGGCGAGGCGAAGAACGCCTGGACCTCGCCCGCCCGGTCCGGCAGGCGGTCGTCGGTCAGCAGGGGGACCACCACGACGGCCACGAGCGCGGCGCCGTGGAGCAGGACCGAGGCGAGGCCGGTGAAGGCGCCGGCGGCGGGCTTCGCCGCCCGACCACTCAGGGGAAGGCTCGGGACGTCGGTCTCGTGAGCGAAGGGACGGGACATGGCCACCTCGGGTTCCCGGGGAGCGCGAGCGCTCCCCGGGTGGAGTTACGAGACGGCCGGCGGGAAGGTGCGACGCGCGGCGTTCTTTGGCGTTTGTTTACAGATGCGCGTCCCGGATCGGGCCGATCACTTCTTCGGCTCGATGACCGTGATCTCGTTCAGGCGCACCGGCTCGCGCTGGTAGTTCTCGATCTCGAGCGTGTTCGTCTCCTTGTTGAAGGACAGCTGGGCGTAGGGAATGGCCTTGCCCTGCCCCTTGCCCTCCTTCGGGAGGCGGATCTCGGCGAGCGAGAACTGGTAGTCCATCGAGCGCCCGGAGTTGCGGGCCTCCCACATGCCCACCGGCCGGTCGCTGGCGAGGACGATCTTCCGCCCGCCGTCCGGCAGGGGCGTCTCCCGGGCGAAGAAGACGTCCCAGCCGAGGCTGGTCGAGGTGCGGACGTAGCCGCAGCGCGGCTTCGTCTTCTGCAGCGCGGAGAGCAGCTTGTCCTCGCCCTTCTCGAGGAGGACAGCCTTGAGGTTCGCGGCCTCCTCCGGGCTCGACCACCGCTCGATGACGATGTCGAGGGTGTTGGTGCGGGCGCGGTTGTTGAGGTCCACGGCGAAAGCGCGGAGGCGAAGGATCGACTCGTCCTTCGCCACCGCGGTGGAGGCGGCCAGGGGAACGACGAGGGCGGCCCCGAGGGACAGGGACAAGAGGGTGCGCAGCGTGCGGCTCATGTGTTTCCTCCCTTTCGTGATCGGGCTTCCAGAGCGTCTTCCTGCGAATCGCAGCATAGGGGGAACGACCGGCCGGCGGCTTCCGTTCCCCGGAACGAACGACCCTCGCGAGGTCTCACCCTCTTTCACGCCCCTTTTCAGGATCTGACCCCTTCCGGGCCGTCCAGGGGGATCGGGACCGGCTCCACCCGCCAGACGTCGCGGCAGTAGTCGGAGATCGAGCGGTCCGACGAGAAGAAGCCCATCCGCGCCGTGTTCAGGATGGACATCCACGTCCAGCGCTCGGCGTCGAGGTACGCGCGCTCCACCTCCGCCTGGCACTCGACGTAGGAGCGGAAGTCCGCCGCGACGAGCCAGGGGTCCTCGCCTAGCAGCGAGTCCACGAGGGGCCGAAGGAGCGACTTGTCGCCCCGCGAGAAGGTGCCGTCGGCGAGGGCGTCGACGACGGCCCGAAGGACCGGGTCGCTCTCGTAGAGGTCCCGTGCGCGGTAGCCCCCGGCCCGCAGGCGACGGATCTGGTCCACGGTCAGGCCGAACAGGAAGAAGTTCTCCGCCCCCACCGCCTCGCGGATCTCGACGTTCGCGCCGTCGAGGGTGCCGATGGTGAGCGCCCCGTTCATGGCGAACTTCATGTTGCCGGTGCCGGAGGCCTCCTTGCCCGCGGTCGAGATCTGCTCGGAGAGCTCCGCCGCAGGGAAGATCGGCATGCAGTTCTTGACGTTGTAGTCCGGGATGAAGGCCACGCGCAGGCGGTCGCGGGTCGCGGGGTCGGCGTTCACCACCTCGGCCACGGAGTGGACGAGCTTGATCATGAGCTTGGCCGTCCGGTAGCCGGGCGCGGCCTTGCCGCCAAAGAGGACGGTTCGCGCCGGCACCGCGGCCTTCGGCTCCCGCCGCAGCCGCTGCCAGAGCGCGATCACGTGCAGCACGTTCAGGTGCTGGCGCTTGTACTCGTGGATGCGCTTCACCTGGACGTCGAACAGGCTGTCGGGGTCGCACTCGACCCCCGCCCGGGCCTTCACCACCGCCGCGAGGTCGACCTTGTTGGCCCGCTTCACCGCGCGCCACTTCGCCCGGAAGGCGGCGTCCTCCGCCAGCGGCTCCAGCCGCCGGAGCCGCTCGAGGTCCTTCGGCCAGCCGTCGCCGATCGCCTCGGTGACCAGCGCGGCGAGCCGCGGGTTCGCGAGGGCGAGGAAGCGCCGGGGCGTCACGCCGTTCGTGACGTTCACGAACTTCTCCGGCCAGAGCTCGTGGAAGTCGCGCAGCACGTCGGCTTTCAGCAGCTCCGTGTGCAGCGCCGCTACCCCGTTGATGCGGTGGCTGCCCACGCTCGCGAGGTGCGCCATCCGAACCGAGCGCCCCCCCGTCTCCTCGATCAGGCTCAGACGGGCGGCGCGGGCGCCGTCGCCCGGGTAGCGGCGGCGGACCTCGTCGAGGAACCGGCGGTTGATCTCGTAGACGATCTCGAGGTGGCGGGGCAGGACCGAGCCGAACATCTCGGTCTTCCACTTCTCGAGCGCCTCGGGAAGGAGCGTGTGGTTCGTGTAGGCGAAGGTCCGCCGCGTGACCCCCCAGGCCCGGTCCCAGTCCATCCCGTGGACGTCCACGAGGAGCCGCATCAGCTCGGCCACCGCCACCGCAGGGTGCGTGTCGTTGAGCTGGACCGTGTACTTCTCGTGGAAGCGGGAGAGGTCGTCCCCGCCCTTCTGCCGGTAGATCCGGATCATGTCCTGCAGCGAGCAGGACACGAAGAAGTACTGCTGCTCGAGACGCAGCCTCTTGCCCTTCACCAGCTCGTCGTTCGGGTAGAGGACCTTGGTGATGTTCTCGGAGTCCACCTTCTGGTCCACGGCGCCCCAGTAGTCGCCCTGGTTGAAGGCCTCGAAGTCGAACGACTCGGTCGCCTCCGCCTTCCAGAGGCGCAGGAGGTTCGCGGTGCCGTTCCGGTAGCCGAGGATCGGCACGTCGTAGGCAACCCCGCGCACCACGCGCTCCGGTACCCACCTCACGCGGTAGCGGCCCCGCTCGTCCTGGAAGCCCTCGGTGTGCCCGCCGAGGGACACGTCGGCGGCGATCTCCGGCCGCGGGGTCTCCCAGGGGTTGCCGAGGGCCAGCCACTTGTCGGTCTTCTCGACCTGCCACCCGTCCCGGATCAGCTGGTCGAAGATGCCGAACTCGTAGCGGATCCCGTAGCCGAGGGTGGGGATCTCGAGCGTCGCGAGCGAGTCCATGTAGCAGGCGGCCAGCCGCCCGAGCCCGCCGTTGCCGAGGCCGGGCTCCTCCTCCTGGGCCAGGAGCGCGTCGAGGTCGTAGCCGAGCTCGGCCACGGCCTGCCGCGCCTCGTCCTGCAGGCCGAGGTTCAGCAGGTTGTTGCCAAGGTGGGGCCCGAGCAGGAACTCGGCGGAGAGGTAGCAGACGGTGCGGCTCGCTTTCTTGTAGTAGGTCTCGCTCGTCGCCACCCAGCGCCTCATGACCTGGCGGCGCACCGCGAGCGCCAGGGCCAGGTAGCGGTCGTTGGGCGTCGCGGCCTCCGGGAAGCGCCCGAGCGCGGCGAAGAGGGCCTCCTTGAACTCCTTCTTCACGGCCTCGACGATCGTCCGATCGCTCATGTCGCCCTCCGAAGCGGCTTGTCCCCAGAGCATAGCCTCGGGGGCCCCGTCTTGCCGAACCGGGGCCGCGGCGGCAGGATGACCGCGTTTGCCGTGCCCGTCGCGCCGGGATAGGCTGTTTTCATGGCCTTGTCTTCCCTCTCACTCCTGCGCCGTTCCGCACTTGCCGCCGCCTGCCTCGCCTCCTTCGGAGCCGCCGTGCTGGCCGCCCAGGGAACACCCCCCGCGGCCCAGCCCGCGAAGCAGGCGGCTCCCCTGCCGAAGATCGCCGCCCCCCTCGACGGGGGCTGGCCGCGCGAGGTCAAGACCTCCGCCGGCCTCGTCACCGCCTACCAGCCCCAGATCGACTCCTGGGACGGCAGCCGGCTGGCCCTGTACGCGGCCGTCTCCCTGCGGGAGAAGGAGGACGCGGAGCCGATCTACGGTGTCGTCTGGGCGGAGGGGAACACGGTGGTGGACAAGGAGTCGCGGCTCGTGACCTTCACGGACCGCGAGTTCAAGAAGCTCTCCTTCCCGTCACACCCCGAGAAGAATGGCCCGCTCCTCGAGGTCGTGCGCAAGGAGGTCGCGCCGGTCGTACGCACCATGGCCCTCGACCGCTTCGCCGCCCTCCTGGAGGTGGCGGATGCCGACAAGGCGGTCCGCTCGCTGCAGCTCGACCACACCCCGCCCCGGATCGTCTTCTCCACGACCCCTTCTCTCCTCGCGTACGTGGACGGCGAGCCGGCCTGGCGCCCCGTGAAGGACACGAAGCTCGAGCGCGCCATCAACACCCGCGTCCTCCTGCTGCGCCACGGCACCGACCGGTTCTACCTGCACGTCTTCGATGGCTGGATGACGACGAAGGCCCTCGACGGCACCTGGGAGCCGGAGAAGAAGGCGTCGAAGGACCTCCAGAAGGCCGAGGCGGACGCGAAGGCGTCGGGCCAGGTGGACCTCCTCCCCGGTGGCAATCCCAACGACGCGAAGACGCTGCCCTCGCTGAAGCAGGGCCGCTCCCCGCGCATCCTGATCGCCACGAAGCCGACGGAGCTGATCGTCACCGAGGGCGAGCCGAACTACGTCCCCATCGAGGGGACCGAGCTCCTCTACGTCAAGAACACGACCGGCAACGTGTTCCGCCACACCCGCGACCAGAAGGTCTACGTCCTCATCTCCGGCCGGTGGTTCCGCGCCGCGACCCCGGAGGGCCCGTGGGAGTACGTGGCGAGCGACGCGCTCCCGCCCGACTTCGCGAAGATCCCGGACTCGAGCGAGAAGGAGAACGTCAAGGCCGCGGTGGCGGGAACGCCGCAGGCGAAGGAAGCGGTCATCTCGAACCTGATCCCGCAGACGGCCGAGGTCAAGGTCGCCGACGCGAAGATGGATCCGCCGAAGTACGACGGGGAGCCGAAGCTCGTCCCGATCGAGGGCACGGCGCTCCACTACGCCGCCAACACCGCCACGCCGGTCATCCAGGTGAGCCCGACGTCCTGGTACGCCGTCGAGAACGGGGTCTGGTTCACCTCGGCGGCAGCGACCGGTCCCTGGGCCGTCGCCAGCTCGGTGCCTTCCGCCATCTACACCATCCCGCCGAGCTCGCCCGTCCACTACGTGACGTACGTGCGCGTCTACCAGGCGACGCCGACGACGGTCACCACCGGCTACACGCCCGGCTACTACGGCACGGTCATCTCGAACGGCACGGTCGTCTACGGGACCGGCTACGCCTATCCCCCGTACGTCGGCACGAACGTCTGGTACGGGCCGCCGATCACGTACGGCTGCGGCGTCGGCGTGACCTACACGCCGTGGACCGGCTGGACCTACGGCTTCGGCTTCGGCTGGAGCTGGGGCGCGGTCACGGTGGGCTGGGGCTGGGGGGCTTACCCCTGGTGGGGGCCCGTGGGCTACGGCTACTACTACCCCTACCCCTACTACCGCCCGCCGTACTGGGGCGGCGCCGCTTGGGGCCCGTGGGGCGGCGGCGCCGTCTGGGGCCCGGGCGGCTGGGCCGCCACCACCGGCAACGTCTACAGCCGCTGGGGTGCCACGAGCGCCGTGACGCGCCGCTCGGGCGGCTACAACGCCTGGACGGGCGACGCGTGGCGGAGCTCCGCCGGCATGTCCTACAACTCGCGCACCGGCAACCTCTCCGCCGGCCAGCGCTCCGCGGTCGGCAACGTCTACTCCGGCAACTACGCCTACGGCGGCCGCGGGGGAAGCGTGAACACGGGGACGGGGGGATCGGTGAGCGGCGGGCGCGTGACCGCCGGCAACGTCTACACCGGCAACCAGGTCACGGCCGGGCGCATCTCGGGGACGACCGGGAGCGGCCAGTCCGGCTCCGCGGCCTGGGCCCGCGGCGAGCAGGGCGGCGTCGCGCGCGTGGGCGACGACGTCTACGCCGGCAAGGACGGCAACGTCTACAAGCGCAACGAGGGCGGCGGCTGGGAGCAGCAGCAGCCGGGCAGCGGCGGCTGGCAGGGGGTCGACGACCGGGCCCGCACCGGCTCGCTCGACGCGCAGCAGCGCGCCCGCTCCGATGGAGCCCAGCGGACCGGGGGCTACGACCAGGCCCGGACGAGCGGATACGGACAGGGCTACCGCAGCACCGGCGGCGGGGGCTATGGCGGCGGCGGGATGCGCGGGGGCGGCGGGCGGAGACGCTAGACGGGGCAAACGATCGTTGCGGCGAGGCGGTGGCGCGGTAAGATGCCTGCGCTGCTCGCATGACCGGATCGGACTCTCGCCCCAGCCCCTACGTGCTCGAGCCGGAGCCGGATGTCCTGCTCGTGCACCTCCGCGGCCCCTGGGCCCTCGCGAGCGGGGTTCCCCCGACAGGCCCCGTCATGGCGGGCCTCGAGGCCGCCCCTTCGGCCCGGCGCCTGGCCTTCCGGGCCGACGGCCTGGGGGACTGGGACAGCAGCCTGGTGGCCTTCGTTCACGCCCTGGCCGGGGAGGCCGAGGCGAGGGGGCTCCAGGTGGACACGTCGGCGCTGCCCGAGGGGGCCCGCAAGCTGGTCGAGCTCGCCCGCGCGGTCCCGAAGCGCCCGCTCGGTCCCTCCGGCGAGGACGATTCCCTCCTCGCCCGCGTCGGGCGTCCCGCCCTCGCCGCCTGGGCCACGGCGGGGGACGCCCTCGCCTTCCTGGGCGAGACCGTGCTGGCCCTGCTGGCCCTACTCCGCGGGCGGGCCCGCTTCCGGCGGGTCGATCTGCTGCACGCCTTCGAAGCGACCGGAGCCGCCGCCCTCGGCATCGTGGCCCTCATCAACTTCCTGATCGGGGCCGTGCTCGCCTTCGTGGGCGCCGTCCAGCTCGTCCAGTTCGGGGCCACGATCTACGTGGCCGACCTCGTGGCGATCGGGGTGGCCCGCGAGCTGGGCGCGCTCATGACCGGCATCGTCATGTCCGGCCGCACCGGGGCGTCCTTCGCGGCGGTGCTCGGCACCATGACGGTGAACGAGGAGGTGGACGCCCTCCGGACGATGGGCCTGAAGCCCGTGGAGTTCCTCGTGGCGCCACGCGTGCTCGCGACCGCACTGATGATGCCGGCCCTCGTGGCCTACGCCGACGTGATGGGGCTCCTCGGCGGGGCCTTCGTGGCGGTGAGCGTCCTCGACCTCGGAACGGTCGAGTACCTGCGCCAGACCCAGAACGCGCTCGCCTTGCGCCACGTCCTGATCGGCCTCGGCAAGAGCCTCGTCTTCGGCGGGATCGTGGCCACGACCGGCTGCTACTACGGCATCCGCTGCGGGCGGAGCGCCGCCGCGGTCGGGGAGGCCACCACGAAGGCCGTGGTCATGGGGATCCTGCTCGTGGTGGTGGCGGACGCCGTCTTCACGGTCCTGTTCCACGTGCTGCACCTATAGGGAGAGCGGTGGGCGAGCCGGCGCAGATCGAGGTCCGGGACCTGACGATGGGGTACGGGGACCGCGTCGTCCAGAAGGACGTCGCCTTCGCGGTGAGGCCCGGTGAGATCTTCGTCATCATGGGCGACAGCGGCTGCGGCAAGAGCACGCTGATGCGCCACATGGTGGGCCTCAACGCGCCGCGCTCCGGCGACGTGTACTACGACGGCGAGGGCTACTGGGCGGCCGAGGAGGAGCGGCGAGAAGACCTGAAGCGGCGGTTCGGCGTCCTCTACCAGTACGCCGCCCTCTTCAGCTCGATGACCCTCGCCGAGAACGTTTCGCTCCCTCTCCTCGAGCAGGCCGGGCTGCCCCCCGCGGAGGCGCTCGCCGTGGCCCGGCTGAAGCTCGCCCTCGTGGGCCTGGCCGGCTTCGAGGGCCACTACCCCTCCGAGATCAGCGGGGGGATGAAGAAGCGGGCCGGCCTCGCCCGCGCCATGGCCCTCGACCCCGAGATCCTCTACTTCGACGAGCCCTCGGCGGGTCTCGACCCGCTGAGCTCCCGCCGCCTCGACGACCTCATCCTCGAACTGCGCGACAGCCTCGGGACCACGATCGTCCTCGTCACCCACGAGCTGCCGAGCATCTTCGAGCTCGGCGACAACGCCGTCTTCCTCGACGCGGAGAAAAAGACCATGACCGCAAGCGGCCGGCCGGCCGAGCTCAAGGAATGCCCCGACCCGAAGGTCCGGGCCTTCCTCACCCGGGGGCGGTTGTGAGCGCCCAGGCCCACCCCCGGCTGGTCGGCGCGTTCGTCCTCGGGGCAGTGGCCCTCGTTCTCGCCGCGGTGCTGCTCCTCAGCTCGGGCGACTGGTTCGAGAGACGGGAGCGCTTCTCGGTCTACTTCCCGGGCTCCCTCCGCGGCCTCAACCGCGGGGCGGCGGTCACGTTCCGCGGCATCAAGGTCGGCGAGGTGGCCGAGGTGACGGCCCTCGCCACCGGTCAGGCCTCCCCGCCCATCCAGATCGAGGTGGTGATCGAGCTGGTGGGGAACGTCATCGAGGCCCCGGCCGGCCTGGCCCCGCCCTTCGCCGGTCTCTCCGGCCCCGCCCTCGCCCGGGAGCTGACGGCCCGGGGCTTCCGCGGGCGGCTCATGAGCCAGAGCCTGCTCACGGGCCAGAAGTACATCGACTTCGAGACCCTGCCCGGGGAGCCGGCCCGGATCTCGGGCATCCGGCCCCGTTACCCCGAGTTGCCCACGACTCCCACCGCGATGGAGAAGCTCGGGGACAAGGCGGAGGACTTCATGAACAAGCTGGCCGAGCTCCCCCTCGACCAGATGCTCGAGAACTTCCGGAAGACGCTGGAGAGCGCGCGCAAGCTCCTCGACTCGCCCGACCTCCACGGCACGCTGGCCGGGGCGCGGAGGGCCACGGAGAAGGTGCCGCCGGCCCTGGAAGACGTGCGGGCCGCAGTGGCCGACGCCCGGCGCCTGATGGACACGCTGGGCGGCGAGACG
>Ga0316622_100001934_pt1 | contig 13971 bp, 10 predicted proteins | sample OWC_Aug_OW2_C1_D_FD_207646 | JGI IMG/M metagenome (GOLD analysis project Ga0316622, IMG submission 207646) | Wetland soil microbial communities from Old Woman Creek delta, Ohio, United States - OWC_Aug_OW2_C1_D5_C | ecosystem: Environmental > Terrestrial > Soil > Wetlands | place: USA: Ohio... | reverse complement strand
GGCTGGAGTATTTCGACCGGTCGCTCACTCCGGAGGAAATCGGCCGGGAGGCGGCCTCAGAAGCCCTTTTCCTCCTCGAAGCGGTCGAGGCGCCGGCCGGGGAAATGCCGGTCGTCCTGGCGCCCGGGCACGCTGGGGTTCTTGTCCACGAGGCGGTCGGCCACCTTCTCGAAGCCGATTTCAACCGCCGGAAAACCTCGATCTTCTGGGATAAGCTGGGAACGCGGGTCGGTTCGCCCTTGCTGACTATTTACGACGACCCCACGCGCCCCTCTTTCCGGGGCTCTTACAACATCGACGATGAAGGCACTCCTCCGACAAAGACCCTTCTCATCGACCAGGGTGTCGTCCGTTCCTTCCTCCAGGACAAGCTCTCGGCGCGGCTGATGGGACGTCCTCTCACCGGCCACGGCCGGAGGCAGGACTACACCTGCATCCCCATTCCTCGGATGTCCAACACCTACGTGGACGCGGGCCAGGACGATCCCGAAGACATCCTCAGGTCGGTGGCCAAGGGAATCTACGCCGAGAAGTTCGAGGGCGGGCAGGTCGAGGACTCGGGCAAGTTCACCTTCTCGATCAGCGCCGGCCGGCTGATCGAGGGGGGAAGGCTGACCGCCCCCATCAAGCAGGCGACGCTCATCGGCACGAACATCGATATCCTCCAAAAAATCGAGCAGGTGGGCGCCGACCTCTCCTTTGGGCTCCAGACGGGGACCTGCGGCAAGGAAGGCCAGGAAGTGCCGGTGACGGACGGCTGCCCGACCATCAAGATCTCCCGCATGACGGTGGGAGGTCAGTCATGACAGACGGCTCCCAAAGCCGTTTCCTCGCCGACCTGGCCGAGATGATCGTCCAGAGGGGGCGGGCTTGCGGCGCCGATGAAGTCGAGGCGACGGTGAGCGACGGCCGGGAGTTCAGCGTCGATGTGCGCCGGGGGCAGGTCGAAAGCCTGGTCGAGGCCGGGTCCCGGGTGCTGAGCTTCCGGGTCATCAAAGACAAGAAGACGGCCCATGCCGCGACCTCGGACCTTAACGCGGAGACGATCAGGCGGCTGATCGAGAACGCCGTCCGCCGGGCCGAAATCGGGAGCGCCGATGAGTCCGCCGGCCTTCCGTCTCTCTTTTCAGAAAAGGTCGATATCCCCTCTCTCCGCCTCTACGACCCCGAGGTCCCGCGCCTCGAACCGGCCCCGAAAATCAGGATGGCCCTCGAAACCGAGCGGATCGCCCTCGAAGACAAGCGGATCACCAACTCCCATGGGGCGAGCTTCATCAGCCACGAGGTCACGACCGTCCTGGCTTCCTCCAATGGCTTCTGCGGCGCCTACGACCAGACCTTCTGCAGCCTGAGCGTCGGGCTTCAAGCCGGGGATACCGACCAGAGGGTCGAAGACGACTGGGTCTCCGTGGACCGCTTTCTCGGCAAGCTGGAGTCTCCGGAGACGGTGGCGAAAAGGGCCGTGGAGAGGACGGTCCGGCAGCTCAACCCGCGGAAAATCCGGACCCAGACCGTGCCGGTCGTCTTCGAGCCCGGCATGACCGACTGGCTGGTCGGATTCCTCTTTTCCTGCGTCTCGGCGGTGGCTGTCTACCAGAAAACGACTTTTCTGGCCGGCCGGCGGGGGGAACGGATCGGGAATGAAAACGTCACGTTGATCGATGACGCCCTGATGCCCGGGAAACTCGGTTCGCGGCCGTTTGACAGCGAAGGCGTCCCCTGCCGAAAGACCGTCGTTTTTGAGCGGGGCGTTTTGCGTCATTATCTATCCAACACCTACTCCGGCCGCAAGCTCAAACTTCCCTCGACCGGCAATTCGGACGGAGGCGGAGTCGGGCCGAACAACTTTTATCTTGTCCCGGGGCCCTTCTCGGCCAAGGAAATCGTCGCTTCGCTCGACCGGGGGCTGATCTTGACCCGGACGATCGGGCATGGCCTCAACCCGGTCACGGGAGATATTTCGAGGGGGGCGTTCGGCCTGTGGGTGGAGGACGGCGAGATCGTCTACCCCGTATCCGAAGTGACCGTCGCCGGAAACCTGGGCGAGATCCTGAACCAGGTCGAGATGGTGGGGAATGACCTCGATTTCCGCTCCCCCGTCTGCGGCCCCACGGTCAAGATCGGGGGGCTGACTGTAGCCGGGGAATAGGATCAGCCGAACCGGTCGAGGGGGATGCTCATCGGGTCAACCCGCGGCCAGAACCGCTCTCAGCTTTTCGGCATAGAGGCGGCTGGTTTCATCCCGGGCGATGAGCTCGATCTGACGGGGCGAGGATACGCCCAGCCCGAGCTCGACGGCCCGGGCGATCTGCTCCTGGTCAAAGATCTTCAGCCCCATGATGGCGTCGTTGGAGCCGAGTTCCTTCAGGATGGCAACGCCGACCGCATCCACGGCGACCCGGTCGGTGCCGGCGACGATGACGTCACCCGCCACCTTCCGTCCCGTCGACGGGCCGCCGTCGACAAAAACCTCCAGGCCGTCCATGACGATAAACTTAGGGGAAAAAGCCGTGTTGATCTCGGCGATCATCCGCCGCTGGTGGTCCGAGCTGTGGAGGTCCCTCATCAACTTTTTGGGCGTGGCTCCGACCGCCAGCTTCAGGGACATGGTGAACACGCCCCCATACTGGTGCGTCTTCAGGCAGCAGGTGGCGACGATATATTCCGCCTCGACGAGCGCCTTGGGCACATAAAACCCCTGCGGCCAATGGTTTCCCGGGGGGTTGAAATGCCGCCAGCCGTCGTCTCCCAGGTCCTCGAAATTGAGGATCTTGAAATCGAGCTCCTTGGACAGGGCGAAGATCCCCTTGTCCTCCATCACTTTCTGGGTCGGAGGGGGGCCGCTTCGTTCCCCCAGGATGATATCGGCTGGCCCGCGGGACTTGATCTCCTGGACGAGCGCCGTCAGCGTGCCGTTGTGAGTCCCCGCGGGAAAGGGATCGGCGGTATTGAAATTGGGTTTGATGAAGACGTGCTTTCCTTTCATGGACGGAGGGTCCAGGAGGCGGATGGCCTCCTTGACGCCCGACGCCCGGTCCTGGGTCTTGACGATGGCGATTTTGGTCTTCCCTGCCTCCGCTCCCGCCTGCCGCCCGCCCAAGCGAAGAGCGGGAGCCGCGGCCAGTCCGGAAAGAGACGTCTTCAGAAAGCTCCTTCGGTCCATTCTCTCACCTCATATTCCGAGTTCTATCATCAACTCGCCGTCCTTCGGTCCTGCTCTCGGGTTTCCATGGGTTTCCGCTCAGCGCAAAGACGCCACGAGGGCTCTCGCTTTTTCGGTCAAAACGTCCCAATCGCCGGCGGCGACGGCCTTCCTGTCGACAAGCGCCGTGCCGATGGCGACGCAGCAGGCCCCGCAGCGGATGAATTCCGCGGCGTTCTCGAGGCTGACGCCTCCGGTCGGCATCAGCCGGACCTGAGGAAGCGGGCCTTTGAGGTCCTGGAAGTACTTGGGTCCCAGCGAGGTGGCGGGGAACACCTTGACCACATCCGCCCCGTGCTCCCAGGCGGCCAGAATCTCCGTCGGAGAGAACGCGCCCGGCGCCACGAAGATGTCGTTCCTCCGGCAAACCGCCATCATGGCAAAATCGGTGACCGGGGAGACGACAAATTCCGCCCCAGCGCGGATGGCCGCCTCGGCCGCCGCCGCGTCGAGCACCGTCCCGGCGCCGACCAGCGTGCCGGCCGGCTTCCTTTGGGACATGGCGGCGATCGTCTCGAGCGCCGACGGCGTCGTCAGGGTGATCTCGATGGCGCGGATTCCCCCCTTTTCTATCGCTTCCACCACCTGCGTCAGTCGGGCCGGGTCGGACATGCGGATGACGGCGATCACCTTGGTCGTCAGGATGGTCTCCAGGACTTCCGCTTTTCTCATGTCCCGCCCTCGCAACCGGACTGTCTTTTCATCTCTTGATCCGGCCGGATGCTTCCCCTCTCATCAGGGCCAGGACCTCGCTCTCCCGGGCCAGGTTGAAATCCCCCGGCAGGGAATGCTTCAAGCAGGAAGCGGCCACGGCGAAAGACAGGGCCTTCTCCTCGTCACCGAAAAGCTCAAGACCATGGATCAGGCCGGCGGCAAAGGCGTCCCCACCTCCGATCCGGTCCACGATGTCGGTGATCTCATACCGGGGGGCGGGGATGAACTCTTTTTTATCCCTGAGGACCGCCGACCAGACGTTCCGATCGGCGCTCCGGCTTTCCCTTATGGTGACGGCCACGAGCTCCAGGCTCGGAAACCGCTCCAGGACCAGGGCGGTCAGTTTTTCGTAGGAAGAGAGGCGAAGGGAGCCGGACTCCACGTCCGCGTCGGACTCGATTCCCAGGGATTTCTGGAAGTCCTCTTCATTGCCGAGAGCCACGTCGGCGAACGCGACAACCCTCCCCATCACCTCGGGAGCCGCTTGGCCGTACTTCCAGAGCTTGCCGCGGTAGTTGAGGTCGAGGGACACCTTGAGCCCCTTATGCCTGGCCATCCTGACGGCCTCGATCGTGAGCTCGGCAGCCGAGGCGCTGAGAGCAGGTGTGATCCCCGTGACATGGAACCAGTCGACCCCGAGGAAGGCCGACTCCCAATTAATGGCGCCGGGGCCGGCTTCGGCCAAGGCTGAGTGTTCGCGGTCGTAGATCACTTGGCCGGGTCTCTGGTTCGCACCCGTTTCGGCGAAGTAGATCCCCAGCCTTTTTCCCTGTCTCAGGACATATTCCGTTTCCACCCCCCACTTCCTGAGCTCCGCCATCGCCGCTTCCCCGATCGGCTGGTCGGGGACAATGGAAATATACCGGACACGGTGGCCGAGGAGGGCCAGGGAAACAGCGACATTGGCCTCGCCTCCCCCGAACCGGGCTGACAAGTGAGGCGACTGGAAAAGCTTCTCGTTGCCCGGAGGGGACAGCCGGAGCATGATCTCTCCGAATGTGGCGATCGTCTTCATGGGCGCACCCACCTCGATGGGGCGCGAAAATGTTTACCACAGATCGGAAACAATAGCAAAAACTTGACCAATCCCCGGTTCTGGTTTAAATTGAAGGGGAAGCGCCGATGAACAAAGAACGGACCGCCGGAATCGTCTTCCTCGCCCTGCTGGCAGTCTCCCCGCTCACCTCCGCAGTGAAACAGGTCCGGGTGACCGCCGAGCGAGCCAGCCTTTACATCGAGCCGAGCCGCACCAGCTCCCGGATCGAGATCGTCACCAAAGGGATGATTCTGACCCTGCTCCAGGAGAGAAAGGTCAAGGATATCTGGTATTACGTCAGCTTTGTATCGCCGCGCTACGGGTCGCGCATATCCGGGTTTATCCTGGAGACGATGGTCGAGCCTGTCGTGGAAACCCCGCCGCCGGCCGCGCAAAAGAAAGAGGAGGCTCCGCCCCAAGAAGAAACGAAAGTCAAGACGGTCGAGCCTGTGCCTGCCCCAAAGGCCGAGGAAAAGACGGAGCGGGCTAAGGAGACGCCGGCACCGCCGGTAATTGTGGAAACTCTGACCATGACGCCGCTCCCGCGGAACAAACCGATCCGCTTCCCTATCCAAGCGGTCTCTCTCCAGGAAGCAGCCTGGAAGACCGAAGAAAAACCCTTGGTGCCTGAGGTCAAGCCGCCGGTTTCCCAGCCGGCCGCTCCCCCTAAGCCGGAAGTGAAGGAAGAGATTAAGCCCCAGCCGGTCGAAGCCGAGAAAACTCCCCCTGAGAAGGAAACGAAAACCAAGCCCGCCGAGGTCAAGCCGTCTGTCCCGGAAAAAAAGCCTCAGCCTGAGCCGGCCGAGCCCCAACAGGCCACCTCGCCTCAGATCCCCCCTCGCAGGAAAGGCCCCGGATCCCTATCTGTGGGGCTGGGTTACGGCTCCTCTTTCGGCGGCGCCGGCGCCGTCGTTCAGTGGAACACGGGGGTGGGACTCTCCCTCCATGCCGGATTCGGGCTCTATCCGACGACCCTGATTTATTCAGAGACAGACTGGGTGCAGAATAAGATGATGTGGTCGGTCGGTCTCAAGTATTATCTCCCCTTTTCCTCGACCTCGCTTTTTCCCTATGTCGACCTCCAGTACGGAGGTTTGAGAGTGGAGGCGGCCCAGGTCGTCATCGGAATCTGGGATTACCAGTACATCCTCAGCCAGGAACAGAAATCTCTCTGGGGGCCCGCGGTTCTCGGCGGCATCGAACTCCGGAAAGGACGCTTCGGGATCACCGCCGCTGTCGGCGCCGCTTATGCGACAACCTCCTGGGAATATCTGCAGAGCAAAGTGGCCTTGGTTTTTGACGCCGGGCTCGTGCTGCGTTTTTGATGAAAAAAGGGAAGTTCCTCCTCGCCGGCCTGGCAGTCTCTGGCTTCGCCGCCGCCGCTTCCTTTTTTATCCCCGCGGCCTTCGCCCAGAAGTCTCTCCTTCCGGCAGGCAAAAAGGAAACCACGATCCGCAACCTCACCAAGGAGACCGTGCGCTACACGATCCAGCGGCTCATGCGTGACCAGCAGGCGATCGTCCGTTATCTCAAGCCGGACGCGCTGGACCACTGGCCCTGCGAAAGCCCGCTCGACGTCGAGTTTGACCGGAACGGCCGGCCGACCAGCTATCGGCTCGAATGCGGACTCCCCTACACCTTCCGCTATGACGAGAGCGACCTGCTCGACCTTTACAGCGGGTCCCACGGCCTCTTCGGGGTGGCCGACTTGGCCCCCTTTGTCCCCACGCCCATGGCCGTCGTCGAAAAGATGCTTGAGCTGGGCAGTGTCGACAAGGACGACATCCTCTACGACCTCGGCTGCGGGGACGGCCGAATCGTCATCGCGGCCGCCCGGAAGTTCGGCACCCGGGGAGTCGGAATCGACCTTGACCCCCAGCGCATCGAGGAGTCCCGGCGGGCCGCCAAGGAGGCGGGCGTCGACGGCGGGCTGGAATTCCGGCTCCAGGATGTGATGAAGGCGGATATCCGGCGGGCCACCGTCGTCACCCTCTATCTCCTTCCGGAGTCCAACGCCCTGCTGCGGCCCCTTCTGGAGGAACAGCTCAAGCCCGGCACTCTTGTGGTCTCCCACAACTATTCCATCCCGGGCTGGGAGGACAAAGAGGTGAACTACGTCACTCTCCAGGATGGGACGGGCCAGGATCACACCATTTTCGTTTACAAAAGATGACACCCCGATCGCAGGCAGAGTGAATGAGAGCCTCGGTCCTCTTCTCCCCCATTAAAATCGGCCGAGTGAGGATCCCCAACCGTTTCGCCCGTTCGGCAACCCATGACTTCATGGCCGATGAGGACGGCTCCATCACCGGGCGCCAGACGGCGCTTTTCAGAGGGCTCGCCGAGGGCGAAGTGGGGCTGATCATCACCGGCCATGCTTATGTCAACCCGGCTGGAAAAGCGAGCCCGCGCCAGATCGGGGTCCATGACGACCGGATGATCGAAGGCCTGAGCCGGATCCCCGCGGCTGTCCATGATTTCCCGTCCCGCGTCTTCCTCCAAATCGCCCATGCCGGACGGCAGACCAAGGAAAAAATTTGCGGCTGTGTCCCGGTGGGTCCATCCGCCGTCCCCGAGCCGGTCTTCAAGCTGACACCCCGGGCGATGAGCCGGGACGAGATCCGGGCCACCATCGAGGAATTCATCCAGGCGGGGCGCCGGGCCAAACAGGCCGGGTTTGACGGGGTCCAGATCCATGTCGCCCACGGCTACCTGCTCAGCAGTTTCATTTCGCCGCACACCAACCGCCGCGAGGACGAATATGGGGGGAGTCTCGAAAACAGGGTTCGTATAGTGCGCGAGATCCTCCGCGGGATAAAAAACCTGGCCGGCCCGTGTTTTCCTGTAATGGCCAAACTCAATTCCGAGGATTTCCTGGCCGGAGGTCTTGTCGTCGAAGAAAGCATCGAGATCGCCCGGATGCTCGAAGCCGACGGCCTGGACGGAGTCGAGGTCAGCGGCGGCATGTCCGAAGCGGGCCGCGGCTCCGTCTGGCAGGGACTCCGTCGGGAGGAAGAGGAGGGCTACTTCGTCGATTCCGCGTTCCGTTTCAAGGCCGCGGTCAAGATCCCCGTCTTCGGCCTCGGCGGCTTCCGGACTTTTCTCGCCATGGAGAGGGCCGTAAAGGAGGGCCGGGTTGACCTCATCTCCCTGAGCCGGCCGTTTATCCGGGAACCCGGCTTGGTCAGGAAATTCAGGTTGGGAGAGGCGGCAAAGTCGGAGTGCATCTCCTGCAACAAGTGTTTCAACCCGCGGGGCATCAAATGCGGCGACCTGGCCGTCGCCGCCCGTAAGAAGTAGGGCGACAGGACCTTCAAAACTCCCGGTGCCGCGATGCGATGGCAATATTTGTTGATATAGGATCCCGAACTGACTAAAATACACTTTTTATAACGCCTGGTGATAAGGAAAGGAGAAAACGTGAGAAAGAAGCAATCTTTCATCCTGGTTTTGATGCTCCTGGCTTCCCTGCTGCCATACGGCTGCAAGGAAAAACAGGCCGCCGTCACCTACCCGGTCACAGAGAAGGGCGATGTGTCGGATGACTATTTCGGGACGAAAGTCGCCGACCCCTACCGCTGGTTCGAGGACGACAAGTCCGAGGCCACAGCGAAGTGGGTGGAGGCCCAGAACAAGGTCACCTTTGACTACCTGGCCAAGATCCCCTTCCGGGAGCAGATCCGCACGCGGCTGACCGAGATCTATAATTATCCCCGCTACTCCGCCCCCTTCCGGATCGGGAAATACTACATCTTCACGAAGAACGACGGCCTCCAGAACCAGAGCGTGTACTACATCCAGGAGGGTCTCGAGGGCGAACCCCGGGTCTTCCTCGACCCCAACGCGCTCTCCCCGGACGGCACGACCCGGGCCTTCTTGAGCGGTTTCTCCAACGATGACCGTTATGCCACCTACTCGCGTTCCGAGGGCGGGTCGGACTGGACCGAGATGAGGGTCATCGAGGTCGAGACGGGCAAGGAGCTCGAGGACCGCATCCAGTGGACCAAGTTCGGCGGCTCCGCCTGGCAGGGCGACGGGTTCTACTATTCCGGGTTTGAGAAGCCGGCCGAGGGCAAGGAACTGACCGCGGCCAACGAAAACCAGAAGATCTATTATCACAAGCTCGGGAGGGCGCAGACGGAAGACAAGCTGGTCTTCGAAGATCCGGCCAATCCGCGCCGTTACCACAACGTGGATGTCACCGAGGACGAGCGCTTCCTCTTCCTTTCGACGTCCGAAGGGACCTACGGAAACGAGCTCTACTTCAAGGACCTGAAGGCCAAGAAGTCGGAGTTTGTCCCCCTCGTCCAAGGCTTCAAAAACAGCGCCTATGTCGCCAACAACTTGGAGGATCAATTCCTGCTCGTCACCGACATGGACGCCCCGAACAACCGCGTCCTGCTCGTTGACAGCAACAAGCCGGCCACGGAGAATTGGACCGTCCTCATCCCGGAAAAGCCCGATGTCTTGACCAGCATCAGCGTCGTCGGCGGTAAGCTTTTCACCTCCTTCCTCAAGGACGCCAGCACGCACATCTACCAGTACGACCTAGCCGGCAACCTGGAGAAAGAGATCCCCCTTCCGGCGCTGGGCACGGCCGCAGGGTTCGGGGCCAAGAAAGAGGACACGCTCGCGTTCTATACGTTCACCTCATTCACCTACCCGCCGACGATCTACAAATACGACATCCCGACGGGAACGTCCGAGGTCTTCCGCAAGACCGAGGTCAAGTTCAACCCGGACGATTTCGAGGTCAAGCAGGTCTTTTATCCGAGCCAGGACGGCACAAAGATCCCGATGTTCATCGTTCACAAGAAAGGCCTGCTTCTTGACGGCAAGCGTCCGACGCTTCTCTACGCCTACGGCGGGTTCAATGCCAGCACGACGCCCTATTTCAATGTCTCCAACCTGATCCTGCTCGAGAACGACGGGGTCTATGCCAGCGCCAACCTTCGGGGAGGCGGTGAATACGGCGACGCCTGGCACAAGGCCGGGATGCTGGAGAAAAAGCAGAACGTCTTCGATGACTTCATCGCCGCCGCGGAATACTTGACCCAGGAAAAGTACAGTTCCTCAAAAACACTGGCTATTTCCGGCGCGTCGAACGGCGGGCTGCTGGTCGGCGCCTGCATGACCCAGCGTCCGGAGCTCTACCGGGTCGCCTTCCCGGCTGTAGGCGTCATGGACATGCTGCGCTTCCACAAGTTCACCGTCGGCTGGGGCTGGACGGTCGAGTATGGGTCGAGCGACAACCCTGATCAGTTTAAATATCTCTACGCCTACTCGCCTCTCCACAATATCAAGGCCGGCGTCTGCTACCCGGCGACTCTCGTGACCACGGCCGACCACGACGACCGGGTGGTGCCGGCCCACTCCTTCAAGTTCACCGCCACGATGCAGGAAAGCCAGAGCTGCAAGAACCCGATTCTTATCCGCATCGACACCAAGTCGGGACATGGAGCCAGCAATATCACCAAGGCGATCGAACAGCTGACCGACATGTGGTCGTTCATGTTCTACAATATGGGGCTGAAGGTAGAATATTAGAGAGGGAGGCGGGTCCCCAGGCCCTTTTCGACGGCCAGCTTAAGGACGAGAGGTGCTGTCGCCATGTCGTCCAGGGCCAGCCCGAGGTTGCAGGCCATGGTCCGCTCCCGCACGCCTTCCCGGCCCGGTTTTCGACCCGTAACCAGCTCTCCGAGGTCCGCATATATGGGCGGGATGTCCTGGAAGTAACCGGTCGTCTTGGTGTACTCCAGCTGGGGGATGTCGTCGGTGCAGAATTTATCCGCCTCTTTGAGCGCCGCCCGGCTCCAATAGGAGTCGTAATCGACAAGGGAAGCAAAAGCGCCCTCCTCCATCCACCCGGGCGGGATAGTGGCATGAGGGGTTTTAAGGATCGGCCCGGCCGTGACTACGATGTCGCATCCGCTGACGGCTTCGCGGGGCGTTTTGACGGGACGGACAGCCAAGCCGAGGGCCACGGACATTTCTTGGGCATATGATTCGGCGGCTTCGCTCCGGGTATCGTAGGCCATGACGCGCCGAAGAGGGAAAAGCACCTTGAGCGCCTCGAGGTTGCTCCTCCCCTGGACACCGCAGCCGAGGATGCCGACCACCTGGGAGTCCGGACGAGCCAGGTATTTGGCCGCGACGGCCGTGGCCGCACCGGTCCGTTTGGCCGTGATCCAGGTGCAATCCATGACGGCGATGGGAAGCCCGGTTTCCGGGTCGTTGAGGACAATCAGGCCGCTGATATAGGGCAGCCCCCGGCCGATGTTCTCAGGAAAGCCGCTCACCCATTTCAACCCGGCTGAATTGAGGTTCGGGATGTAGGCCGGCATGGCGTGGATGAAGGAATCGGACCGCGGATGGATGCCCGGTTTAGGCGGCATCTCGGTCCGGCCCTCCCCTTTCTCGCGGAACATCGCCTCGACCGCGGCGATGATCCTCGACATCGGGACATTGACCGCCTCCACATCCGCCCTGGAAAGATAAAGAATCTTTATGTCCATCAGAAAACTCCTATTTTCTGGCCCGCTATCCCGAAACCACTTTCCAGCCGCGGCGGTTCAGGTCATGATAGATGACGGCGCCAAAGGCAAGCCCAACAGCGATAAAGGCGATACCCACGCCCAACTCTCCGAAGATGATCTTCCCGGCACCGAAAAGAAACATATATATCATCGCCACGCCGAGAAGCCAATCCATCAAGTTGAAAAGGCCGTCCCTTTCTGGAATGACGTCCGTCGCTTCCCTGGCGATTGGACCCCAGAGGGCCGCGCTAGGCCGGACCCGCCGGTAGAAAGCGAGCAGCGTTTCCTTCGGTTCCGGCTTGGTCAGGAAAGTGACGGCCAGCCAGACGGCGGTGGTCACTCCCACTGTGATGAGGACGATATAGGCGAACTCTTTCGGGTCGCTTTCATTCAGGTGAAAAGCGAACTGGACCGTCAATGATGTGATGAAGGCGGCGACCATGGCCGCGATTTCGCTCCAGGCGTTGATCCGCCACCAGAACCAGCGCAGGAGATATACCAGACCGGTCCCGGCTCCGAGGGCGATGATGAATTTCCAGGCATCGGCGATCGAGCCCATGAAGAAGGTGACCACCGCCGATAGGAACATGAGCAGCATGGTCGTGAGTTGGGAGATGGTCACATAATGCTTTTCGCTGCGTCCGCGGACTATAAACCGCCGGTAGAAATCATTGACCAGGTAGCTTGCCCCCCAGTTGAGCTGCGTCCCAATAGTGGACATGTAGGCTGCGGCAAAGGCGGCGATCATGAGCCCGCGGAGCGACACGGGCAGGTCGGTCATGACGATCCGGATATAGCCGGACTCGGGGTCGGCCGCGAAAGCCGGGTCGGCATGAAACTTGACCACGGCGACAAGCGCGACCAGGATCCACGGCCAGGGCCGGAGGGCATAGTGGGTCAGGTTGAACCAGAGAGTGGCCAGCAGCGAATGCTTCTCGTCTTTGGCGCAGAGAATGCGCTGAGCGATGAAACCGCCGCCTCCCGGCTCAGCCCCCGGATACCAGGAGGCCCACCAGTTGACGGCGATATAGACAAAAAAGGTGATGAGCGGCATCCAGGTGGAGTGGATGTCGGGGACAAAGGAAAGGAGCGAACCGGTTGACCCGCGGCCCTGTTCAACGGAGCGGATACCTGAGACAAGTCCGCTCATCCCGCCTATCGACTTGACGGCGAAAATGGCGAGCAGGATAACCATACTCATTTTGAGTACAAATTGGAACAAATCGGTAACAAGGACGCCCCACAGGCCGCTCAGGGTGGATATTGAGGCCGTTATGAACATGATACCGACGGCAACGACCAGAGCCTGGACCTTGGTCAATCCCAGGATCAGCATCAGGATTTTGACAATGGCCAGGTTGACCCAGCCCATGATGATGAGGTTGATGGGAAGTCCGAGGTAGAGCGCCCGAAACCCGCGCAGGAACCTGGCCGCGGTGCCGCTGTAGCGGATCTCGGTGAACTCGACATCGGTCAGGACGCCGGCCCGCCGCCAGAGGCGGGCGTAGAAAAAAACGGTCATGATGCCGCTCAGGGCCATGCTCCACCAGATCCAGTTCCCGGCGATGCCGTTCCGGGCGACAAGACCGGTCACGGCCAGCGGCGTATCGGCGGCGAAGGTCGTGGCCACCATCGATGTCCCGGCCAGCCACCAGACCACTTTCCGACCGCCGACAAAGAAATCGCTGACGCTCTGGGTGGCTTTCTTGCGGTAATAGAGGCCGATGGCCAGGTTAAAAACGAAATAAGCGGCGATAACCAGCCAGTCTATGGGGGTGAGCCTCATGGCGGCGTTTCCATTTTCCCACGTTCGAACATCAAGAAAACAGCTTTAAAGCCAATTCCTGTCCTTCGGCTAAGAAAATTATCGGAATCCGGTGTTCCTGTCAACAAACCCGATGGTCTTTGGGAAGCGCTGAGGGGCTATGGGATAATCGCAAATACGCGGGCCGGAAACCCGGAGCCGGACTGGGGCTTGGGCCAGGAACAGACTATGAGGGCGCCGGCTTCGGGGACTTTGTCCAGGTTAGTGAGGAGCTCGATCTGGAAGCGGTTGGTCTTGAGGACATAGCTCTCGCAGGAAAAGAACCCTTCTTTCTGAGCCACGGCGGCATCCGCGTCGATGGGTTCATGGCCGACGGCCGTCACCCCGCGCTCGTCAAAAAGGAACTTGAGAGCCTCCATGGTCCACCCCGGATAGTGGGATTGGCCTTTAGAGTCCTTGTTATAGAAGGCATCGAAGTCGGCAAATCGTTTGGACCAGTCCGAGCGCATGGCGACGAACGACCCCGCCGGGACGCGGCCGTGCCTATCCTCCCACGCCTTGACGTCTCCCAGGACAAGCTGATAGTCGGGGTTGGCGGCGACTTTCTGACTGCAATCGATAACGACAAGAGGCAGCACCATCTCCTTAACGGGGATCTCGTCGATCATGCGCAAACCCTTGTGAAAATGGCCCGGAGGGTCGCAGTGCGTGCCGTACT
>Ga0316622_100001933_pt1 | contig 13975 bp, 11 predicted proteins | sample OWC_Aug_OW2_C1_D_FD_207646 | JGI IMG/M metagenome (GOLD analysis project Ga0316622, IMG submission 207646) | Wetland soil microbial communities from Old Woman Creek delta, Ohio, United States - OWC_Aug_OW2_C1_D5_C | ecosystem: Environmental > Terrestrial > Soil > Wetlands | place: USA: Ohio... | reverse complement strand
GAAAGAAACCAGCGACTCGGAGCCGACAGATGTCCCTGCGATGCGCCGAGACACGACCGAGTCACAAACTCCGACCGTGCCGAAAGAATCGTCACTGAGGCCTCCCGGCGTGGGCACAAGGCTCCCGCAGAGCTCCCGCCCGCCCGCTCGGGTCGAGGCCCCGGTCAAGGGGGAAAGACAGACGGCACCAGTCCAGGTCGCTCAGCCCCCCTCCGTCTCACGGCAAGACACCCCGACGCCCGCACGGGGAGCGCCAGATCCCTCGGCAATCATCGACTGGTTGCTGAGCCGGCCTTCCGTGAACGAATGAGCCCCCGCTGGCGAGCGAAACCTCATCGCAATCGGACCGGTCCACGGCATGTGGCGCCTGCCTCTTGCATCGCCCGTCCAGGCGGCTGGCCTTGCCTGGGCGCTTCCGATCGACGAGCAGGGTTGGCCGCCGCCGTCCGTTTCGCAGGTGCCTTGCGTCGCTGAATCTACCCAAACGTCGAATAGAGCCAGGGGGCTGCGACCTATCGCTGACGGCCGCGCACCTTTTTTTCACGAGACACGCATGCGAAAAGCGCTCTTGTATCTGAAACAAGCCGACCCAATTCTCCGCGCCATCATTGAGCGGGTGGGACCGTACCGGATCCGCTATGCCGAGCCCGATTTTGAAACGCTCGCTCGGAGCATCGTCTTTCAGCAGCTCAGCGGGCAATCCGCACGCGCGATCTTCGGTCGCGTGAAAGAATTGGTCGCTGGCGATGAGCGAATGACGCCACACGGCATCCTGGCGCGAACGGACGCGGAGCTCCGTGCCGCGGGTCTGTCGAGGCAAAAGGTGAGGTATCTCAGAGATTTGGCCGAGAAGACGCGGGCGGGACAAGTCGATTTCGCTCGGCTCCCACGGTTGCCTGACGACGACGTGATACAGCAGCTCACCATTGTGAGGGGCGTAGGAGTGTGGACGGCGCAGATGTTTCTCTTGTTCGCGCTGCGCCGTTTGAATGTCCTTGCCGCGGGTGACCTCGGGGTTCGATCGGCCGTCCGAAAGGCGTACGGGTTACGCACGCTTCCGAAGCCCTCCAAGATCGAGCAGCTGGGGCGGAAATGGCACCCCTACTGCAGTGTGGCGTGTTGGTACCTGTGGCGCAGTTTCGATGACGTCCTCCTCTCGTAAGCTCAACCCTCGATAGCAGAGACCCCAGCGCCAGACGGATTGTCGAGTCCCTGGTGATGCACTACGGGCGGGCATGGAGGCTCAGCAGGCGGGGACTTTCCCCTTGGGTTCTACGAGCGATGATGGTAATTTACACGACCGAGTTCCGGAGACCAAGTGCGCCACGTCGTGATCCACTACAATGAAATCGGCCTCAAGGGGAGGAACCAGCCGCTCTTCCTTCGGCGGTTGGAGGCCAACCTGTTGCGTGCCACGGCGGGGACAGGTATCCGTCGGGTGGATGAGCGCTCAGGACGCATGGTGCTGCCCGTGCCGCAAGATGCCGAGTGGCCCACAATCCGTGAGCGACTTCGGTGCGTCTTCGGCGTTGCCAATTTCTCCCTCGCCGAGCGGTCGGACTTGGACATGTCTTCTCTGAAGGCGGCCGTGGATCGCGCCCTGGAGGGGCGGGCGTTCGCTTCGTTCAGAGTCTCCACGCGCCGAGCCTATAAGCAGTTTCCCTTGAACTCGGAGGAGTTGAATCGGGAGCTTGGCGCCTACGTGCTCGACCGGACCCACGCCCGGGTGAGCCTGGAGCACCCGGAGGTGACCATTCACGTCGAGGTGCTCCCACGCGACATCTACTTCGCCTTCGGCCGCGAAGCGGGTCCAGGCGGGCTGCCCGTCGGGGTGAGCGGGAACGTCGTGGCGCTGTTGTCGGGCGGGATCGATTCGCCGGTGGCGGCGCACCGCCTGATGAAGCGAGGCTGCCGCGCAATCTTCGTGCACTTCCACAGTTACCCGTTCCAGGATGCGACGTCTCGGGCTAAGGCGGCGGATTTGGTGCAATGTCTCACGCGATTTCAGTTCCACTCCCGGCTCTATCTCGTGCCTTTTGGCGAGGTGCAGCGTGAGATCGTATCGAGCGCACCCGGCCCTCTGCGGGTGGTGCTGTACCGGCGCTTCATGACCAGGATCGCAGCGGAGATCGCGCGGCGCGAGGGGGCGAAGGCCCTGGTGACTGGGGAGAGTCTGGGCCAGGTCGCGTCCCAGACCCTGGACAACCTGGCGGTCATCGAGGAGGCCGTGGAGACGCCGATCCTGCGGCCGCTCATCGGCAGCGACAAAGAGGAGATTGTCCAGCAAGCACGGGCGCTGGGTAGCTACGAGATCTCCATCCTTCCCGATCAGGACTGCTGCAGCCTCTTCGTGCCTCGTCACCCGGCTACCTTCTCCACTTTGGAAGAGGTCCGGCAGGCGGAGTCCCGGCTGCCCGTCGCGACATTAGTGCGGATGGCCGTGGAGCAGTTGGAGATCCAGGCGTTCGAGTTTCCCGAGTCGGCTCCAACACCTCTTCCTGTCGCCTCCGCCGCGTCTGGTCCGTGAGCGTTTTCTTGAGCCGGGCATCGGCGCACGTCTCCTCTTCACCCACCATTGGAAGGAACGACCGTGGAACACCTGAAGCAGACCCTGTCCCTTGAACTGGGCGCCGCGTTCCAACGGGCGGCGGCGGCGGAGGGATGGCCGGCGACGGCCATACCCGAGGTGCAATGGGAGTATCCGCCCGATTCAGTGTTCGGCGACCTGTCCACACCGGTCAGCTTCTCGTTGGCCAAGCTCCTCCGCCGCAAACCGCGGGAGATCGCGGTAACACTTCAGCAAGCTATGAAAGCCGATCCGCTCCTGGTTGACAAGATCGATGTCGCGGGCGCCGGATATCTCAATATCTTCGTCGCGAAAGCGTGGTGGCGGGCGGTCATACCGGAGGTACTGGCGGCCGGCACGGCGTACGGCCGTGCCAGGCTGGGGGGTGGGCAGCGCGTCCAGGTAGAATTCGTCAGCGCGAACCCTACGGGTCCGCTCCACGTGGGACACGGCCGGGGTGCGGCCCTGGGTGATGCCGTCGCCAGCTTGCTGGAAGCCGTCGGATACCAGGTGGAGCGGGAGTTTTACATCAACGACGCAGGAACGCAGGTCCGGCTGCTGGGAGAGTCCGTATGGGCTCGACTGCAGGAGGCCGTCGGCGAGCCGAGCGCGTTTCCCGAGAGCGGTTATCACGGGGAATACGTCCGCGACGTGGCGTCGCAACTTGCAGCTGCCGATCCGGGCCTGAGGACGCTCGGGACCCAGGAGGGCGTGACCGCCTGCGCCGAGCGCGGCGCCGCCCTACTGCTCGAAGAGATCAAGACGGACCTCCGTGACTTCGGCATTGTCTTCGACTCGTGGTTTTCCGAGAAACAGCTCTTCGAGAACGGGGAGGTCGAATCCGCCCTCGCCACACTGCGTGCCGGCGGGTATCTCTACGACGACGGGTGCGCCGTGGGGTTCCGCGCCAGCGATTTCGGCGACGAGAAAGACCGTATCCTGATCCGGAGCACCGGCGAGCCAACCTACTTCACGTCGGACATCGCCTACCATGCGAACAAGATCCGGCGAGGGTTTCGGAAGCTCATCAACATATGGGGCGCGGATCACGGCGGGTACATCCCGCGAGTCAAGGCCGCCATTCATGCGCTCGGCCACGACCCCGAGATCCTGCAGGTGATCCTTCTGCAAATGGTGAGAGTGCTTCGCGGCGGACAACCGGTCCCCATGTCGAAGCGCTCCGGGCAGTTCGTGGAGCTCCGAGAAGTGGTCAGCGAAGTCGGGAAAGGCGCGGCGCGCTTTCTCTTCCTCACGCGGCGATCCGAGTCGCAGCTGGATTTCGATATCGAAGTGGCGAAGAAGCAAAGCATGGACAATCCGGTCTACTACGTGCAGTACGCCCATGCGCGGGGCTGCAGCATGGCGCGAAAGGCGGAGGAGTCCGGTCTGAGGGGTCCGTACACGGATGCGGATCTGTCGCTGCTCGTGCTGCCGGAGGAGCTCCAGATCATGAAGCGTCTGGCGGTGTATCCGGAGATCGTCCGGAATGCGGCGCTGGCATGCGAGCCGCACCGTGTGACGACGTATCTCCAAGAGCTGGCTGCGGCGTTTCACGGATACTTCACACAGTACAAAGACAGCGAGGAACGCGTCATCTCGGGGAACCGCGAACTCAGCCGGGCCAGGCTGGCGTTGGTGGCGGCGGTGCGCCAGGTGGTTGCCAACGGCCTGGGCCTGCTGGGCGTCATGGCGCCGGAGCGAATGTAGGCTCAAAGGCGGACGGAAAAGGACACAGGGGAGGACCGCTGGTGGACATGGGGCATCACCTCCGGGCCATGTTCGAGGACGTGCGCCACTTCCTTCTCACCGAGGGGCGTGGAAAGCTCGGCGTGGTGCAGCAGAACGTCAAAGGCGACGTGACCAAGGAGTTCGACTACCTTGCCGAGGGGCGGATCATCGCCTATTGCACGCGTGAGGTGGCCGTGCCCGTGCGGATCCTCACGGAGGAGCGGGGCGAAGTGCGGACGCGACCTGGCCGCGCGGCCTGGACGCTGATCGTGGACCCCGTGGACGGATCGGAGAACTTCGCTCGCGGGAACGAGTATTCCAGCGTCTCCGTGGCCGCCCTGCCCGGCGAGGAGACGCCGCACCCGGATGCGGTGAAGCACGCATTGGTCGGCCGGATTTTCAGTGGAGCCGTCTTCGAAGCGACCCGCGGGGCCGGCGCGACGCGGGACGGCAAGGCGATTCGTCCTGCCGGGGTGCGACGGCTGGAGGACGCGGTGGTCGGCATCGACTTCTACTGTCCGGAGCGGGCCGCCGTGGACCGGTTGGACCCCCTCCTCCGCTGTGTCAAGGACGCCCGCCGTTTTGGCACAGCGGCAGGCGAGCTGGCGATGGTATCGTGCGGCGGCCTCGACGCGTACGTGGACGTGCGAGACTTCTTGACGCCGGAGAATTACATGGCTGCGGTGCTTATCGTCCGCGAAGCGGGCGGCGTGGTGTCCGATCGCCGCGGCGCATCGCTCCTCCCCATTGCCTCCATGGTCCAAGGTCAAAGCCTGGTGGCGGCATGTACCCCAGCGCTCCACACTGCGATCCTCTCGGTCCTCAACGGTTGACTGGTCCGCCGCTCGACGGTCACCATCCAACGCGTCAGTCCGCCTCCCGGGCACCCGTCGTGGATATTGGTTTAGACCTCTTCCCCACGCTCGTCATCTGAGACTCCTGACCTCTCGCCGTCGGCGGCTTGCCCCCATTCCGGCGGTGTGCCATGATGCCCGGAGCCGCCACAAGGAGGGATCGCATGGACGGGATTACCGGGTGCTACAGTCCGGGCGACAAGGACATCGTTCAGAAGATCTTTCTGGCCACGGGTGCGGTGCAGCACCGGGGGAAGGCCAGTGCTGGACTAGCCGTTGGGGGTCCGAAAGGGATTTACATCCACAAGGACATCGGCGGGATCGTGGATGTGGCGGACGAGGAGATTCTTCGTGTCTTCCAGGACCTCGAGCCCGTTGCCGCCATCGGTAACGTCGGGTACACCAAGAACAAGATCCCGGAGAAACGCAACGCAGAGCCCATCCTGGTGAAGCCGAAGAAGGACTCGCGCCACACCGTGGTTCTCACCATGAACGGGCGCATCCTGGAGGACGACCAGTTGCAGGCGGAGCTCGAGGAGGACTACACCTTCGATACCGCCAATGCAACTGAGGTCTTGGGCGTGCTCCTCCACCGGTGTCTTGAGGAGGAGGGCGTGACGTTTGCGGCAGGGCGGAAGCTCGTGGATCTCCTCCACGGGTCAGGCACTTTCGTCCTGACCGCTTTGGTTCACGACGGTCGGGAGACCGTTCTCGTCGCCTTGAACGACAGCCGGGCCTTCGAGCCGTTCTGCTTTGGGAGAGTGGGGGAAACGTTTCTCATCTCCTCTGAAAGCTGCTCCCACCGGCGGTTGGGCGGATTCACGGAGCGCGAGTACGCCGGAGCAGAGATGACGATCTGCTCCTCGCGGGGTGTGGACATCCGACGGGTCCGGACCGAGGCCGAGATGCCCGACGCCTTCCAGCCCGTCTACTTCGGCAACAGCGCCTCTCTCTACCGGGGTCAAGAGATCCTCCGGCTCCGTATGGGGTTGGGCCATAAACTGGCGAAGATGTACGGAGACACCGACGCCGAGGTGGTCATCCCCAATCCGGAATCGGGCCGCGGCGTCTCGTACGGCATCGCCGAGGGACTTGGGAAGCCGTTGATGCCCGGTCTCGTCAAACAGGCCCAGGCCATCCGGACCTTTCAGGAGGCGGGCCGTCGCAAACGGATGATGCAGGTGGCGGTCAAGTTCGCCGCCATGGATTCAGTCCTGGCGGGACGGCGGATCATCATGGGGGACGACTCCATCGTGAAGGGGAGCGTGAGCGAGGGCGGGGCCGTTTGGAGCGTCTTCAACGCAGGGGCGAGAACGCTCGAGTTCTGGGTTTCTTACGGTCCCATGTTTTTCCCGTCCTTCAAGGAGTGGCGTCGCGGCCGGGAGTGTCTGGACGAGCTGGCGGTGCAGCGCGCCTTCCGTGGCGACAACCCCTACGACAAGACACCGGAGGAGATCAACGCCAGAGTAGCCGCCCTGCTGGGTGTGGATCGGGTCTGTTACAACAACCCCACAAACGTCAGAGAGGTGATCGGCCCAGGCTCTTACCAGGCCCTGGACGCTTCCTATCCCGTGTCCGAGCGGTTCTGGCCCTCTTGGCTGAAGGAAGAGGTGGAGCACTACCGCCATTACCGCTGACGCGATGTGGCAGGAACCGCCAGCAGGGTGCCGAAACGTCCAGCCGGGTTGGTTGACCCTCGCGCAATCCTGCTTCGAGTCCTGATTTCGCGGCGAGCGTATGACTGCCCGGATGACGCGTCTGGTGTGTGAAATGCCTGCGCCAGTGTTCGTAGAATCTGACAATGAGTCGCCATGGCTTTGACGGCGGCATTTGAGCGTTGTTATAGTGCTCTTCGAGAACGGGCGCGCAGCGCTGTAGGCCTACGGGACCTCGTGGCTTCGGCGCGGTTGCTGACCCGGGCCCTAAGGGAAAGACGATCTGATCTGACGTCACGGAGATGTTCGCTGCCTCCGACTGCCTGTTCCGTCACGTCGGGAGTCGCCGACTTGCGGTAGGCAGGGGAGTCCGCACTGGTCAGATTCACCGCCGGCAGGACTTGCGAGGATTGACACGTGGGCGCCACGAATCCGCGAATCTTTCGATTTGACGCGAGCGGCTGCAACGGGTGTGACGTGGAAGTGCTCGAGATGTCGGCGCTGGTTCCGATGGCGGAACTCGGTATTGAGATCGTGGATCGTCCGGCGGAGGCGAACGTTCTGGTCGTCACGGGCGGAGCCAATCTGAAGTCTCGACTTGAATTGGAGAACGCCTACAGGGAGATCCGAGAACCGAGGGTGGTCATCGCGGTCGGATCCTGCGCGGCGACGATGGGAATCTTCAAGGGCGGGTACGCCATGATGGGCCCGATTGATGCGATTATCCCGGTGAATCTGTACATCATGGGGTGCCCACCGCGGCCGCAAGTGATCATCAACGCCCTGGCCGATGCGTTTCACCTGAACAGTACGGATCTTGACGCGCTCCTCCAGACCCCTGAAGGGTTTCGAGGCGATCCGCACGTGGACCACAGTAAGTGCATGGGCTGTGGCGCGTGCGTGCATGTGTGTCCCGCGGACGCGATCGACCTCCTGGACCGCGCTTCAGAGCGGGTGGTTCGATTCACTCGTCAAGATTGCATCTACTGTGCGTCGTGCGCGGATGTGTGTCCAAGTCAGGCCGTGGCGTTGGACTACAGAGAGAAGCCGTGGTTCCGCCATAGAGAAGCCTCCCGATCGGAAGCCACGCTGACCCTCGAAACCTGTCTGGTGTGCGGTGCGCCGTATGCTCCGCGCGACCAGATGCGTTGGGCGTTGACCAAGATCGATGAGACGCTTCGGATGGACGAGGCCGTGCGCGCCAAGTTGCGTCGCAGCGTCGGCGTGTGCACCACGTGCAGGCGGACCAGCATCGCGGAAGTCAGACGCGCGAAGATCATTCTGGCCTCGTTGGCCACGCAGGCGCACGCACGACGGTCCGCCGCGTCCGGGGAGCCGGCAACTCCTCGGCCGCATGAGAAAGGAGCGGACGCCGTTGAGGGGTAATGACGTGACTTCGGTCGAACAGCGCCAGACGTTGATCGTCTACGACGCCCAGCTCTGTACGGGGTGTCGGTATTGCGAGGTGGCGTGCGCGGTCTGGCATTGCGGCCGGATTGACATGCGGAAGGCGAGAATTCGAATTCTATTTAGCGAACACGACAGTGCCGAACGCTTTGCCGCTGTGAACTGTCAGCACTGCGATGACGCCGTGTGCGAGGCCGTCTGCCCACCGGAAGCCATTCAGAAGGACGAGAAAACGGGATGGGTGATGGCGAATTCATCAAAGTGCATCGGCTGCGAAATGTGCGTCATGGCGTGTCCGCTCACGGTGCCCTTTTTCGATGAGGAATTGAAGGTGGCCGTGAAGTGCGACTTCTGCTTTGGGGAACCGGAATGCGTGAAGCACTGTTCCTCGGGCGCCTTGAGAATCTATACGAAAGATGAGGCTCTCCGGATCAACGAGAGACTGTACTTGCGGGAGAAGGATTGACCATGGCCGCTGAGACGATCGTCCGGCTTCTCGGGCAGAACGTCCCTCAAGACCGGTTCAGATGTGCGCCGGATGGAGAACGGCAGGTTGCCGTCGAACTAGGGGCGGAGCATGTCAAGGCGGCCGTGCGGGGCTTGCTGCACGGGGAGAACGCGCGGTTCGTGACGCTCGCGGCGGTTGACAAAGGCGAGGACATCGAGCTTCTGTACACCTTGGTCGTAGGCGGCATCCTGGTCACGTTGCGGACGGCCATCGCGAAGGAGGTAAGCCAGACCGAGACAATCGTGGACGTCCTGCCGGCAGCCGAACTGGCCGAGAAGGAAGTATCCGAGTTATTCGGGATAGAGTTTGCTGGGCACCCGAGACAGGCGAACCTGATCCTCCCGGATGGTTGGCCCGCCGACAAGAAGCCCCTGAGAAAGCCCTTGATGGGGAACGTAATCCCGCAGGCACGACTTACGGTTGAGAACCTGCTCCGCGACGCGGCGTCGGTGCGCGTGTCTCCGTCGTCCATGTCTCGGAGGGAGAAGGCCGGCCTGCCGAAGCGCCCGGCGATGGCCTCGGCGAAAGAAGAAAGCATGAAGGAATTCATCGACCTGGTGATTCGTACCGGTTTCGACAAGCGCGCCGGTTATGATTGGGAGAAGCGCAAACTGAGGTACAAATAGGAGCATCGACCACGTCATGAATCGGCAGACGCTTTTCTTGGGATGCGTGATCCCCCTCCGCTTCCCCGGGATCGAGGTTGCGGCGCGGCGTGTGTTTCGCGAGCTGGGAGTGGACTGTGTAGAGCTCGAAGGCTATAGCTGCTGTCCGGAGCCCGTGGTCCTGGGATTGGCAGACAAGGAGCTGGGGATCGCCGTGTCGGCCCGCAACCTGTCATTGGCCGAGGAGGCGGGCGCAGATCTGGTCGTTTTGTGCAACGGCTGCTTCGAGACGCTGGTCGAGGCGGATGCCGTTCTGAGGCATGACGAGGCGGTGCGGTCGAACGTGACGCAAGTCCTGGCAGCCATTGGCAGGAGATACGAAGGCAAGATCAAGATCAAGCATTTCATCGAGTTCCTTCACGAGGACGTGGGGACCGATCGCATCAGAAAGACGCTGAAGAGGCCGATGGACGTGGCCGTGGCGTGTCACTACGGCTGCCATCTCTTTCGCGAGACCGCCAGTGCCGATACGCTTCGGAAGCCGCGAATGATGCGGGACTTGGTGGAGGCTTCGGGCGCCAGGTTGGTGGACTCCGGTCTCGAGCAGCTCTGCTGCGGTTTTCCCATCGCCCAGTTCGACAAGGCTGTGGCAGTCAAGGAGCGCCTCTTACCCAAAGTCAATGCATTGAGCAAGACTCCTGCAGAGGCGGTGATCTTCTGTTGTCCCGCGTGTCTGAACCAATTTGAAACCGGGCAGGGGGACTTCGGCGAGCTCGGCGTCGATGTTGGCGCGTATCCGTGCGTCCATTTGTTGGAGCTGCTCGCGCTGTCATTTGGGGCAAGACCTGCCGACCTGAGTCTGGATTACCGTCTCGACGCGACGAAGGAATTTGTGGAGTGTTTCTGGGAGTGACGGGGACGGTTAAGCACCGGACAGTCACGGATAGACGATATGACTAAGACCATCACCATCGGTCCCTATCACCCGTATCTTCTCGAACCGAGCGTGCTCGATCTGCAAGTGCAGGATGGTCGAGTGTCGGAGGCGACCGTCACCCTCGGATACGTCAATCGGGCCGTCGAGGAGCTGATGTCGACCAAGACGTATCGGCAAGACGTCTTTCTCGCGGAACGCATATGCGGGATATGCAGCAACATCCACACCTTGGCATTTTGCCAGGCGGCCGAGCGCATCATGGAGATTGATGTCCCAGCCAGAGCGAAGTCCATACGGACCGTTGTCGTAGAGTTGGAACGACTGCACAGCCATTACCTGTGCCTGGGGTTGCTGGCGCATGCGCTGCATGAGGCTGAGCCGTATGGACGAATCATGAGGAGCAGAGAAGTCCTGGTGGGCCTCCTTGAGCGCGTCGGCGGCAACAGAGTGCATTACGGCGTGAACACCATCGGCGGGGTGCGACGCGACTTGACCGCCGCGCTCGTTTCAGACATCCGAGGATGTCTGGGGACGCTGGAGGCGTTGTCTCACTTTGCGGTGGATGCCCTTGGGCAGCAGGGCCTGTTGGGGGCGAAAATCGCTGGGCTTGGTGTTCTGAGCGGGAAGGAGGCGCTTGGACTCGGCGCCGTGGGACCGACGCTTCGCGGGAGTGGAGTCGCGAGTGATCTTCGAATGGAGGAAAGCTACGCGGCCTATCCCGGCGTGAGATTCGACGTAGTCGTCGAAACGGACGGGGATGCGAGAGCCAGGTTCATGGTCAGGGCCCGAGAGACGCTGGAGAGCATTCGGATCATTGGCCAACTGTTGGACGGGTTACCCGAAGGACTCATTCTCGGGGAGCTCAAGGAGCCCTTTCTCAAAGAGAGCCGGGAGGTCATGGAGAGGGTGGAAGCTCCCCGGGGGGAGTTGGCGTACTTCATTCGATCGAATGGGACCAACATCCCTGAGCGGGTGAAGGTGCGCACACCCACCTTTGCCAATGTGGCCTTCCTGACGAGGGCTCTCAGGGGGGAACGAGTCGACAGCGCACGCCCCATCATCGAGAGCATTGATCCGTGCTTGTCGTGCACGGATCGGTAGTCGCCGCCAGACGGTCGACGCCTCAGCGAGATGCTGAAAAACCCGTTTTCGCCAGGCTGCTCAAAAGGGTCCAGATGCAAGGCGGCGTGCCGGGTACCCGTCCGGAGGATGGGTCCCCGCAGATGGGCCTTTTTGAGCGGCCTGTTAGATTCTCCGAGCTTCCTCACGACTCTGCGGCAGGACATCCTTCACATCCGCCATCGGTTCTGCGGGGATTCACGTGGGCGCGCATGGCGACGGCACCCTGCGGCCTCCGGGGCGGGTTGATGTGAACCGATGAGCCCGCGGCGACTTCTGCGGCTTCCATGATGGCTTCCGACACGGTCGGATGGGGGTGGATCGTCACCATGATGTCCTCCACGGTGGCCCCCAGTTGAACGGCCAGTGTTCCCTCGGCGATCAGTTCCGAGACATGCGGGCCCACCATTCCGACCCCGAGGATTCGCCCGGAGTCCGGGTCGCTGATGATCTTCACCATGCCGTCGGTACGACCCAGGGTTCGTGCCCTCCCCGACGCCGCGAGGGGGAAGCGCCCCACATTGACCGTCAGGCCCTGGTCGGCAGCTTCACGCTCGGTCAATCCAGTCCATGCGAGTTCAGGGTCGGTGAACACGACGGCGGGAATGGCGCGGCTCTCGAACGCCGACGGGTGGTTGGCGATCACCTCGGCTGCCACCTTGCCTTCACGGCTCGCCTTGTGGGCCAGCATCGGACCCGGGGTCACGTCGCCGATGGCGTAGATGCGCTCTTCCGCGGTCCGTCCACACGGGTTCACCTCGATGAAGCCGCGCTTGTCGGGCCGGATGGCGGTATGTTCCAAGCCCAGATTGTCGGTGTTGGGACGACGTCCGACCGCCACGAGAATCTGGTCGAACTCGTGGGCGTTCTTCTGGCCCTGATACTCCACGGTGACGACGTACCCAGCGCCTCCTTTCTGGATTTCCACAACCCTGGACTCGGTCATGATCTCATGGAATCGCTTCTCGCAGCTCCTCACCACCACGTCTACCAGGTCGAGATCGGCGCCGGGGAGCAGGCGCGGGAAAAATTCTACCACGGTGACCTGTGAGCCCAGCCCGGCATAGACCAGTCCCATCTCGAGCCCGATGTAACCGCCGCCGATTACCAAGAGCCGCGGGGGTACCTCCGGGATGCGCAGCGCCTCCGCCGACGACCACAGCGGCAACTGTTGACCCGCGGGCAGCCGGTTAATGTCGGAGCCGGTGGCGATGATGCAATTCCGGAAGGTGAGCTTGGTCGGCCCGGCGCCGTCCACCGACAGGGTGTGATTGTCGTCGAACCGCGCACGGCCGCGCAGGATGTCCACGCCCCGCCGTTTCAGTAGACCATCTATCCCTCGGGTGAGGCTATCCACGATGCTGTCGCTCCACCGGCGGAGCGCGTCGAGATTCATGGACAGCTCACTGAAGGTGAGCCCCATCTTCCGGGCCGCCCGGGCGGTCTCCGCTAGCTCCACCACGTTTATGAGGGCCTTGGACGGGATGCATCCTTCAATCAGGCAGGTGCCCCCCAGTCGGTCTCGCTCTTCTATGAGGACGACCTCTTTGCCGAGATCGGCGGCGCGGATGGCGGCTACGTATCCCCCTGGCCCCCCGCCGATGATCGCGACCTCGGTCTCCTCACGCTGTCCGCCTGTGACCATGTGCCGAACCTCCGATTTGCCGTTCAGTGGACAAGAGCAACTCCCATGCGGGCCGGGTCCTCCGCAGGCCGGAGCCGACCCCTAGAAGCGTGCTGGATGCGACCAGCAGTGTGACGCTAACTTAGCAGGAAAGACGTGTCAAGCCGAGACACCTGGAAGGAGCCCAGGAAGCCGTTGACACCCCTAGACTCTTTTGGTAGCCTTCGCCATGTCAAGCTGTGAGCCGCGCCAGGTTGCCGGAGGTGCAGGCTGGCAACATTTGCACGAGAGGGACTGCCAGCCGACTTCCGGGATCCTGCGATTGGGCATTAGTTACGCGTGAGCCCCCTCTCGGGGGCTTCGTCGTTCTCGGGCCACGCAGGGGCGGGAGTTGAAGTTGACTACCAGGGCAGAGCAGAGTGCATCGGGGCATGTGTCCCCTGAGCTTTTGCAGATCGGGAGCTCCGAGGCGGCGCCGAGGCGTCTGCCTGCGTGGTTGCGGGCGAGGTCGGGCCATTGGGAGCGGGTCCATGACATGAAGGTCCTGCTCAACGAGGCCCGGCTACACACCGTCTGCGAGGAGGCGCGCTGTCCCAATCAGGGCGAATGTTGGACGCGCGGGACGGCAACGTTCATGCTCTTGGGGGACACATGCACGCGAAGCTGCGGCTTCTGCGCTGTGGCCACGGGCCGACCAAAACCGCTGGACCCCGATGAGCCGCGCCAGGTTGCCGAGACGAGTCGCCGTCTGGGCCTGCGGTTCGTTGTCGTCACCTCGGTGAACCGGGATGATCTCCCGGATGGCGGTGCGGCGCATTTCGCGGCCACGGTCCGCGCCATCTACGCGGCGAATCCCGAGGCGCAGGTGGAGGTCCTGGTTCCGGATTTCAAAGGGGACCGTGACGCGGTCCGCACGGTTGTCGAGAGCCAACCTACGGTGTTCAACCACAACCTGGAGACGGTGGAGCGCCT
>Ga0316622_100001932_pt1 | contig 13976 bp, 9 predicted proteins | sample OWC_Aug_OW2_C1_D_FD_207646 | JGI IMG/M metagenome (GOLD analysis project Ga0316622, IMG submission 207646) | Wetland soil microbial communities from Old Woman Creek delta, Ohio, United States - OWC_Aug_OW2_C1_D5_C | ecosystem: Environmental > Terrestrial > Soil > Wetlands | place: USA: Ohio... | reverse complement strand
CCGGCGGCGCGATCTCGGCCGCCTAGTGTTCGTCGAGATCCGCGACTGGACCGGAACCGTGCAGGTCGTGTTCGACCCGTCGCGCGAGGCGGATGCGCACCGCGTCGCAGAAGGTCTACGCCAGGAAACCGTGGTCGGGGTGCGCGGGCGGGTGGCCAGGCGGGAGAGCCCGAATCCGAACCACCCCACGGGCGCGATCGAGGTCATCGCGGCTGACGTCGTGGTGCACAATCGTGCCGAGCACGTGCCGATCCCCGTCGACGACGACAGCGACGCCCACGAGGAGGTCCGGCTCGCCAACCGCCACATCGACCTGCGGCGCCCACGGCTGCAGCGAACGCTGCGAACGCGGCACCGTCTGGCGTCGTGCGCCCGCCGCATCCTCGACGACGCGGGCTTCGTCGAGGTCGAAACCCCGATCCTGACGCGCTCGACCCCCGAAGGCGCTCGGGACTACTTGGTCCCGAGCCGGGTGCAGCCGGGTTCGTTCTTCGCCCTCCCGCAGTCCCCGCAGTTGTTCAAGCAGCTCCTGATGGTCTCCGGATTCGACCGCTACTACCAGTTCGCGCGGTGCTTCCGCGACGAGGACCTGCGCGCAGACCGTCAGCCCGAGTTCACTCAGATCGATCTCGAGATGTCGTTCTGCACCCCGGAGGACATCTACGACATCGTGGAGCCGCTCGTGGGCGCGATGTTCCAGGAGATCGGCGTGAGCGTGCCGCGGCCGTTCCGGCGCCTGGGGTACGACGAGGCCATGGCGCGGTTCGGCACCGACCGCCCGGATCTCCGGTTCGGTCTGGAGATCCGGGACCTCCGGGACAGCGCCAGCAGCACCGGCTTCCGGGTGTTCGACGACGCCCTGGCGGCGCACGGAGCCGTGCTGGGTTTCGCGGTCCCCGGCGGTGCGGAGTGCACGCGCAAGACGCTCGACGCCTGGACCGCGGCGGCGCGCGCCGCCGGCGCAGGGGGGCTCGTGTGGATCAAGCGCGATCCCGGTGGTGCGATCACCTCGCCCGCGCTGAAGGCACTCGGGGATGCGCGCGCGCGGGGCATCGCGGAGGCCGCCGGGGCCGCGGAAGGGGACGTCGCGGTGATCGTGGCCGATCGGACGGACGTCGCGCGCAAGGCACTCGGGGCTCTGCGGCTCGAGATCGCACGGGAGCGCGGGCTCCCGCCCGCCGATCGCTGGGAACTCCTGTGGGTCGAGCGGTTTCCCCTCCTGGAGTGGGACTCTTCCGAGAGCCGCTGGTTCGCCTGCCATCATCCGTTCACGGCGCCGCGCTGGGAAGACCTCGAGCGCTTGGAGAGCGATCCCGGCAGCGTGCGCGCGCAGGCCTACGACCTCGTGCTCAACGGCACCGAGATCGGCGGCGGGAGCATCCGGATCCACCGCCCGGAGGTCCAGGCGCGGGTGTTCCGGGCGCTCGGAATCGGGGCGGCGGAGGCCGAAGCGAAATTCGGCTTCCTGCTGCGCGCCCTCGACGCGGGGGCCCCTCCGCACGGCGGCATCGCTCTCGGGTTCGACCGCATCTGCGCGATGCTCACCGGGTCGGACTCGATCCGGGACGTCATCGCGTTTCCCAAGACCACCCGCGGGGCGTGCCTGCTCACCGGTGCGCCATCGGAGGTCGACGAGCGCCAGCTCGGCGAGTTGCGCCTGCGGCTGACCCGGCCCGGTGGGCTCGAGGAACCGCGTTGATCGGCCCAGGCGAGGGCCGGCGCCTGCACGCGGGGCGCCGGGATGGTACGTTGTCGGTGGGAATCCGGGCCCTTCGGAGCGGCCCGCGGCGTAGGAGCGCAAGCCGGCGACGGACCCCGACGGGCACCGCGCCGCCAACATGAAGACGATCACGCTCGACGGCGGCGCGCTCGAGGCGGTCGCCGGCCATTTCGACGAATCACTGCGGCTGATCGAGGAGCGCTTCCGGGTCCGGGTGAGCGCCCGCGGAACCGAGGTGACGCTGTCGGCCTCGGAGGCTGGCTCTCCCGACGGGGAGGAGCGCGCCGCGCAGTTGCTCACCCAGCTGGCCGACCTACACCGCCGGGGGGTTCGACTGGGGCGTGACGAACTGCTCACCGCGGTCGGACTCGTGGAGCGCAACGGCCGCGTGCGGTTGAGCGATCACTTCCTCGAATCGCGGATTCCGACCTCTCCGCGGCGTACCGTCGTGACCAAGTCCGAACATCAGCGGGAGTACGTCGAGGCGATCCGGGAACACGATCTGGTGTTCGGGATCGGGCCGGCGGGCACGGGCAAGACGTACTTGGCGGTAGCCATGGCCGTGGCGTGCCTGAACGACAAGCGCGTCAAGAGGATCATCCTGGCGCGCCCGGCGGTCGAGGCCGGCGAGCGCCTCGGGTTCCTCCCCGGGGACATCGCCGCCAAGGTGGACCCGTACCTCCGGCCGCTGTACGACGCGCTCTACGACATGCTCGAGCCGGACCGCGCCGAGCAACTGCTCGAGCGGGGCACGATCGAAGTCGCGCCCCTGGCGTTCATGCGCGGCCGGACGTTGAACCACTCGTTCGTCATTCTCGACGAGGCCCAGAACACGACCTCGGAGCAGATGAAGATGTTCCTCACCCGGATCGGCTTCGAGTCGAAGGCCGTGGTCACCGGGGACGTCACTCAGATCGATCTGCCGGCGGCCAAGATCTCCGGCTTGGTGGAGGCGGCCGGGGTGGTCGACGGCATCCCGGGGATCCGCTTCGTGCGGTTCGACGAAACGGACGTCGTGCGGCATCCCCTGGTCCAGCGCATCATCCTTGCGTACGACCGTCACGACGCCGCGCGGCGCGCGCGGACCGCACCCGTGGGCGATCCCGAAGCCTCCCGAGGCGGGGATCCGCGGTGATCGACGGCGACGGGCCACGATCCGGGAGGGCTCCCGTGGTCGCCCGGCGGACCTCGGGGGTGGCCACGCGGCTCCGCGAGCGCGCGCGATCGGTCTCCGACCGCGCCCTGGGCGCGAACCTGGCGTGGAGCGTCACGCTCGCGACCGTCGTGCTGCTCCTGCTGGCTGCGCAGCGTTGCGCCGACACGCCGCTGCGCCTGACGGTGGGCGATCGGCCGCGCTCGGACGTCCGGGCGAGGTTCGATTTCGAGGTCCCCGACGAGACTCGCACGCTCGAGGAGCGGCGCCGGGCGGAGGCCGCCGTCCCCGAGGTTTGGGTGCACGACCTGACCCGTGAGGAGCGGGTCGCCGGCGGACTCGCCTCGACGTTCGAGGACGGCCGCAGGGCACTGGCCGCGGGCGCGGACGCCGCCGCCACCCTTCCGGACCGCGTCCGGCGGGCGGCCGCTCCGGCGTTATTCCGGCAGAGATTCGCGCGCGATATCGAGAGCGTCCTGACCGACGCGGTCCGCAACGTCATGAGCGGCCTGGTGGTCGCGAACCGCGAGGTCCTCGAGGACCAGCCCGAAATCTTGGTGGTCGAGCAGCCCGGGGCCAGGGAGTACACCCTGGCGGACTGGTCGCGGGTTCTCGATCTCGACGAAGCCCGCGAACGTGTACGCGACTCGGTGCGCCGGTCCCTGGAGCTGGCCGACGCGGACGAGACGGCGCTGGGTGGGCTGGCCGCGAGCTTCGTCGACGGCAACCTGGTGTTCGATGTCATCGCGACCCGCGAGCGGCGCGCGACCGCGTTTGCGGCGGTCGCCTCCGTCGGCGTGCGCGTCGAGCGCGGCAGCGTGCTCGCCCGCGCTGGGCAGCCCATCGACGAGCACACTCGCGCGCTCCTGGAGGCCGAGGCCCTGGCCGCCCGCGGGCGGATGGACGCGGTGGAATTCTCCGGCTACGCACTGATCGCCGGGGCGCTCGCGTTCTTCATGTGGCGGTATACCGTCTGGCACCAGCGGAACTTCAAGCGCGTGGCGTATCTGCACGCACTGCTGGTGGTGGTGACCCTGACGATGCTGTTGCTCGGCGAGTGGATCGCGTGGATCGCGGGCCACGTCGTCGACGGAATGGCGGCACCATTCGGCGTCCGCGAGTCCTACCTCTTCCTGGTGCCCATCGGGGCGGGCGCCGTGCTGATCGGACTGCTGACCAACGGCCGGATCGCCAACGTGTACTCCACGTTCGTGGCGGTGCTGTACGGGGCGATCCACGGGTGGAGCCTGTCGGTGGCGCTGTGGGCCTGGCTGACCCAACTGGCCGCGGTGTACGCGATCACGACGTATCGCGACCGCGCCGCGCTCCTGCGCGCCGGGCTGGTCACCGGAGCCGCCGGGGCGGTGTTCTGCTTGGCGCTGCACGCCGTCCGCGAGGGCTTGGCTCCCGACGCCAGCGCCGCGTACGCCGCGGTCCTGGCGTTCGTCGGGGGCGCGGTCGGGACCGGCCTGGTGGTGTCGTTTCTGTTGCCTCTGTTCGAGGGCTTGTTCAACGTCCTCACGGAGATCCGGCTCCTCGAGTTGTCCAACATCGACAGCCCGTTGCTCTCGCAACTCGCCGTCAAGGCGCCGGGATCGTACAACCACAGCCTGGTCGTCGGGTCGCTGGCCGAGGAAGCCGCCAAGGCGATCGGGGCCAACGCGCTGTTCTGTCGGGTGGCCGCCTTCTATCACGATATCGGGAAGATCACGAAACCCGAATACTTCGTGGAGAATCAAGGCCCTGCGAACCCGCACGACAAGCTGACGCCCTCGATGTCGGCGCTGGTCATCGCCTCGCACGTCAAGGACGGCATGCGGATCGCACGGGAGGCCGGGCTGCCCGAGCAGATCGTCGACATCATTCCGCAGCACCACGGGACCCGCCTGATGACTTTTTTCTTCGAGAAGGCCAAGGCCTCCGCGGATCCGGCCCTCGGCGCGGTGTCGGAGGACGAGTTCCGATATCCCGGGCCCAAGCCGCAGACCCGCGAGGCGGCGATCTTCATGCTCGCCGATGCGGTCGAGGCCGCCGCCCGAACGGTCGACGACCCGACGCCGCCCCGCCTGCGCGAGGTCATTCGCAGGGTCACCAACGTCATCGTGCTGGACGCGCAGCTCGACGAGTGCGATCTGACCTTCCTCGACCTCGATCGGATCCAGCACGCGTTCCTTCGCTCGCTCGTGGGCATGCACCACCATCGTGTGGAGTACCCGGGATTCGAGTTCAATCGCCGGGGGCGGGCCTCCGGCGTTGTCAAGCGGTGAGCCGGCGCGTGCACGTGGTGCGGCGGTCCGGCGGGGTCGCCGCCGCCCCCCTGGCGGCGTTCCTCCGGCGCGCGGCGCGCGAACTGCGCTCGCCGCGCGCGAGGGGGGAGTTCAGCGTCGCGCTGGTCTCGGATCGCGAGATCGCCGGGCTCAACCGCAGGTTTCGGGGGCTGGCCAAGCCCACCGACGTCCTGGCGTTCCCCGCGGGCGTCGACGATCCCTACCTGGGAGATATCGCGGTGGCGGTCCCGACCGCGCGCCGCCAGGCGGCGGAACGCGGGCACTCCGTCGCCCGCGAGGTCAAGATCCTCGCGCTCCACGGGTGGCTGCACCTGCTCGGCTACGATCACGAGACCGACGACGGCGCGATGATGCGCTTGCAGCAGCGCTTGCTCCGCAAGCTGCTCGGCGGGCGCGCGGGAGGCTCGCGGTGAACGTTTCCGGCCTGTCGATCGCCGGGGCGCTCACGGTCGCGGGGGTGCTGTTGCTCGTGGACTTCGCGCTGTCGGTGGCCCTGTTCGCGGCCGCCGCAACCACTCGGGTGTCGCTGCACCGGTTGGCGAGCGACGGCGGCGAGGCGCTCGTGTTCCTCGAGAGCCTCAAATCGCCGGCGTCCTCGCACCGGATTTCCGCCCACCTCGTCCGGCAGGTCAGCCTGCTGGGGGCGTTTCTGTCGCTGGGACTGGCGGGTGCCGCCGCCGGGGTACGGTTCCCTTGGCTCGTGGGTCTGTGCGTCAGCGCTCTCGTGGGGGTGGTCGCTCTGGAGTCGGTGCTGGCGCGCGGCGTGGCGGTCCGCAACCCGCGCGCGGCGTTGCGGCGTCTGGCGCCGCTGCTGCGCGTGGTGCACGCCTTGACCCTGCCGGTGACCGCGCCGGCGGCCGCCCTCGTGCGCAGGTCGGGTGCAGTCAGATCCACGGAGGAAGAGCGCGAGGAGCAACAGGAGGAGGAGGTCGAGGCGTACCTCCAGGTCGGCGAGCGCGAGGGGATCCTGGAGGCCGACGAGACCGAGATGGTTCGCGGAATCGTCGACCTCGGCGATACCCGCGCGCGGGAGATCATGACCCCGCGAACGGACATCCAGGCGCTGCCCTCCTCGAGCACGGTCGGGGAGGCCCGCGCCGCGATGGTCGCCGGCGCGCTTTCGAAGATGCCGGTGTACCGCGGTGGGATCGACGACGTCGTCGGGGTGCTGCACCTGCGCGACCTCGTGCGCGCCTGGGGACAGACTTCGGACGACGCGCCGGTCACGCCGTACCTGCGGTCCGCTCTGTTCGTCCCGGAGAGCCAGACCATCGACAGCCTGCTGACCCAGCTGCGCGCCGGCACGAACATCGCCCTGGTGATCGACGAGTACGGCGGGATCTCCGGCCTGGTCACGCTGGAGGACGTCCTGGAGGAGATCGTCGGCGAGATCCGCGACGAGCACGACGCCGAGGAGGACGACGTCCAAACGGACCCGGAATCCGGCGGATGGCTGGTCTCGGGGCTCGCCCACGTCGAGAGTCTGGAGGAAGCCTGCGGCCTCGAGTTCCACGATCGCGATTTCGACACGGTCGGAGGTTTCCTCGTGTGGCTGGCCGGGCGCGTCCCGCTGGACGGCGAGTCGTTCGATCACGCCGGGCTTCGATTCACCGTGATGCGCTCGGACGGCCGGCGGGTGTACAAGGTTCGTGTCGTCCGGATCACCCTTCCCGAGGGCCACAACCCATGAAGGCGGGGACGGCGGCACTCGCGGGCTGGACCAACGTCGGCAAATCGTCGCTGCTGAACCGACTGATCGGAGAGAAGGTCGCGGCGGTCGCCGACGCCTCACAGACGACCCGCTGGCCGATCCGCGGGGTCATCACCCTCGCCGGCACGGCGCAGGTCGCGTTCGTGGACACGCCGGGCCTGCACGCCCCCAAGCACCGCATGAACCGCGCGATGGTGCGCGGTGCGAGCCGAGCGATTCGCGAGGTCGACGTCGTCGTCCTGGTGGTCGACGGCCACCGTGGGCTGGGAGACGGCGATCGCGCCGCCGCCGCGCAGCTCGCCGAGGTCGGGGTCGAGCGCATCGCCGCGGTGAACAAGATCGACGTCGTCCATCCGAAGACCGTGCTGCTGCCGATGCTCGCCACGCTGGTCGACGACTGGGGATTCGCGGAGGCCGTGCCGGTGTCGGCGCTGACCGGCGAAGGGTGCGACAGGCTGCTCGAGCGCATCGTCGCGCGACTGCCCGAAGGCGATCCGGCATACGGGGAGGACTTCCTCACCGACCAGAGCGAGCGTTCTCTGGTCGGGGAGTTCGTTCGCGAGAAGCTGCTCCGCGCAACCCGCGACGAGCTGCCGCACGCGATCGCCGTCATGGTCCGTCACTGGAGGGAGCGCGAGGACGGCCTGCTCGAGGTCGCCGTCGAGATCGCGGTCGAGCGCGAGTCCCAGAAGGCGATCGTCATCGGCCGGTCGGGCGAGGTCCTCAAGCGGGTGGGGACCGAGGCCCGTGAGGAGCTCGAACGGCTGCTCGGCCGCCGACTGTACCTCGAACTGCACGTCGTCGTTCGACGCGGCTGGCGCGACGACGAGCGCGCCCTCCGGGAGTTCGGGCTGTCGTGAGCCGGCGTCCCCCGCGATGCTATGATTCGCCCGGTCGGCGGCGGAGCGGCCGAACATGATGCGCAGCGACGAGGCGATCGTGCTGGGATGTCAGGCGCTCGGCGAGGCCGACGTGATCGTGACGTGGATCGATCGCGAGGGTGCCAAGGTTCGCGGCGTCGCGCGGTCCGCGCGCTCCAGCCGACGGCGGTTCGGAGGCGCGCTCGAGCCGATGAGCCGCGTGACGGTGCGCTGGACGCCCCGGGAGGGTCGCGACCTGCAGCGTGTCGATGGCATTGATTTGGTGCGCTCGCATGCAGCGATGCAGGCCGACCCGGAGATGCAGGCCGCCTGCGCGGTGCTGTCGGAAGTCGCCGGGTCGCTGACCCGCGAGGCCGACGACGACTCCCGAGTGTTCCGCCTTCTCGAGGCGGTCCTCGACGCGCTGGCGGCGGGGGCCGACCGGTTGTCGACGGTGCGGTACTTCGAGTACTGGATGCTGCGGCTGCACGGCCTGCTTCCCGATCTCTCGACCTGCGCCGGATGCCAGGGGGAGATCGGCGCAGGGGGCGTGTGGGTCGGCGAGTCGGGCGGGGTCGTGCGTTGTTCGAAGTGCGCGCGGGCGGTCGCCGTGCCGCACAGCAAGTTGTCCACCGCGGACGTCGCTTTCCTGGGTGTCGCGGCGTCGACCGCGCCCGCCGACCTGTGCGCCGCCGGCGCCCGCGCGCACCCGGGGGGCGCGCTCGAGTCGTTGCTGCGCGGCGCCATCGAGGGGTTCCTCGAGCGGCGCCTGCGGACCTATCGTCATCTGAACGCCGCCGTGCTGCGGGGCTGATCCGGGCGATCCGGCGTTGCCATCCAAGGAAGGGAGCTACATGGTCAGGAAGTCCACCTCGAAGAACACCGCCGCGCGCCCGCGCGCTGCCGCGAAGCCGAAGCTGGTGTACCTGTTCGCCGGCGGGAAGGCGGACGGCAGCGGCACCATGCGCGAACTGCTCGGGGGCAAGGGCGCGAACCTGGCGGAGATGACCCGCCTGGGGATTCCGGTGCCGCCGGGCTTCACGATCTCGACCCGCGCCTGCAACCTGTACTTCGAGAGCGGGCACCGCATGCCGGACGGACTCGCCGAGCAGGTCGCCCGCGCCATGGCCCGCCTCGAGGCGGTCCGCGGCAAGCGCTTCGGCAACCCCGCCGACCCCTTGCTCGTGTCGGTGCGCTCGGGTGCCAAGTTCTCGATGCCCGGGATGATGGACACGATTCTCAACCTCGGACTGAACGACCGCGCGGTCGAGGGCCTGACCGCGACCTCCGGCGACCGCCGGTTCGCCTTCGATTCGTATCGGCGGTTCATCCAGATGTACTCCGACGTGGTGCTGGACGTCCCCAAACGCGAGTTCGAGACCCTTCTGGAGGAGCTCAAGCACGATCGCCGCGTCTCGCTCGACACCGAGCTGACTGCGGCCGACCTCGAGACCCTCGTGACGCGGTATCGAGGGCTGGTCAAGAAGCGCACCGGCAAGAGCTTCCCCCAGGACCCGCAGGCCCAGCTGTGGGGGGCGGTGGCCGCGGTGTTCCGGAGCTGGGAGAACCCGCGCGCTCGGCTGTACCGTCGCAAGTACGGAATCGCCGACGACCTCGGCACGGCCGTCAACGTGCAGTGCATGGTGTTCGGAAACCTCGGGGACGACTGCGCGACGGGTGTGGCGTTCACGCGCAATCCCGCCACCGGGCGAAACGAGTTCTACGGCGAGTACCTGCCCAACGCGCAGGGCGAAGACGTCGTCGCCGGTATCCGGACCCCGATGCCGATCTCCAAGGAGCAAGCCGGGGACGGCGGTGCGAACTCGCTCGAGAAGCTGATGCCGGCGTGCTACCGCCAGTTGCTCGACATCCGGCGCCGGCTCGAGCACCACTACCGCGACATGCAGGACATCGAATTCACCATCGAGCGCGGTAATCTGTTCATGCTGCAGACGCGCACCGGCAAGCGCACCGGGCTTGCCGCTCTCAACATCGCCTTCGACTTCCACCGGGAGCGCCTGATCGATCGCGAGACCTTGGTGTCGCGCATCGAGCCTGACATGCTCGAGCAACTCCTCGCCCCGATCTTTGATCCCGGGGAGAAGGAGCGCGCCCGCCGGGACGGCCGGGTCATCGCAACCGGCTTGCCTGCGGGCCCGGGCGCGGCCTCGGGCGTGGCCGCGTTCAGCGCCCATCGTGCCGAGGAGCTGGCGGCCCAGGGGAAGCGCGTCGTCCTGGTCCGGCGGGAGACCAGCCCGGAGGACCTGGCCGGCATGGTGGCCGCGGTCGGGATCTTGACGAGCCGCGGCGGCATGACTTCGCACGCCGCCGTGGTCGCTCGCGGCATGGGCAAGCCGTGTGTCGTCGGCGCGGAGAAAGTCCAGGTCGACGAGCACGCCGGGTTCCTGCGCGCCGGCGCGACCACGATTCGGGAGGGCGAGCCGCTGTCGATGGACGGCTCGACCGGAGAGGTCATCGCGGGATCGCTCGATCCGCACCCCTCCGAGATCCAGCAGGTCCTGGTCTCCAAGACGCTCTCACCGAAGGACGCCGCGGTGTACCGGCATTTCGCGCAGCTCATGAAGTGGGCGGACGGCATCCGCCGGCTCAAGGTGCGCACCAACGCGGACACCCCGCACGACGCCCAGGTGGCGCGGGCGTTCGGAGCGCAGGGGATCGGGCTGTGCCGCACCGAGCACATGTTCTTCGACGAGCGCCGCATCGAGGCCGTCCGCGAGATGATCCTCGCCGACGACGTCGACCGCCGCGCGCGCGCGCTGGCCAAGCTGCTGCCGATGCAGCGCCAGGATTTCATCGGAATCTTCGAGGCCATGGACGGGCTGCCCGTCACCATCCGGCTGCTGGACCCGCCGCTGCACGAGTTCCTGCCGACGCAGGCCGAGCAATTCGAGCACATCGCCGGGATCGTGGGCGTTCCGGCCGCCGAGTTGCGTGCGCGCGCGGAGCAGCTCCACGAGGCCAACCCGATGCTCGGTCATCGCGGGTGCCGACTGGGGATCACGTTTCCCGAGGTCTACGACATGCAGGTCCGCGCGATCCTCGAAGCCGCCGTGGAGGTCCGTAAGCGACGGGTCCGTGTGCTGCCGGAGATCATGATCCCGCTGGTCGGGACCCCCCGCGAGTTCACCACCCTGCGCGAGCGCGTGCTGGAGGTCGCCGCCGACGTCTTCAAGAAGGCTGGAACCAAGGTCAGCTTTCTGATCGGCACGATGATGGAGGTTCCGCGCGCCTGCCTGGTCGCCGGCCGCATCGCCGAGGATGCCGAGTTCTTCTCCTTCGGAACCAATGACCTGACACAGATGGGGTACGGGTTCAGCCGCGACGACATCGCCAAGTTCCTCCCGAAGTACTTGGAGAGCCGGATCCTCCCGGCCGACCCGTTCCAGACTCTCGATCAGGAGGGGATCGGACGCCTGGTGCGCCTGGGCGTCGAGGAGGGGCGTAAGAGCCGAGCGACGCTCAAAGTCGGGATTTGCGGGGAGCACGGCGGCGACCCGGCTTCAGTACAGTTCTTCCACCGCGTGGGGCTCGACTACGTGTCGTGCTCTCCGTTCCGAGTCCCGGTGGCCCGTCTGGCGGCGGCGCACGCGGTTCTCGCGGAGCGCCGCACGGGGGGTTCGGGGACGGCCTGAGTCGGGAGACCGGGCGAAGCCAGAATCGGCGTAAGCCGTTGTCGGAATGAGAGTTCGGCTGGTCTAGGTATCGCTTGACGGTCCAGGGGCGCGGCGCTATAGTTACGCGCCATTATCGCCGCCGGCCGATCGGCATGCTCCGTCCGCGACGGCCCATCCGGCGACAATCGATCTCTCGGAGGCGCCATGGCTTCGCGGGGAGCGAGCAAGAAGAGCGCGACGGTCAAGGCGAAGCCGAAACCGAAGGCCAAGCCCCACGCCAAGCCCAAGGCCAAGCCCAAGGCCCCCGTCAAGGCCAGGGCGGCGAGCAAGTCGACAGCGCCCGCCAAGAGCAAGGCGAAACCGGCTGCCGCGAGCAAGGCGAAGGGCACCGCGAAGCGGCCTTCCGCCGCGAACGTCAAGACGGTCGAAAAGCCGGCGCGCGAGGCGGCGGTCGTCCGTCCAACCCGATCGGTCGAGCCGGAGGCGGCTCCCAAGCGCCCGGCTGGGTCCTCGCGCCGCGGAGCGGTTGCGCCGGTGCGTCGAGAGCCCGACCCGCGGTATCGGCATCTCGGAGAGCGTCTGGTCGCCAAGCAGCGCGAGTTGCTGCAGGCGTACGCCGTGTCCAAGGGCGATTCCCGCGATCGCTTCGACGACGGCACCGAAGACTACATCGACTACGCGGTGAACTCGTACGCCAAGGACTTCGTCTTGTCGTTGAACGAGATCGAGCGCAAGCAACTGCTGCTCGTCCAGGACGCCCTGCGGCGGCTCAACCGCGGCGAGTACGGGCGCTGCCTGCAGTGCGACGAGGAGATCCCGATCCGCCGTCTCGAGGTCGTTCCGTGGGTGCGGTACTGCGTGCGTTGTCAGGAGCTCGAGGATCGCGGTGAGCTCGAAGCCCGCCCGTCCGCCGACAACGTCGAGGCGATCGACGAGGATGGCGAACTCGTCGAGGATGAGTTCGAGGAAGAGATCGAGGAGGAAGAGGACGACACCGTCGAGGCGGACGAGGCCGAAGAGGAAGACGACGAGGACGCGGACGTCGAAGCGGGCGCCGGCGCGGACCTCGACGCCGAAGAATGAGCGGGCGCGGCCGTGGGCGCCGCTCGCGTACCCGTGCTCCGCGTCGCCCACCGGGCCGTTCGGCGCCTGCGTGCGGGGCACCCGTGGATTTTCCGTGACGACCTGATGGCCGCGGACGGCGCCGAACACGGCGCCGCGGTTCTCGTGGCTGGTCCGACGGGTCCCCCGATCGCGGCAGCGCTGTACTCCGCGACTTCCAAAATCGCCCTGCGGGTGTGTGCGGGCGCCGGCGAGATTCCCGGGCACGACGAGTGGCGTCGCCGGGGACGTGCCGCGGCAGAGTTCCGCGCGCGGGTCGTGCGCGACGACACCGACACGTTTCGGGTGGTGTTCGCCGAGAGTGACGCGATCCCGGGGTTGATCGTGGACCGATACGCCGAGCACGTGGTGGTCCAGGTGCTCGTCGCCGGCGCGGAGCGCGTGGTCGAGCCGGTCCTCGCCGGTCTCCAGGACGCAGGCCTGCGGGTCCTCTCGGTGCTGGCGCGTAACGATCCGGCCGTGCGGACGCTGGAAGGGCTTCCCCGCGAGATCCTGCAGCTGCGCGGGGCCACCCCGCACGACATCGAGGTGCGCGAGAACGGCACGCGCCTGTTCGTCGACCCGTGGAGCGGACAGAAGACCGGCGCTTTCCTGGACCAGCGGGACAATCGCCGCGCCGCGGTTCGATGGTGCACCGGCAGGGTTCTGGACGTGTTCTCTTACCAGGGCTGGTTCGCCGTGCAAGTAGCCAGGAAGGCGACGGCGGTCGTCGCTGTGGACAGCTCCCGCGACGCGCTCGCCGCCTTGCGGCGCAACGCCGACGCCAACGGCGTGACCGTCGACGCCGCGGAGGACAACGCGTTCGATCGTCTCCGCGCCCTCGACGGTGCGGGGGAGCGGTTCGATGCCGTGCTGCTCGATCCTCCGGCTTTCGCCAAGAACCGGCGCGACCGGCCGGCGGCGATGCGCGGATACAAGGAGGTCAACCTCCGGGCGATGCGGGTCCTACGCGAGCGGGGTATCCTGGTGACCTCGTCCTGCTCGTACCACCTCGGCGAGGCGGAGTTCCTTGATGTCGTGGCGGATGCGGCCGCGGACGCCGGGCGGACCTTTCGGGTTCTGGAACGCCGCTCGCAGGCGCCCGATCACCCGATCCTGCTGGCCTTCCCCGAGAGCCGATACCTCAAGTGTCTCGTGCTGGGCCTGACCTGACCCCGCGCCGCCGGCCCGCAGCGCGACGCTGGCCGGTGGTCGCGGTCGCGCTGGCGGCGCTTGCTGTGGCGGGCGTCGGCGCGGGGCTGTACGCGCGGTGGGATCGCGTCGAGAACGAAGTCCGCTCCCGCCTCGTACGCGCGCTTTCCGGAGTGCTGCGCGGGCGCGTCGAGGTCGGCGAGCTGGACATTCATCTCGGGAGGCTGGAAGTGATCGCCCGGGACGTCCGCGTGAGCGTTCCGGGTCCCACCCCCGAGGTGCCGCCGGCCGAGGCCGGCGCGGAGATCGTCCGCATCCGGCTCGGCTGGGAGGGGCTGCTGGGCATTGCGGGGCGC
>Ga0316622_100001931_pt1 | contig 13979 bp, 14 predicted proteins | sample OWC_Aug_OW2_C1_D_FD_207646 | JGI IMG/M metagenome (GOLD analysis project Ga0316622, IMG submission 207646) | Wetland soil microbial communities from Old Woman Creek delta, Ohio, United States - OWC_Aug_OW2_C1_D5_C | ecosystem: Environmental > Terrestrial > Soil > Wetlands | place: USA: Ohio... | reverse complement strand
CGATCGGCACGGCCTGTGCATCGGCCCCTTGTCCCTGCGCTGCCTCTGCGATCCAGGTCGCCGCCCGGAACGAGTTGCCGGTGCCGCTCATGAAATAGATCGTGGCGGTCTGATAGGGCATCGATCACTCCTCTCTCCTTTCTCCAGTATACGCCATGCTGGCAGTTTGAGCTAATCGGCGCGCAGATGTGTCCGGCTGAACAGCCACACGCCGGCGGCAAAATAGACCGCCGACAGGATCGCCAGGGCAGCCAGTTCATAAATCACGCCGCCCAGCCCGGCGCCCAGGGTCAGCACTTTGTTCAGGGCAGCCACCGCGTGCGTCGGCGGCAGGACGTCGTACAGCCCGATCGCCCGGCCGCCCACGGTGAACAGCGTCACCCGTGGCACAGGAAAGACGGCGCTGGAAAAGAACATGAACAGCGCCAACGGAAAGTTGGCGATCAGGAAAGCCTGGGTGACCGTTCGTGACAGGCTGGCTATGATCAGCCCCACGCCGACGATCGATACGCTGGTCATAGCTCCCACGACCACAACCAGCCACATCGGCCCCTGGCTGCGAAAACCGATCGCCCAGGCGGTGGCAATGGTCAGTAGCACCGCTGCCACGCCGATCAGCACCATGGCCGCGCTGATCCCGCCCAGGAGGTCGAACGAGCTGACGCACGCCATCTGCAGCCGGCGCAGCGTTCCGCTTTCGGCCTCGCGCACCACGGTCATGGCCACCGTGAACATCATCATCATCGTCGCAAAGACCAGTAGGCCCGGTACATAGATCTCGAACTCGGTCCGCGCCGCCGAGGCGCCCAGCGGCTCTTCGGCGAACGGGATCGGCCGCTCCTGGCTGGTGGCTGCCTGGATATACTGGTCCACCGCCGAGCTGGCCAGCACCGCGGCCACGGCATAGTAGGGGTTGGTCAGATCGCCGACCAGGGTAACCGGGCTGGCTTCCACGGCCTGCCCCAGCCGCGCCGCCTCGATGCTCGCCGTCAGGTCGGGGGGGATCACCACCAGCAGCGCTGCCTCGCGGTCCCTGAGCAGCAGCTCTGCCGCACCCCGATCGGTTACCTGCCTGACGCTCAACATGGGGCTGCCGTTGGCGTAGGTCAGCGCCTTCAGGGCCTCGCTGATCTGCTCCCCGGCGCTGACGGTTGCACCGTCGGCCGTCTGGGCGCCGGCATCCTGGTTCAGGATCAGCACCCCGTAGGTGGTCGAGCCGCTGGGGAACCAGGCCCGGTACAGCAGCACAAAGACAGGCGCAAAGATCAGGCTCAGGATCAGCAGCAGCAGGTCCCGTTTCTGCTCGCGCAGCGTTTTGTAAAAGATGGCCAGGAGCTTCATTCGCGTAGCCTCCGCCCGGTCAACCGGATAAAAACGTCCTCCAGCGTGTTCTGCCGGAGGTGCACTTCACCCGGTTGCAGGCCGGCCGCCGCCAGAGCCTCCAGGATGGCCGGCAGGATCGCGACGGCGTTGAGGGCATGCACCGTCAGGGTACCGTGCGCCGCGTCGATGGCCGTGATTCCGCGGCCGGCGTCGTCGTACAGAGGTGACAACGCCGCGCATGCCCGGCTTTCAGCTTGATCGTCCTCCACGCCCTTGAAATCGATCTCCAGGGCGTCCCCCTCGCCCACCCGCCGCTTGAGCGCCTCCGGTGTATCCACGACCAGCAGCTCCCCGTGGTCGATGATGGCCACCCGGTCGGCCACCCGGTCTGCTTCGTCCATGTTGTGCGTGGTCACGATCACCGTCTTGATCCGGGCCAGTGATTGGATATACTCGCGGACCTTGACCCGGCTCTGCGGGTCCAGCCCGGCCTCCGGTTCGTCCAGCACCACCAGCTCAGGGTCGTGGACCAGCGCCATCAGCAGGTTCAGCCGCCGTTGCATCCCCCCCGACAGCGTGCGCGCCTGCTTGTTCCGCTTGTCGGCCAGGTCCAGCTCTTCCAACAGTCGATCACCGCGCCGGCGCGCTTCCTGTCCGCCCAGGCCATACATCTGGCCGATGAACTGTAGCTGCTCCAGGCAGGTCAGCCTGTCCCACAGGACGATCTTCTGCGGGCATACGCCGATCCGCGCCCGCACGTCGCGGCCGTTGCCGGTCACCGGCACCCCGCGGACCTTCGCAGATCCCCATAAGGGGATGACTCGGCCGGCGTCTGGCCTGAGCAGCCCGCAGATCATATGGATCGACGTGGTCTTGCCGGCGCCGTTCGGACCCAGGAGGCCCAACACCTCCCCTTGGTACACCTCCAGCGATAGGTCTTTGACCGCCGTCAGCGCCCCATACCGTTTGGTCAGCCCTTCCGTCCTCAGCATAACCTCTGCCATTCTGTTCCCTCACCTCTGCTCCGCTCCCGCGCCTGTAGGGGCGACCCCCTGTGGTCGCCCTCCTGCCTGCTTTGACACAGCCCCAGCCATCGGCGGGCACATGCTGGTTATGCTTTGGCCCCGATCCCATCCACGACCAGCGCCATCAACGCCGTCATCACCCGCTCGAGCGGCACCTCGTCGCCTGTCACCTGGAAATAGGCGTTCAGATAGGGCAGTAGTTGGCTGTCCCCGACCACGACTATGAGCCCATAGATGACGCGCGTCGTGGCCTCCAGGTCGATCTCTTCCCGGACCTCTCCCCGGGCCACCGCCTGGGCTAGCATGTCGCGGACCATTTCCAGCATCACCCTGGCGATCGGGCGCACCACCTGCTCGGTGAGCGCCGACTCGCCATGATACGCCGCGCGGGCAAAGAACTGCACCAGGCCGGTCTGCATCTGGCCCCACTCCACGCCCCCGGCCAGGAAGGCCGGCAGCGCCTCGCGCAGTGGCAGCGCCGCCAGGTAGGGCCGGTAGCTGTCAAACATGTCGGTCAGGTAGCGCGTGCACAGCTCCACGGCAAACGCCAGCAGCCCCTCCCGCTTGGGGAAATAGGTGTACAGCGATCCTACCGACACCCCGGCCCGCTCGGCAACCTGCTTGATGTTGAGCCCTGCCGGCCCCTTGGCGATCGCCTCGTCCAGTATGGCCGTGATGATCGCCAGTTGCCGGTCGGGATCCAGCCGTCGAAACGTGCGTGTCACCAGCCCTTGCTGCTCCAATTGCAGGATATGGCCGTGCAGTTGGCCCCAATCCGCCGGGGTAGTTATAAACCCCTCAGCCGTCAGATCCGGCTCGCTTGCCTGTGTAGATTGTGTGCTCATCCCAGCACCCCCACCACGTCGAATCATAATTCACTGTATATGAACTACTGGTTCACATTATACCAAGAACCCATTCACCTGTCAAGTGGCGGTACCCCGGACGCCAAAAAACTCGCCCCCAAACATTGAATTTCATAGTGTTATGAGGTTTTTGAGCTAGGCCACTGCCCAACTGCAGGGTTGAGGGGGGAACAAGAACCGGCGCCACCCTGTCCTGCAGGATGGCGCCGGTCCAGTTTATTGCTTCTGCCCGGCGATCACCAGGTTGCAGTAGTGAGCCCGGTCGTATGGCACGCGAGGTAGCTTGGTGCTGGCCAGAGCATGGGTCAGCGCCAGCCCGACCTGGGCGAAGAGCCCCCGCCATTCCGGCAGCGAATAGACCCGGATCCGCTCCTTCTCGGCGGCGGTGTTCAGCACGCCGTCGGCGTCCAGGTACATGAACTCCCTGACGTAGGTGCAGGTTTCCGGCTCCCACCATGTGTGGGTCAGGCCGTAACCGCCGGCCAGCGGATACCACGACCGGCGGGGTGGGCGCACAACCATCGCGGCCGGGTCGAATACGTCGATCAGCACCCGCCCGCCGGGCCGCAGCGCCCGCGCCATGCGGGCCAGCACGTCCTGGTTGGTCGCGTCGTCGAAAAAGCCGAAACTGCCGCTGAGCAACACCACCGCATCAAACTCAGCCTCATACGCCAGTTGGCGCATGTCGCCCTGTTCGAACCGGGCTGCCGTCACGCCCGCCTCGGCTGCTTTTTGCTCGCAGTGGGCGATCAGGCTGGGCGCGATCTCCACTCCCAGCACCTGCAGGCCACGCTGCGCCAGCCGAAGCGCATGGACGCCGCTGCCGCACGCCAGGTCGAGCACCCGGTCGCCCGGACGCAGCTCCAACACCTCTACGATCAGGGCCACCAGGTCATCGTCCCAACGGTCGATCTCCGGGATCTGCTGACGGTGGACTACCCGGAAATGGTAGGCCCACCAGTCCCAAGGGCGTTGGACAGTCTTCACTTGGCGCCCCCCTGATGCATTGGCTTGCGATAGCCTATATGCTTTTTGATGGGCTGAAAGCCCATGCTCCGGTAGAGATGGACGGCGCCGTTGATGTTCTCGGCGTCACAGCCCAACGCTGCCTCGGTCATCCCCTGCTCCTTCAGTACCCGGAAGCTGCGGGCGATCAGTGCCTTGGCCAAGCCGCGCCGCCGATACGGTCTGCGGACGCAGATGCCCTCCGTCCAGCCCCGTTTGCGGCCATATTCCTGGTTCTCTTCTTCGTCGATAAAGTTCTGGACCATGCCGGCCACCTGATCGCCGGCCCAGGCCACCTGCCACAGGTCGGGCTGAAAGGTCGGGTGTTCCACCCAGTGCCGATAGTTTTCCTCAGCCCACTCCTCCTCGGTGTATCCCCAGTGGTCGCGAAAGGCCTCGTTGGCCGCCTCCCAAACCTGCCGGTACTGGTCAGGCCGGACCGGCCGGACCTCCAGGCCGTCCGGCAGCGGCAGGTCGGGGATATTCTCCAGGTCCGGTCGGGTCATGGTCAGGCCATAGCGCACCACCTGGTACCCGGCTTCGACCAGCAGCGATTCCCAGTGGGTCTCGGTGTCGGCGGCCCAGGCCTCAAAGACGCGCGGGCCGTTGGCCGGGTGGCCGCCCGCGATCTCTTGCAGGCGGCCCTCGCAGTAATCGAGCATCGCCCGGCGCAGGCCGTTGCCGCGCCATTGAGGCAGCAGCTGGTTCAGCTGGAAGTAGCGTCGTGGGCCGTTCTCCTCCTGTTCCCACCACACCCGGCCGTAGCCGACTACCTGGCCGTCGATCTCGGCGAACAGCATGTCCTGCTCTGGATCAGAGTTGATCAGGTGCCGGTATTGGAGGGCGATCTCCTCCACCGACTCGGTCCGCTCGATCTGGTCCGCTTCCTTTGAGCCGGCGATCACGGCCACCATGGCTGGATAGTCGGCCTCGCCTCGAAACCGCCGAAAGGTGAGGCCGGGGATAGCCGGGGCCCCGGCAATCACGATGTTTCCGTTCGTGCTTGTATTGGTTGACATTTCGTTCTCCTCCTTCTTTGGTGGCCTCTAGCCACCGGCCGTCGGACTGGCCATTTCCATCAGCCTCGACCAGTCCGCCGCCAGGTCTTCAGGATCTGTTTCTTCCGTGTAGCGGGCCCACATCTCATCGGCGATGGCCCGCGGGTTGCACCGCACCCCTTGCTCGCTAAAGTACTCGCAGGTACGCTCTATGTCGCGTTGCAGGACAAAGTGAGCCTTGGGGTTAGAATGCAGATAGACGACCTGGGGAAAGTCGATGATGGTGATCTGGCCCGAGCCGCCCTGCGGGCGAGGCCAGTACAGGATGTTGTAAGCCGACAGGTCGCCGTGGATCAGCTCGTGCTGCAGCATCAGCTCCACGTTACGCAGCACCTCGCCGAACAGTGCCTTTGCTTCATCTGGCTCCAGTGAAACGCTGTTCAACGTCGGCGCCGGCCTTCCGTCGTCCCCATGATAGGTCATCAGCACCGCGTTGTCGCTGCCCGCGAGCGGCCGGGGCACGGCCGCGCCGGCCTGGTACAACCGCTCCAGCGCCACGAACTCGTGCATCAGCCACGACGTGTGGGCTGCCTCCAGGCCAAAGCCGGTCTTGTTGCGGATGGCCCGCGCGATGGTGCAGGCCGCCTTGCCGGCCGGCTTGCCATCGGCAGTCAGCACTTCGCGCCCCTGCTGGTACATCTTGTCGTTGCGCAGATTGCGGAACATGCGCGGCCGGTAGACCTTGGCCGCCAGCAGGCCCAGCCCGGTCGCCGGGTGGGCCGCGCAGCAGTAGACGTTGGCTTCCTTGCCGCCCTTGACCAGGCTCAGCACGTCGGTGATGAGCCCTTGGTCGTAGAAAGAGGCCAGCGAAGAGAGCAGATAGCCCTCCTCGTAGCGCGACGGCCGGTAGGTGGTCTCAAAGCTGGCTTCCACGTCGACAACTTCGTCGGCCAGCTCGGCAATGATCTCACTGGCCGCTTTCTTCACCACGTGCTTGGCTTTGGGCCTGAGCCGTGGCGTCTGGCGCCGTGCCCACGACGGGTCGAACAGCGCTTCATAGTATTCATATTTGTCGGTATAGTTACGAGTCACCGTTTCCTCTCAAAGATTTGCGGTACGAAATGAATGTCTTCCGTACCCTGAACCCCACCCGCTCGTACAAGCGCATGGCGCCGGTCAGGTTTTCGGCATCGGCGTTGAGGTGGACGCCCTCCATGCCCTCTTGGTGCAGGACATGCAGGCTGTGCACCAACAGCGCTGTGCCCAGCCCTCGGCCACGCGCCTGGCGTAGAACGGCCAGGGTGTGAACATAGCCCTCCTGGCGCTTTGTCTGCTTGATCCAGTCTGGGCTGATCTCATTCATGCTCAGGCCTACGATCTGGCCGGTCGCCTCCTCCTCAGCCACCACCGACAACTCGGGTCGAAAGTGGGGAAGCTCCAACTGGTAGTGGATGAACTCGTCCAGCGGGATGTCGGCAGCTCCCCAGTGGTCGCGGAAGGCGAGGTTCTCCACCTGCCATACCGCCTCGGCGTCGCGCTCGCGCTCAAAGGGCCGAAGGCGGTAGCCGGCCGGGACCTCTGTAGCCGGCAGATCGCCGTTGAGCGGCCGGGCCAGGTTGACAAAGTAGCGCACCGGCTGCATGCCAGAGGCTTCGAACAGCGCCCGGCGGCCAGTCTCCTCGGAGCGGGCGCCGCCCTGGAAGTGGACCTGGCCGTGTTCGATCTCGCTCAGGCGTTCGGTTGCCCGGCGGTAGATCTTGTCCATCAGCCGCAGCCCCAGGCCGCGCCGCCGCCACTCGGGATGGACCAGGCCCCACGAGTAGCAGGTGCTCTCGGCGTCGCCGATGCGCAAGAAGATGTCGGCATAGCCCACCAGCCGGCCATCCTCCCGGGCCATGAAGCAGTCGGTCTCGGGGTAGTAGTTGGGTGTGGCCATGTCGTGCTCTGCCTCTGCCAGCGTTGTGGCCCGCTCCATCTTGTCGTAGGCATCCGCTTCGTTCGTCAGTGTCACCAAGGCCGGCAGGTCCTCCGGCCGATATGTTTGAATGATGATATTGTCGTTCATAGTTTCCTCCTTCCCCCACTTATTGTGGAGATAGCTCACCCGGTGTGGGCCTCTGCCCGCTGGTGGTCGTCCATCTGTTGAAAGAAGACCCGCACCAGGACGGCGGCCACGATATACAGCGAACAGGTGATCAAAAAGATCGGTCGAAAGCCGATGTTCGGCTGGGCCTGCATGTAACCGCTCAGGTACGGCCCGACGGTCCAGCCGATGGTCCAGCTCATGCCCAGCAGCCCGCTGACCGTGGCCCGCTCCCGCTCGGTCACCTGCTCCATGGCAAAGGCGTTGTACAGCGGGTTGCCCATGTTCATCAGCGCCGCCCGCACCCAAAAGGCCAGGCTGGCTATCCACAGCACCGGGGCAAAGCCGATGATCAGCAGGAACGGGATCGACGTGAGCTGGGTCATCACCAGCGCCCGGATGCGCCCCCAGCGGTCGGCCAGGACCGGCGAAGCCAGCGTCGCCGTGCCGGTCACTATCGCCGAAACAGCGAACAGCCCTCCCAGCGTCGTGTCCGAGACCGCAAAGGTGTCCTTGAAGAAGAGGTTCATGTACGGGATCAGAATCGCCGCGCCCATGGAGATGAGGATGTTCGGCACAAAGATGCGCACGATCAGCCCCGGGTCGCTGATGTTCCGCCATGGCAGGAGTGAGCGGGCCTGTCCAGCAGCCGGACGAGGCTGCTCCTGGATCATAAAGATCGGCAGCAGTGACAGGGCCGACAAGGCCACCACCACACCCAGCGTCGCTGCGTAGGCCTGTGGACTCTCTATGTCCACGCTCATCAGCCCGCCAAAGAGGGTCGGCAGGTAGCCGCCGATCAGCGTGCCAAAGAATCCCACCAGCGTCTGCAGGCCAAAGTTGGCGCTAAAGAGCGCATTTCGCTCCTTGGGCGTCGAGTTTTCCATCATGAACGGCGCGCCGCTGACCATCCACAGCGCGCCGGCCACCCCTGCCGTAGCCATCGACAAGCGCAACAGCCACGGATCGTGGGCCAGGATAATGCCCAACGACGCTGCCGTGCGCATGACGTTGGCCAGCACAAACGCCCGCTTGCGGCCGATGTAATCGACCACTGATCCGGCCGGTATCGCGCCAAAGAGGGCGATCAGGTTCGGCATCGACTGCAGCTCGCCTAGAAAGTCTCGCGAGTAGCCCCGGCTGACTATGTATAGGTTAAAGAACAGTTGGTTGAGGCTGAAGCTCAGCCCCAAGATGACCGTGCTTATCAGGTAGAGGCGGGCGTTCGGACTGAACCCGCGCAACTGGCGCCCGTAGCGGGCGAAACCCTGGCCGACCGTGTAGATCAGCCTGTCCGCAAGCCGGATCATGGCTTTCGCCCCACGTACAGGGTGTGCTCGCTGCCGCCCAGGATAGTCGGGTCCTCGCAGGTGGCCAACACTATCTGCACCCAGTTCTGCCAGGCAACCGGGTCGGCCGCCAACCGACGGGACTGTTCCCGCAAGCCACCGGCTATGCCTTCCTGGGCTGCCATGCCGATCGTTTCGGCTCCAGCCTCCTCATACCAGCGGCGCAGCTCCAGCGGGTGGGCAAAGTAGGCCTCGGTGAAAGGCGTTTCCTGCTCTGTCGCCACATGCAGCGTGAAGCTTTTGGCCAGGTCAAGTATGCCGGGCTCACTGTACTGCTCCGGAAACTTGGTCAGACCATCGCGCGCCACCCCCAGGTGGTTGATGATCGCCGCCACTACCACGCCACCCGTCCTCAGAACCCGCAGACTCTCCCGTACGACTGCCAGCCGGGCGCTTTCGTCGATCAGGTGGTAGAGCGGTCCCATGACGAGCACGCAGTCGAACCGTCCGCCGGCAAAGCGGCTCAGATCGGCGGCGGTGCCCTGCTCATAGCCTTCTATCCGGTTGGCAACACCAGCCTCCTGCGCCCTGCGGCGGGCCAGAGCCAGCTCTTCGCCGGACAGGTCAAAGAGCGTGACCTGGTAACCCTGCTCCGCCAGGACGATGGCGTACCGGCCAGGCCCACTCCCCACGTCCAGCACGCGGGCCGGCGGGGGCGGTAGGTACTTGGCCATGATGTGCATGGCGACCTGGAATTCCAGCGAGTGATGCGGTTCATGCTCGAAGGTCAGCCGCGCCCACTCCCGCTCGGCGTTGGCGTCATAGAAACGCTGCACTAGGCTCATTGTCAGACCTCGCTCCCTTGGGCTGGGCGTTTCTACCCGGCCAGTTTCTTTTCCAGTTGGTAAAAGTCGGTCCCGGGCTCTTCCTCGAACCCCATCCGCCGGTAAAGCCCTTCTGCCGGGACGTTGTTGCGCGTCACCGTCAGGATCATCTTCTGCCAGCCCTGATCGAGACAGGCGTTCATCGCCGCCTGGATCAGGGCGCGGGCATAACCCTGGCCCCGATAACCGGGGTCAACCATCACCTCGGCCAGCAGCGCAGTGTCGTCTGCGGCCGCAGTGACCAACGTGGCGCCCGCCAGCCCATCGTGACCGTCCAGGACGAAAGAGCAGTCGGCCAGGAACCGGCCAAAGTACCCTGCAAGGGTCTCCCGGGCTTCGTTCATGGCGTCAGCCGGACTCTGGCCGATGTCGTCGATGGTGCCTCGGTAGGCCTCGTAGTACAACCGTCCCAGCGCCTCTACGTCCGCCTCGTCGTCCGGCCTGGGATGCCGCAGCGGTCGGTCGCAGACGACCAGCCGGCGCACCGGCTCGGCCATCATCTCGACCCGCAGGTTGCCCAGGTGATAGCCGACCTTGATGAACAGCGCTGTATCGCCGGGGGCGACCTCGGCAAAAAGGCGCCCGACGCCCTTGGTGCCGGCCAGGGCCTCGATCGCCTCGATCAAGGCTGCCTCGAGGCCCTCGGCCCGCACCTCAGGCGCCAGGTCCAACCCCCAGATTTCGCCGATGGCGCCGTGCACACTCAGGCGGAGCCTGGCCACGGCCCGGCTGCCTCGCCAGGCCAGGTAGCTGATCTGTCGCCACTGTTCCGGCGCCTGGGCAAAACGCTCCAAGCATTCTGCCTCATCGTCGATCCCGGCGCCGGGCTCGGCCAGAGACCGTGGCGCCGCGAGGCGCACCCACACCGGGATCTCTTCGTTGCTCACCACTCGCAGGCTTATCCTACCTTCTGTCATTGCCCTACCCACTGCGCTTGAGTTTTCCGGTTCGCTTGGCGTAGCGCTCCGCTTGGCCAAAGACGAACACCCCCAGCGGGATCAACACCACGCCCATGAACAGCAGCGGCCAGATATATTGCCACAGCTCGTGCGTAGGCTTGCCGCCCAGCAGCCCGGCGCGCACCCCTTCCAGCGCATAGGTCGCCGGCGACACTTTGGCTACCGACTGCATCCACTGCGGCAGCACGCTCACCGGGTAGTAGACGCCTGACACCAACAACAGGGTTGCCTGGATCACGTGGGTCATTTGCGCTCCCCGTTCCGGGAACATGAGGGGCATGACCGAGGCCACGATTCCCAGCCCGATGAACGACAGGCTGCCGGCCAGCAGTACCAGCAGGCTACCGCCCAGGTTGGCCCCGCTCAGGTCGAGCTTGAAGAATAGGACCACCACCCCCAGGATGATCGACGTGTGCAGCAGGCCGTAGACCAGCGAGTAGGCTGTTTGGCCCAGCATGTGGACCGTTCGCTGCACCGGGGCCATGAAGGTGTATTCGATGGTGCCTTCCCACCGCTCCCAGGCGATCACCTCGCTAATGGCGTCGAACACGATCGACAAAAAGTGCCAGATCAGCGTCCCCGCCAGTAGGAAGAGGATCAGGTAGCCTGTGTCGACCTTCTGACCGCTAATCGCCTCCATGCCGGCGCCGATGAAGGTGATGGCTAGGGCGTTGGCGATGCTGTAGGCCAGCCAGACTACCTCCCAGCCCCAGTAGCGCTTGGTCAAGTTAAAGTTCCGTTCGATGAAGGCGTATGACGCCCGCATTTGGGTCACTAACTGGGTCATGATACCCTCCTTTCTCCAGACTCTACGATCTGGCCACAACAACACAAAAGCCGTGGAATGGCCCACGGCTCTTGGATGCAGATGGCAAACAAAAAGGCCGTGGGATTGTCGGTGCTCCCACGGCCTGTAGTTAACAATAACTAACGGTGCCAGGGCGCACTACGACACGGACCGGTGGCGGCGACGCCGGCCGGCTGGCGTCGGGACACAAAGCAGATCAAGTTGTCGTAGAACATGCCCTTTACCTCCTTTTACAAGATGGGGCGATTATAGATCGTTCCAGGAAAGATGTCAAATCGGCGACCGGGTTTTGTAAGCTAGGCTACGGATTACGAGCCAAACCCCAGCAGGACTACCAGCCCGACCAACGCCACAGCGCCATACTCGATCAGCACCCGCCGCGTAAGCCGCCCCTGGAGCTGCTGGTTGGCCAGGCCGGTAAACACGTAGAACCCCAGGAGCAGCAGCAGTCCACCGGTGATGCCGCCGATCCGCCAGTAGTTCATGGCCCAGATAATCTCGCCTGTGCTCAGCCCGGCGATCAGTGCGTACAGCGCTGTGCGGCTGAACCCCTGCCCGGCGCTGCGCAGGAACTCGAGCGCCAGCAGGCTGCTGACCAGCATCACGGCTGTGGCCGACACCAGGCTGCGCGCCTTGAGCGAGTAGATCAGGACAAAGATGACCAGCGCCAGCAGGTAGGCCCAGCTATTCAGGCTCAACCGGGCGATCGGATAGCGACCGTCTTCGGGATCGACGGTGATATACTCGGCACTGATGACCAGGATCAGGACCAGCCCGGTCAGCGCCATGCCGCCAATCCGGTAAAAGGGCGTTGGTGCCTGGGGCAGCAGGACCACCGCCAGCAGCACGGTCAGCGCCGGCAGCGTCCAAGTGACAAAGCTGTAGCGGGCCTCGATCTGCCGTGCTGTTGGGTGCGAGCGGACGATGGCGTCGGTGCCGGCGCAGGTGATCCCAACCAGCAGTGCCGCCATCAGCCCAGTCTGCGTCACGCGGATCGTCAGCGGCGAGCCCAGCACCCTCAGGTCGTGCGTCCAGGTCGAGAGCTGCAGGAAGGTGGCCAGGAACAGGCCCAACACCACCAGCGCCGCCACCACGCTGGCCCGGTCACGGTAGAACATTCGTATGCGGCCTCCAGTCAGGCCATTCTACCTTGCCGTCTTTTATTTGTCAAACCCACTTGAACTGGAGGGTCCTGTACTTGGCTGCTGAACGCAGATTGCCATCTTGACAATTGGAACATTAGTGCTATAATAGCATGTGAGGAGGCAAGGAGAGATGGACGCCGTCGCCAAGATCGAGCTGCTGGGCCGGGCCGCCCAGCATGACCTGTGCGCTGCGTGCGGGTCGGACGCCTCGCGCAAGCGCGATGAGATGGACCGCTGGATCTACCCCGTCGCCATGCCCGACGGCAGCCGGGTGCGGCTGCTCAAGATCCTCCAAACCAACGTCTGCGAAAAGAACTGCTACTACTGCGCCAATCGCGCCGGGCGCGACGTCGAGCGGATCAGCTTCAGCCCCGATGAGCTGGCCGGTGTCTTTGACCAGATGCACCGCGCCAACCTGATCGACGGTCTTTTTCTCAGCTCCGGTGTGTGCGCCGGGTCCGATCGCTCTATGGATCGGATGATCGCCTGTGTCGAGCTGGTGCGCCAGCGCTACGCTTTCTCCGGCTATGTCCACCTCAAGCTGCTGCCGGGCGCCTCGGAGGCGCATGTCGAGCGGGCCATGCAGATCGCCGACCGGATCTCGGTCAACTTGGAAGCGCCCAACGCCGACCGCCTGGCCGTCATCGCCCCGATCAAGGATTTCGAATCCCTGGCGCAGCCGCTGAGCACCGTCAAGCGCCTGCGCGACGCCGGCGGTGACCGGCTGGCCCGGGCCGGCCAGACTACCCAGTTCGTCGTCGGCGCCGCCGGCGAGTCGGACCAGGAGATCCTGGCCACCACCTCCGGGCTGTACCGTGACGTGGACCTGACCCGCGCCTATTTCAGCGCCTTCCAGCCGATCCCCGGCACACCGCTGGACGGCCGGCCGCCGACGCCCACGTGGCGCGAGCACCGCCTCTATCAGTCGGACTGGCTGCTGCGCTTCTACGGCTTTACCTTCGACGACCTGGTGTTCGACCCGACCGGCAACCTGCCCCGCGATGCCGATCCAAAGCAGATCTATGCCCGCGCCCACCCCGAGTGTTACCCGGTGGAGGTAAACCGCGCCTCGCGCGAGGAACTACTGCGCGTGCCGGGCTTGGGTCCCCGGTCGGTGGCCCGCCTAGTGCAGTGGCGGCGCCAGGGGACGCTGCGCGAGCTGGCCGATCTGAAGAGGGCCGGCGCCGTCGCCGAGCGGGCTGCGCCCTACGTCCTGCTCGACGGCAGGCAACCGCCGCACCAACTCAAGCTATGGGAGGAGTTGCCCAAGTGACCGATGAGACCGATGCCCGTACCACTGTCGGTGAGCTGCGGCAGGCTGTGGCTACCTTTGTAAACGCCCGTGACTGGCGGCCGTTTCATACCCCCAAGAACCTGAGCATGTCCATTGCCATTGAAGCGGCGGAGCTGATGGAGCGCTTCCAGTGGCTTGCGCCTGATGAGGTGATGACTGCCCTGGACAACCCGGCAGAGCGCGCTGCCGTGGCCGATGAGCTCGCCGACATTGTGATCTATTGTCTCAGCCTGAGCAACGCCCTGGACCTGGACATCAGCTCGGCGGTGCAGGGCAAACTGCACGCCAACGAGCACCGCT
>Ga0316622_100001930_pt1 | contig 13986 bp, 16 predicted proteins | sample OWC_Aug_OW2_C1_D_FD_207646 | JGI IMG/M metagenome (GOLD analysis project Ga0316622, IMG submission 207646) | Wetland soil microbial communities from Old Woman Creek delta, Ohio, United States - OWC_Aug_OW2_C1_D5_C | ecosystem: Environmental > Terrestrial > Soil > Wetlands | place: USA: Ohio... | reverse complement strand
GGGTCGCTCACCCGAGTACGGGCTTTCTTTTCAGCGCGCCACCGGTGTCGGACCGGCGCGACGTCAGGTCTCAGGAATACCGACGCCGGCTCCAGCCGAGACCGGCGAGGCCGAGGGCTGATGCAAGAAGCCAGACGGCAGCGGGGATGGGGATCGGAGGAGCCGATGAGATTGCACCTACGGCGGTGATGTCAGCTCCAGCATAGGGCGAGAAACTCGTATTGGGTGGCAAATCGACTAGCCTTACGTAGCTGTATCTTTCCCAGAGTTCTACGCCGCCAGGGGAGATATAGGTATCAATATCGATGCCCGTGGGCTGGCCGGACACGTCTCCAATGTTGATGAAGCTAGTGCCGTCGACACTAATAGACACCCGCATGTTTTCCACCTGCGGCCCAACTTCAAAAATCCACAAATCATGATCCGGGTTGCCGGATGTCGTGAGCGAATTGTCGGTAAACCGCAAGATCAGAAGCCCGCCATTACCCAAGGCAACAGCATTAGAACCAGAACCGTCTGGGACTCCCAAAGCCTGACTGGGATCTCTGTAAGGGTCGACAACGCCCGGGCCTGGAGAATATTGGACTACCGAATCTGCGAAAGAAGCCGCTCCACCGGGGAAGTCTATCCCACCGAAAACTTCAGCCCTAGCTTGTCCTGCCGTGGAAAACGCGAAAGACGTCACGCAGAGGAAGATCCAAAGCCTTCTCATATCTCCTCCTTTGACCGAATGTTCCTTCGCAATTGATTCAGTCGCATTTCGCTTACGGCCGCACTACAGCACTGCCCGCCGTGCCACATAGATGCCCAGCTGAGCAACATATATGCAAGTTTTGTGCGATCCGTCACGCTCGGCCGATAACAAGGGCTTACAACTGGCTGACGTTTGCGGTTGTAAAGCGGCCCGACAGACGTTTCCCCAGGTTAATGGAAATGTGCTGCAGAGCACTTGCGTTACTTAGGAATTGAGGTCGACGACGCCCTCGAGATCGCCGAGCAGACGGAGCTATAGAGCGTCTGCGGCGCTGGAGGATACCCCCGGCGGGCGAGGCCTGGAGGCCCTTGCCCCGCCGGGTGTAAGAAATTCCGACAGCAAAGCCCGGCCTGCTTCTTCCTGGACTGGCCGACTTTTTCCCGACCCGGCGCCGCGGCTTCCGACGACAGCTCGGTCCGGACAGCGGTCGCTCAGCCCCAGGTCGGCTGCGGACGGATCCGGCCAACTGCGGACCTTGAGCGGCCCCCAGCGACCGGCGGCGTGGCCCTAGGAGCGGACCTCGAGAGACTGCACCTGCTGGCTCAGTGGCTTGTCCGCGGATAGCTTATAAGCTACACCGCCACCAGACCATGGAGGTCCTCCGCTACCAGCGCAGCGACGGAAGGGAGCCTGTGAGCGAATGGCTCCGATCGCTTGGGGACAAACGGCTGCAGGCCAAGGTTCGTCTGCGCATCAAGCGTCTGGAGGCTGGAATATTCGGGGACTGCGAGGCTGTCGGCGAGGGGGTTCTTGAGCTGCGGGAGCACCTTGACCCCGGCTACCGGGTGTACTTCGGCCGACGCGGGCAGCGGGGAGCGCTGTCGATGCTCGTCCATACCACCGTCACCCTCCGCTGAGGCACCGGCTCCACGCTCGCTGCTACCGTGTAGGCCGGTCAAGTCCAGGAAGCCGGGCGTGGACCGCGGCCCCACTGCCGAGCGGGCTACCGGGTTCATCCCGGCTATCTGGCAGATCCACGCGCAGTTGCGGAGGTCTAGCGAGCGGAGGTCTAGCGAGACCGTGACTCGTCCAGTCGGCGGTGACACCGTGGTCCCCGGCGCACCGGCGGACCAAGCACGCGGGCGACGGCAGTGATCACGACCCGGCGTGGGTGCGCCTCGACGTGCAGCGCCACGAGGGGAGGCCGGCCATGACGGTGTGCTACGTCCGCTACCGCCTGCGCGAGGACCTGCCGGGCCACTGGCGCCGACAGGGACCCTTCGAGGACCGCCCGAGCGCCGAGGGATTTGCCAGGTTGCTCGAGCGGGAGATGCCGGACCTGGAGGAAGTGACGGTCGCGGCCGAGGACGCGGGGCATGCGTGCACGTAGGCGGCGCGGGCCGCCTTCTCCGCCGCCAGGATGCACGGCAGCGCCATTGGCGTGATGATGCGCGCGGTGTCCTCGGGGTGTCTTACGAGCCCGCACCAGAAGCGCCCGGGTCAAGCGCGTCGCGCCGCGATTAGCCGTGTGGGGCTTGGGCACTGCAATGAGGATCAGGAGTGGGCCGCGGCCGGCATGCTCGAGTGGACCCCCAGATTCTGTTGGCGGAGAGGGTGGGATTTGAACCCACGGACCCCGGCAAAGGGGTCACTCGATTTCGAGTCGAGCCCGTTCGGCCACTCCGGCACCTCTCCGTAGGCGCGAAGGATACGGTCTGGCCGGGTGGGCAACAATACGCCCGCCGCCCCGAGCCGGTGTGGGCGGGATGGGTCGACTAGACTCCTGTCGGGGAGGCACGGGGCGGATCCCCGTCGCCCGCCGCCACGCGCGACCGGCAAGCCCGTGAAGTACCTGACCACCTTCCTGCTGGGCCTGTTCCTCACGTTCTGTGGGCGTGAGCCGACCGTGCTCGATCGGGTCCGGGACCGGGGGGAGCTGCGGGTCATCACCGTCGCCGGCCCGGCCACCTACTACGAGGGCCCAGAGGGGCCGGCAGGGCTCGAGCTGGACCTGACCGGCCGGTTCGCCGAGGAGCTGGGCGTGCGCCTGCGGACCGTGGTCGTGCCGAGCGCCGATGCCGGCCTGGACGCGCTGACCGGCGGCGGGGGTGAGCTCGTAGCCGCGGCCCTGGTCGTCACGACCGAGCGCAAGCGCCGCGTGCGCTTCGGCCCGGCCTACGAGGAGACCGTGATCCAGGCGGTGTACCGGCAGGGGACGCCGCCGCCACGGCGGGTCGAGGACCTCATCGGGCGGCAGGTCGAGGTCATCGCCGGGGCGCTCGAGGCGCAGGAGCTGGCAACCCTGCAGGCGCGCCACCCTGGGCTCACCTGGCGGGAGACCCCCGCGTCGGCCCGCGGCGACCTGGTCGACCTGGTGCACGAGCAGCTCGTTGACTACACCCTGGCGACCTCCCAGGAGGTCGCGCTGCTGCAGCGCTTCTACCCGGAGATCCGCGTCGGGTTTGACCTCGGCCCCACACGGCCGGTGGCCTGGGCCTTCCCCCGTGACACGGACGACAGCCTCTACGTCGCCGCGGTCCACTTCTTCAACCGCCTGCGCGCGACCGGCGAGCTCGCTCAGCTCCTCGAGCGGCACTTTGGCCACGTGGGCAAGTTCGAGTACGCCGACGTCCGCGGGATGCTGCTGCACATCGCCCAGCGCCTGCCGGAGCTCCTAACCCACTTCCAGGAGGCCGCCGCGCAGAGCGGATTCGACTGGCGCCTGCTGGCCGCGGTCGGCTACCAGGAGTCGCGCTGGGACCCGGGGGCGGTGTCACCCACGGGTGTGCGCGGGGTCATGATGCTGACCCAGGAGACCGCCCGGCGCATGGGGGTCAAGCGCCGCGAGGACCCGCGCGCGAGCATCCACGGCGGCGCCCGCTACCTGGCGCTGATGCGCGAGAGCGTGCCTGCGGAGATCCCCGAGCCGGACCGGACCTGGCTCGCCCTCGCCGCCTACAACGTCGGCCTCGGCCACCTCCTCGACGCCCGCACGATCACGCGCGCCCACGGCGCCAGCGCCGACCGCTGGGTGGAGGTGAAGCAGCGCCTGCCGCTCCTCGGCAAGCCCCAGTGGTATCGCAAGACGCGCCACGGGCGGGCGCGGGGGGCGGAGCCGGTGGACTTCGTCGACCGCGTGCGCCACTACCACGACATCCTGGTCTGGCACGACAGCCGCAACCGGCCAGGCTCACGTCCAGCCCCCCCGCCGGAGGACATACCGAGCGAGTGGCTCCTGAGCGTGCCCTCGCTGTAGGCCCGCGCTACCGCGTCGCGGCTGAAGCCGCTCCTACAGGTCCCTTCCCCTTGGTAGGAGCGAATTCATTCGCGATCAAAGGACCCAGCGGGAATAGCGGAGGTCGGGCGATGACTCGGCCGATCACCCCATCCTTCGGTGAAAGTCATTCCTGGATGAGCACCCGGGTCCCCGCCGGGACCTGGTCGAAGAGGGCGACGACGTCGGCGTTCGCCATGCGCACGCAGCCGTGGGAGGCCGGGAGGCCGAGGGGGGTGACGTCCGGGGTGCCGTGGATGTAGATGAAGCGCCGGAAGGTGTCGACCTCGCCGAGTCGGTTGTGCCCGGGCTCGAGCCCGCTCAGCCAGAGGATCCGGGTGAGGATCCAGTCCCGGTCGGGGGATTTGCAGGCAAGGTCCGGTCCATAGGTCTCCCCGGTCGGACGGCGCCGGACGAAGACGGTGTTGACCGGTGCCCCCGCCCCGATCCGCGCCCGCACCTGGTGCCACCCCCGGGGCGTACAACCACTTCCGATGCGCTCGCCCGGGCCGTTGCGGGCGGTGGAGACGGGATACTCGGCGACGGGCACGCCGTCCCGGTAGAGCACGAGCCGCTGGCGGGCCAGGCTCACTAGGACCACCGTGCCGGGGATACACGCCAGCGGGTCGGGAATACCGGGGTCCAAAGCCGGCGCGCACCCCTCGTCCTGGCTTACCGCCGAGGTCGCGGACGGCTCCGGCAGCTCGCGCCCACCGTCCGAGCTCGTGCGCGCGCTCACGGCGGGCTTCGGGAAGGCCGGCCCGGCCTCGGGTGCTCCCCGCTCCCAGCCGCCTCTCGCGCCTGCGCCTCCCGCAGGGCGGCCCGCGCCAGGGCATGGGAGGCAACCGGCAGGGTGAGGAGAAGGAAGCCGCCGATGGCGAGCAGGCGCCAGGTCCAGGCCCACTCCCCGGCCCAGAGACCGACCCCGAGGGCGACCAGGGCGACACCCAGGGTACCGGCCTTGGTCCCGGCGTGCTGGCGGGAGAGCGCGTCGGGCAGGCGCACCAGCCCGATGGCGGCGATGAGGAGCACGACCGCCCCGAGCAGGGCGAGGGCCATCCCCACCGCGCTCACCGGGGCCCCTCCTCGCCCGCGCCGGGCCGGTCTTCGATCACCCGGGCCCACGCCAGGGTGCCGACGAAGCCCACCAGGGCGAGGCCGATCGCCACGTCCAGGAACGCCGTCCGGCCGGTGAGGACGGCGGCAGCGATGGCGAGTATCACCGCCGCCGCAAAGAGGACGTCGAGGGCCACCACCCGGTCGCTGTCGCTCGGGCCAGCGAGCACCCGGTACACCGCAAGAAGCGCCGCCACCGTCACCACCGTTATCAGTACGTCGACCACCTCAGGCCTCCGGCGGGAAAAGCGCCGCGACGTGGCGCTCGAAGTCGCGGCGGATGTCGGCCAGGGCGGCGTCGGCGCCAACGCTGTCGAGCAGGTGCAGGAGCATCTCGCGGCGCGCCGGGTCGATGTCGATCACGGTCGTGCCCGGCGTCAGGGTCACGAGCACGGCCAGCAACGAGGCCCCGCGCTCGTTCATCGGGGCATATCCGTAACGTATGAGGGCCGGCCTGAGTCCGGCGTTGCCCGTCAGGATCAGGCGGGCCGTGGCGATGCCGGACACGACCACCTGCACGAGGAAGCGCAGCACCAGGGTAAGTGCGGCGGCGAGCCGGCTCACGGTGCGGACCCCCCGCTAATCCGAAGCGACGACGCGGCCGCCTCGCTCAGCCGCAGCAACGCCTCGGGCGCCAGGCCCACCGCCAGCACCGCCAGGGCCAGCGCCGACACCCCCACGTAGGCCGGCACGAGGCCGGGCACCGGCGCGCCCACGTCCCGCCCCCCGGGGTGAGGCTTCCAGAAGGCCTCGAGCCAGATCTTGGCCATCGAGTACAGGGTGAGGGCGCTCACCGCCAGGGCCGTGGCCCCCCAGAGGTAGCGACCCTCGAGCAGCAGCTCGCGCACGAGGGAGAATTTGGCCCAGAAGCCCCAGAGCGGCGGCACGCCGACCAGCGAGAGGGCGCTGACCAGGAACAGCACCGCGAGGAGCGGCCGCCCGGCGTAGAGGCCGCCGGTCCGCCGCAGGTCGTGGTGACCGGTGGCGCGGAAGGCGACCCCGGCGATCAGCAGCAGGGCCGCCTTGGCCAGGATGTTGTGCAGGGTAAAGAAGAGGGTCGCCGCGACGCCCGCCCGGCTCGCGAGCGCGATGCCCAGCAGCATGTAGCCGACCTGGCTCACCACGTGGAAGGCGAGGATGCGCCGCAGGTCCCAGTGGTAGGCCGCACCGAGGACCCCCGCGACCATGGTCACGACCGCGACCCAGCCGAGCGCCTCGTAGAAGAGCGCCGGGGCGCCCGCGTACACGTCACCGAGAGTACGCAGCACGGCGTACACCCCCACCTTGCTGAGCAGGCCTCCGAACAGGGCCAGGACCGGCGCCGGCAGGGTGTGGTAGCTCGCCGGCAGCCAGGCGAAGAACGGGAAGGCGCCGGCCTTGATGAGGAAGGCGATGACCAGGAGCGCCACCGCGACCGGGGGCACCCCCCCCGCCCCGGCCAGGGCAGCGAGATTGAGCTGGCCGGTGGCGCCGTAGACGAGGGCGATGGCGAGGAGCAGGAGCAGGGTGCCGAGCACCTGCAGGGCCAGGTACTTCAGGCACGCGTCGAGGTGGCGAGCGGCCCCGCCGTGGGCGAGGAGGCCCAGGGCCGTCACCAGCATTAGCTCGAACCAGACGTACAGGTTGAAGAGGTCGGCGGTCACAAAGGCGGCCCCGACCGAGGCGAGGAGCCCGTGGATGAGGGCGTGCAGCCCAGGCGACTCCGGGGCCGGGTCGGCACTGCTCTGCTGCTGCAGGACCACGGCGACGCCGAGGATCGCGGTGACCAGGGCCAGCGACGCCCCGAGCCGGTCGGCTGCGAGCTCGATGGCGAACGGCAGGGGCCAGTCGCCGAGGGCCACCGCCACACGCCCGGCCCCTTCCACCTCGACGAGCAGGGCGAGGGTGCAGCCCAGGAGGGCCAGGGCGCCACCGAGGCTCAACACCCTTCTGAGGGCCGCGCGGTCGCCCGCGACGAGCACGAGGATCGCGGTCGCGAGCGGCACGAGCAGCGGGGTCAGTACCAGGCCGCCCACGGCTATCTAAGCCTCCTGACGGGCTGGCAGGTCACGGGCGGTCGGAGGGGGCGGGTGCCGGGCGAACATTGACCACACCGAAGTCAGCACGACTTCAGTCCTCCAGGGGGGGCTTCACCGGGTCGACCGGCGGCGGCTCCGCCGCCCGGATGGCGTCGCTGTCCTCCGTCCCGACGCGCTCGCGCAGGGCGACGGCGAGCACGAAGGCAAAGGCGGTGAGGACGAAGCCGATCACCACCGCGGTCAGGACCAGGGCCTGGGGCAAGGGGTTGGCGGCCCCCGCCGCCAGGGTCTCCGCCCCGGCGCGCAGGATGGGCGGCGCCGTGGGCCCGACCCGCCCGGCCACCAGTACCGCCAGGTTGACCGCGGACCCCAGGACCGCGAGCCCGAGCAGGCGCCGGAACAGGTCCGGGGCGAGGGTGAGGTAGACCCCGGCGGCGACCGCGAGGCCGGTAGTGAGGACCAGGGCCAGGATCACGGCACCCCCCGGCGCGCGGCATCCCCGGCGCCCAGGAGCACGAGCACGAAGCCGGCGAGCGCCCCCCAGACGGCGCAAAAGACGCCCAGGTCAAAGATCATCACCGTCGAGAGCTTCAGGTCGCTGAAGCCCAGGGGAACGGTAATCCAGAGGTGGGTCAGGTAGGGCACGCCGGCGAGCACGCCCGGCAGGCCGCTCGCCAGGGCCAGTGCCACCCCGCTGGCCGCCAGACCCTGCGGGCCGAGGGGGACACGCCGGCGCGCGGCGGCTACCCCGAACACCGAGGCCCAGGCGGCGGTCGCGGCGACGGCGATGACCCCGCCGATGAACCCGCCGCCCGGCTCGTTGTGCCCGCGCAGGAGGATCCACACCGCGACGCCCAGCATCAGCGGGTAGAGGACACGCAGCACCGCCTCGAGGAGCAGCGAACGCGTGCTCACGGGCGGCCCCCCCTCGCCCCGCGCAGGGCCGCGAGCAGGGGCAACGCCGCCAGGAAGGCGAAGGCAACCACCGCGATCTCGCCGAGGGTGTCCAGGGCCCTGAAGTCCACGATGATCACGTTGACCACGTTGCGGCCGTGGGCCTCGGGGAAGCTCGCCTGGCCGTAGAACTCCGACACCGCCGGGTCGAAGGGCAAGGCCAGGGTCTGCAGCAGGAGCGCGACCACGGCCAGCCCGCTCGCCAGGGCAAGGCCCGTGTCGACCCACCGTCGCCGTGGCGGCCCCGTCGGGAGCCGAGCGAAGCGCGGCAGCAACGCCGCGATGACCACGACCAGCACGGTCTCCACCACGAACTGGGTAAAGGCAAGGTCGGGGGCCCCGGCAAAGAGGAACAGGACCGCGCTGCCGTAGCCGACCAGCCCGCTCGCGAGGAGGAGGGCAAGGCGGTCGCGCAGGGCCACGCTGGACAGTGCGCCGGCGCCGATCATCATGACCGCCGCGAGCTGGCCCCAGCCCTGGGGCGGCCAGGTAAGGAGGCCCGCGGGCCAGCGCGGGGCACCGAGGGTCCAGGCCCCGGCACCCAGGGCAAGGATGCCCGCGAGGGTGAGCCGCAGGTAGCCCCCGAGGCGGCCGTGCTGCAGGCGGCGGGTCACCCAGGCCGCGACCGTGGGCAGCGAGTGCAGGAGGCGCTCGTAGGCAGCGGCCGGGCCCACCCGATCGAGGTGGCGCGCGGGGGGCAGCAGACGCGCGTGCAGCCAGTCCCAGGCCAGAAATACGGCGAGGCCGATGGCGAGGGCGATGGCGGTCGCGATCAGCACCGGCCCGGGGTCATAGGCGACCGCGACCTCCGCCGACGCCAGGTCGGGGGCCACGGCCCGGGCGGCCGGGCCTAGGAGCGGGTCGACCGTCCCGGGCAGCAGCCCGAAGAGCAGCCCGACACCGGCGACGACCAGTGGCGGCAGGCGCATGCTCCAGCCGACCTCGTGGACCTCCCCCAGTGCTCGCTCGAACGGCCCGCCGAAGACCCGCACGGTGGCCACCGCCGCCACCGCGACCGCGATGCTGTTGACGAAGATCGAGGCATAGCCGACCACCGCCAGCAACTCCGCCGCCGCCTTGGCCTCGGTGATCGCGTCCTTGGCGACGAAGCCGAAGGACAGGGGCAGGCCCGCCATGGAGAGCCCGGCCAGGGCCGCGGCCGCCGCGGTCCACGGCATGTGCCGGCGCAGGCCCATCAGGTGGTCGATGACCCGCGTCCCGGTGGCGTGGTCGATGTTCCCGGCGACGAAGAACAGAGGCGCCTTGTAAAGGGCGTGGGCGAAGAGGAAGGCCGCGACCGCCACCCCGGCGCCCGGCGTGGGCAGGCCCACCAGCAGGGTCAGGGTGCCCAGCGCCGCCACCGTGGACCAGGCCAGGATGCGCTTGAGGTCGCGCTCCCGCAGGGTGAGGAGCGCGCCCCACACCGCGGTGAGCGTGCCGGCGCCGATGAGGACGCCCTCCCAGAGGGGCAGATCGTTGAACGCCGGGTCGAGCCGGGCCATCAGGTAGATGCCAAGCTTCACCATGGTGGCCGAGTGCAGGTAGGCGCTCACCGGGGTGGGCGCAGCCATTGCGTTCGGTAGCCAGAAGTGGAAGGGAAACTGGGCCGACTTGGTGAAGCAGCCCACGAGCAGCAGGAGGATCACCGCGGGCAGGCGTGGGTCGTCGGCGAGCGCGGCGCGGCGCTCCAGGATCCCGTGCAGGGAGTAGGAGCCGGCGACGTCCGCCAGCAGGATCAGCCCGGCGAGGAGGAACAATCCGCCGCCGGCGGTCACCAGCAGCGCCTGGCGGGCCGAGGCACGGGCCTGATCGTCGTCGTGATTGAAGCCGACCAGCAGGAACGAGAGGACGCTGGTCAGCTCCCAGAACAGGAACAGCACCACCAGGTGGTCGGCCGTAACCGCGCCCACCATCGCCGCCATGAACAGGGTCAGGAGCAGGAACAGCCGCCTGCGGCGCGGGTCGCCGGCCATGTACCCGCCCGCGTAGAGGAAGACCAGCGTCCCCACGCCGGTGATGAGGGCCAGGAACTGGGCGGCGAGGCCGTCGACCCGGAAGGCCAGCTCGACCCCCAGGCTCGGGACCCAGGGCCACTGCGCCTGCCAGGGCAGCGGATGGGTCGCAAGGCCCCAGACGAGGGCGAGGAAGGCGCCGAGCGGGAGGACCACGACCCACAGGTCGCGCGGCCCCTCGGCGCCGTGACCGCTCACGGGCGGGCGCCTCCCCGCCAGTGCCGCACCGCGACCACCGTAAGGGTCACCGCGGTCAACGGCAGGACAAAGCCCACCATCACCGCGCTGAACGGCCCGAGGGCGTCGTGCTGCTGGACCCACAGGATCAGGTAGGCGGTGTAGGCGACGTAATAGGCGAGGAACAGGAAACCCTCCCAGCGCGCGATCTCCCGCCCCGTGAAGAAGATCGGGAGGCAGGCCACGGCGACCGCGACCATCACCGGCAGGTCGAAGCCCAGCACCGCCGGGGCGACCGTGAGGCCACCGCTCGCCGCCAGACCCGACGCCCCCAGCACACCCAGGATGTTGAAGGTGTTGCTCCCCACCACGTTGCCCACCGCGATGTCCCGCTCGCCCCGGATGGCGGCGAGCACCGAGGTCGCGACCTCGGGCAGCGAGGTCCCCGCGGCGACGACGGTCAGGCCGATCACGAGCTCGCTGACCCCCAGGTAGCGGGCGAAGGTGATCGCGGCCTCGACCAGCCAGCGGGCACCCAGCACCAGCAGCCCCAGCCCGGCGACGACCAGCAGCACCTGCACCGCCCAGTGCCGGTCCCAGCCCTGCCCCGCCGGCGCCGCAAAGGCCTCCTCATACTCGGCGCGCAGGGCCGCCTGGTTGCGCCGGCTCTGGACGATGAGGAACAGGGTGTAGGCCGCGAGCAGTCCCAGGAGGAGCAGGCCCTCGGCCAGGTTGATGCCGCCGTCGGAGGCAAGGAGCCACAGCAGCAGCGACACCCCGACCATCACCGGGACCTCCTGGCGGATCAGCTGCTGGCTGATGACCAGCGGGGTGATGATGGCCGAGGCACCGAGGATGAAGAGGACGTTAAAGATGTTGCTGCCAACCACGTTGCCGACCGCGATGTCGGCCTGCCCGGCGAGGGCCGACTGGACCGAGACCGCCAGCTCCGGCGAGCTCGTGCCGAAGGCGACCACGGTGAGCCCGACGACCAGGGGCGAGATGCCGAGCGAGAGGGCCAGGCGCGACGCCCCTCGCACCAGCAGCTCGGCCCCCAGGACCAGGGCCACGAGCCCCAGGAGGAAGAAGAGAACCGTCACCGCGCAACCCCCGTAGATCTCCGCAAGGTCGGCTATGGTAGCCCCGCCCGGGCCGCGATGGACCCTCTGCCCGTGAGGACTTGGCGTTCCGTCCCCCGGCTCGCGAGCGGGCCAGCGGGATAGGGCCCAAGTGTGCGATCCTAGGTCGCACGCCATCGAGGTTCGAGCCATGAGCTGCCCCTTCCGCAACGGTTGCCGCTACGCCGAGGCCTGCAAGGACCACAAGTGGTTCTGCGTCTGGGCCTGGTGGGCGGCCCTGGCGGTGGGCTTCGGGGTCATCACCCTGATCGTGTGGCAGGCCGCCCAGATCTGACCGCGGCAGACCCTCAAGGGGAGGTCGGGCGGCGAGGGTTGAGCAAGGTGGCAGGGCTACACCTGTTTGCGTACGGCAGCATCCTCACCGGCACCGGGCAGCGCTCGCTGGCCCGCACCCTGCGTGAGCTCGTCGAGGACCTCGGCCCCGGGTACGTCCGGGCCCGCCTCTACGACCTCGGCGACTACCCCGGCGCGGTCCCCTCCACCAACCCCGGCGACCGCGTGCAGGGGCGCCTGTTGCGCCTGCGCGCCCCGCTGTCTGCCCTCGCCCGCCTGGACCGCTACGAGCGCTACGACCCGCGGGCCGAGGCCGCCAGCGAGTTCGTCCGCCGTCCGGTCGAGGTCGCCCTCCCCGGCAGGCCGGGACCGGTCACTGCTTACGTCTACTACTATAACCGTCCGGCGCGGCACCGCCCGCGCGTGCTCCCGGCCGACTGGCCAGCCTGGCTCCGGCGCCGTCGCGGGGCGGCATCCCCAGGGGCGTAAGGCATGAGGGGCTGCGGGGACATCCTTGCACCTCCCGGAGAGCCGGTCCCGGCCCGACCGGTCGCAGCCGGCCGATTTCTTCAGACGCTCCGCCCGGTATGCCGCTTCTCCCTCGAGGGCTGGGCCAACCTCTGCTACAGTTCACGCAAAGATCAGGCAAGCTCCGAGGCCCCTCCTCGTCATCGTGAACGGCCCGCTCATCTCGCGCGATTCGACCCTGCGGGTGGCCTTGCCCATGCGCGTGCAGGCGTCGGTCCCGGCGCACCAGTCGGACCGCGCCGCGACCCGGCCCCATCCGGCCGCCGCGCGGCGGTCGATGCTCGTCCCTCGGCCGATGCCGGGCCCCCCGCCCGCGGAGGAGGCCCTCCAGGGCGAGCTGTTGGGCCGCGGCTCGCCGGTTCCGGATGACGCCCTGACCTACATCGAGCTCGGCCGGCGCGGACCGGCCGTGCGCCCGGCCCGGTCCGTCGCCCTGGACCTCTTCGCCTGAGGGCCTGTGAACAACTCGTCCCCCTGCCTCACGGGCGGGTCCCGGGTGCGATTTCGCGGGACCGCACCCGCGACCCGCATAGCCTCGCGGTGAGTGACAGCGACCGGACCGACGCCCTGCAGGGGGCAGTCGCGGCGGCCTTCGCCAGCGGCGACCCGCTCTGCCTGAGGGGCGGGGGCAGCAAGGACTTCTACGGGCGCCGGCCGACCGGGACCGTGCTCGAGGTGGCGGCGCACCGGGGCGTCGTCGCCTACGACCCCACCGAGCTGGTCCTTACCGCCCGCGCCGGGACACCGCTGGAGACCCTCGAGGCCCTCCTCGCCGCCGAGCGCCAGATGCTCCCGTTCGAGCCCCCCCACCTCGGGGCGACGGCCACCGTGGGTGGGACCATCGCCTGTGGGCTGTCGGGGCCGCGCCGCCCTTACGCCGGCGCGGCCCGGGACTTCGTTCTCGGGGTACGCGTGGTCACCGGCAAGGGCGAGGTCCTGCGCTTCGGTGGTCAGGTCATGAAGAACGTCGCGGGCTACGACGTGTCCCGGTTGATGGCCGGGGCGCTCGGGACCCTCGGTGTGCTCCTCGAGGTCTCAGTCAAGGTCCTCCCGGCGCCGGCCAGCGAGGTCACGGTCGTCCTGGAGCAGGGCCCGGCCGAGGCCCTCGGGGCGATGAACCGGCTGGCGGGGCAACCACTGCCGCTCTCCGCCGCCGGCCACTGGGATGGGCGGCTCCACCTGCGGCTCGCGGGCAGCCCGACTGCAGTCGAGGAGGCACGCCGCAGGCTTGGCGGTGAGGCAGGACCGGCAGGGGTCTGGCCGGACCTGCGCGAGCAGTGCCTGCCGTTCTTTGCCGGCGAGTGCCCCCTGTGGCGGGTGTCGGTGCCGCCGACGGCCCCGCCCCTGGACCTGCCCGGCGAATGGATCCTCGACTGGGGTGGCGCCCAGCGCTGGCTGCGCACCGACGCCGAGCCCCAGGCGGTACGGGTGGCCGCGGCCGGTGCGGGTGGCCACGCGACGCTGTTCCGCGGCGGGGACCGGGACGCCGACGTGTTCCATCCGCTTGGCGAGGGCCTCGCGGCCCTCCACCGGCGCCTCAAGCAGGCCTTCGATCCGCGCGGCATCCTGAACCCGGGCCGGATGTACCCCGGGCTGTAGTGCCACGCTGTCCGGGACGGGCCTGGCGGGACACGCCGTGAATCCATCCCTGGAGGCTCGTGCGCCGCCGTCCCTGGCGTCGCACGGTCCCGCCAGGCCCGTCCCAGACAGCGTCCCGCTAGGTCTGTGGCACCAGTAGGTAGGGGATCTGTTAACGCCAAGACGGCGAGTCCGCTATGCTGCCCGCGCCCGTGGGACGGGC
>Ga0316622_100001929_pt1 | contig 13988 bp, 9 predicted proteins | sample OWC_Aug_OW2_C1_D_FD_207646 | JGI IMG/M metagenome (GOLD analysis project Ga0316622, IMG submission 207646) | Wetland soil microbial communities from Old Woman Creek delta, Ohio, United States - OWC_Aug_OW2_C1_D5_C | ecosystem: Environmental > Terrestrial > Soil > Wetlands | place: USA: Ohio... | reverse complement strand
GTGGCGACGGCCGGTGTCGGGCTGCCCAGCCTTATTTTTCCGAACCATTATGCAGGTGCCGCGCCTGCCTATGCCAGGTTCACGCAGTTTGATGCCGCAGGGCAGGTGGTGGGCGGAATGGGTCCACTCTACACCCTCACCAGTGCCTCCCACTCAACCTATCATTCGCTACAGGCCTCTGCGCAAAAATCGTCGGCGCGCGCCGGAATCGGATTTCAAGTCAGTTATACCTTTGGGAAATCGCTCGATGATCTAAGTTCTTTGTTTGAAGGATATTGGGGGACAACACTCATGCAGGCCCGTCCACAGGATCCCTGGAATCAGGGTGTGGAGAAAGGCCCCTCGAGTTTCGACATACCGCAGTCTCTGGCTGTCAGCCTGATTCTGAACCTGCCCATCGAGCGTGTACGATTTCTGCAACCCCTGGGAGGCCGGTTCACAAACGGCTGGCGACTTCTGAATGTCGGCACCTTGTCATCGGGGCTCCCCTTCTCGGTCTTTTCGGGAATTCAGCAAACCGCAATCGGGTCAGCCAATGCCGATCGACCCGACCAGGTTGGCACCCCCCGCCTTTCTACCGGGGGACCGACGAGGGAGGACTATTTCGGTGGAGGGACAGAGAACACCTCCTTTTTTTCCATTCCCATTGACGTCCCGGGTGGCACGGGGCCAAACCGCGGCAAGTTCGGCACGCTGGGGCGCAACACCTTTCGCGGCCCGCTGGTGCGCACATGGGATATGGCACTAATCAAGGACACCTCCTTTGGACATAGAGGGAACGGGGAACTCTTCACCCTTCAGTTCCGCGCCGAGTTTTTCAATGTATTCAATAACGTGAATTTCGGTGTGCCGGCCAATATAGTGCGCGGGACAGGCTTTGGATATATCAGCCGCACCGCCACTTCGTCCCGTCAAATCCAATTTTCGCTCAAGCTGATGTACTGATTGAGGCAAAACATACTGTTTGGGCAAATGCCGCCGCGGAAAACACGAGGGTCAACCTGTTGGTGTGAGGCAGGGCTTGGCAATTGAAAGCATGGTGAGGATTTCCAGACTCTGTTCAGGCAGCTTTCTTATGGCCGCCTTACCAGGAGTGCACGGACAGCGCAGGAATGAATAGGGTCCACGAATCACTTCACGAACTTCATCGTCTGCCACTCTTCGTGCCGGTGGAAGAAACTCCCCTCCGCAATCTTGAATCTTGTGGTGGAACTAAGCTCGACGCCGTCGTCCAGGTACACCGAGTAGTCATAGCGAGCAAGGTGGAATTTCCAGGTCTCGCCGGCACATGGAACCCGCCCCTGCAGGCTTGGAAGGCTTGCGAAGGGAATTGCCACCTCCAGGCACCAGTATTCATCGATGTCGTCCCATTTGTTCAATGTGCCCTTTATGTCGATCCCGACGAGCAGGCCTTCGCAGTTCCACCTGTTCCAGCGGTGGTCATCCGGGCCTCCGGCACCGCGCCTGACATTGAAGGCATCGTAGACGGTGCCCAGCGGATTAATCTCGAAGTTGTAGTAGGCGCTCTCATCTTTGTGAGGCTTCAGAAAGACTTCCAGCACGTCCTCATTGCAGGTCGGCGAATCCCTTTCGGTATGATGAGCCCATATGTCCTTATCGTAGGCTTTTATCCCCACGTACAGATGCGTCTCGTCCCAGAGCATTTTGCCGTGGCTGAGGCTTTGAGGTGTTGCGTGAGTGACGGGAACATAGAAGTCCAGGGTTGGAGCCTTTTTCCAGGCTGGTTCGTCGAGCAGTCCGTCGACGCGGATCGTGCCCTGCGCGTATCGGCATTCGTAGATTTCTTTCGCAAGCATCGCATTTGCTCCCTCAGCTGGATTTTGTCCACAGGATCCAAGAGCGCATTTTGCAGACACTGTCACGTTTCAGCAAGCTGATTCGGAGGGTCTAATGGATTTACCAGGACGGGCAATCATTAGAGGGACGGGATTTCGCAGAGACAGACGCCTTTTGGTGGCAGCGCTGACTGTTTTGTTCCTGCCCATATCATTGCTCCAGGGGGAGCCCATCGTCCAGAAAGTGGATTCCAGGGAGCAGGCCGGTTGGCTCAGGTGGTTGATACCTCTGCCTAAGGAGATCTCCATCACGGAAAAGGTTGAGGTCAAGACCGCCGATGTGCGCATCAAGATTCGGGATGGAGCCAGCGAGCTGGAGAAGAATGCCGCGGCCATCTTGATCTCCCTGTTCGAAGAGAAACGGAGAGCCGCTAGCGGATCGCAGCCTGCCGGCTTTGAGATACTCCTGGGTGTTTGCAGCGAAAGAGGCATCCTTCAAAACGTGAGAGTTGCCGGTGCCCGTGATCTCAGGAGAGTTCCGAATTGGGAACAGGCCTATGCCATCCGCCCGCTGGGACATAACCGCGTTGCGCTGACCGCTCCGGATGCGAGAGGCGTATATTACGCGGCACGGACGTTCGCCCAGCTTATTCAGTCCCGTCTTTCAGGAGATAGTGTTTCGATTCCGCTTGCCAGGATTACCGACTGGCCTGACCTGTCCGAGCGGGGTGAATGGGGTGGTTCTGCGGAGTCGGACATTGCCTGGTTCGGAGAGTACAAGCTCAACCTGGTGGAGTTTGGCACCGAGTTGCGGCTGAACGAAGACGGCCGGGGTGTTGCCCGGCTGAACGGTGACCTGCTCGCGCGGGCCAGGTTGTATGCCGTCAAGGTTGTCCCCTTCATAGTGCACTTGGATTACCTGCGTGAGAGCGGAATCTACGACCGATACCCGGAACTGGCCGGCGTGGGTGAGTCTGCGCGAGCTCCGATCGTGGACCACCCTGTTGCGCTGTGTTTTTCAAAGTCCAGATCAGCCGAGATCCTGGCAGATTGGATCGTATCGCTTGCCAGGCAGGGGGTACCAGCTGTGAATGTATGGCTGTCCGAATACGGCGGCCAGTGCGGGTGTGAAGAGTGCCGCAAAGCCGCAAGTGAGGGCATGCCGCAGCACGTCATGGAAGCATTGGCTGTCTGGAAAGCGCTGCCGGAGGCCCGCAAGTTCAATCCCGCGATACAACTGCGCATTTTAATGACCCAGGGTTCCTATCCCAGCAACGAACAGATCGTCAAGCATCTACCGCGCGAAGTCGGGATTGAATATTACTGTGGGGTTGGGTGTCCTTACAGTACCTACGATTCGTCGCGTGATCCGATGATCTATCCCCTGCTCGCCGATTACGCGGCAGAAGGAAACTGGCTGGGCGTATATCCTCAGTTCACTCCTTCGTACGGCATGGTTGCACCATGGTCCGCGCCCGAGTTCATCAAGTTCCGCATGACAGAATATGTGGGGAAAAAGCTGAAGTCAGTCTGCGGCTATGTCTTGCCGAACAATACACTATACGACTTCAATGTCACGGCGGCTGCGGAATGGGCCTGGAATGCGCGGGGACGAAGCCCGCGCGAATACAGCGCGGCATGGGCGACGCGAAAAGGATTCAAAGATCCGGAAATGGTAGCTGATTGGGCGACGCTCGTTGGTCCCGTCGGATGGAACCTCTATGGTTCCGGGCGGGAGGCAACCCCCTTCATTGATGTTTTGCTCTCAGCTGCACGCCAGCTCACAATGCCGAAGAAAATGAGCCTCGGGCAGGGATTGTGGCGCTATTTCCCCACTCAACTGCACATGGATAACGATCTGGCCGCCTGCAATAAGGCGCTGGCGTTGGCTGAGCAGCTAAAATCACCTGCGTTACTCGCGGAGACGCGCGTCATGTCAGGTTATGTGACCATGGTATCCAACCTGTATGCCATCGCGGACGCAATCAACAGGAATCCGGCGCCTGACGAGGAGTCGAGGAGATACCTTCAGACCTTGCTCCAAACGATGGCTGAAGCGAGCAAGCAGGTTGAGGCTTCGATCGAGGACTGGGCACGGGCGCTGGGACAGAGCATCTCAACCCCCAGGGGGCAAGGCACGCTGAGTGCAACCAGGCAAACCGTGGAGGAAGCAGGCAAGAGGTTGGCACATTTCGGTATCCGGATGCCCTCGGGCTTTGAAAGCAGCCCCTGACAAGGCTGCAGCCGAATTGTTTTATGCCGGTTATCAGATCGATTGAACCTTGATGTGGAAAACGCATGGTTATGTCGTTAGATGCCATTCAAGAGGGGAACCGCTGTGGCTAATTTCCTGATTCTCATTCTCGTCAACATATTCTGGGCCGTGCAATTCTCCGCTGCGAAGATTGCCACCGATAATCTAGGCCCCATCACCGTTACGGTAGTACCGCTGATTATGTCGGTGCTGATGATGGCGCCGTTCCTCGCCCTGAAGAAGCGCAATCCCACTCCGGATCCTCCCGCATCAGGAGAAGGGCTCAATACTGTCCTGAGTTTTGTCCTCCTGGGCACCGCCGGGATCGTAGTTTCCCAACTCTGTCTCACCTGGGGTATATCACGCTCGCTGGCTTCGAACGCTGCCGTGATTACCTTGGGAACTCCTGCGATCACTGCTGTCACAGCGTATTTCATGCTCAGTGAACGCATGACCCGGCTGCGGTGGATATCCTTTGTCCTGGCTTTCGCCGGTGTGCTGATATGCTCGGACATCGATTGGCGCTCTGTCCAGCTCCTGAAGGGGAAGTACCTGGTGGGAAACATGCTGCTCTTCCTCAGCTTGTGGGGTGCCTCTTTTTACAACACTTACGCCAAGAAGCTCCTGCGCAAGTTCACGCCCTTCGAGGTTACGGTTTACAGCTTCATCGTATGCTCCCTCGTCCTTCTTCCGCTGGCGCTGATTCTCGAACCGATGCCCTTCAGCCGGTGGGCTTCGCTGGGATGGCAGGTCTGGGTGAGTCTGCTCGCCATCGCGGTGTTTGCGCTCACTCTGGCCACAGTGCTTTTCTTCGCCGTGCTGCAGAAACTGGACGTCACCCAGGCGATCCTGTCGGTCTATATGTCTCCGATATTCGGGGTCATCATCGCGGCAATTACGGTGCACGAAAAGGTCACGCTCGAGCTGATCCTGGGCGGCGTTCTCGTGTTCGTCAGCACCTTTTTGGTGACCTATTACGAGGAGCGGGTGATACGACGCGCAGCTGCTTCCTGATTCGAGGCATCGCGCAATCGCTGCGATAGGGTGAAACCTGCCGTCGGTGCACTCCGATGCGGAAATTCGCCGGCGAAGCATGGACCTGCCTGGTTCGGTGTTCAGGTACAGCTGCATCCTCTGAGGCTCGCCACGTAAACTGCGTGCCCTGTCAGATTGTTGTGTCTCCCACCTTCGTGATCCAGTCCCGCGTCCACTCTACCGCTTCAAAGCCGAGGTCCATACTGGTGTTTCCCAGGAACACGATTCCGTCGATGCGCTTCTGCCGGAGCCAGCGGAGACCGGTTTCACACTGGAACTTCATTGCAGAGACGGGGATCGACTGCTTTTGATCATAGTCCACGACGTAGCAGCCCAGCATTCTGCGGGTGTGAGGCGCAAGCTTCTCGAGTTTCGTCAGGTTAGCTTCCAGGTTAGCCAGATCCGCCGGCTTCCAGGTCCAGAGCGTCACCTGGTCCATCAGATTGAGGTAGTCTCCAACAGGGAGTTCCAGCTGATTGGTGTAGAAGGTGACATTCAGGTCCAGCTTCTTGTTTGATCCCTTGAGTTCGCGACGTATTTCCTTAAGCTCGTCGAGGCTCAGCGCGGCGCGCTTCCCTTCGCGCTCATGCTCATAAAAGAAATCGTCGAGGTAGATGCCGGTGAAGTTGGGAGTCTTCCTGGCCAGCTCCAGGATCTGACGCGTTTCCTCGTTCGACGTGAAACCGCCGGAACCTGCTATGGACCACTGGACCCGTTTGAGAGGGCGCAGCGCGATGGCGTATTGCTCAAACGGGGGCTCAAATCGCTTGTGTTGCTCCGTGCTTTCGCCAATCTGGACCATGATGATATTGGGGACTCCCAGATAGAATGCACTCTCGGCGGGGCTCATGACCGACCGCCGCTTGAAGTAGGACCAGTCGCTGTTGGCGGGGCAGGCGAACACCCAAAGGCGGTCTCGCACAGTGCTGGTTTTTGCGGGCCCGACTTGCGCCCGTCCGGGCTTGGTTGCCCAGAAGCCCGTTGCTCCCGCTGTGGCTATCCACAAGAGCGTCCTGCGTGAAAACTTGGCTGATAAGAATAGAGGTTCCATAGTAGTACTCCATGTTTTGTAGGCCGGGACTCTGACCCGGCCCTTGCTTTCATGGGGAGGAACGCCGGTTCAGAGAGCCGGCCTGCAATCGGTGCCGATTTTGAAGCAGTCCTCGGAAACGTTATTCCATCCTCGAAAATCCCGCATCAGTCGGTGACGCTATCCTGTTGACGTTTCTTAAGAATCTCCAGAGCAGCTTGAATGGGGGTTCCTTGATACCTCTCCTGTTTTGGCGCCTTGAATGGTCTTGTCGCGAACCCCTGCTCAACCTCGTGGTAAGCGGCTGCCAGGTCTTTCTGGCGTATCTCACCGGACCCTTTCTTCACCTGCTCGCGCAGATGGCTGATAAACGCGGCCACCCGCGGAGCATAGTAAAAACGGACCAACTCATAGTAATCACGGCGAGCATAATCGAGGATGCGCCCTCTCCAGACGGTCAGGATATCGCGGATGGCTTGGTCGAAATCCTCGGGGACGCCCGGCAGCGCCATCGCTCTGTCTAATATCGGCTGCAGGCAGTAGAAATCGCTGCTCGACAGGAGCACTTCCTGGTCGCGCAGGATTTCCGTCACGCTTCGTGCCTGCTTTTCGAACTCAGCTTCACTTCCGGCCTTGAAAGCGCCATACAGGCGTGCGACATGTGCGTCGAAGAGTTCGGCCTGATACTGGCGGCCGATGTCGACAAGGTCGTGCTGGTAGAGCGGGCTCCGCGCCAGCCTGTCCCGTTCTCCAAGCGCCATTTCCAGTGCTTTCCGCAGGTGCGGGATGAATCGGTTTCTCTGGGCCAGGCTCAGACTGCCCGTCCCACCTTGGCGGCGACTCTTGATTGCTTCTTCCGTGATACGAATCTGATAGAAGGGAGGTGTGACGTCGTCGACTCCATAGACACTCGCCACAAGTTCTTTCAGCGCGAGGACCATCGGGGCAGCCGCATCTTTGCCAAAGCGACGCGTGGCGTAATCGAGGAGGAAAGCGTCGATCTGTATTTTTTCGGGATTCCATGCGAGGCGGGAAAGCAGGTCGAACCAGATGTGGTTGTGCCTCAGAGCCTCCGGCTGCAGGCTTATGCCCTCACAGCGCGAGGCCTTGGGATCCTGCGCGACTTCCTGAACCCTCCGGATCAAGCCCTTCAGGTCTCCATGCAGTGTTGTATTGCCCCCGTATGAAAAGAGGAAACCCAACAGCCAGGGCTTTCCGAAGTAGTAGTCCAGGTCCTTGTACATCGGCATCGTCCCCAGGCTTGCGCTCTGGTCATTCCACTGCTCCCAGATCTGGATGCTGTCGCCGGGGAATGCACTTAGGTAAGACTGGACCGACTCCTTCGGCCAAAGCTGCTTGTCCAGCCAGGTCCAGGACGAGGTGAAAACGATGCCTTTCGGATCTATCGAGCGTATGACTTCCGCGGCGCGCTGCGCATTGGCCCTCTTGATCAGTTCCTTGTCGGCTGGGGTTTCGCCGGGAACCATCTCCGAGAAAGTCATGCCGGAATAGACATGGTCTGTGCCGAAGTGTGTGATGTATTCCTCCAGGTACGCCTTCCAGACTTCGGCATAGAGCGGATCCGTCGGATGGATGAACTTGCCGGGGGGATCGAAACCGACCCAGCTCACGTCGATGAAGCGCGCCTTGTTTCGATACGCTTCATAGAATTCTCTGGGCACCTGGCCGAGGAAACCGCGGTAATCGGGGGCCATCTTGATCCCCAGAGCTCGCCCGTAATCCACGAACTTCCTGCACAAATCGGCTTGGAACTCCTGGAATTGTTCAGGATATGGCGGCCGGATATCCCACTTATGCCATCCGGCCCAGGGATGGAATGGCGGCCCCGAAAGGCTGGATGGCGGGACGTCCACGCCGAACTTCTTCCAGACCCTCCGCCAGGTTGCTGTAAAGTCAAAGTTCGATGATAGCAAGTTAAACCGGTGCTTGGACGACCAGTCCACCTCGTATTTCCACTCGCTCCAGTCCCACCAGTAGGAGGTGTATTCACAATCCATCATGTACTCCCGAAAAGGGAAGCGGGGACGTTCGCTGATGTCGATCCCTTCGATGGGGAGGGATGCCAGCCTAGGAACCTGCTCGCCGTCGCCAAAGAAGCCAACCCCGCAAACGCTCTCCAGGAAATGATAGACTGCATATAGGGTGGCTTTTGGGGTGCCACCCAGGAGTACCAAGTATTTCTTTCCACCGGCCTTTACGGACTTGACCACGAAGCCTTCGCTGCCTACGTCGACGGGCAGTTCAACCAGTCCCTTGCGCAATAGAGCCTGTGTGAGAGCGTTCTTTCCCACAGAAACGATGATTTTACCGTCGCTCCCCGAAGTCGCGGAACGCACCTCGGGTTTCCGGCCCGTAATTTCCAATGCATATCCTGCAAACTCCTGCGCTGCGTGTAGCTCCAGCGGGGAGTCCCCGTGGACGCAGACTAACGCGTCGCCAGGCGGAGATGCTGCTGGAAGGGTTGCGCTGATCGATAGGCCAAGCAGGAGAAAGATGAGAATCTTTATTCTCGTGATTGCACTTGCCATTACCTTCCCTACCTCCTGGTCTCCGGTTCTTGCAAGGCCCGGGGGGACTGCTGGATCCGCTCGCTCAATCTATATTTGGTGGTTCGAGTCTTCCGAGCCGGTTGTCGAATCACCTACAGGGACTCGATCTACCCCAGCATCCTCCCCGCTCGATTCGAAAGCAAGGTGGACCCATAATGCACCCAGGTGCAGACCTGAGCGCGCGTCCATCACAGTAATAAACTCTATCTTTCCCCTGATTTCTGATTTTGTCACTCATTTTTTGCCTGGCAATTTATTTTGTGCTCAGTCCGATCCTAAGGCGCAACGCTGAGAGAGGTACAAGAGATAGGCACATCCATAGGCATCAGTGTCTGGTACACGCTCTGATTGTCCTGCAACAGACGGCGCAAGAACAGGCGACTCGATTTGCGGGTGATTCTGGTGCGGCGATGCTGAGGCTGCGCAGCTCCGGAAGCCAGAACACCAGGAAAGCCCGAGAAAGTTGCCTTTCAGGCTCGATCCCGTGCAGGATGGTTTTGTCGATGTAGAAGACGCGGCCCTCGCCTCACAGCAACGGTTTGGTACCGCGTCCATCGCTCGGATTTGGTGCCATTGAATTGGCAGTGACGGCGTGACGGTCTGTGCCGACCAGCCAGGGGAAGCATTCCGGCGCAACGAGGCGCATGCTTGTCCGTTTGTAGGCAACAAGGCCGGCTGGGGCGGGAACAGGTAGCTTTGTCAGGTAAACATATGGGATTGCCTAGAGTCACCGATAGGAGTATTAGTTGACGCAATTGGCGCACACATGGAGAGCCGGCTGGAGGAATTCATGCCCAAGATCGCGCAGCAGTGGTTGCATAAGGTCCTGGATGCGATGTATCAGCGCCGCACAGTAACCCGCGCCCAGATTGTGCAAGCAACCAAGTTGAATCCGGCGAGCGTCAGCCATGCTCTCCAGTATCTCCTGGAGCGCGGCACGATTCTCAAGGTTGGCGAGCTGCAATCGAAGGCAGGGCGGAGACGCGATGTGCTGACGCTGAATGCCGAAGCCGGCTATTTTGTCGTTGCGGACCTCGAGGGAGCCCACATATGTTTCGCAATAACGAACTTCGTCGGGGATATTCGATATCGCTGGGAAGAGGACATACAGATAGGCAGAACGCTTGAGGTGAAGGAGATCTGCGACGGAATTCGAATGGTCTTGCGCGGGCTGACAGATGCTCAACGATCGAGGCTGTTAGCCATCGGCGTCAGTTGTCCCGGGATCTGGCATAAGGGAGGGGGCGTGACGGCCTTCAACCTGGGCTGGCGCAAAATGCCGCTTGCTTTGAAACTCGAGGCAAATTTCGACCTGCCTGTATATCTGGAACACTCCACCCGATGTGCCATCATGGCCGAACGCTGGCTTGGCCTCGGCCAAAATGTCCGAAACTTCGCGTTTGTGACCGTCGGATATGGCGTCGGTGTGGGAATTTTCAGCAACGGCCGGTTTGTGGGCGGGCGTGACAAGATGGCGGGCGAACTGGGTCACATCAGAATTGATCCCGCCGCGCGCGATCTCTGCGGGTGCGGCAAAACGGGCTGCTTGGAATCGATCGTCTCGAGCCCCAACATTGTCCGCCAGTACCTCGAATTATCGGGTCTGGAACGTCAACCTAGCGTCGGACTTCGGGTGGGGGATATCTTTGACCGATACAAACACGGCGATCCGCATGCCGTTCAAGTCATTAATCGTGCCAGCAAGTATCTGGGTCTGGCTCTTTCTTATCTGGTCAACTTTCTCAATCCCGAACTGATTATCCTAGGTGATGATCTGGTGGGCGGTGAAGACATCTTCCTGCCCAAGATCCGGAGCGAGATCGAAGCGAACTCACTGCCGGATTTCGTCGAGAACCTGGAGATCCGAGTGAGCAGACTGGGTCACGATATCGGCTTGAAGGGTGCGGCCTCTTTCGCTTTCCGCAATTCCCTGAACAACGCCGCTGTTTTGATGAAGATGTGCAGGCCCGCTGTTGAGTCGCAGGAGCTGACCGAAGCGCAGGATGTCGCGTCTCCGCATTCGACCTGAAGCAGGCCCGGCAGTGCACTGGTTTGACCTGAGGCCGACGCGATTCCGATCCACCTTTCCGGGAAGCTCATCCGAGTTACACTGCTGCCAATGTTCGGTTTTTACGCAGCAGACCTGAGTATCTGTTTACGTTTTCCGTAGACGGGAATTGAGCGCCTCCAACTTTCGGCCCCTGGTTTCTCAGCCGATCCGCTGCAGCGGATAGGCTCCGAATTCGAATATCGCTTCCTGCATGGCAATGTAATTCTGCAGCGGGACATAATCCGGGATCGTATTGCTCGATCCGGCGCAGTAGCCGCCACCCCGCCCGAGTTGAAGTATCCTTTCTCTCACCATCTGCCGGATAAACGGAGGATCCGTTCGTACCAGCAGATCCAGATCGATATTCCCAACCAGGCACAACCGGTCTCCATATTTTCTCTTGACCTCACAGGAGTCCATGGCTTTTGGCTCTATGGGATGAAGTCCGTTGACGCCGCACGCGATGATGTCCTCCATCACGTTCCAGAGCCTGCCGTCGGTGTGGTAGAGAAGGGGGATGTTGCACTTCTTAGCCAGGTCCCCGATCTTCTTCAGCCAGCCGAACAGATTTTTCCGCAAGAATGCTGGAGATATCATCAACGCATCGGCGTATGCGATGTCGTCGCTATACCAGAGCGCGCCGACGTTCCGGTGCTCTATTTCTCTCTCGCATATCCCATAAATAAAACTTCCGATGCGGTGCATGAGCCGTTCCGGCAATTCCGGATTTTCAACCGTGGCATAGCAGAACTTTTCAAAGCCCATGAATTGCCAGGAATAGACGAAGATCTCGCCCGCCCTGGCTATGATCTGCATCCCGTCCGGAAGGTTCCTGCCCGCCTCTTCCATACTCGCGAAATCCACCTCGTCTAGGTTGGGCCACGCGTGGTTCTCAAAATCCTCGAGAGTCTGTATCTGGCCTTCTCCTTCAACCGCCCAGTTCCGGCCGTCACGCCGGATAGTGTGGAGACCCAGTTTCTCCTCATACGGAGGAACATAGGAATAATAGTCGTATCCCGCCTTTTCCCAGAACTCTATATCGTCCTTAACACCCTGAATCCGCTTGCCAAGGAACGCCTCTTTGATGGGGTCATTTACGACGATTTCGACCGCGGGGATGGCGTCAGGCTCCCCCTGCAGCAACAGCATCTTCCTGACACGACTGAAATCCGGTTCACGACTTAACATGTTTGTTCCTGGCGGAATCCTCCCTCCTGGAAGCGGTGCTGTGTGTCGTCAAAACTCCGTGAGGCAGCAAATTGAAGCAGTTAAGGCGGACGCCGGGACGAACCCCTATGCTATCAATCCGGGGCCATGATTCCATCTTTCATCGGCGCTCTCACCTTCCTCAACGCCTTCTTCCGTTCCCGGCTTTGTGGTCAGGCGAAAATAAGGCGACGGCCTTTGGGCTCGGGGATCGGATCGGCAAACTCCTTCGCCGTTTCGATCCACAGTGCGATGGCTTCCTGAGCGTTGGCGAGAGCCGCCTCTTGTGTTGGTCCATGAGCAGCACAACCGGGGAGTTCCGGAACTTCAGCTACAAACGCCTGATCTTCCACGCTCCAATAAATGATCACTTCATACTTGTTCATTCTGCTTCACCCAGATGGTGCTTTAAGAGTACGTAGCGGACTTGACGGACCTGATACGGTTTCGCATCGCTGCCTTCGCGCTGCAAATTGACCTTCTCTTCGATCCCGGCTTTGCGAAAGATGTGATGGCTCCCTCTAACGCGCATTTCAAAGCCCAGGTTCAGGAGCAACTGGCGAAGGTCATCAAATCGGATGGCAGCATCCGAGGTTCCGCTCAGCACTCGCTGTAGCGTCCTGCCTGTTGCCATGGCGACATTCTACACCAGGAAGGTACTAAAGAATGATTCTCGTGAGGTAGAGATTGTAGGGCGACCCATAACTGCGGACCCCGGCTAAGAATCTGCTCCGGACTGGAAACACGATGGTTATGGGCTCCTGGCGACAGAGCTCGAGATGCCGGATGAATGTGCTCTTCTTGGTCTCAGGATTTCACGGTCAGCTTCGGGTGAGTTGCTGATGAGACTGGATTCCGTGTGAGAATCTGTGTGAGAAAATCCTCGTGCTCCGCGAAAACTCCGTCCCAACTGATTTCGTTGGATTTGTGGGTTTCCGGACTCCATGCTTCCGGCATGAAGATTCTGCTCATGATGGCGGTCGTGCAGTCTCTCAATCTGGTCATCTTCGCGTGGTTCAATCGGGTAGCAGGGCTGCGGATCCTCGTGCTGAGACAGCAACTCACCGTCTACAAGCGCAAGTCGCGGAAACCGATGCTGAGAAACAGGGATCGGCTGTTCTGGTCGTTGCTGTCAAAGATCTGGAGGGACTGGACATCGGAGCTGATCCTCGTGAGACCGGAGACCGTGATCCGATGGAGGGAGAGGAAGTTTCGGGATTTCTGGCGGAGGAAGTCCCAGGGGAGGTCGGGCAGACCGGCAATTGCGAATGAACACATCAACTTCATCCGGCGGATATCCTCTGATCATCCGGAGTACGGGGAGGATCGCATCGCCTTGGAGTTGGAGGTAAAGTTTGGTATTCGCCACGCCTGCTCCACTGTCCGGCGATACATGGTCAAAAGGCGTCCGGGACCGAGAGATTCCCAAGCCTGGAGAAGCTTTTTGAAGGACCAAGCCAAGGCCATTTGGTGCTGTGACTTCTTTGTGCAGCACACGGTTGGGTTTCGTGTTCTTTACATTTTCGTGATCATGGAGCTTGCGAGTCGAAAGGTCATTCACCTGCACGTAACCGATCATCCAACGCTCGAGTGGACGAAACAACAGATCCGGAATGCCTGCTTCGAGGAGGAGCCTAGGTTCCTGCTGCACGACAACGACGGGAAGTTCGGTCAGCTCGGTCGTCCGTCTCGAGTGGAGAGGGGAGGGAAGAGGGTATCGTGTCGATCGGCATACGATGAGTGGCTGTGGCAGGAGATGGGCATCCGGGGGATAGCGATCCCGTATGGCGCACCGAATGCGGCGGCACACATTGAACGGCTGATAGGGACGCTTCGCCGGGAGTGTCTCGACCGTATGCTGATCTGGAATGAACGGCATCTTCGGTGTGTGCTCAAAGAATTCGTTGGCTGGTACAACCAGGGCCGCGTGCATCAAGGACTGAACGGGATACCGGATCCTGATCCGGCAATCGATGGGCCGAAGCCGTTGGGTGGCAGACTTGTGGCGATTCCTGTGTTAAACGGGTTGCATCACGACTACCGGCTG
>Ga0316622_100001928_pt1 | contig 13991 bp, 10 predicted proteins | sample OWC_Aug_OW2_C1_D_FD_207646 | JGI IMG/M metagenome (GOLD analysis project Ga0316622, IMG submission 207646) | Wetland soil microbial communities from Old Woman Creek delta, Ohio, United States - OWC_Aug_OW2_C1_D5_C | ecosystem: Environmental > Terrestrial > Soil > Wetlands | place: USA: Ohio... | reverse complement strand
GTTGACATTGAAGGCGGGCACGCCGTAACCGTGCTCGGCGGCGTGGTCCAGCATCTGACGCATCGAAATCAGGGCCATGGTTGTCTCCTGGGGTTGGTAGTTGCGTGCTGGTTGTCGTGTCGTTCCGGAATCTCTGCGGTCGTCAGTCGGGCTGTTGGTCGCCCACCCGCACGATCTTCATGACGTTGGTGGCGCCCTCGCGGCCGTCGAAATCACCCTTGGTGATGATCACCAGATCGTCGTTGCGTATCGCCCCCCGGCGCAGCAGCTCTTCCACCACTTCCCTGTTCGCCCGCACCGTGTCGGTGCCCCGCAGGTCGAAACTGATCGGGTACACGCCACGTAACAGGGTGACTTTTCTACGAGTGGCGACGTGGGGCGTCAAGGCATAGATGGGAATACCCGACGAAATGCGGGACATCCACTTCGGGGTCGCACCGGACTCGGTAAGCGCGGCGATCGCGGCGACACCGAGGTGGTTCGCCGTGTACATGGTCGCCATCGCGATCGCCTCGTCGATGCGGCCGAACACGGAGTGCAGGCGGTGGTCCGAGCGTCGCACCTCCGACTGCTTCTCGGCCTCGCGGCACACCCGGTCCATCGCCTCGACGGCCTTCGCGGGGAACTTGCCGGCCGCGGTCTCTGCCGACAGCATCACCGCGTCGGTGCCGTCCAGCACCGCGTTGGCGACGTCGAAGACCTCGGCGCGCGTCGGGATCGGGCTGTCGATCATCGACTGCATCATCTGGGTGGCGGTGATCACCACGCAGTTCATCGAGCGGGCGAGCTTGATGAGCTTCTTCTGGACCGCGGGCAGCTCGGCGTCGCCGATCTCCACACCGAGATCACCGCGCGCGACCATGATCGCGTCCGACGCGTCGATGATCTCCTCGATCGCCTCGACGGCCTCGGCGCGCTCGATCTTGGCGAGGATGCCGCCCTTGCCGCCGGCCTCGCGCAGCAGCCGCCGCGCCTCGTTGACGTCGTCGGCGGAGCGCACGAACGACACGGCCAGGTAGTCGGCCTCGACCTCGGCCGCGAAGCAGATGTCGTCGCGGTCCTTGTCGGTCAGGGCCGGGGCCGACAGCCCGCCGCCCTGCTTGTTCAGCCCCTTGTTGGACGACAGCTTGCCGCCGACGACCACCTTGCAGCGGACCTCGGGGCCGGCCACCTCGTTGACCCAGAGCACGATCTGGCCGTCGTCCAGCAGCAGGGTGTCGCCCCGCGAGACGTCGCTGGGGAGCTGCTTGAACGTGAGGCCGACGCGGTGCTGGTCGCCCGAATCGATCGGCAGCGCGGCGTCGAGCGTGAACAGGTCGCCGACCGCGAGCTGGATGGCCCCCTCGCGGAACCGGCCGATGCGGATCTTCGGCCCCTGCAGGTCGGCGAGCAGCCCCACCTGCCGGCCGCTGGCGCGGGCCCGGTTGCGGACCCACTCGGCGCGCTGCATGTGCTCGGCGTGCGAGCCGTGCGACAGGTTGATGCGCACGACGTCGACGCCGGCGCAGATCACCTCGTCGAGCACCTTGGGGTCGTCCGTAGCCGGCCCCAGCGTGGCCACGATCTTCGTTCTTCTCAACATGTAGTCTCCGCTCGCGGGGCGGGAACCCCCCGGCTGCCCGCCCCGCCAGCTGCCGACACTAGCCGGCGCGCTCTTCCAGGATCGCAACGGCCGGCAGCGTCTTGCCCTCGAGGTATTCGAGGAACGCGCCACCCGCCGTCGAGATGTAGGACACCTTGTCGTAGATGTCGTACTTCTGGATCGCGGCGATGGTGTCGCCGCCGCCCGCCAGGGTGAAGGCCTTGGTCGTCGCGATCGCGTCCGCGATCTTCCTCGTGCCGGTGCCGAACTGGTCGAACTCGAACACCCCGACCGGCCCGTTCCAGACCACCGTGCCCGCCTTCATGATGATGTCGGCGAGCTCCTGCGCGCTCTTCGGCCCGATGTCGAAGATCATCTCGTCGTCGGCGACCGCGCCGGCATCCTTCAGCACCGCCGGCTCGTTGGCGTCGAACTTCTTGCCGACCACCACGTCGACCGCGATCGGGATCGTCGCGCCGCGCTTCGACATCTTCTCGATCAGCGCCTGCGCCGTCGGCACGAGGTCGTGCTCGCAGAGGGACTTGCCGACGTTCTTGCCGGTGGCCGCGAGGAAGGTGTTGGCGATGCCGCCGCCGACCACGAGCTGGTCCACCTTCTCGGACAGCGACTCCAGCACCGTCAGCTTCGTCGAGACCTTCGAGCCGCCGACGATGGCGACCATCGGCCGCGCCGGCTTGGCGAGCGCCTTGTCCAGCGCATCGAGCTCCTCTGTCAGGAGGATGCCGGCGCAGGCGACCGGTGCGTACTTGGCGACGCCGTGGGTGGAGGCCTCGGCGCGGTGCGCGGTCCCGAAGGCGTCCATGACGAAGACGTCGCAGAGCGCGGCGTACTTCTTGGCCGTCTCGTCGACGTTCTTCTTCTCGCCCTTGTTGACGCGGCAGTTCTCGAGGACGACCAGCTCGCCCTCCGCGACGTCGAAGCCGCCGTCGACCCAGTCCTTGATCAGGCGCACCGGCTTGCCGAGGCGCGCGGCGATGTTGTCGGCGACGGGCTTCAGGGAGATCTCCTCGGACCACTCACCTTCGGTGGGGCGCCCCAGGTGCGAGGTGACCATCACGCGGGCACCGGCGCCCAGGCAGTGGTTGATGGTGGCCATCGACGCGGTGATGCGGGCGTCGCTGGTGACTTTGCCTTCCTTGACCGGGACGTTCAGATCGGCGCGGATCAGCACGCGCTTGCCCTTGAGGTCGAGGTCCGTCATGCGGATGAACTTGGCCATGGGTCGCTCCCTACTAGCTCATTGAAGATCGACCACGGAGGCACAGAGGCACGGGGCGAAGCAGCCTTCCGTGGCCTGTGTCCGGTGGCGAATCTGAGTCAACGCCGATATCCGCGGAAGCACGGAGACCCGCGAGGAACGACGCCCTCAGTGTCTCCGTGCCTCTGCGGCAATCCCCTTACTTCGCGACGTGCTGGACGAAGCGCAGCATGTTGCAGGTGTAGCCGTACTCGTTGTCGTACCAGGACACGACCTTGACGAAGGTGCTGTCCAGGGCGATACCGGCCTCGGCATCGAACACCGACGGCGCGCTCATGCCGCGGAAATCCGTCGACACGACCTTCTCGTCGGTGTAGCCCAGCACGCCTTTCAGCTCGCCTTCGGAGGCGGCCTTCATGGCCTTGCAGATGTCCTCGTACGAGGCTTCCTTGTTGAGCTCGACGGTCAGGTCCACCACCGACACGTCGGAGGTCGGCACGCGGAAGGCCATGCCGGTGAGCTTCTTGTTCAGGGAGGGCAGCACCTTGCCGACGGCCTTCGCGGCGCCGGTCGAGGACGGGATGATGTTCTCGAGGATGCCGCGGCCGCCGCGCCAGTCCTTCATGGACGGGCCGTCGACGGTCTTCTGGGTAGCCGTCGCGGCGTGCACGGTGGTCATCAGGCCGCGCTTGATGCCCCAGTTGTCGTGCAGCACCTTCGCGACGGGCGCCAGGCAGTTGGTGGTGCAGGACGCGGCGGAGACGATGGCTTCGCCCGCGTAGGCGGCGTGGTTGACGCCGTACACGAACATCGGGGTGTCGTCCTTGGACGGCGCCGACTGCACGACCTTCTTCGCGCCCGCCGCGATGTGCTTCTGGCAGGTCTCCTTGGTCAGGAACAGGCCGGTGCACTCGATGACGATGTCGGCGCCCACCTCGTTCCACTTCAGCTCGGTCGGGTCCTTGACGGCGGTCAGACGGATCTTCTTGCCGTTGACGACGAGGGTGCTTCCCTCGACCTTGATGTCACCGTTGAAGCGGCCGTGCACGGAGTCGTACTTCAGCATGTAAGCGAGGTAATCCGGCTCCAGCAGATCGTTGATGGCGACGATCTCGATGCCCGGAAAGTCCTTGGCGACGGCGCGGAACACCATGCGGCCGATGCGACCAAAGCCATTGATGCCAACCTTGATAGTCATGTCTCGATCTCCCTCGAAAAATCAGTATGCGGATTACTTGCCCAGGACTTTCTTGACCGTGGCCACGACGTTCTCCGCCGTGAAGCCGAACTCCTTGAAAAGCTGGCCGGCCGGGGCCGATTCACCGAAGCGGTCCAGGCCGATCACCGCCCCACGCAGGCCGACGTACTTGTACCAGCCGGCGGTCACGCCGGCCTCGATGGCGACCTTGTGCACGGTGGGCATGAGGACGCTGTCCTTGTAGGCCTGGTCCTGCCTGTCGAACACGTCGGTGCTGGGCATCGACACCACGCGGGTCCCGATGCCTTCGGCCTCGAGGGTCGTCCGCGCCTTCATCGCCAGCTCCACCTCCGACCCGGTGGCGATCAGCACCACGGCTGCCGCGCCCGTGGCGTCGGCGAGGACGTAGCCGCCACGCGCGACGTTGGCGATCTGCGCCGCGTCGCGCGTCATGTGCGGCAGGTTCTGGCGGGAGAAGATCAGGCAGGTGGGACCGCCCTTGCGCTCCACCGCGGCCTTCCAGGCCACCGCCGTCTCGACGGTGTCGCACGGCCGCCAGAGGCTCATGTTGGGCATCAGGCGCAGGGTCGCGATCTGCTCGACCGGCTGGTGGGTGGGACCGTCCTCGCCGAGGCCGACCGAGTCGTGCGTGTAGACGAAGATCGACTGCACCTTCATCAGCGCGGCCATGCGCAGGGCATTGCGCGCGTACTCCGAGAACATCAGGAAGGTGCCGCCGTAGGGAATGAAGCCGCCGTGCAGCGCGACCCCGTTCATGATGGCGGACATGCCGAACTCGCGCACGCCGTACGACAGGTAGTTGCCGTCCGCGACCTCGCGGCTGATGGTCTTGGAGCCCTTCCAGGACGTGAGGTTCGAGGGGGTCAGGTCGGCGGAGCCGCCCAGGAACTCGGGCAGCACCGGGCCGAGCGCGCCGAGCGTGTTCTGCGAGGCCTTGCGGGTCGCCGGCGACTCGGCCTTGTCGTTGCAGGCCTTGACGTAGTCGTTGGCCACCTGCTGCCAGTTGGCCGGCAGCTCACCGGCCGTGCGGCGCCTGAACTCGGCGGCCAGCTCGGGGAAGGCCTGCGCGTAGGCGTCGAACTTCGCGTTCCACGCGGCCTCGGCCTCCGCGCCCCTGGCGCGCATGTCCCAGGCCTCCCGCACGTGGCCGGGAACGACGAAGGGCTCGTGGGCCCAGCCGATGTTCTCGCGCGTCGCCTTGATCTCCTCGGCCCCCAGCGGCGCGCCGTGGCAGTCGTGGCTGCCGGAGAGATTGGGCGAGCCCCAGCCGATGACGGTCTTGCAGCAGATCAGGCTCGGCTTGTCGGTCACGGCCCTGGCGGCCTTGGTGGCCTTGTCGATGGCGGCGGCGTCGTGCCCGTCCACGTCCCGGATCACGTGCCAGCCGTAGGCCTCGAAGCGACCCGCGACGTCCTCGGTGAACCAGCCCTCCGTGTGACCGTCGATGCTGATGCCGTTGTCGTCCCAGAAGGCGATCAGCTTGCCCAGGCCGAGCGTGCCGGCGAGCGAGCAGGCCTCGTGGGAGATGCCCTCCATCATGCAGCCGTCACCCAGGAATACATAGGTGTGGTGGTCGACGATGGTGTGACCGGGACGGTTGAACTGCGCCGCGAGCGTCCGCTCGGCGAGCGCCATGCCCACCGCGTTGCTGATGCCCTGGCCGAGCGGGCCGGTGGTGGTCTCCACACCGGGGGCGTAGCCGTATTCCGGGTGGCCCGGGGTCCGCGAGTGCAGCTGGCGGAAGTTCTTCAGGTCGTCGATGGTCAGGTCGTAGCCCGACAGGTGCAGGAGGGAATACAGCAGCATCGAGCCGTGCCCGTTCGACAGCACGAAGCGGTCGCGGTCGACCCACTTGGGGTTCGACGGGTTGTGCCTGAGGTGGTCGTTCCACACCACCTCGGCTATATCGGCCATGCCCATCGGCGCGCCGGGGTGGCCCGAGTTCGCCTTCTGCACGGCGTCCATGCTCAACGCGCGGACGGCGTTGGCGAGTTCTCTGCGTGAGGACATGAGTCCCTCCTGTCGAAAGGCTGGAAAAAACCTAGCGCCCGTGTCCCGAGTCGCGGGGCCCGAGTGGAACCGTGGAGCCGATCGTCCGGGCCTCGCCCGGCAGGCAAACGACGCGCTCGCGTCGCCGCGGCGCGCCTCGCCCTCAGTGGTCGGCGGGGCACCCCCCTGTCTTCGGCCCAGGCCTTTGCCTGGCTACCCCGTCCGAAGGGAGCAGCATTGTCCTTGAGTGCGCTTCCCCCGGCAACTGCGCGGGATCATGCAAATTTCAATAAGCCTATAAAATCCTTGAAGTTTTCCGAGCCCCTACGGCAAGCGCTTGTTTTCAAAGGACGTCGCCCGAATGCTGCGCCGCATCATGCGCGCCATTTGATCGAGCAGCCGATGCTCGGAACCTGCTGGACCGGGCCGCGACCGGTCCGCGCGACCTGCACCATGGCCTCGAAAAGCTCGCGCCGGGCGTCGGCCGGCGCGGTTTCGCGGCGGCTGGCGTCGAGCCGGCCGCGGTACTGGAGACCGAGGGCCGCGTCGTACCCGAAGAAGTCCGGGGTGCAGACCGCCCCGTAGGCCCGGGCGACCGCCTGGGTTTCGTCGAGCAGGTAGGGGAAGGGGAAATCGTACTGGGCGGCGACCCGCCGCATGTTGTCGAAGGAGTCTTCCGGGTAGTCCGCGGGGTCGTTGGACATGACGGCCACCGACCGGATGCCGTGGCCGAGCAGCTCGCGGGCGTCGCGGACGATGCGCTCGCGCACGGCCTTCACGTACGGACAGTGATTGCAGATGAACATCACCAGCAGCCCCCTGTCGCCACGGCAGTCCTGCAGCGTCCAGATCCCGCCGTCGACGCCCCGCAGGGCGAAATCCGGTGCGGACCGACCGAAGTCGCAGACCGGTGTCTCGAGCGCAGCCATCGTTGCCTCCCGGGAAGCTAAGTGCCAGACATGGCGTGGATTTTTCCAGAATGCGCGACCGCCCTCAACGCTGTAGAATTCGCGCCCTTCCGCGCACCGACCCGAGCGGCGGCGCGCCGACCAGTGCCGACGCAGAACACGGAGCCTGCCGATGTCCAAGGATTACACTTTCACGTCCGAGTCGGTGTCCGAGGGGCATCCCGACAAGATGGCGGACCAGATCTCCGACGCCATCCTCGACGCGATCATCGCCCACGACCCGCACGGTCGCGTGGCCTGCGAAACCCTGACCAAGACCGGCATGGTCGTGCTCGCCGGCGAGATCACCACCTCGGCCGACATCGACTACGAGCGGATCGTCCGCGAAGTCGTGTGCTCGATCGGCTACACACACTCCGACATCGGCTTCGACGGCCACACCTGCGCGGTCCTGAATGCCCTCGGCAAGCAGTCGCCCGACATCAACCAGGGCGTGGACCGCGGCAGCCGCGAGCTGCAGGGCGCGGGCGACCAGGGACTGATGTTCGGCTATGCCAGCAGCGAGACCGACGTGCTCATGCCGGCGCCGATCACCTATGCGCACCGGCTGGTGCGGCGGCAGGCCGAGGTCCGCAAGAACGGCGAGCTGCCGTGGCTGCGGCCGGACGCCAAGTCGCAGGTCACGATCCGCTACCGCGACGGCAAGCCGGCGGCCGTGGACGCCATCGTCCTGTCGACCCAGCACTCGCCCGAGATCGAGCAGAAGGAGATCCACGACGCGGTGATGGACCTCATCATCAAGCCGGTCATCCCGAACGAGTGGTTCCACCACGCCACGCGCGTCCACATCAACCCGACCGGCAAGTTCGTGATCGGCGGACCGATGGGCGACTGCGGGGTCACGGGCCGCAAGATCATCGTCGACAGCTACGGCGGCATGGCCCGCCACGGCGGCGGCGCCTTCTCGGGCAAGGATCCCTCGAAGGTCGACCGGTCGGCCGCCTACGCCGGCCGCTATGTCGCGAAGAACATCGTCGCCGCCGGCCTCGCCGAGCGCTGCGAGATCCAGATCTCCTACGCGATCGGGATTGCCGAGCCGACCTCGATCGGCATCGACACCTTCGGCACCGCCACGGTGGACGACGACCTCATCGTCAAGCTGGTCCGCGAGCACTTCGACCTGCGCCCCTGGGGCATCATCACGATGCTCGACCTGCTGCGGCCGATCTACCGCCAGACCGCCAGCTACGGCCATTTCGGCCGGAACGACATCCGTCTGCCCTGGGAGGCGACCGACAAGGCAGCCATGCTGCGTGAGGCCGCCGGCCTCGGCTGACCATCGACTCACCGGCGCCTTGCGGGGCGCCCGACCCTCGAGGAGCGTTGCAACGGGGCCCTGCCCCGCCAGGCTCGGGGGCCGACCTTCGGGACAACGGCGCTCGGTGTTTACGGAGACCGAGACATGAACGCTGCCGCCGCCACTGCCTTCACCGATTACCGCGTCGCCGACCTCGGCCTCGCGAGCTGGGGCCGCAGGGAGATCGCCATCGCCGAGACCGAGATGCCCGGCCTCATGGCGATCCGCGACGAATACGCCGCCAGCCGGCCGCTGGCCGGCGCGCGCATCACCGGCTCGCTGCACATGACGATCCAGACCGCGGTGCTGATCGAGACGCTGACCGCGCTGGGCGCACGGGTGCGCTGGGCGTCCTGCAACATCTTCTCGACGCAGGACCACGCCGCGGCCGCGATCGCCGCCGACGGCATCCCCGTCTACGCCTACAAGGGCGAGAGCCTCGAGGAGTACTGGGACTTCACCCACCGCATCTTCGAGTGGCCCGACGGCGGCTACTCGAACATGATCCTCGACGACGGCGGCGACGCCACCCTGCTGCTGCATCTCGGCGTGCGCGCCGAGGCCGACCCGTCGGTGCTCGACGCACCGACGAGCGAGGAGGAGCGCGTCCTCTACGCGGCGATCCGCCGGCGCCTGGCGAGCCAGCCCGGCTGGTACTCGACGCGCCTCTCGCACATCAAGGGCGTCACCGAGGAGACGACGACCGGCGTGCACCGGCTCTACCAGATGCACGAGCGCGGCGAGCTGCGCTTCCCCGCGATCAACGTCAACGACTCGGTCACCAAGTCGAAGTTCGACAACCTCTACGGCTGCCGCGAGTCCCTGGTCGACGGCATCAAGCGCGCCACCGACGTGATGGTCGCGGGCAAGATCGCGGTGGTCTGCGGCTACGGCGACGTCGGCAAGGGCTCGGCCCAGGCCCTGCGGGCCCTCTCGGCCCAGGTGTGGATCACCGAGGTCGACCCGATCTGCGCGCTGCAGGCGGCGATGGAAGGCTACCGCGTCGTCACGATGGAGGATGCCTGCGACAAGGCCGACATCTTCGTCACGGCGACCGGCAACTACCACGTGATCACCCACGATCACATGGCGCGGATGAAGGATCAGGCGATCGTCTGCAACATCGGCCACTTCGACAACGAGATCGACGTCGCGTCGATCGAGAAGTACCGCTGGGAGGAGATCAAGCCGCAGGTCGACCACGTCATCTTCCCGGACGGCAGGCGCATCATCCTGCTCGCCAAGGGCCGGCTGGTGAACCTGGGCTGCGCCACCGGCCACCCGAGCTACGTGATGAGCTCGTCGTTCGCGAACCAGACGCTCGCCCAGATCGAGCTGTTCAGCCACACCGAGCGCTACCCGATCGGCGTCTACACGCTGCCCAAGCACCTCGACGAGAAGGTGGCGCGGCTGCAGCTCCGGAAGCTGAACGCGAAGCTCACGGTGCTGACGCCCGCGCAGGCCGCCTACATCGGCGTGCCGGTCGAGGGCCCGTACAAGTCCGACCAGTACCGGTATTGAGGGCATGGAAAGCCAGCGCGACTTCCAGCCGGTCTACAGCTGCGAGCTCTTCCCGCCCAAGACCGACGACGGCATGGCGAAGCTGCAGGCGGCGGTGACCGAGCTGCAGGGCGTCGGGCCGCGCTTCTTCTCGGTGACCTACGGCGCCGGCGGCTCGACGCGCGAGCGCAGCTTCGCGACCGTCGACTGGCTGCGCTCCCGGGGCATCGACACCGCGCCGCACCTGTCCTGCATCGGCACCTCGCGCGCAGAGACCCGCCAGATCCTGCAGGGCTTCGCGGACGCTGGGATCCGCCGCATCGTCGCGCTGCGCGGCGACCTGCCCTCCGGGGTCGGGCTCGGCGGGCTCGGCGAGCTGCGCTACGCGAACGAGCTGGTGGCCTTCATCCGCGCCGAGTTCGGGGACCGCTTCCACATCGAGGTCGCGGCCTACCCGGAGTTCCATCCGCAGGCGCCGAACGCGGAGAAGGACCTCGCCAACTTCCGGCGCAAGGTCGAGGCCGGGGCGAGCTCCGCCATCACCCAGTACTTCTTCAACCCGGACGCCTACCTGCGCTTCGTCGAGAGCTGCGAGCGGCTCGGCCTCGCGATCCCGATCGTCCCGGGCATCATGCCGATCACCAACTATTCGCAGCTCGCGCGCTTCTCCGACGCCTGCGGCGCGGAGATCCCGCGCTGGCTGCGCAAGCGGCTAGAGGGCTTCGGCGACGACCGCGCCTCCATCCGCGCCTTCGGCGTCGACGTGGTCACGGCGCTGTGCGCGCGCCTGCTCGCCGAGGGCGCGCCCGGTCTGCACTTCTACACGATGAACCAGTCGGGGCCGACGCTGGCGATCTGGCGGAATCTGGGGCTGTAGACGGGCCGCGAGGCCGGCGGGCCATTCGCCGGGTGCGGCTCGCCGCTCGAGGGATCGTCCAAGATCCACTCGCTACCGCGCACATCCCTGTGCGCTGCTCGCCGCACACCGGCGTACGGCCCGCGCCCCGTGGCACTGCCATAAGGGTGGCTGGCGCGGATGATCCGCGAGGACCGTAAGCGGCATGGACGCCGCTTCCGAGCCTACAGGGATGTGTTCACGGCGTGTCCGAGCGGGTCTTCCGCGCCAGCCGCACATGCCACGTTGGAGCTCACGCGTTGACGTCGACCACCACCCGCCCGCGCACCTGGCCGTCGACGATCCTCGGCGCCCAGTCGAGCACCGCCGCGAGGGGGATCACCGTCGTCATCGCCTCGAGCCGGTCGAGCGGCAGGTCCTCGACCAGCCGCTCCCAGGCCGCGAGACGCGTCGGGTAGGACACCGTCACCGAGTTCACGCCCTGCAGCCGCACGCCGCGCAGGATGAAGGGCATCACCGTGGTGGGCAGATCCGTGCCGCCAGCCAGCCCGCACGCCGCCACGGTGCCGTCCTCGAACGTCTCGGCGAGGACGCGGGCCAGGGTGCTGCCACCGACCGTGTCGACGGCCCCCGCCCAGCGCTGCGTCTCCAACGGCCGGCAGGGCGATGCCATGGCCGCGCGGTCGAGGATCTCGGCGGCGCCCAGCGCGCGCAGGTAGTCGTGGGTCTCCGCCCGACCGGTGACCGCGTGCACCGCATAGCCGCGGCGGGCGAGCAGCGCCACCGCGATGCTGCCGACGCCACCTGCCGCGCCGGTCACGACGACCGGCGCACGCCCCGGCTGGACGCCGGCGTCCTCGAGCGCCATCACGCACAGCATGGCGGTGAAGCCGGCCGTGCCGATCGCCATCGCCTGCCGTACGTCGAGGCCCGCCGGCAGCGGCACCAGCCAGTCGGCCTTGACGCGCGCCCGCTGGGCGAAGCCGCCCCAGTGCCGCTCGCCCACGCCCCAGCCGGTCAGCACGACCCGGTCGCCGGCGCGATAGCGCGGGTCGGCCGACTCGAGCACGCAGCCCGCGAGGTCGATGCCGGGCACGAGCGGCAGGACCCGCGCGATCCTGCCGCGCCCCGTGACCGCCAGGCCATCCTTGTAGTTGAGATCGGAGTAGTCGACGGCGACCAGCACGTCCCCGACGGGCAGGGCGTCGACCATGAGCTGCTCCAGCCGCGCGGCATACTTGCCGCCCTCCGTCTCGCGCAGCACCAGGGCGCGAAAGCTGTCGGTCATGTCGGCGTCCGTCTCCTCGGCAGTAAGGCCCCACTTTGCCACGCGCCGGGTTGCGAATCACGCCCCGCCGCCGCGGGCTCGGGACACCGCCACCGATTGACAGGGGCGACGACCGGCCGCACCCTGCGACGGACGATCACGCCAGTCGCTGCGGCCACCACATGACCTATTGCCTCGCCATCAACGTCGCCGAAGGGCTGGTGTTCTGCTCCGACTCGCGTACCAACGCGGGCGTCGACAACGTCAGCGTCTACTCGAAGATGCGGACCTTCTGCTGGCCGGGGGATCGGTTCTTCGTGCTGCTGTCCGCCGGCAACCTGGCCACCACGCAGGCCGTGGTGAAGAAGCTCACCGGCGACATCGCGAACGGCCTCGTCCCGAACCTGCAGTCGGTGCGGGCGATCGAGGAGGCCGCCGACTACGTCGGCATCGTCAGCACGCAGGTGCAGCGCACGCACGCCAGCCGCGACACCGCGACCACGAACTTCGAGGCGACCTTCATCTTCGGCGGCCAGATCGGCGACCAGCCGCCCGAGATCTTCATGGTCTACCCGCAGGGCAACTACATCCACGAGTCCGCCGATCACCCCTTCCTGCAGATCGGCGAGATCAAGTACGGCAAGCCGATCCTCGACCGCGTCATCAAGCGCGACACCGACCTCAACCGCGCCGCGCGGTGCGCGCTGGTATCGATGAACTCGACCATCCGCAGCAACGTGACCGTGGGCCCGCCCCTCGAGCTGCTGATCTACCGGCGCAACAGCCTCAGCGAGGGCCGCCGCTGCCAGTACACCGAGGACCACCCCTTCGCCCGGGAGATCTCGGAGAAGTGGAACGCGGGCCTGATGCTGGCCCTCGAGAGCCTCCCGCTGTTCCCCTGGGAGCAGCCCGGCGACAACGCCAGCAGCGACGGCTGCGTGATGGCCCCGCCCCACCCGCCGGGTGCCGTGGCCTCCTGAACGCCCCGCCGCGCGGGCTCGGGAGTCCGCGCTGCGCACGAACCTTGCTTGGGCTCCGCGGCACCCAACCTGAGAGGCCTGCCGCGAGATGTCCATTCACGTCGCCATCCGGCACACCACGCGGTACGCCTATGACCGCCCGGTGAGCCTGAGCCCGCACGTCATCCGGCTGCGGCCGGCCGCGCACAGCCGCACGCCGATCGCCGCCTACACGCTGCGGATCGAGCCGGCCCGGCATTTCATCAACTGGCAGCAGGACCCCTTCGGCAACTACCTGGCGCGGGTGGTCTTCCCCGAGCGCACGCGCGAGCTGCGCGTGGACGTCGAGGTGATCGCCGACATGACGGTGATCAACCCCTTCGACTTCTTCGTCGAGGAGGACGCCCAGCATTGGCCGTTCGAGTACCCCGATGCCCTGAAGAAGGAGCTCGGGCCCTATCTCGAGGCGGATGCGGCCGGGCCGCTGCTCGACGCCTACCTGCGGACGATCGATCGCCGCGAGGAGAACACGGTCGACTTCCTCGTCGCCCTGAACCGCGATCTGCAGCACGCGATCCGCTACACGATCCGGCTCGAGCCCGGCGTCCAGACTCCCGAGGAGACGCTCGGCCTGGCGCTCGGCTCCTGCCGCGACACGGGTTGGCTGCTCGTGCAGATCCTCCGCCACCTCGGACTGGCCGCGCGCTTCGTCTCCGGCTACCTGGTGCAGCTGACCCCCGACGAGAAGTCCCTCGACGGCCCGTCGGGGCCGGAGAAGGACTTCACCGACCTGCACGCGTGGGCCGAGGTCTATGTGCCGGGCGCAGGCTGGATCGGCCTCGACCCGACCTCCGGGCTGTTCGCGGGCGAGGGCCACATACCGCTCGCCTGCACGCCGCACCCGACCAGCGCGGCGCCGATCGACGGCTTCACCGACGCCTGCGAGACGACCTTCGGCTACAGCAATCAGGTGACGCGGTTCCGCGAGGACCCTCGCGTCACCAAGCCCTACACCGATCCGCAGTGGGCGTTGATCCAGGCCACCGGCCGGCTCGTCGACGAGCGGCTGAAGGCCATGGACGTGCGCCTCAGCCACGGCGGCGAGCCCACTTTCGTGTCGATCGACGACATGAAT
>Ga0316622_100001927_pt1 | contig 13993 bp, 11 predicted proteins | sample OWC_Aug_OW2_C1_D_FD_207646 | JGI IMG/M metagenome (GOLD analysis project Ga0316622, IMG submission 207646) | Wetland soil microbial communities from Old Woman Creek delta, Ohio, United States - OWC_Aug_OW2_C1_D5_C | ecosystem: Environmental > Terrestrial > Soil > Wetlands | place: USA: Ohio... | reverse complement strand
ACCGGCGTCCGTCGCAGCGACGCCTGCGGGAGAGTTGAGAGTCGAGAGTCGAGAGTTGAGAGTTGAGAGTTGAGAGTCGACAGTTGACCCTGATGTGACAGAAAACCCTCACCACGGAGTCGCTATGAGCTGGCGCCCGCCCGCAGATCAATGAGAATGGCTACTTCTCGCCCCTCGTCATTCCGGCGGAAGCGGGAATCCAGACCCCTCGGCCACCCCTGGGTCCCCGCTTTCGCGGGGACGACGGGATACGGGGCGGCTGAATTCTCGGAGGGGACACGGAGGCCTAGCAGGATGCTGAAAAAGGGCGCGTTCATGCTCGAGAGCCTCAGCATGAACGGGAAAGTTTTTGGGAGACAGGTTGTTCCGCTCACCCTGAGGCACTCAAAGGGTGGGCGGAACACCTTTTTCAGCAGCCTGCTAGCGCTGGTCCACGCCCGCAACCCAAGGCAGGATGACCACGGATTACACTGATCGCACGGATCGGAGGCCAACTTCGCTGGCTCTATCCGTGAAATCCGTGCCATCCGTGGTGAAGGAGATGGGCAAGGTTGAGAGTTGAGAGTGCGGTCTGTCGGCTCGAATTCTTGACCGTTGGCTAGCGGCTATCGACTGGGTCGGTTCTCGACCGGGCTACCACGCCCGCGTCTCTCCGACGTCCAACAGCCACGCCCGCTCGGGTCCGAGCCCACGCCGCTCAGCGTCGGCGCGGAAGCGCTGCGGCGGCTCGTCGAGCGGCTCTTCGGTGAGATCGAACGTGCCGAAGTGCATGCCCACGACGCGCTCGGCGCGAACGTCGAAAGCGATCTGCAACGCTTCTTCGGGGTTGACGTGGACGGGGCGCATCATCGGCGGCGGAAGGTACGCGCCGATCGGAACGGAGGCCAGGTTGATCGGACCCAGGCGTTCGCCGATCTCGGCGAAGTCGCGCGAGTAGCCCGTGTCGCCGGCGTGGTAGAACCGGCGCGTGGGTCCCGCGACAACCCAGCCGGCCCACAGGCGCTCGCCGAGGTCGCCGAGGGACCGGCCGGAGAAGTGTTGCGCGGGGACGCAGTGGACCCGCACCGGACCGACGTCCACGTGTTCCCACCAGTCGAGCTCCCACGCCTCGCCCCCCGCGTCTCGCACCAACTGGCCGAGGCCGAGGGGAACGACGAAGCGCGCGCCACGCGCGACGAGGTCGCGGATGGAGGGCAGGTCGGTGTGGTCATAATGGTCATGCGACAGCAGTGCGAAGTCGATCTTCGGAAGTACTCCCAGGGGCACGCCGGGCGGCACGAGACGGCGCGGACCGGCAAACGCTACGGGGCTGGCCCGGTCGGAAAACATCGGATCGGTCAGAAAGGTTACCCCGTCCATCCGCACGAGCATGGTGGAATGACCGATCCAGGTAATGCTGGGGTTGTGCATTATGGCCGCCGGGCTGTACGGAACCAGGCGTGCGGCGCCCGATCGGGGAAAGAGGGAATTCCAAGCTTTGCGTGCAAAGAAGGGAAAAACTACCCCCAGGCCGCCTCGCTGCAAACGACCCTCAGTGTTCATGAACCTGCCTCCCTCGCGCGGTGCCCCGGCGGCGACGACATGCGGGAGCATCAGCACCCCGACGGCCAGAAAAATCCTTACGATACGCGCGGTCATTTGCACGGTCCGCTCACTTCGTTCCCCATGCTAACAGCTTTGGCTTGCGTATAAAGCCTAACCCCCAGGCTACCCGGCAGAGCCGGAACCGAACGGGAAGAAATGGAAAACAGGAAACCGAAAACCGGAGATGGAAAACCGGTAAATTGGACGCGTCTCCGTATCGGCCACCATAACGTCGCGGCGGCTGCTGAGCACGCACAAACGTGCTGCCGCGGGCCTCTTTCTTTGCCTCGCGTTCCCTTCTATGTAGAACGATAAGGAGGAACGATGTCCGAACTGCAGCTCATCAACTTCACCCGTGGCGTGCCGGCCAACGAGTCGTTTCCGACCCGCGAACTCATCGACGCGGCCGCAGCGGTGCTGGGAGAGCGGGGTGCCGCCATCCTGCAGTACGGGACCTCCAGAGGATTCGCGCCGCTGGCCGAATGGATCGCGCAGTGGCAAAGGGTGCGGCCGGAGCAGATTCTGCTGGCAAACGGATCACTTCAGCTGATCGAGTTTCTCTGCCGTGCGATGATCGAGCCGGGCGACCTGGTGCTGACCGAGTCGCCGAGCTACGACCGGGCGCTGACGCTGCTGCGACGCCATCAGGCCACGGTCGTTGGCATTCCACTCGAGATGGACGGGCCGGACGTGGGCGCGCTCGAGGCGGCTATCAAGCGGCGCGTCCCCAAGCTTTTCTATACGATCCCGGATTTTCAGAACCCTACCGGCGCGACCTGCTCCGGCGAAAAGCGGCGGCGGATCGCGCAGCTGGCGATGGAGTACAACTTCCTCGTGCTGGAAGATGCGCCCTACCGGCATCTCCGCTACCGCGGCCAGGAGGAGCCAACGCTGGCCGAACTCGCGCCGCGGCAGACGCTGCACATGAGCTCGTTCACCAAGCTCATCGCACCCGGTGTGCGCGTGGGATTCATGATCGGTGCTCCAGAACGGCTGGACAAGGTCGCGAAAGTCGCCGAGGACACGTACATCTCGCCGGGTTCCCTCGCCCACGGCATCACCTACGAGTGGTGCCGGCAGGGCCTGCTACCACCGCAGATCCAGCGACTCAAGGCGTTGTATGCGCCGCGGCTCGACGCTTGCCTCGCGGCCATTGATCAGTACATGCCGGATGCGGAGGCCACCCGGCCCGATGGGGGCTTTTTCCTCTCGGTCACATTGCCTGCGGGGGCGACGACCACCGCGGTGCGCGACGCCGCGGCGAAGCGGAATCTCAACCTCAGCGACGGCCGAGCCTTCTTTCCTGACGGCGGTGGCGAGCGGTTCTTGCGCCTGCCGTTCTGCGCCCTCACACCGGAAGAGATCCGGGAAGGCATTCAACGTCTCGCATCGTCGGTGGCCGAGGTGCGCGGCCGCTGACCCTGCTTCGAAAATAATCAGCGCTGGTGGAAGAGCGGTAGCCCCGGCACCGGGCTGTGCGTGTGCAGCACATAGTCGGTGGCGATCGAGCCGATGTAGAGGTCGCGCATGTCGGCGCCGCCCCAGCTCACGTTGGTGGGCTGTCGCATGATCTCGCCGTTCGGGTCCTCGATGATCGGGACCACGTCGCCGCGCGGGGTGATCGCCACGATGCGATTGGCCGTGACGAGCGTCACCCACAGGTTCCCCTCGTTGTCGAAGCCGCAGCCATCGGTGAGACCGAGACGTTTCATGGCCTCCGGATCGGGAAAGCTCGCGGGCCAGGGGTCGCCGAGCAGGGGTCCGTAGCGTTCGGGGAGACCCAGGCTGCCGTCGGAACGTATGCGGTAGCGCAGCACATCACAACCGCTCGTCTCGCAGACGTAGATGTGGGACTCGTCCGCGTCCAGAGCGAGGCCGTTCGCGAAGTGGATGCCGTCCGCCATCTGCTCGGCACGCCCGTCGGGGCGAATCCGGAAGAGCATGCCGTCGGCGCGCCCGTCGAGTGCCGCCTGCCAGGGCTGCGCAAACGTGGAGTTGGCGCACCAGATGTTTCCGTCGCGGTCGAGAATCGGGTAGTTCGACGTGGTCAGCGTCTTGCCACCCACCGCGGCGCAGAGGGTCTCGACCGCCCCCGTCACTGGGTCGAGGCGCTGTACCGGACCGAGCTCGAAGTTGGCGATGATGATGCGCCCCTCGGCATCCATGTTGATCCCGTTGGGCGCGCCGTCGACCCTTCCCACGCGTCGGAGGCTGCCGTCGGGGAGGACCTCGCTGCACGCGGCGGCTTGGTCCGACGCCCAGACGCGTCCGTCACGCCCGACCACAACGTCTTCGGGACGCTGCAGGCCGACTCCAACTTTTTGCAGGGCCGAGAGCGGAATAGGGGACAGCGGCATAGTCTTTCCTCCTGCTCTGAGAGCCAGACGCTCTACCAAATCCCGCAGCCGGTGCGCCAGTCGTCGGCCGCGGGCTCGGGAGCAGGCATCGGCCGCACCCTCCGCCCTTGAGGGACTGTCGATTTTCGTTGCGGCGATGAGTTCCTCCCTTTGAAAAAGGGAGGTGAGGACGGATTTTGGAATGGATCATTCGAACAAATCCCCCTCAATCCCCCTTTTCCAAAGGGGGAAGCTTCCGTGCTGCTGCGGCAAACACATTTGTCGACACTCCCTTGAGCCGCAGGGTTTACGCTGACCCGTTTGCTGATCTGGCTGCTGATCTACGGGCAGCCCTGCAGCGCATTGTTGACGGCCGTGATCAGTTCGCTGACTTCGACCGCTTCACTGCTGTTCGGATCGAAAACCGGACACGTGGTCCAACTCGCCTGGCCGAGCGCGATATTGACGCCGAGGAGGAGCTCATTGATCGCGACCACACGGTTTCCGCTGCAGTCGCCGACACAGGGGATCGGTGTGTTCGTTGGCGTCGGGGTCGGCGTCGGCGTCGGGGTCACCGTGGGCGTCGGGGTGGGCGTGCTGGCGGGCCCGCAGGGTCGTAACGCCGGATCGAGGATCTCGATGGCGGTAGGGACGACGTTCTTGGAGGCGAAATAGACGGGACGTCGGTCTGTACCGCCGAAGACGATCTCGTTGCCGCCGGTTCCCGCGGTCGCTCGGATGGTCCCGCCGACCAGCGTGCGATCGTGACCCACCAGGCGGTTCAGGCCGTTCGGCCCGAGACTGCTGAGTATGCCCGTGGCGTTGATCGCCAGCAGGCAGCCTTCGACCGTGATGACGCCACCCACACCTTGCGAACCACCGTCGGTGCGAAGGGCGCCTTCCACGGTTACATCGGCACTCGACGTGATGTCGATACTGCCGCCGATCGTGGTGCTCGTGGCGTCGATTCCACCGCCCAATGTGACTGGTCCGCCGACGTCGATGGTCAGGTCCCCCGCGCGGCTACCCGAATCCAGGCGCGTGCTCGCAGTCCACTGGAGCATGCCGCGGACGGTCGAGATACTGACATCACCACCTTCGCCGGCGGGCCGGTCGCCAGCGACCGTGACGCGAGCAGAGGGGCCCGTGGCCAAGATGTTACCGACCGCGGAGATATCGATACTGCCGCCGGCGCCGCCGGCTGTGGCGGTCACCGACAATAGGCCGTTGATGACGATATTTCCGGTCTGAACGCCATCCCCCTCAGCGGTGAGATTGATCTCGTCCCCAAATCCGTCCTGACCGATCGAGTCGGCCACGACGCGCCCGGCGGCGCTGACGGTCAGGTTTCCGCCGCCGCCGGGGGTCCCAGCCGCGAGCATGACTGACCCGCCGTCGCCTGCCGACGCGTCGACCGCTGCTGCGATGAGGAGATCACCATCGGCCGTGATCTCGATGCCGCCGCCAAACCCTTGGAACCCACCGGTCGCGGAGACCGGCGCGTCGATGCGGAGGTTCGTGCCCGCCAGTGTGATCTGTCCTCCATCCTCGTCGATGCTACGCGACTTCGCTTCGATGGCCCCGGTTAGGTGCAGGTCACCGCGACTGGTGAGCGTGATGTTGCCGCCGGGTGCGCCCGAGGCTTCAATGCGACCGGCGATGCTCATGACGTCCGCGGTCGCGGAAATGGTCCCGCCGGGATCGGTCGTACTTCCGGAGGCTCGCAGCGATCCGTTGGTCTGGATCGTCAAACGGCCAGCCTGGAGCGTCATGGCGCCGGTGCCCACTTGCAGGCTGCCGGTCGAGGTGACGAGCAGCTCGCGCGGCCCGAGATCGATGAACGAGTCCGGATCGACGGCGATGACCCGCGTGATCTGGCATGGATCGGCGGCAGGGGCGCAGAGATCGGCCGCTGTCGTTGCCTTGACCATGGTCGCAGGCAAGAGTGGAACGACGAGGATGAGGAGGGTCGTTCTCAGGTGGTGGGAAGGTTGCATCCGATTGATCTTCGTCCGCCCCGCCCATCGCGCGGCAGATGGACGAGTATTCCAGGGAAAATCTGGAATGAAAATAGGCAACCAAGCCGAAGCGGGTCACCGCAGATGTCGCGCCAGCGCGCTGAGCAGGGTCGTGACGTCGGCGCTGGCCTCCAAGAGGGAACGTCCAGGATCGGGGCGCGCCCGCACGCGGGCGGGAACGGTGCGGATGTCGAAACGCGCCGGGTTGAGGCGGGCGGTCACTTCGCGCCACTCGAGCCAGGTCGAGACGGGGGCCCCTGGCCGTGGCCTCACGGAGAATGGAGCGGCAATGGTCTTGCCGAACCCGTTCTGAAGAAAGTCGACGTACACCCTGCCACCGCGGTCCGTCAGCGGACGTGCGATGGTGGCAAGGTCGGGAAGTTCCTCGGCGACGACCCGGGCCAGCAGCTCGGCGAGCATGCGCGCTTCGTCGTGACCCATGGTCGCACCGAGCGGGATGAGCACGTGCAGACCATCCTGACCAGACGTCTTGACGACATGAGGCATGTGCAGGGGTTCGAGCAGATGATGAATGTGCCGTGCCACCTTCACCACGGACGTGAAGGGCGCACCCTTCGGATCGAGGTCGAGGATGGTCCAGTCCGGGCGGTCGAGCGACGGGAAGCGGGCGCTCCAGATGTGGAGTGGGATGCAGCCAAGGTTGATCACGTAGAGGAGCGAATCGAGGTCGTTGCAGACGAAGTAGTCGGTGTCCTCGATGCGGCGCGTGACGACCCAGTCGGGGGTGAAATCCGGGGCATTTTTCTGGAAGAAGCTCTTGCCCTCGATCCCATCCGGGTAGCGGGTGAGTATCACAGGCCGGTCCCGGAGATACGGCTGGAGCGCGGGCCAGATGTGTCCATAGTAATCCAGCAGATCCCCCTTCGTGTATCCCTCCCGGGGCCAGAAAACCTTGTCGCGGTTGGTGAGCTGCAGCCCACTGCCGGGCGGTGCGGCCTTCGTCGCTGGCGTCTCAATGGGCGCCCGGGGTGCTGGGACCCGGTCGCAGTCGCGCACCTCCTTGTCGTCTCGGAGGCGGACGAAGACCGGGTGGCGGAGAAGGCCGCTGCTCAAGACCTCCCTGTAGCGCACCTCGGCGACGAGTTGCGGTTCGACGAACACGGCGGTCCGCGGAATGTCTTCAGTGGTCTTACGAAAGGCTGGTGTTCGGCGCGTTGCCTCTCGCAGGCGGGCGAGCAGGCTTCGGATCGTGCTGGCGTCGAGTCCGCTGCCGACGTTGCCGGCATAGGCGAACTCGCCGTCGCCTCTCCAGGCCAGCATCAACGCGCCCAGGCTGGCGCGGGATCCCTTGCCGGGGACGAAGCCGACGATTGCGAGGTCGGCGGTGTGCGACCGTTTGATCTTCAACCAGTCGCCCGAGCGGCGCGTGGCCTGGTATGGCGAGGCGGCGCGTTTGGCGACGATTCCTTCGAACCCGAGCTGGCTCGCCTCCGCAAACAGCGCCTCGCCCTCGTGTTCGAAGTGGTCGGAGAACCGCAGCGGTCCGGCGGGCGGAAGCAGCGTCCGCAGCAGTTCCTTGCGCAGGCGAAGCGGAAGGGGCCGCAGGTCGTAGCCGGCGGCCGCGAGGAGGTCGAAGCAGTACATCAGGATGGGGACCTCGACCGTCGCGCGCGCGACGGCGCGCGGATCAGTTTGGCCGAGCCGTTGCTGCAAACGCTCGAAGGAGCTGACGCCGCGCTCATCCAGGGCGACGATTTCGCCATCCAGAATGAACGTATCGCACGGCAGGTGGGCGACCGCGTTGGCGATCTCCGGAAAAGCGTCGGTCATCTCGCGCTGATTGCGTGAGAAGAGGCGGACCTGGCCGCTGCGCTCGCGCTGCGCCAGGGCACGGACGCCGTCGAACTTGATCTCAAAGAGCCACCCGGACCGGGAGAAAGCTCGCTCGGCGGTCTTGGCCAGCATCGGCGACAGGGACCCGGCATCCACGCTTGTCGCCGTTGCGCCGGCGGCCCGGGCGCGCTTCGCCAGCTCGTCGCGGCGGCCGACCCCACGCTTCAGGTCATCAACGGTCAGGCCGGAGAGAACCGACGCGGGCTGGGCGATGACGGGCTCCGGCGGTGGCGGGCGGCTGTCCCTCTTGCTGAACAAGAGCCACTCGTTGCCTTTCCCGCGCTTGGTGCGCACCAGGACCCATCGACCCCGCAACTTGTGCCCCTGTAGCTCCAGATCGAGCTTGCCCCGCATGAGCGCCTCTGCGGGCTCGGCACCGTCGGTCGTTCGGTAGAAACCCTGGTCCCAGACGATCACGGCCCCGGCGCCATAGTTCCCTGGCGGAATGATGCCTTCGAAGTCGGCGTACTCGAGCGGATGGTCTTCGGTCTGCACCGCAAGCCGCTTTTCCTTCGGGTCTACGGCGGGACCGCGCGGCACGGCCCAGCTGACCAGGACGCCACCGATCTCCAGGCGAAAATCCCAGTGCAGGCGTCGCGCCGCGTGTTGCTGGACCACGAAGCGATGTCCGCGGGAGACGTGACCCCGGTCGGTGCCGAATGGTTCCGGTGTCCGCATGCGGTCGCGTTTGCCGCGGTACCGCTCGAGGGAGAATTCTGGCGCCATCTGTTGCGTGCGGTTTTAAGGCTTGACCGGCCCGGTACCGATGGTAAATCGATGCCGTCTAACGGACAACTCAGTCGAACAAGGAGGCGACATGCCGGCGCGTGCGATTGCCTCAGGGACAATTAGCTTCGGGCTTGTGTCGGTTCCGGTCAAGCTCTACGCGGCGACGCAGTCGAAGGATCTCTTGTTTCGCTTGCTCCACGCCAAGGACAAGTCGCGCCTCCGGCAGCAGTACGTCTGCTCAGCCTGCGGCGACGTGGTCGAGCGGAATGATATGCTGAAGGGGTACGAGTACGCCAAGGACCAGTACGTCGTCCTCACGGATGAAGAGCTGCGGGCGCTCGAGCGGCAATCCGACCAGTCGATCGAGATCGAAGAGTTCGTTCCCATCAGCACCGTCGATCCCATATACTTCGAGAGGGGCTATCTGCTCGGTCCGGACAAGGGCGGGCAGAAGGCTTACCGGCTGCTGTGCGAAGCCATGGCGCGGGCCGAGAAAGGGGCGGTGGCCAAATTCTCGACGCGCGGCAAACAGCAACTGGTCCTGCTGCGGCAGGCACAGGGCGGGTTGATGCTTCATGGGATGCATTACGCGGACGAGGTCTGCAACTTTGCCGAGATCGACCGTGGGGAGGCCCTGACCTTCAAGCAGGGCGAGGTCGATCTGGCCATTCAGCTCATTGAGCAGCTCGCCTCGCCGACATTCGAGCCGACCCGGTACGAGGACGAGTATCGCAAGCAAGCCCTCGCGCTGATCGAGCAAAAGGTGGCGGGCCAGGAGATTGTCGCGGCGCCGGCACGGCCGCCGCGGGCCCAGATCATCGACCTCATGGACGCGCTCAAAGCCAGTCTGGCTGCGCGCCAGGCGGAGCGCGGGGCGGGCGAGGCGGCGCTGGTCCGCCGCAAGCCGCCACGCGCCAAAGGGGCTGCGTCGCCCGTCCGCAGGCGCGCCGGGAAGGCGAAGTGACCGGCGTCTATCGAACGGTCGATGTCGCCCGCATTCTTGGCGTTCCCGCGGCGCGGGTGCGGGCCATCGTGCGCGCCGGGCTCTGCCAGCCGCTGCGGCAGGGCCGGTCATTCCAGTTTTCGTTTCGCGACTTGGTGCTGATGCGGGCGGCGCACGGTCTGCTTCAGGCCGCCGTGCCGCCGCGCCGCATCCGGACGGCGCTGCGCGAGCTGGTGCGTCAGCTGCCCCCGGGACGACCAGTCACCGGCGTACGCATCTATGCGGACGGTCGCTGTGTCGTCGCCCGTTCCGGCCACCGCGCTTGGCACCCGGAGAGCGGGCAGGCGGTGTTCACGTTCGATATGCGGTCCCCTGGACGTTCGGCACCCGCCCACGTGCCGGCGCCGAGGCCGCATCGGCGGGCCGAGGCGGTCTATTGGTTCACCCGGGCGCTCACGCTCGAGTCGGAGGATACGACCGCGGCCGAGGACGCATACCGGCGCGCTATCGAGCTGGACCCGGAGATGGGGGATGCCTATCTCAACCTTGGCCGGCTGGTGCACGAGGGTGGTGACACGCAGGAGGCGGTTCACCTCTATCAGGAAGCCCTGAATCGCGGCCCTGATGATGCGGTGGCGCATTACAACCTGGCGACGGCGCTCGAGGACCAAGGTGACACGGTGGGGGCCGTCCACCACTACCATCAGTCGATTGATCTCGACGCTGAGCTCGCGGACGCGCATTACAACCTCGGGCGCTTGCTGGAGCGCCTCGGTCAGCGGACGCAGGCCCTGCGCTATCTGCTCGCGTACAAGAAACTGACCGACAACGAGGCCGGTTGAGCGATTGAGTGATCGGGTGATTGACTGATTGAGTGTCAATCTCAATCGCAATCAGTTCAATCCCCGATCACCAATCGCTCAATCACTCAATCACTTCGCCGGTTTGTGCGCGGCAAACTGAACGCTGACCACGAGTTCCGCGGCGCGCAGGAGGTCCGGCAGCGGCGCCGAGGTGAGCAGATCGCCGACGAGACCCGCGGCGAGGGGATCGGCGCAGGCGCACGACGCGGAGGCGAGATCAGAGATGCCGAGCATTTCTGCGGCCCGCTTCTCCTGTAGGATCTCGACCTGCGCGAAGCCGACGTCGCGGAGCATCCGGAGATAGTGCTCCTTGAGGCTGACCCCGGCGATGCAGCCGACATATGCCGCGATGCTCGTCCGCACCGATGCCGGCAGCTCGTCCAAGCTCACCAGATCGGAGATCAGGAGACGACCGCCGGGACGCAGCACGCGATACGCTTCGGCGAAGACCCGGGGCTTGTCGGGCGAGAGGTTGATGACGCAGTTCGAGATGATGACATCGATGCTGTCGTCTGCGACGGGAAGATTCTCGATCGCGCCCAGGCGGAACTCGACGTTGCTCAGGTGCAGCTTCGCCGCGTTGGCGCGCGCCTTTTCGACCATCTCGGCCGTCATGTCCACGCCGATGACGCGACCGTGCTCGCCCACGGCGCGGGCGGCGAGCAGCGCGTCGAAGCCGGCGCCGGATCCCAGATCGAGCACCACTTCACCCGGGCGGAGCGTCGCGAGGGCGACCGGGTTCCCGCACCCGAGCCCGAGGTTCGCGCCCTCGGGCACGGTCTCGAGGTCCGCGTCACTGTAGCCGGCGGTGCGAGCGACGCGGCCCGGCAGATCCCGGTTGGGCGGACCGTGTTCGGCGACCTCGGCGTAGCGCTTGCGCACCGCGCTCTGCACCTCACTGGTCTCGGTTCGTTCGTCGGTCATGATGGTCCTCCTTTGATGGCTCGCCGGCGCGCGCGAACCGCGGCCGGTCGCAACAGCGGACGGCAGCAGGCGAAGTTCGAGAAGAACGCGCCGCAGCAGCGGCGCAACTCGGCCGCGTTGATCGCGTAGTACACTTCCTTGCCACGCTTGTGGGCGGTGACCAACCCGGCGTCCTTCAGAATCCGGAGATGGTGCGACACCGAGGGCTGGGTGATCTCGAAGTGCCGTGCGACGTCACTCACGCACAGCTCGCCCCCGTTTTCGAGCAGCGAGAGCATCTGTTGCCGGGCCGGGTCGCCCAGTGCCCGAAAGATCCGTACCCACTCGCTCATGACCACATATTTAAGTATGTCTATATGTCTTGTCAAGCACGGGACGCGGGTCTGGCGAGGCGCTGAGGCGATGCCCTCTGCCCGACATCAGGAGAATTCGGGGGCAGGGGGAAGCGCCGCGTCACCGCGTCTTGGGAGGCGGAGCGGCGAGGGCAGGAGGGGGGGAGGAGAGCCACAGCGGCCGTGCTGGCGCTGGGGCTCTCCTCCGTTTGGAGGGGGGTCTTCCGGAGTTGTGTTTAATGCAGGACCCGTGCCAGCGGGACGCGCTACGGTTACAAGGACTGTTGGTCTTGGTGCCGCGAACGCGTCGACACTTTTTTGTCTACATTCTCGCCTTTTGCTCGAAGCGTGCCGGTCGAGGCTTGGCAGCGTTCGCTGAGCGTCCAGCGGGAAGATCAACGAGCTCCTCGTCGTACAGGCGGCGTTCGACGGGGAGGTCGGGCCGTCTGACGACGCCGTACCATCGGACGACGCGTTCGGGTGCGGCGGGATGTTCCCCCAGAAAGGAGCCCCCGCAGACTGAAGCCTGCGCCTACGCTCCCGCGGGTTCCTTGGCCCAGCCGACCCGCGTCCGCGCCGGTTCCTACGCGCCGAGGAATCGCAGCAGCGTCTCCGCCGCGACCTGCGCGCCGTCGACTGCGACCGCCGGTCTCCGCCGCTCCTGCGCGAAGGCCGCGTCGAGCGCCGCCTGCCAGCGGCCCGCGTAGAGATCGTCGTTGCTGATGAAGGCGTGTGGCAGGTATCGCTGGATTCCCTCGACGAGGCACGGGTACTCCGCGAAGCGGCCGCGCGTCGTGTAGATGATCGGGGTGCCGTTGGTCAGACACTCGGCGACGATGCCGTAGCCGGGCTTGGTCATGACGGCGTCGGACGCGCCGACGAGATCCTGGTAGCGCAATCCCGCCGCACTCATGTCGGCGATGGAGACCACACGACACGGGGGCGGCGCGCTGTCCGCACCGGCCTCGGTGACGATGAACGTGACTCCCCGGAGGCGGGGCGGAACGGCTCGCAGGGCAATGCCGATGCCGCCAAAGGAGAGGAGAACCAGCCGCTCGTGGCGCGGCAGGCTCAGGCGCCGGCGGACATCGTCCCCGGGAACGCTGGCCTTGCGTGCCACGAAGGGGATGTCCTGGATGAGGGGAAACGCGCTCAGATCGCCGTGCAGTGGTAGCCGAAGGAGCAGGGTGGCCTTCGCATAGGAGGCGCGGAGATCCTCGACCAGGTGCGCATACGCGGGGAAGTCGCGGGTGTAGTCGGCGTAAATCCAGTCCCAGGAGAAGTTGGTGAGGGCAACCCCAGGAACACCGAGGCGCGTGGCGACGTCGAAGGCGAGAGCGGGGATGTCCGCGAGAATCAGGGACGGCCGGCATGGCGCGAGCGCATCCACTTCCGCCGCGATCAACGCTTCCTTCCGAGCGGCAAGCGCGGCGTACGTTCGCAAGGTGGCTTCCGGGTCGACCGACAGGCTGTCCGCCTGGAGGGCGCCAAGGTCGAGCCGGCAGAGATCGTGAACGAACGGGCCGTCCAGGTTGAACTCGAACAGCCAGCGGTCGATTGGGGTGCGAAAGGCAACCGGCACATCGGGCCTGATGCTCCAGATGGCTCGGACGACTTCCATGACGCGGACGGCGTGCCCGAAGCCGTGCCCAGAGACGTAACACACGAGCATTGCTGCGGCGGCTTAGCGCAGAGCGAACGCGGATGCCACCGGAACGGCGAGTCGAGAGTTGAGAGAAGGATTCCGGAACAGCGCGCCGGCATTCGCACCCCCATTGCCACCGTCACGGCGGCGGCGTAGAAACGCATCTCATGACGGTGAGGAATCACTGACTGCGAAGGAGGCGACGATGCGCGTACAAAGGACGATGGGACGTACCGTAGCACTGCTGGCGCTGGGCATTTTCATTCGCGGCGCTGGGCCATCGGCAGCCCTGGGAGCGGAGCCCGGGGCGAAGGCAGCCGGCGCGGTTGGTGCGGGCAAGGCCGCGGCAGCGGAGGTGGTGACGTCGGGCGACTGGAAGATGACCCTGCCGCTCGGCCTTCAGGCCGGCGCCGCGAACATCCCCGCCGATAATCCCATGACTGACGACAAGATCGCGCTGGGCAAGCTGCTCTACTTTGACCCGCGGCTCTCGAAGGACAACACGGTTTCGTGCGCCAGCTGCCACATGCCGTTCCACGGCTTCGCCGATCCGCGCCGCACATCGGCCGGAGTGGGTGAGAAACTCGGCGGCCGCAACAGCCCAACGGTGATCAATCGCCTGTTTTCGTCTGACCAGTTCTGGGATGGGCGCGCCGACAGCCTCGAGGCACAGGCGCACGGTCCCCTGACAAATCCGGTGGAGATGGCCATGCCGTCGCACGACGAGGTCGTGGGCAAGGTGAAGGCGATCAAGGGGTACGCGCC
>Ga0316622_100001924_pt1 | contig 14004 bp, 11 predicted proteins | sample OWC_Aug_OW2_C1_D_FD_207646 | JGI IMG/M metagenome (GOLD analysis project Ga0316622, IMG submission 207646) | Wetland soil microbial communities from Old Woman Creek delta, Ohio, United States - OWC_Aug_OW2_C1_D5_C | ecosystem: Environmental > Terrestrial > Soil > Wetlands | place: USA: Ohio... | reverse complement strand
CCGCGTGCGGGCCCGCAAAATCGCCGGCGAGATGTGCGCCCGGGGGGTGGCTGTGCCCTGGTGGGTCCAGCCCCCTGCGGGGGTCTGACCCCTCCCCCTCCCCCTCACCGACCGCCCGGCAATCGTGCTGCCCCTGCTGAGCCGCAGCCGCCGGTTCACCTCAGGCGGCAGGTCGTCGACGTGGTGCACGGCGATGACGAGCTGCGTGCCGCGGCGGGCCAGCCGCGACAGCGCGTGGCGCAGCGTGCGCCGGAAGGCCGGGTCGAGCGCGGTGAAAGGCTCGTCGAGCAGCAGCAGGCGGGGCTGCCGCACGAAGGCGCGCGCCAGCAGGGCGAGCCGCAGCTGGCCGTAGGAGACCTCGCGCGGCCGCCTCCCCGCGAGCGACAGGAGGCCCAGCGTGCGCAACTCACGGCGGGCGCGCGTCCTCTCGCCACGCGTCGGCGGGTGGTCGAGGCCAACGCTGCTGCGCAGCCCACTGACGACCAGCTCTTCCAGCGTGCTGTCTGCGTCGTATCCGGCCTGCAACTCGGGCGAGACCCACGCGACGTGCCGGCGGATCTCCTCGAGCGGCGTCCCGCGTGGGCAGCCGCGCCGCACGATCTCGCCGCCGGCCGCCACGGCATGGATCCCGTACAACGTCCCGAGCAGCGTGCTCTTGCCGCTGCCGTTCCGTCCGGTCACCGCCCAGTGCTCGCCGTCGCGCAGCACCCAGTCGACGCCGAGCAGCGCGGGCCGCTCGTCACGGTAGACGGTAACGTTGCGAAGCTCGATCCGGCTGCCCCTTGCCCGCCGCCGCGCCGGGGCGGCGGGCCACGCGACCGGGCGGCCCGTGGCCGTCCTCCGCAGCCAGGCAAGCGCACGCCGCGGCGCCACGCTCACGACCCGACCCTCCTCGACCCAGGCCGCCGCCGTCGCGCCCGGCAGCACGTCCTCCGGCCGGTGCGCGCTGGCCACCACCGTAGTCCCGGCCGGCAAGCTGCGACCCAGTGCGGCACGCAGGATCCCGCGGTGCCCCTCGTCGAGTCCATTGAACACTTCGTCAAGCAGCAGCAGTCCGGGCCGCATCGCCATCGCGCGCGCCACGAGCGCCAGCCGGCGCTGGCCGTAGGAAACCTCGAGCATGCGGGCATCTGCCAGGGCGGCGAGGCCGAGATGACCCAGCAACGCCGTCACCCGCCGGCGCGCGGTCGGTGACGGCGCGTCGAGCGGGATGTCGGTGCCGAACAGGCCCGTCGTCACGGCCTCCGCGATCGTGTGGTTCCAGCCGTAGCGCGCATACTTGTCCTGTGACTCGGCGCCGACGTAGGCGATCCGCTGGCGCGCGTCCAGCAGGTCGACGGGCCGGCCGCGCGCGTCACGATAGCGCCGCGACTCGGGTCCCAGCGCGGTCGGCCAGCGCAGCCCGCCGAGCAGCTTGATCAGCTGCGTCTTGCCGGCGCCGTTCGGGCCGACCAGCAGCAGCCTCGCGCCGGGCGCGACGTCCAGGCTGACCTCGTCGAGCACACGCCTGCCCGCGAGCAGCAGCGAGCAGCGCTCGAGCCTGACACCGAGGGCATGTGCCACGGAATTCCTCAATGCGCCGGGAGCCAGGCGGCCCCGTCGCGCACGGCGGCGCCTTCCCGCTCCAGCTTGATGAGGTGGGCGAGCAGGGTCTGGCCCGCCAGTTCGTGCAGTGCCGGGTCGACATCGTCGTAGACGACCACGAGCAGTTCCCCGATCGTGGCGCACGACAGCCGGCCGAGCGCCTCGCGCGTCTTCGCTTCGCGCCGCAACCGATGCGCAACCAGGCCGTCGATCACCTCGACCGGCCGCAGCAGCAGGGGTCCGTGACCCGGTGCGATCACCGTGGCCGGCAGGTCGCGCAGGCGCGCGAGGGAGTCGAGGTAGTCGCCCATGTCGCCGTCGGGCGGCAGGATCACCGGCGAGACGTGCCCGAGGACGTGGTCACCGGTGAACAGCACGCCGCCCTCCTCGAGCAGGAAGCAGCAGTGGTTGGAAGCGTGCCCGGGCGTGGCGATGCAGCGCAGTGCTGCACCCTCCAGCAGGACGCGCTCTCCGTCCGCCGGCTCGGCGTCCGGCCGGAAGCGCCGGTCCTGGCGGCCATCGTCCGGTGCGCGCCGGCCGACCACCGTGGCGCCCGTCCGTTCCCGCAGCAGGCGCGCCGCCGGCGAGTGGTCGCGGTGCGTGTGCGTCACCAGGATCCAGGCGATGCGGCCACCGCCCGCCGAGACGATCGCCTCGACGTGCGCGGCCTCCTCGGGTCCCGGGTCGATGACCGCGATCTCGGCGTCGCCTACCAGGTAGGTGTTGGTGCCCGGACCCGTGAACGGGCCGGCGTTCGGCGCCACGAGGCGGAGGACGCCGGGTCCGATGGTCTGAGGGCGGCCAGGCGTCAAATCGTCGCGCAAGGGAAGCCTGCCAGGAACTGACGAAGTACCTATCATAAGGATGCCCCGCCCCAGGAATCGATCATGAGCTTCGCGCTGCCGCGCCTCGACACCACCCACCTGCGGGGCGACCTGTTCGGCGGCCTGACTGCCGCCATCGTCGCCCTGCCACTGGCGCTGGCCTTCGGCGTGGCCTCCGGCGCCGGGCCGGTGGCCGGGCTCTACGGGGCGATCTGCGTCGGCTTCTTCGCCGCGCTCTTCGGCGGCACGCCGGCCCAGGTCTCGGGACCGACAGGGCCGATGACCGTCGTCGCCGCCACGATCTTCACGGCGCATGCCGACAGCCTCGCGGTGGCGTTCACGATCGTGATGCTGGCCGGCATCCTGCAGATCGCCTTCGGCAAGCTCCGGTTCGGCCGCTACATCAACCTGGTGCCCTACCCTGTCGTGTCGGGGTTCATGTCCGGTATCGGCGTCATCATCATCATCGGGCAGCTCGACCCGCTGCTCGGGCACGAGGCGCCGAAGAGCGTGATCAACGCACTCACGGTCCTGCCCGAATACGCGATGCACCCGGTACCCGCCGCGCTCGTCGCGGGACTCGTCGCGCTGGCGATCTGCGTGCTGACGCCCAAGCCGGTCACGCAGAAGGTACCGGCGACGCTGATCGCGCTGGTCACCGGCACGCTGCTCGTCGCTTTCGTGCTGCCCGGCGCCCCGGTCCTGGGCGACATCCCCTCGGCCCTGCCGCGGTTCGTCGTGCCCGAGCTCGATCCCCGCCTGCTGCGGGAGATCGTCCCGCCTGCGCTCGTTCTCGCGGCGCTCGGCTCGATCGACAGCCTCCTGACCTCGCTGATCGCCGACAACGTCACGCGCACCTTCCACGACTCGGACCGGGAACTCGTCGGCCAGGGCCTCGGCAACCTTTGCGCCGGCCTGCTCGGCGGGATTCCCGGGGCCGGTGCGACGATGCGCACGCTGGTCAACATCCGCTCCGGCGGCCGCACCCCGATCTCGGGCGCGTTCCATGCGCTGGTGCTGCTCGCCATCGCGCTTGGGCTCGGGCCGCTCGCGTCCTGGGTGCCCCACGCCGTGCTCGCGGGCATCCTGATCAAGGTCGGCATCGACGTGATCGACTGGTCCTACCTGCGGCGCTCCGCGCGGCTGCCGGCGTCGTCCACGGTCTGCATGGTGACCGTGCTGCTGCTGACCGTTTTCGTGGACCTGATCACCGCGGTCGCCGTCGGCACGGTGATGGCGAGCATGCTGTTCATCGCCGAGATGGCGGACCTGCAGAGCCGGTCCATCCGTGCCATCAGCGACCACGCCTCCGGTGAGGGCATCCTCGGCGACGCCGAGGCGGCGCTGTTCCGCCAGCTGCAGGGACGCGTGCTGCTGCTGCACCTGGCTGGCCCGATGAGCTTCGGCGCCGCGAACGAGATGACCCGGCGGATGTCCATGGCGCGCAGCTTCGACGTGCTCGTCATTGACATGCAGGACGTGCCGTCGCTCGACGTGAGCGCTGGCCTGTCCCTCGAGACCATCATCGAGCGGGCCCACTCCCAGGGCCAGAACGTCGTCCTGTCGGGCATCCACAAGGCAGTGGCGCGCACGCTGGTACAGATCGGCCTGAACAGCACGCTCAAGGACTACGACCACTACCTGACCCGGCAGCGCGCCCTGGAGCGCGCCGCCGAGCTGCTCGCCGCGCGCAAAACGGGGAACTGACCGCCCCAGCGGCGGTCCGAACGGCCGGGGGACCACGCGACCGTCGCCGGGCGGCTGGCCCCCGCCCCGCGTGGCGGTTAGGCTAGACTTCTGCCGGCCGCCGCCCGCGGCCACGTCGCCAACCCACGGTCGAGGAACCGCTCGATGAAGAAGACCACGCTTGCATTCCTGACGCTGCTCGCCACCCTCGGCGCCGCCGGAGCCCAGGCCGCCTGCATCTACCCCCGGGCGCCGGAGAACATCCCCGACGGGTCGACCGCAACCCTCGAGCAGATGGTTGCGGCGCAGCAGGCCGTCAAGCAGTTCGACGCCGACATCACCGCCTACAACGCCTGCCTCGACATGGAGCTGCAGTCCCTGCTCGCCGACCCGAGCCTCGACGAGGCCCGCAGGAACGAGCTCAGGGCCATGCAGGTCAAGAAGAACAACGCGGCTGTCGACGACGCGCAGGCGGTGGTCGACCGCTTCAACGAGCAGCGCAAGGCCTTCATGGAAGCACAGAAGAAGAGCAAGGAGTGACCGGGAACATGCCCGGCGCACACGCTCGCCAGGTCTGAAGCCGTGACCGCCAGGAAGCGCCCACGGGTGATTCCGCTCGGCAAGGCCGGGATGATGGCGGACACCCGCGGCCGCCCGCTGCGCGACCTGCGCATCTCGGTCATGGACCGCTGCAACTTCCGCTGCCCGTACTGCATGCCGCGGGAGACGTTCCACGACAACTACCGCTTCCTGCCGGCTACCGCGCGGCTCTCCTTCGAGGAGATCACCCGGCTCACGCGGCTCTTCGTGGCGGCCGGCGTGCGCAAGGTCCGCCTCACCGGCGGCGAGCCGCTGCTGCGCTCCGGGCTTGCCGACCTCGTCGGCGAGCTGTCGGCCATCGACGGCATCGAGGATCTCGCGCTCACGACCAACGGCGTACTGCTGGCCCAGAACGCGGCGCGGCTGAAGGCGAACGGTCTGACGCGCGTCACCGTCAGCCTCGACAGCCTCGACCCCGCGGTCTTCCGCCGGGCGAGCGGCGGATTCGACGGCCTCGATCGGGTGCTCGACGGCATCGAGGCGGCCCGCGAGGCGGGCCTGGCGCCGATCAAGGTCAACGCCGTGGTGGAACGTGGCCTCAATGACGAGGGCGTGCTCGCCCTGGTCGAGCGCTTCCGCGGAACGGGCGTCATCGTCCGCTTCATCGAGTACATGGACGTCGGCAACCGCAACCACTGGCTGCCCGACCTGGTCGTGCCGTCACTCGAGCTCAAGCAGCGGATCGAGGCGCGCTGGCCGCTCGTCGCCGCCGCCGCCGGGTACCGCGGCGAGGTCGCCGAGCGCTACACGTTCGCCGACGGCAGCGGCGAGGTCGGGTTCATCTCCTCGGTGTCGCAGCCGTTCTGCGGCGACTGCACCCGCGCGCGCCTCTCCTCGGAGGGCGTGCTCTACACCTGCCTGTTCGCCACGCGCGGCACGGACCTGAGGGGACCGCTGCGCGCCGGCGCCGACGACGCCGCGCTGCTCGATGCAATCCGCGGCGTCTGGCAGGGCCGGGGTGACCGCTACAGCGAGCAGCGCAAGGCGCTCTCGCCCGAGCGCTCGCACAAGAAGATCGAGATGTACTACATCGGCGGTTGACCATGTTCACGCACGTAGACGGCAACGACCGGCCGGCAATGGTCGACGTCGGCGACAAGCAGGTCACGCGCCGTACGGCTACGGCGGCGTCCGTAGTGCGCCTGCCCCCGCCCGTGGCCATCGCCCTGCGGGACCGGGGCTTCACGACCGCGAAGGGACCGGTGTTCCAGACCGCGATCATCGCCGGCACGATGGCTGCCAAGCGGACACACGAACTGATTCCCTTCTGCCATCCCCTCGGCCTCGACAACTGCCGCATCGAGGTGGACTGCGATGCGGCCGGCGACGTGCACGTCCGCTGCACCGTCTCGGTCCACGGTCGCACGGGCGTCGAGATGGAGGCGCTCACCGGGGCGTCGGTGGCGGCACTGACCGTCTACGACATGTGCAAGTCGCTGTCGCACGACATCGTGATCGCCGAGACACGCCTGCTGTCGAAGACGGGCGGCAAGAGCGACTTTCGCGCCGCGGGCCAGGGCTGATGACGAGGCTGCGCCTCAGGTACTACGCGCTGCTGCGCGAGCAGGCCGGCCGCGGCGAGGAGACCGTGGAGACGGCCGCCCCCGACGCGGCCGCGCTCTACGATGAGCTCGCTGCGCGCCACCACTTCAGCCTGTCGCGGAGCCAGCTCAAGGTCGCGGTCAACGCGGAGTTCGCCGACTGGTCGCGACCCCTCGCGGACGGCGACGAGGTCGTCTTCATCCCGCCGGTAGCCGGGGGATGACCGCGTTCGCCTTCAGCCGCGAGCCGCTCGATCCGGCCGCGCTCGCCGCGGCGCTGGCCGATCCCGCCGCCGGCGGCTTTGCCAGCTTCGAGGGCTGGGTCCGCGACGAGAACGAAGGCCGGGCCGTCCATCGCCTCGACTACGAGGCGTTCGTGGAGCTCGCCGAGAAGGAAGGCGAACGTATCGTGACCGAGGCCGCTGCGCGATTCGGCGTGCGCGGCGCGCGCTGCGTGCACCGCCTCGGCGAACTCGGCCTCGGCGAGCTCGCCGTCTGGGTCGGCGTCGCCAGCGGGCACCGCGCCGAGGCCTTCGCGGCCTGCCGCTACATCATCGACGAGGTCAAGCGCCGCGTCCCCATCTGGAAGAAGGAGCACTATGCCGACGGCGACTCCGGCTGGGTGAACTGCGAGCGCTGCGCCGGGGCCGTGCACGGCCACGACCACGGCCATGCACTTGAACCTCATCACGGCCGCGACCAGGAGCCGCCGGCGGCGTTCGATTACTCGCGCCAGCAGGCGCTGCCCGAAGTCGGCGCCGCGGGGCAGCGGCGCCTGGCGGCCGCCTCAGTGGTGGTAGTCGGCGCCGGGGGGCTCGGGTGCCCGGTGCTCGCCTACCTCGCCGGGGCCGGCGTCGGCACGCTGCACGTCGTGGACGGGGACCACGTCGAGGCCAGCAACCTGCACCGGCAGCCCCTGTTCATCCTCGCGGACGTCGGCCGGCCGAAGGCAGAGGCGGCCGCCGGGCGGCTTGCCGCGCTCAACCCGCAGCTGCGCATCGAGCCGCACGTCGCCCGCTTCGATGCCACCAACGCCGCGCAACTCGTCGCGCTCGGCGACGTGATCGTCGACTGCAGCGACAACTTCCGCACCAAGTTCCTCGTCAACGACGCGGCGGTCCTCGCCGGCAAGCCCGCGGTGCTGGCCAGCGTGTACCAGTACGAGGGCCAGCTACAGGTGGCGCGGCCCGATGCGGGCGGCTCCTGCCTGCGCTGCCTCTGGCCCGACGCGACGCGCGATGGGCTGGTCGGCAACTGCGCCGAGTCCGGCGTCCTCGGACCGGTCCCCGCGGTGTTCGGCAGCCTGCAGGCGATGGAAGTGCTGAAGCTGCTGCTCGGGCTGCCGGGCCAGCTGCGCGACGAGGTGCTGCTCGTCGACCTGCTGAGCCTGGACCAGCACAGGTTGCGGGCGCCGCGCTGTGCCGAGTGCCGGGATGGCCGCTGCGCCAGGATCGGCCCGCTCGCGACGCAGGCCCCGGCTACGCCGGTCGAGGTATCGCTGCCGCTCGTTGCCGCGACCGCGCAGGGCTACCGCATCGTGGACCTGCGTGAGCCCCAGGAAGCGGCGCGCGAGCCGATCCGCGGCGTGGACTGCATCCAGTGGCCCCTCGCCCGACTGCTCGACGAGGGCCCGGCGCGGCTCGACCGCGAGACGCACTACCTGCTGGTGTGCAGCAGGGGCATCCGCAGCCGCGCGGCGGCGGAATCGCTGCGGGCCGCGGGACTGGAACGGGTGTTCTCGCTGGCCGGCGGGCTGGCGAGCCAGCGGGCTGGCCGCGCCAGCAGCGGGTCCCCGCCATGAATCCCGGATCGCTCCCGCGTGAGGAAGCAGGCCAGGGGGCTCTCAGCCCGGGCGCACCTGCCCGGACCCGCGCACGACGTACTTGTAGCTGACCAGCTGCTCGAGCCCTACCGGCCCGCGCGCGTGGAACCGGTCGGTCGAGATGCCGATTTCGGCGCCCATGCCGAACTCGCCGCCGTCGGCGAACTGCGTCGAGGCGTTGTGCAGGACGATGGCGCTGTCGACCTCGCTGAGGAAGCGCTCGGCTGCCACCGGATCCTCGGTCACGATCGACTCGGTGTGCGCCGAGCCGTATTTCGCGATGTGGGCGATGGCCCCGTCGACGCCGTCGACGACGCGCGCAGCGATGATGGCGTCGAGAAATTCCGTGTACCAGTCCTCCTCGCTCGCCGGCCGCACGCGCGGGTCGAGTTCGCGCATGGCAACGTCGCCGCGGACCTCGCAGCCGGCGTCGAGCAGCGCCCGGACGACCGGTGCGCCGAGCGTGGCGATCCCGGCACGGTCGAACAGCACCGTTTCGGCGGCGCCGCAGATGCCGGTCCGCCGCAGCTTCGCGTTCAGCACGATCTCGCGCGCCATGTTGACGTCGGCCGCGCGGTCAACGTAGACGTGGCAGTTACCCTCGAGGTGGCCGATGACGGGCACGCGGGCATCCTGCTGCACCCTCGCGATCAGGCCCTTGCCGCCGCGCGGCACGATCACGTCGATGTAGTCGGTCATGCCCTTCAGCATGTAGCCCACGGCCTCGCGATCCTGCGTCGGCACCAGCTGGATCGCGGCGACCGGCAGCCCGGCCTCGGCCAGGCCGGCGACGAGGCAGGCATGGATGGCGCGGCTCGAGGCAGCGCTCTCGGATCCGCCGCGCAGGATGACGGCATTGCCGGACTTGAGGCAGAGCGCGCCGGCATCCGCCGTCACGTTCGGGCGGCTCTCGTAGATGATGCCGATCACGCCCAGCGGCACGCTGACGCGCTGGATGACGAGCCCGTTCGGCCGCGCCCACTCGGCCAGCACGCGCCCGACGGGATCGGGCAGCCCGGCAATCTGCTCGAGCCCCACGGCCATCGCCTCGACTCTCCCGGCGTCGAGCCGCAGGCGATCGAGCATCGCACCGCTCAGGCCACGCCGCCGCGCTTCGGCCATGTCCGCCTCGTTGGCGGCGACGATGGCGGTTGCGTTCGCGCGCAAGGCCCGTGCCGCGGCCTCGAGCGCCACGTTCTTCACGGTACCCGGCGCGCGCGCCAGGGCCTGCGCCGCCACGAGCGCCTCCCGGCCGAGCGCGTCCATCGTCTCGCCGATCGTCGCTGCGTTCATGACTCTCCCCTCGCGCCCGCTTCTCGCGGTGCCGTGACGACCATGTCGTCGCGATGGATGATCTCGTCCCGCCCGCGGTAGCCAAGCAGCGCCTCGATCTCCGCGCTCCTGCGGCCGCGGATGCGGCGGGCGTCCTCGCTCGAGTAGGCCGAGAGGCCCCGGGCCAGCTCGCGGCCATCCGGTCCGGTCACGCGGACCGTGTCGCCGCGGTCGAAGCGGCCTTGCACCGCGACGACGCCGGCCGGCAGCAGGCTCTTGCCGCGCGCGAGCGCCGCGGCGGCGCCTTCGTCGATGACGAACTCGCCGGCCGCCTTGAGCGTCGCCGCGATCCACTGCTTGCGCACCGCGACGGGCTTTTCCCGGGCAGGGAACCAGGTGCAGCGCCCGCCAGACTCGATTGCCTGGAGCGGGTGCAGCACGCGCCCGGAGGCGATGCAGAGGTGACAACCCGCGCCGACGGCAATCCGTGCCGCCTCCACCTTGGTGGCCATGCCGCCGGAACCGAGCGCCGAGCCGGGGCCGCCGGCCATCGCCTCGATGCCGGCGTCGATGTCCTCCACCTCCGGCAGGAAGCGCGCCTGCGGGTCGCGGCCGGGATCGGCCGTGTACAGCCCGGCGACGTCGGACAGGAGTACCGTGCAGTCGGCCGACAGCATCTGCGCGACCCTCGCAGCCAGCCGGTCGTTGTCGCCGTAGCGGATCTCGGCCGTCGCCACCGTGTCGTTTTCGTTGATGACCGGCACGGCGCCGAGCGCGAGCAGCGTATTGAGCGTCGAGCGCGCGTTCAGGTAACGGCGGCGCTGCTCGGTGTCGCCGAAGGTCAGCAGCACCTGCGCGACGGTGATGCCGTGCCCGTCGAGGACGTCCTTCCATGCGTGGGCGAGGCGGATCTGGCCCACGGCAGCAGCCGCCTGGCTCTCCTCGAGCCTGAGCTTGCCGGGCGGCAGGCCGAGCTGCCGCCGCCCGAGCGCGATGGCGCCGGAGGAGACCAACACCACGTCCTGACCGCGCCCGCGCAGCCGCGCGACATCCGCCGCGAGCGATTCGAGCCAGGCCCGATTGACCCTGCCGGAAGCCGGGTCCACCAGCAGCGACGAGCCCACCTTGACGACGACCCGGCGCGCCCTGACGAGCCGCCGGGCACGCGCCTGCTCCATCTGCGTCATGCGCTAGCCCAGCTGCTCCGCCGGCAGCGCCATGACGCTCCGCGCGCCGGCCTGCAGCGCGTCGAGGTGGGCCTCGGCGCGCGGCAGCAGGCGGGTGAAGAAGAACCGCGCGGTGGCCAACTTCGCCTCGTAGAAGCCGGCATCCGGCGCCCCGTTGCCGAGGGCCGCGATGGCGACGGCCGCCATCTTCGCCCAGCACCACGCCATGCACAGGTAACCTGTGAACTGCAGGTAGTCGACGGCGGCGGCACTGACCTCGTCGGGATCGCGGGCCGCGCGCCGCGCGACCTCCTCCGTCGCCTCGCTCCATTCCTTCAGCAGCCCGGCGAGCCGCGGCACGAAGTCCGACATCTCCTCGTAGCCTGCGTGGTTCCGGCAGAACGCCCCGATCAGGCCCCCGAGCAGGCGCGCGAGCTGCCCGCCCGACCCGAGCACCTTACGGCCGAGCAGGTCGAGCGCCTGGACGCCATTGGTGCCCTCGTAGATGCACGCGATGCGCGCGTCGCGATAGAACTGCTCGACGCCGGTCTCGCGGATGTAGCCATAGCCGCCGTGGACCTGGATGCCGAGGCTAGTCACCTCCACCGCCATGTCGGTCACGAAGGACTTCACGATCGGCGTCAATACGGCCAGCAGCTCGCCCGCCCGCTCGCGCTCGGCGGGATCCGGGTGGTATTTGGCCTTGTCCATCTGCATGCCGGCGAAATATGCGAGCACGCGCGAGGGCTCGACGAGGGCCTTCTGCGTCAGCAGCATGCGGCGCACGTCCGCGTGCTCGATCAGCAGGTCGGCCGCCTTGTCCGGCGCAGACCGGCCGTGGGCCGACCTTCCCTGGCGCCGCTCGCGGGCGTAGGCGAGCGCCGCCTGCCTCGACAGCTCCGCCTGTGCCAGGCCCTGCAGGCCGACCCAGAGCCGCGCGTGGTTCATCATCACGAACATGCACTTCAGGCCCGCGTTCGGCTCGCCGATGAGCCAGCCGCTGGAGTTCTCGAAAGTCATCGCACAGGTCGCCGAACCGTGGATGCCGAGCTTCTCCTCGAGGCGGGTGCAGCGGACGCCATTGGCCGCGCCAGGTGCACCGCTCGTGTCGGGCAGGCGCTTGGGCACCAGGAACAGGCTGATGCCGCGGCTTCCCGCGGGCGCATCGGGCAGGCGGGCCAGGACCAGGTGGACGATGTTCTCGGCCAGGTCGTGGTCACCGCTCGTGATGAAGATCTTCTCGCCGCTGATCCGGTAGGCGCCCGCGCCGTCCGGCTCGGCCCGCGTGCGCAGCAGCCCCAGGTCGGTGCCGGCCTGCGGCTCCGTCAGGCACATCGTGCCCGTCCATTCACCCGTCACCAGCCGCGGCAGGTACAGGCGCTTGAGCGCCTCAGGGGCGTGCCGCTCCAGGCAGAGGACGGCACTGTCGGTGAGCCCGCTGTACAGCTTCCAGGACTGGTTGGCCGAGACGAGCATTTCGCCCACCGGGCCGCCGAACCCCTCGGGAAGACCTTGGCCGCCGAACTCCTCCGGGCCGCAGAGCGCCGCCCAGCCGTCCGCGACGAACTGCTCGTACGCTTCCTTGAAGCCCGGCGGCGTGATCACCCGACCCGCCTCCAGTCGCACGCCGACGCGGTCGCCGACCTCGTTCGTCGGCGCGACGACTTCCTCGGCGAAGCGGGCGGCGCCTTCGAGCACGCTGTCGATGAACTCGACGTTGAGGTCGTGACGGCCGATCTCCGCATAGTGGTGCGCGGCGTGCAGGACCTCGTGCAGGGCGAAGCGGATTTCCTTCAGGGGAGCGCTGTAGGGATACATGACTCGACGTGCGTCCGTTTGACGACCTGGGGATGCCTCATTCTACGCGACCGGGACCGGCCCGGTCAGGGCACCGGCACGGTCCCCCAGGGCTGAGGACCGCGCACCGCGAACAGGTCGCAGGGAATGCGATCCAGCAGTCGCTCGGCCGTGCTGCCGATGACCGCCTCGACGACGCGCGAACGCGACACCACGCCGACGACGAGGATGTCGATGCCGTTTGCGGCACACCAGGCGGGCAGCACCTCCACGGCGGCGCCTTCGACGAGCTGCACGCCCCCGCTGGCCGGTCGATGCCCGGCGACCAGCGCGGCAACCGCCTCGGAGGCGGCCTGCCGCATGTCGGCGCCGGCCACGCCAGCCGGTGGCTGCGGCGGCAGGCCCGTTGCCGTCGTCGGCCTCCGGCTTCCCTGACCAAGGTTACGCGACCGCGAACACTGCTGATGAGGATAGCCGGCCCGGGGGCGTCCGGCCTCCGCACAATTGCCTGTTTTCCCGGGCCACAACCCCCTGCGACGGGCCCTGGCTGCCACCCGTGCCCGGCCTCGAGTCCGGGCCCGCGCGCGCGTGGAATGCACTTATGTCTGCCCCCCAAGCCGCCTCAGTAGCATTGCGCTGCCTGAATGCGGCATGTCCGCGGCCGGGCCATGCCCAGTCCAGAAATACCAGTGGGGAAACACTCAATGGAACGGGTCGAGACCTATAACGACAAGGTGGTGCGTCAGTTCGCCATCATGACTGTCGTCTGGGGCGTCGTCGGGATGCTCGTCGGCGTGATCCTCGCCGCGCAGCTGCTGTGGCCGGCGCTGAACTTCGACGTGCCTTGGCTGACCTACAGCCGCCTGCGGCCGCTGCACACCAACGCGGTGATCTTCGCGTTCGGCGGGTCGGCGCTGTTCGCGGCGTCGTACTACATCGTGCAGCGGACCTGCCACACCCGGCTGTTCGCGGACGGGTTGGCTGCCTTCACGTTCTGGGGCTGGCAGCTGATCATCGTCCTGGCCGCCGTGACCCTGCCTCTCGGCATCACCACCTCGAAGGAGTACGCGGAGCTCGAGTGGCCGATCGACCTGCTGATCGCGGTCGTCTGGGTCGTCTACGCGGTGGTGTTCTTCGGCACGCTGGTCAAGCGGCGCGTCAAGCACATCTACGTCGCGAACTGGTTCTTCGCTGCCTACATCATCACCATCGCCGTGCTGCACATCGGCAACAGCATGGCCGTGCCGGTGACGCTGACCAAGTCCTACTCCGTCTACGCGGGCACCGTGGACGCAATGGTGCAGTGGTGGTACGGCCACAATGCGGTCGGCTTCTTCCTGACCGCCGGGTTCCTCGGCATGATGTATTACTTCGTGCCGAAGCAGGCCGAGCGGCCGGTCTACTCGTACCGGCTCTCCGTGGTGCACTTCTGGGCGCTGGTCGCCATCTACATGTGGGCGGGGCCGCACCACCTGCACTACACGACCCTGCCCGACTGGGCGCAGACCCTCGGCATGGTGTTCTCGGTCATGCTCGTCGCGCCATCCTGGGGCGGCATGATCAACGGCATCATGACCCTGTCGGGTGCCTGGCATAAGCTGCGCACCGACCCGATCCTGAAGTTCATGATCGTGTCGCTGTCCTTCTACGGCATGTCGACCTTCGAGGGGCCGATGATGTCGGTGAAGACGGTGAATGCGCTGTCGCACTAC
>Ga0316622_100001923_pt1 | contig 14006 bp, 4 predicted proteins | sample OWC_Aug_OW2_C1_D_FD_207646 | JGI IMG/M metagenome (GOLD analysis project Ga0316622, IMG submission 207646) | Wetland soil microbial communities from Old Woman Creek delta, Ohio, United States - OWC_Aug_OW2_C1_D5_C | ecosystem: Environmental > Terrestrial > Soil > Wetlands | place: USA: Ohio... | reverse complement strand
CTTACGCCCGCACCCTCGTGGTGGCGGGGCGGGGGAGCGAGTGTCGGCTGGTGGAGAGCTTCACCTCCTCCGGCGCGACGGCCTCGCTCACGAACGCGGTGACCGAGGTGGTGGTCGAGGACAACGCCTTCGTGGACCGCTACAAGCTCCAGCAGGAGGGCGCCTCGGCCCTGCACGTGGCCACCCTCGCCGCGCGGCTGGGGCGCGACGCGCGCTTCGCCGACCACTCGCTCTCCTTCGGGGCGGCGCTCTCCCGCAACGACATCGACGTGCGTTTCGACGCGGCGGGCGGGGACTGCGCGCTCGACGGGCTCTTCGTGGTGGACGGCCGCCGCGTGGCCGACACCCACTCGCGGATCGAGCACGCGCAGCCCCACTGCTCGAGCCGGGAGCTCTACAAGGGTGTGATCGACGGCCAGGCGCGGGGCGTCTTCAACGGCCTCGTGGTCGTCCGCCCGGGCGCGCAGAAGACGGACGCCTGGCAGATGAACCGCAACCTGCTGCTCTCGCGGGAGGCGCTCGTGCACTCGACCCCGCAGCTCGAGATCCTGGCCGACGACGTCAAGTGCAAGCACGGCTCGACCACCGGCCAGCTGGACGCGAACGCGCTCTTCTACCTCCGCTCGCGGGGGATCGGCGAGGCGGAGGCCCGCGGCCTGCTCACCTGGGCCTTCGCGAGCGACCTCGTCCGGAAGCTGGAGATCGAGCCGCTGCGCCGGGCGGTCGGGCGGCACCTGCAGGCGCGGCTGCCCGGCATCGCGGCTCTCGCGGAGGCGCTGCCGTGAGCGGCCGGCCGGAGGCGGGAGCGCTGGCCGCCTTCGACGTGGGGGCGGTGCGGCGCGAGTTCCCGGTCCTGCGCGAGACCGTCCACGGCAAGCCCCTCGTCTACCTGGACTCGGCGGCGAGCGCGCAGAAGCCGCAGGCGGTGATCGACGCCGAGAGCGCTTTCTACGAGCGCTCGTACTCGAACATCCACCGGGGCGTCCACCACCTCTCGATGCTGGCCACGAGCGCCTACGAGGGCGCGCGCGCGAAGGTGCAGCGGTTCCTGGGCGCCGCCGAGAGCCGCGAGATCGTGCTCCTGCGGGGCACCACCGAGGCCGTCAACCTCGTCGCGCAGTCGTACGGCCGCCGGCACGTGGGCGCCGGCGACGAGGTGCTGATCACCGGGCTCGAGCACCACTCGAACATCGTGCCCTGGCAGCTCCTGTGCGAGGAGAAGGGCGCCTCGCTGCGGGTCGCCCCGATCGACGACGCGGGCGAGGTGGACATGGCCGCCTTCGAGCGGCTGCTCTCGCCCCGCACGCGGATCGTCTCCGTCTCCCACGTCTCCAACGCCCTCGGCACGGTCAACCCCGTCCGCCGGATGGGCGAGCTGGCCCACGCCGCGGGTGCGGTGTTGATGGTCGACGGGGCCCAGGCGGCGCCGCACCTCGCGGTGGACGTGCGGGCGATCGGCTGCGACTTCTACGCCTTCTCCGCGCACAAGGTCTACGGCCCGTCGGGCGTGGGCGCGCTGTACGGCCGCGCCGCCCTCCTCGAGGCCATGCCGCCCTGGCAGGGCGGGGGCGACATGATCGCCTCGGTGACGTTCGAGAAGTCCACCTGGAACGAGCTGCCCTACAAGTTCGAGGCGGGCACCCCGAACATCGCGGGCGGCATCGCGCTCGGCGCGGCGATCGACTGGGTGGAGAGAGTCGGCCTCGACGCGATCGCGGCCCACGAGCGCGACCTGCTGCTCCACGGGACCTGGGTGCTCGGCGAGATCCCGGGCCTCCGGATGGTCGGCACCGCGCGCGAGAAGGCGGGTGTCCTCTCCTTCGTCCTCGACGGCGTGCACCCGCACGACGTGGGGACGATCCTCGACTACGAGGGGATCGCGGTGCGCACCGGGCACCACTGCGCGCAGCCGGTCATGGACCGGTTCGGCATCCCCGCCACCACGCGCGCCTCGCTGGCCTGCTTCAACACGCGCGAGGAGCTCGACGCCCTCGCCCGCGGCATCCGCAAGGTCCAGGAGATGTTCCGGTGAACGACCTGCGGGAGCTGTACCAGGAGGTCATCCTCGACCACTCGAAGCGCCCCCGGAACCACCACGGGATGCCCGAGGCGAACCGGAAGGCGGACGGCTACAACCCGCTCTGCGGCGACCGGGCGACCGTCTACCTGCACGTCGAGGGCGACGTCGTGCGCGACGTGAGCTTCGAGGGCTCGGGCTGCTCCATCTCGACCGCCTCGGCCTCGATGATGACGGACGCCCTCAAGGGGAAGACCGTGGCCGAGGCCCAGACCCTCTTCGCGCGGTTCCACGAGCTCGTCACCGCGGACCCCTCGAAGGCGGCCACCGCCGCGGCGGAGCTCGGGAAGCTGGCCGTCTTCGCCGGGGTCCACGAGTTCCCGATGCGGGTGAAGTGCGCCTCGCTCGCCTGGCACACGATGAAGGCCGCCCTCGAGGGCGGCGACAAGGCCTCCACGGAGTAGCGGCATGGTCACGCGCGAGGCCCGGACCCTCTCCCGCGACGTCGAGGTGGCGGCGATCCCCTACGGGGACCGCCTGACCCTCACCATGGGCACGACCGTCTTCATCACGCAGGCGCTCGGCGGCTCCTTCACGGCGATGACCGACCACGGGTACCTGGTCCGCATCGAGGGCAAGGACGCGGACGCGATCGGCGAGAAGCCGGTCCTGCCGATGACGGCCGAGGAAACGAAGGGGCGCAGCACGCAGGAGCTGGCCTGGGACCAGCTCAAGACCTGCTTCGACCCGGAGATCCCCGTCAACATCGTGGACCTCGGCCTCGTCTACAAGGTCGAGGCCCAGCCGCTCGACGGCGGAGGGGAGAGGGTCCACGTCGAGTTCACCCTCACCGCGCCCGGCTGCGGCATGGGCGACTTCCTCCGGCAGGACGTGGAGCAGAAGCTGCTGGCCATTCCGGGCGTGAAGGGGGCGGACGTGCAGGTGGTGCTCGACCCGCCCTGGGACCAGAGCATGATGTCCGACGTGGCGCGCCTCCAGCTGGGGTTGATGTAGCGATGAAGCTGAGCTCACAGGAGGAGTACGGCCTGCGCTGCCTGCTGCAGCTCGCCCGCGCCGGCGAGCGGGCGAGCCTGACCATCGCCGAGATGAGCGAGCGCGAGGGCATCTCCGCGCCGAACGTGGCCAAGATCATGCGCATCCTGCGGCGCGCCGGGCTGGTGACGAGCACGCGCGGCAAGGACGGCGGCTACACGCTCGCCCGCCCGGCGGCCGAGGTCCGCGCGCTCGACGTGCTGGCGTCCCTCGGCGGGCGGCTGTTCGACACCGGCTTTTGCGACCGCCACGCCGGCGTCGAGCGCCACTGCCTCAACACCCGCGACTGCTCGATCCGCCCGGTCCTGAGCGGCCTGCAGCAGGCGGTCGACCACGTGCTCGGCGAGCTGACCCTCGCCAGCCTGCTGCCGAGCGAGAGCGAGGTGACGATCACCCTCCGGCCGCGTGCGGTCAAGCTGCCCATCGCCCGGCGGGCCAGCTGACTCCTGTCGGCTTCTTCGTCGTCTCACCCGTCGGCGCGTGAGTCGACATCCAGGGGACGCGCGGGCCCGAATCGGATACCCGTGCGCCGCAAAGCGCGCCACTCGGTGAGTCGGAGAGAGGTTTCGGCCTTGGCTGGTGCCGGCGTGCCGGTTTCTCGTTGACACGCGCGACGGCGGCCCCTTAGGCTTCGTCGCACAGCGCGGACTTCTTTTCGACCGACGGGCCTCGGTTCTCTCCCTCCGTGGCCCGGGCGGTGGACGGATCTCATGGACCCATCGATTCGCCGTGGCCCCTGGTCGGGCGGTTTCGCCAGACGCGGAACCGCGCAGCTCCTCGTCGCCTTCCTGGTCCTGCCCCCGCCCCTCTCGACCGGTGTTCCCCGCGACGCCTTCGGCGCCCCGTCCGGGCGCGCGCGGCCGTCGCGCTCGGAGCTCGTCGCCGAGGCCCGCGGGAACGGTGGCTCTGCCGCAGGACCCATCGCGGCGTGGGCCGGCGCCGACGGTGCCGATGCGCCGTCCTGCCGCGAGTCGCTCGGCGCGGGAGGCGTCCCCGCCGTCACCACGGCCAGGAGCGAGCTCTGGCCGCCGAACCACGCGCTCCTGGACGTCGGCCTCCGCGTCGACGCGGGCGCCGCGTGCCGGGGCCTCGCGAGCACCTCGGTCGCCGTCTGGTCCGACGAGCCGGACGACGCGACCGGCGACGGCTCCACGATCCACGACGCGCAGCTCGACCCGCCCGACCTCTTCCTGCGCGGCGAGCGCATGGGCGGGGGCGACGGGCGTGTCTACCTGGTCGTCGGCGCCGCGACGCACGAGGGCGCGACGGGCCGGGGCTGCGCCGCGGTCGTGGTGCCGCACAGCCAGAGCAAGAAGGAGCGGGAGTCCGTCCAGGCGCAGGCCCGTCGCGCGGTCGAGGCGTGCGCGGGGGGCGCGATCCCTGACGGATTCCACCGCCTCGTCGAGGGCCCGCTCTCCCGGCCCAACCAGCCGCCGGCCGTCGAGGCGGGCCCGGACCAGGGCGTCGATCTCGGCTCGAGCGCGCACCTCGACGGGTCGGTCTCCGACGACGGACTGCCGGACGGCCGCCTCGACCTGGAGTGGAGCAAGGTGGACGGCCCGGGCGACGTCGCGTTCACCGCCGCGGCCTCCGAGGACAGCGACGCCTGGTTCTCCGCGAGCGGAAGCTACCTCCTGAGACTGACCGCGTCTGACGGCGAGCTGTCGGCCCACGACGAGGTCCAGGTGCTCGTCGAGGCCGCGAACACGGCGCCCGTGGTCCACGCCGGCCCCGATCGGTCGATCGTCCTCCCCGAGCGCCGGACGACGCTCGAGGGCACCGTCACCGACGACGGGAGGCCCCTCCCCGTGCCGACCGTCGCGTGGAGCGTCGTCAGCGGGCCGGGCGAGGTCGTCTTCGGGCAGCCGGCGAGCCCGTCCACGCCCGCGAGCTTCTCCGCCGCCGGCGTCTACGAGCTGCGCCTGACCGCCCACGACGGGCAGCTCTCCTCGGCCGACGACGTCCGGGTCACGCTCGAAGCGGAGCCGCTCCCGACCCTGGACGTCGAGGACGCGGCCGTCACCGAGGGGAACGAGGGCCTCACAGGGGCCAGCGTGGAGCTGCGCCTCTCGAAGCCGTGGACGCAGGGCGTCACCGTGGACTACGTGACGGAGGACCGCACCGCCACGCGGCCTTGTGACTACGCGCGGCGCTTCGGCACCCTCACGTTCCCGCCCGGGGAGACGACGCGGAGCGTCCTCGTGCCCGTGGTCGGCGACCAGGTCGCGGAGGGGGAGGAGCAGCTGGCGGTTCTCCTCGGCAACCCCAGGGGAGCCGTCCTGGCCCGCGAGGCGGCCAGCGTTCGCATCGCGGACGACGACCTCGTCCCCAACCAGCCCCCTTCACGCCTCGCGGCGCGCACGCCCGCCGATGGAGAGGTGGCCCTCTCCTCGCCACCGACGCTCTCCTGGTCCGCTTCGGACCCCGACCCCGGTGACGCCCTCGTCTACGACGTCCACCTCGGAACCGCCTTCACCACGACGGGCCAGCAGTGGCTGCCCGCCTGCGCCGAAGGGGCTTCACCGGGTCCGCGGTGGGGCGCCGTGGCCGGCTACGACGAGGTCAACGACCGGCTGGTGCTCTACGGCGGGCAGACCCCCAGTGGCCCGGCCGACACGGATCTCTTCGTCCTCGTGAACGCGAGCGGGGCAGGCGGCGCGCCGAGCTGGCTGCGCGTGCCGGTCGAGCGAGGGCCGGGACCGCTGGCCTTCGCCGGAGGCGGCTACGACCCTGCGGGCAACCGGCTGATCGTGTTCGGCGGGTGCGCGGGGAGCTGCGACACGCCGTCCGGCGAGACGTGGGCGCTCGACGGTGCGAACGGGCTCGGCGGCACGCCCTCCTGGGCGCGGCTCGCCGTCTCCGGGCCCGCGGCGCGCTTCGGCCACGCCGCCGCGCTCGATCCCGCGGGAGGCCTCCTCTTCGTGTTCGGCGGCGCCTCGTCCGAGTCGGGCCCGGCCCTGGGCGACCTCTGGGTCCTCGAGGGCGCGAGCGGCGGCGGGCTGCCCCAGTGGCGGGCCCTCGACGCCGGCGGTGATCTCCCGTCCGCGCGCCGCGACGCGGGGCTCGCCCACGACCCGCGCTCGGGCCGCCTCGTCCTCTTCGGCGGTCGCACCGCCGGCGACGAGGCGCTCGACGACACGCACGTGCTCGTGCCGGGCACGGCCGGCTCGGCGCCGTCGTGGGAGAGGCTCTCTCCCGCCGGCGAGGGGCCCGCCGCGCGCTTCGGGGCGGCGGTCGTCTACGACCCGGCGAGCGAGCGTCTCCTCGTCTACGGCGGCAGCAACGGGGCCGTGGCCGACGGTCTCAACTACGTGTTCTCCGACTCCTGGCTCCTCGCGGAGAGAGGCGCCGGCCCGGAGTGGGTTCGGGTGGACGGAGGGGGCACGGCCCCCGCCGGACGCTTCTCGCCGGCCGCCGCGTTCTCCGGCGCCGCCAACCGGCTCGTCGTCGCGGGCGGCGCCAACAACAAGCTGGCGTTCCCGCCCGACGACCTGTGGCTCCTGGGCGACGCGGTCGGGCAGCTTCCCCTCGCGGCCGCCGGTCAGTCGGAGCCGGCCTACCTGGCCTCCGAGGCCTCGACGGGCGAGGTCCTCCACTGGCGCGTCGTGGCCCGCGACGGGCGCGGCGCCTGGCGGGGCTCGCCCGCGTGGCGCTTCACCACGAACCAGCCGCCGTCGGTGGACGCGGGGCCGGATCTCTCGCTCGAGGGCGCCCCGGCCACGGCGAGCCTCGCCGGGCTCGTCGCGGACGACGGACGGCCCGCGGGCGCGACGGTCGCGTCGTCCTGGGAGCAGGTGAGCGGACCGGCCGTCGTCGCGTTCGGCGATCCCGCGTCGGCGGCGACGTCGGCGAGGTTCGACGTCCCGGGCTCGTACGTCCTGAGGCTGACGGCCGGCGACTCGCAGGCGAGCGCGAGCGACGAGGTCGCGGTCGAGGTGCGTCCTCTCAACCACGCTCCCCTCGTGGACGCCGGGCCGGAAGTCGCCGGCCTCGCCCCCGGCGCGACGATCACGCTGCAGGGCTCGGTGTCCGACGACGGCCTGCCGGACGGCACCCTGACCGTCACCTGGTCCCAGGTCTCGGGTCCCGCCACCGCCGCCATCGCCTCGCCCTCTCTTGTGACCACCCCGGCGACATTCCCCGCCGCTGGCGCCTACGTCCTGCGCCTGACGGCCAGCGACGGCGCGCAGGCCGCGACCGACGAAGTGACCGTCGCGGTCTCGCCCGTCAACCAGGCGCCGCGCGTCAGCGCCGGACCGGACCGCGTGCTCGAGGATCCCCAGGGGGAGCTGGCGCTGGCGGGAGAGGTGTCGGACGACGGCCTGCCCGGGGGAGCGCTCACGGTGCTGTGGACGGCGAGCGGACCCGGACCCGTCGTGTTCGGCGAGCCCGCCGCGGCCGCGACGACCGCTCGCTTCGGTGCGCCCGGGCGCTACCGGCTCAGGATCGCGGCGGACGACGGCGCCCTGTCGTCGGCCGACGAGGCCACCGTCTTCGTCGGGTCGCCGGACCAGCTCCCCGACCTGACGGTCCGGCAGGTCGACGCCGGCCCGCTCGTCATCGATCCCCGGTCGCTCGTCGCGAGCGGGGCCGTCGTCGTCGAGGTCGAGAACCCGGGGCCGGGGACCGCCGCCTCCGCGTTCACGCTCACCGTGTTCGAGGACCGCGATGCGAGCGGCACCTTCGGTCCCGGCGTCGACACCGTCCTCGGCGAGCAGGCGGTGACGGGTCTCGAAGCCGGCGGCTCCGCGGTCGTGGAGGTGCCGGTCGGCGGGTCGGTCTCGTTCGCCGGCAACCTGGTCCACGCCTTCGTGGACAGCGGCCTCGCGGTCGCGGAGTCCGACGAGGCCAACAACTACGGCAGCTCGTCGCCCGGCTGCGGCGGCCCCGGCTCCACCGAGGGCTGGAACGTCGCCCTGGAGTGGAGCTGGACGACGACGAGCGTCGACCCCGTGTCGACCCGCGTCCTGAACGCGCCGATCGTGATCGACGTGAACGGCGACGCCGTGCCCGACGTCCTGTTCGTGGCCCACGGCACACGGGCGGACCAGATCGGGTACGCCTACCACGGTCGTCTCCGGTCGCTCGACGGCCGCGACGGGCACGAGATCTGGAGCGTCACCGATCCCGCCCTCGCCCTGACCGGCGCAACCCGCCTGGCCGCCGCCGACATCGATGGCGACGGCCGCCCCGAGATCATCGCCGTCGCGGTGGGGGGGACGAGGCTCGTCGCCTTCGAGCACGACGGCACCTGGAAGTGGACGAGCGACACCATACTGGACGCGGGGTGGGCCGCTCCCTCGATCGCGGACCTCGAGGGCGACGGCGTCCCGGAGATCGTCATCGGCCGGCAGGTCCTCACGAACGGGGGGCGCCTGCAATGGACCGGCGCCGGTCCGGGGGAGGGCGGCTTCTGGGGCGCGCATTCGCTCGTGGTGGACCTCGACCGGGACGGGCTGCCGGAGGTGCTGGTCGGCAACACCGCCTACCGGGGGCAGGGGAGCGCCGCGGGCCAGGTGCTGTGGCGGAACACGAGCACCGTCGCCGGCGTGCAGGTCCAGGACGGCTTCACGGCGGTGGGCAACTTCGACGAGGACCTCTACCCGGAGGTCGTCCTCGTGTCCAGGGGCTGGGTCTTCCTGCTCGAGCACGACGGCGCCGTGAAGTGGGGTCCCACGTTCCTCGAGCCGGTTCGCAGCGGGACGGTGGCCGGCCCCCCGACGGTCGCCGACGTGGACGGCGACGGCGCGCCCGAGATCGCCGTCGCCGGCACCAACGACTTCACCGTGTTCGAGACCGACGGGTCGGTGAAGTGGCGGGCCCCGAACCAGGACAGCACGCCGAACCTCGGCGTGGTGGCCTTCGACTTCGACGGGGACGGCGCGGCCGAGCTCGTCCACGCCGCCCAGGTCGACCTGCGCGTTTTCCGGGGCCGGGACGGCGTCGTCCTCTTCCGGGACGCGAGCGGGAGCGCCACGGTGTCGGACTCCGTGGTGGTCGCCGACGTCGACGCCGACGGGGAGGCCGAGATCGTGTCGGTGACCGACGGCTCGTTGAGGGATGTCGCTCCCGGAGTGCGCGTCTACGGGGAGGCCAACGGGCGCTGGCCGGACGCCCGCCGGATCTGGAACCAGTTCCAGTACTCCGTGACGAACGTCGACGACGACGGAACGGTCCCGCGCCAGGAGAAGCGCGACCTGGCCCGCGGACACCGCTGGGCCCTGGCCGGATCGGTGAGCGAGGGCGTCGTCACCCCGTCGTGCGCCTATCCCCGGCCCGACCTCACGGCGTCCGCGCTGCGTCTCGGAGAGACGGCCGCCGAGCGGCGGCTCACCGTGAGGATCGGCAACGGCGGCGCGCGTGTCGTCGGCCCCGGCGTTCCCGTGTCCTTCTACGACGGGGACCCGCGGCTCGACCCGGTCCGGCTCGGGACGGCCCAGACGGCCACGTACCTGCAGCCCGGGCAGTTCGAGGATGTCGATCTTGCGCTGCCCGTGGCCCGGACCACGCGGGGACCCGTGTTCGTGTCCGCCGACGATTTCGGCGGGCTCGTGGGCCGGATCGTCGAATCGGACGAGGACAACAACCTCTGCGACACCGGGCAGGCGCTCCTCGGCACCTCGAGCCTCCCCGACCTCGCGATCGGCTCGGTTGATGCCTCGGGTCTATCCGGCAACTGGCAAACGCTCGTCGTGTCCGGATCCGCGACGGCAACGATCCGCAACCTGTCCGGCGTCGGGGTGGAGGGGTCGTTCGAGGTGACGTTCTTCGAGGACCGGGACGGCGACGGCATTCTCGGGGCCGCGGACGCCACGCTCGGCCACGCCACGGTGGGCGGCCTGGGCGCGTTCGCCACGGTCCCGATCGAGGGGCCGCTCTCCGGCTCGCTGCTCTTCCGTGGCAGCCCCGTCCGGGCGTTCGCCGACAGCGGCGGAGCCGTTTCGGAGTCCGACGAGTCGAACAACGTCGCGCGGGCCGGCGAGTCGTGCCAGGTCCGCCCGCCCGGCCCGCCGTGGTCGCTGCGCGAGGAGTGGGCGTGGACCTCGGGAACGGCCGGCCTTCTTTCGACCCCCGCGGTCGGGGATCTCGACGGCGACGGCGTCGCGGACGTGGTGTTCGTGGCCAGTCGGACGAGCGGGACGGCGACCGACGGCCAGCTCCGGGCGGTGAATGGCCGGGGAGGGAGCGAGCGTTTCGCCGTCGCCGACCGCGCTCTCGACGTCAACCCCTCGGCCAGCCCCGCCCTGGGCGACATCGACGGCGACGGGCGGCCCGAGATCGTCGCGGTCGCGGAGCAGGGCGCGCAGCTCCTGGCCTTCGAGGCGGACGGGGCGTTCAAGTGGCGCAGCCCCACGCTTCTCGCGAACCTGGGCTCGGCCGCGCCCTTCCTCGCGGATCTCGACGGGGACGGCCGGGCCGAGGTCGTGATCGGCAAGGAGGTCCTCCGCGGAGCCGACGGGAGCCTGCTCTGGCGAGGCGCCGGCACGAAGGTCGGGCGGTCGGGAGTGACGGGCCTTCACTCGATCGCGGTCGACCTCGACCTCGACGGGATCCCCGAGGTCGTGACGGGCTCGTCGGCCTACCGGGCCGACGGGACGCTGCTCTGGAACGCCGCCTCCGTCCCCGACGGGGTGGCCGCCGCCGCGAACCTGGACGACGACCCCTTCCCGGAGATCGTGCTGGCGAGCGACAGGCTGTGGCTTCTCGAGCACGACGGCGCCGTGGCCTGGGGCCCCGTGGACTTGCCCGGTTCGGGCTACGCGGGCCCGGTCACCCTGGCCGACTTCGACGGCGACGGCCGCCCGGAGATCGGCGTCGGCGCCCGGCTGAGCTACTCCGTCCTCGAGAGCTACGGCCACGTCAGCTGGACCGCGGACACGGCCCAGTTGGACGGCCACTTCAACACGGGGGGCGCGGCCTCGGCCTTCGACTTCGACGGGGACGGCGCGGCCGAGGTGGTCCTCGCCGACTCCGGGGGGCTGCGCGTCCTGCGCGGCCGCGACGGCACCGTCGTCGCCGAGAGCCCCACCGGCAACTGCACCTACAACCACGCCATCCCCCTCGTGGCGGACGTGGACGGCGACGCGAAGGCCGAGATCCTCCTCGGCTCGAACGCCACCTGCACCGCCAGCACGGTCCGTGGCCTGCGCGCGTTCGGGGAGGCGGGGGACGGATGGGTGCGCTCGCGCGGGCTCTGGAACCAGTACGAGTACAGCGTCTCGGCCGACTCCTGGCGCGCGAACGCGGCGAGCGTCGGGTCGGCGTTCGCCTCCGCCGACCTGACGGCGTCCCACGTGCGGCGCAGCGAGGAGGGGACGGACTTCCGTTTCACGGTCCGGGTGGGCAACGGCGGCACCGGCCCCGTCGGCCCCGGCGTCCCGGTGGCCCTCTACAACGGGGACCCCCGTCTCGACTATCCGTTCCTGACGGCGGCGGTCACCACGGGTCCCCTCGCGCCGGGCGAGTACGAGGACGTGAGCCTCGCCATCCCGAGCGGGACCTCGGCCCAGGGCCCGGTGATCGCCATCGCGGACGACCCCGGCACCCGCGTCTCCTCGGTGAGCGAGTGCGACGAGGAGAACAACCTGGTCGACTCCGGGTACTGGCTGAACCTCCGGCCGGTGGTGAACGCGGGCCCGGACCAGTCGGCCAGCCTGCCCGCCGCGACGGTCGCGCTCGCCGGGTCCGTGCAGGACGACGGCCTTCCCCTCGGGGCGAGCCTCGACGTCACCTGGTACTACGCAACCGGGCCGATCGATCCTCTCTTCGCCCCGCCGATCTTCTCGGATCCGCATTCGCTCACGACGACCGCGACGCTTCCGGTGGCGGGGACGTACACGCTTCTGCTCGAGGCGTCCGACTCCCGCTTCACGGTCGGGGATACCGTGACGGTGACGGTCTACCCGGCCAACGAGGCCCCGGTGGTGGACGCCGGCCCCGATCAGAGCGTGGAGCTTCCGGCGAAGAGCGTTTCTCTCGCCGGCTCCGTCACGGACGACGGCCTGCCGCCGCAGATCGCGATCCGGGCCACCTGGGCGGTGGTGAGCGCCCCGGGGGCGGTCTCGTTCGCCGACCCGGCGTCGGCCGCGACGATGGCCACGCTGTCGGTGGCCGGCACGTACGTGCTGCGCCTGAGCGCCACCGACGGCTCGCTGTCGTCCAGCGACGACGTGACGGTGACGCTCGAAACGGAGAACGAGCCTCCGGTGGTGAGCGCCGGTCCCGACGTCCGCGCTTTCTCTCTCGTCGCCGCCCTCTCCGGGTCGGTGAGCGACGACGGAAAGCCCCGTGGAAGGACGCTCAGCTCGTCGTGGAGCTTCGTTTCGGGTCCAGGACAGGCGAGCTTTGCCAATCCCTCGGCTCCGGTCACCACGGTCGCCTTCGGCGCTCCCGGGACGTACGTCCTTCGCCTCACCGCCGGCGACAGCGTGCTGACGGCCAGCGACGACGTCGTCGTCACCGCGAACCCGGCCAACGAGCCGCCCTTCGTGGACGCGGGGCCGCCGCAGTCCGTGACGTCGCGGCGGACGGGGCTGCGGGGCACGGTGCGGGACGACGGGCTGCCCGCGGGCTCGGCGGTGACGGTGGCGTGGACCCAGCTCTCCGGCCCTGCGCCCTCCGCTCTCGCCTCACCGGCCGGGGTGGAGACGGCGGTCGTCTTTGACGCCGAGGGCTCGTACGTCTTCCGTCTCGTCGCGAGCGACGGCGAGCGAACCGCCGAGGACACGGTCGGGGTGGAGGTGCGCTTCGTGAACACCGCACCCGCCGTCGAGGCCGGCGCGGACGTGACGATCGCCCTTCCCGCGAACGCGGTCGTGCTGCGCGGCTCGGTGACGGACGACGCGCTGCCGCTTGCCTCGACCCCCACGCAGTCGTGGGCCCTGGTCAGTGGCCCGGCGCCGGTCGTGTTCGACGCGCCGCAGGCGGTAGAAACGGTGGCCCGCTTCACGGACCCCGGGACCTACGTCCTGCGGCTGCGGGCGAGCGACAGCGCGCTCTCGGCCGAGGACCGGGTCACGGTGGTCGTCCAGCCGAGCGCAGCCGTGGGCGCGGCGCCGGTGGCGTCGCTGCGCAGCCCCTCGACGGGCAGCCGGCTGAGCGTGCCGGTGGACGTCGTCGGCACGGCTACGAGCGACAGCCTGGCGAGCTGGCAGCTCGAGCGCCGGCTGCAGGGCGACTCCGAGTGGGTGCGGTTCGCGTTCGGCACGAGCCCGGTCGTCGACGGCCCGCTCGGGAGTCTCGACCCCACGCTCCTCCTGAACGGGATCCACGAGGTGCGCCTCACGGTGACCGACACCGCGAGCCGGATCGCGCGGGCGGCGGTGGTGGTCGTGGTGCGCGAGCAGGTCAAGGTGGGCCACTTCAGCGTGTCGTTCGTGGACCTCGAGGTGCCGGTGGCGGGCCTGCCGCTGCGGGTGACCCGGACCTACGACAGCCGCGACAAGCGGCGGGGGGAGTTCGGGGCCGGGTGGCGGCTGGAGCTCGCGAACGTGCGCGTGCAGCCGGCGGCGACGCTGGGGCTGTCGTGGTACGGCACGGCGAGCGCCAGCGCGTTCGCCACCTACTGCCTCCAGGCGACGGCGCCCCCGCTCGTGACGCTGACGTTCCCGGACGGACGGGTGCAGGAGTTCGAGGTCCGTCTCACGCCGCAGTGCCAGGCGTTCCAGCCGATGGAGTCGGCGCGGGTCAGCTTCGTGCCGGTGGGTCCGACGCTGGGGCGCCTGGAGCTTCTCGGCTCGTCCGACGTTCTGCTCGCCGGCTCGTGGCCGGGTCCGATGCAGCTCTTCGGCGAGGGGTACAAGCTGTTCGACCCGGCGGCGTACCGCTACACGGCGCCGGACGGGCAGGTGTTCGTGGTCAGCCGCACGGCCGGTCTCCAGAGCCTGACCGACCGGGCGGGGAACCTTCTGACGATGAGCCCGGCCGGGATCACGTC
>Ga0316622_100001922_pt1 | contig 14011 bp, 15 predicted proteins | sample OWC_Aug_OW2_C1_D_FD_207646 | JGI IMG/M metagenome (GOLD analysis project Ga0316622, IMG submission 207646) | Wetland soil microbial communities from Old Woman Creek delta, Ohio, United States - OWC_Aug_OW2_C1_D5_C | ecosystem: Environmental > Terrestrial > Soil > Wetlands | place: USA: Ohio... | reverse complement strand
ACGGCGATAGCCCCTTCAGGGCAGGTCCCCATGCATGCACCAAGACCGTCGCAGAAGAGGTCGCTGACCAGCCTGGCTTTGCCATCGATCAACTGGAGGGCCCCTTCCGGGCAGTCCGGGATGCACTGGCCGCAGCCGGTGCATTTTTTCTGATCGATATCAATGATCTTACGTTTCATATTGTGTTCCCTCCATGGTTCCTGAATAATGATGAATCCAGTGTATCCTCAACGTCATGCCATATGGTTCCAGTATCTGGTCGTTCTTCAGGCAGGGCCGGTACTGTCTTTTGCAGGCTGCTTTCTGGTTATAGTGCTAAAAAATACCGGGATCCTTTCCCATGGATGATGCATGGATTGTCCAGCCTGTCATGAACAGAAGGAAGCACAAGCCTCCGCCTCATACCTCTTCCTTTGCCTGATGAGAGGTGAGCTTGCGGTAGGTCTCCTCCCCAACGCACTCTCTCGCGTACTTGCACCACTGGACGCAGGAGAGGGCGTCGTTGTACACAGTGAATCCGCACCTGCTGCAGTTCACGGCGACATCGTTTGAAAAGATCTCGATCTCCTCGCCGCACTCCGGGCACTTCTTGATCGTGAGGGTCGGGGTCCGGAGGTTTGCTGCCCCCGGGCAGCGATCAAGCATTACCCTGTCTCCTGCTGGCGGTACTCCCGGAGCAGTGCCTCCGCATACAGGTCCGCCTTCTTTGTCGGCACGTAGTTGAAGACCCTGACCCGTTTCATAATCTCTGCCACGATCTCCTCTTCATCGGTCAGGTGCAGCTTCTTCACGTCATCGAGGATGAACTCCAGGTGGTCAATCCCTGTCTCCTTACCATCGATCAGGATTCGTTTCGTCTTGATCTTGTCGGGGGGGATCCCGCCGCAGATCGAGCAGTAGTATCCATCCTTCTCATCGCCCGCCATCGTCATCCCCTGATCATCGTCAGCATCATCTTGAAGCGGGTGATCGCAGAGAGGGCATGCGGTGCATTGGCCGGGAAGATGATCGTCTCCCCTTCTTTCATCTGATGGGTGGTTCCCTCAACCCAGACCTCGCATTCCCCGTCAAGGATGGTGACCACGGCATCGAAGGGGGCTGTGTGCTCGGAGAGCCCTTCATCTTCATCGAAAGAGAAGAGGGTGATGCTTCCCACCTTCCGGTTCACGATCATACGGCTCGCGACCGTGCTATCCTGGTATTCCACGAGATCCTTCAAGCGGAGCACCTTCCCCCGCAGCTCCGCTCTCTTCTCATCGTGCTTCTCTGCCTTTTCAAGGTCGAATTCTGCCATCCTGTGTCATCCTTCCCGTTAAGGAATCCAGTGGTTCCACTCTTATTGGTTTCGCTTCAGAGGGCCGGGACCATCCGCGGCAGGTCCTCTTCAACACTGCTGTTCTTCCGGATCCCGAAGTTCTTCACGAGGACGTCAAGTACTGCTGGAGAGAGGAAAGCCGTTCAGGACCGAGTACGCCCTGACCGAGAGTGGTCTTGAGATCATAGAGATCATCCGTGCCATCAAGTGATGGGCCCTGAAATGGAAGATCGAAAACCTTGCGTGCGGGAGCCAGGACTGCAAAGTGTGCGTGATCTGATGGTGGCCGGCGCACGAGAGGACAAATCATATTGATAGGAAGCGAACAATCCTGCAGAGAGATGAGGAAGGATCGGTGTTTGTATGAAGATCGTTGATGCTACCATGGCGACAAGCTCGCCCAACCCCCACCATGTGGATGCACGAAAGCTCTGCGAAATCCCCCACGCAGTCGTGGTCATGATCACACTCCAGCCGGGGGAATCCCTGAAGAGACACATGACCCCGGTCGATGTGCTCTTCTACGTGCTTGAAGGGACCGGAACGGTAGAGATTGGAGAGGAGCGGGAGACGGTAGGACCAGATACCCTGATCGAGAGCCCGGCAAGGATTCCGCACCGCTGGTTCAACGAGAGTGGATCGGTATTCAGAGTGCTAGTGATCAAGGTGCCGAAACCAACCGAGGAGACAAAACTTCTCTGAAGGGGGATACCGCACATGCCCCATCATACCGGCGCAATCCCCCAGAGGGACGGAAAGACGTTCGCGGTGGTAACCCGGATACCAGGGGTTTTTGTCACCCCTGAAGCACTCGAGAACCTTGCTGCTGTGGGGAGGAAATACAAGGTTCCGATGATGAAACTCACCTCCGGGCAGCGTTTCATGCTGATCGGTATCCCTGAAAAGGACCTTGCCGCTCTTTACAGGGATCTCGGGCCGCTGGCTGAAAAGGAGACTGCCCCCTGTGTCAAATATGTTCAGATCTGCCTCGGAACCGACGTCTGCACGTATGGCGTCCAGGATTCAACCGGGCTCGGACTCGAACTGGAGAAGAAGTATCACCAGGAAGAGTTTCCGGCCAAGATCAAGTTCGGGGTCTCCGGGTGCCTCCGTTGCTGCGGGGAGAGCTATACCCGGGATGTCGGATTGATCGGGACGACAAAAGGGTGGAGCGTGGTCTTTGGGGGGAACAGTGGAAGAAGGCCTGCCATGGGGACGCTCATGGCCGAGAACCTCTCGAGAGGAGATGCCCTTGACCTCGTCAATCGCCTTCTCGAGTATTACCGGGAACATGCAACACCGAAGGAGCGGATAGCCCGGTTCCTGGAACGGATCGGGCTTGAGCAGCTGAAATCCGACCTCCTGACCCTCCTCCCCTAAATCCGGCTCGCGGATGTTTTGTAACGAATACCAGGATACCCTTTTTTTCCGGTGTTTTCCCCTCCCCTGGTTCGAGTCGGAATACTTCGGTCCTGTCTCATTTACCGTTGTGAACTCCTGACATTGAACGAATCTATCCTGCATATCATCGTTCCATCCCTTTAGTCTGGTCAGGGTATCTGATTCCCTCTCTGCGTCTTTCTGTATCGTCACCGATCAAATCCGGGAAAATTCTTCTTAATGGTGACCTGATGGGGAGGAGTCGAATCCTGACATCAGTGGGATCAGACGTATCCTGAAACCCGGTAGCTCACATGGTCCTATTTATCCTTCATCCGTCAACCTTAACTCCAGTGGTCAGAACGACAGAACCTGGAAGGTCCGATTCATCCAAAAAATATCAGAGCACCCCCGTCACCACCACGAAGTCTTCTCACCCCTCAGTACCATCAGCTGCCTTGCTGTCGCACTATGAACAATCCGGAAATCCTGACACGGAGACGACCATCCCCGAAAAATGGGCTTTGCCGGGTCGGTTGTCGAATGTTCTGGCACTTTTATAGAAGAGATCAAAACGTCAAAAATGGGATCCGGGCTCACATCACGCAAACATCGCGCCGAAACTGCTCGCTAACTTCTGACGGTCGAAATCAAGCCCGATCTTCTCGATGGCATTGAGGAAATCGGTCCTCGTGATGGAGTCATGCTCCTTACGGATCGCAAACATCCCGGCCTCCATGCAGATCGCCCGGAGATCTGCCCCGTTCTTTCCCTCGGTTAAGAACGCGATCTCCCTGAGATTCACCTCGTCGTCAAGGGTCATCTTCCGTGTATGGACGTTGAGGATGGCGAGACGTCCTTCCACATCAGGGAGGGGGATCTCGATGATGCGATCGAACCGGCCCGGCCGCAGGAGGGCCCGGTCGAGGATATCGATCCGGTTGGTCGCTCCGATGATCTTGACATCTCCCCTCCGTTCAAATCCGTCCATCCCTGCCAGGAGTTGCATAAGGGTCCTCTGCACCTCGCGATCCCCGGATGTCGTTGCCTCCGTCCTCGATGCACCCACGGCATCGATCTCATCGATGAAGATGATAGTGGGGGAATTCTTCTTGGCAAGCTCGAAGAGTTCCCTGACGAGACGGGCGCCTTCCCCTATATATTTCTGGACGAGCTCCGAGCCGACCACCCGCAGGAAATAGGCATTGGTCTCGTGGGCCACTGCTTTAGCCAGCAGGGTCTTTCCAGTCCCGGGAGGCCCGTGAAGGAGCACTCCCTTGGGCGGCTCGATCCCAATCCGGTCAAACAGCTCAGGACGCTTGAGCGGGAGTTCCACTGCCTCCTTGATCTCCATGATCTGCTGGTCGAGCCCCCCGATATCCGCATAGCTCTCATCCGGGGTTTCCACGACCTCCATCCCGTAGACTACAGCATCGTAGCTCTCGGGAAGTATATCGATGACCGCGAGTGACTGCTGGTTGAGCGTGCAGCGGACCCCTGGCTTGAGCTGGTCGGGGTCGATGCACATTGAACTCCGGACAAGGAACCGGGGACCGGCACTGCTCCGGACGATCACCCGGCCGCTGTCGACCACATCGGTCACGGTGCCAATGACAAGGGGGGGACTCCTGAGCTGCTCGATCTCGCTCTTGAGTTTCCTCACCTCCCGCTCGTACCGTATCTTCTGGGTCTCGACATACCGCTTGTCTGTCTCGATCTGGCGTATCTGTTCGCGGAGTTCCAGGTTCCGGGACTCCAGGGTATTGACGCGATCGAGCAGGAATCGGCACTGCTCGTCAGGACTCTGTGGCTCCTGTGGCTGCCGGGCGCTTTCTGCCATCGTTCCCTCACGTACCTATAGGGGAAAGTTGCTATAAAGATGTTTGCGATTTTCCAGGCAATCTGTACTGGTCTTATCTCTGATGAATATTCTCCGGAGATCGGGTCACATTCTCAAGGAACATCCCCCTTTATTCTCAGGAAATCCGCCGACAACATCTGATAATCAGTCCCAGGTACATGTCCTCGGGAGTGCTGTGTATTGTTTGGATCAATATATCTGGTAAAAAATCTATGTATCATCAGAATCCAATGTCAATGGGAATTCAACGAGCAATCAGAGGGGATTATTGTGGTGCAGTCAACTAAAATACTCTGCGAGATGTGTGGCGCCGCTATCCATGGACCTCCCAAGACCGTCCGGGTAGAAGGGGCGGAGCTCGATGTCTGCAGCCAGTGTGCGAAATACGGGACCGAAGTGCAGAAACAGAAGAAGCCCGAGCCACGAAAGGGAGGTCCGGCGGTTCGTAGGGTGACAACACCCGCAAGGAGGACGCGTGACGTCCTCGATTTGATCGAGGGGGAGATCGTGGATGACTACGGGGAGCGGATAAGGAAAGCCAGGATGGAACGGGGCCTCTCCCAGAAGGACCTCGCCATGGAACTCAAGGAGAAGGAACTCCTTATCAAGAAGATCGAGAAGCACGACCTGATACCCGAGGACGATGTACGGATCAAGCTCGAAAAAGCTCTCTCAATACGCCTGATCGATACCCCGGATGAATCTGAAGAGAAGAAGAAACAGGGGAAGGTTGTCCCGACCCTCGGGGATGTCATATCGATTAAAAAAGTCCAGAAATAACTTTTTTCAGGAGTTTGGTGCCTGCTCGAAGCCCAATCATCAAATTTATATACCCCATGACACCAATTAACATGCACAATGCAGGGTGAGTGTACTTCCGCTCGTGAGTGTTTTTTCACTCGTGAGGGTCTTTATCTCTCGTAGCAGTGACCACGCACCATGCATCTGCAGACCGGTTCTCCCGAATGAAATGAGAGGAGTCCGGGCTGTCTTGGGCTATCCTGCCTATTTTGGTTATTTTGAATATTTTGCCTGATTCCATGGGCCCATTCCTGGAATGCGCCGCATGGAGGGAGTTTGGTATGAGAGGAAAAGAAATCCGTTTGGAACGAATCATCGACCGGAATACCCGGAAAACCATCATCGTACCCATGGATCACGGGGTCACGAACGGGCCGGTTGCAGGACTGATCGATCTCGGAGAAGCCGTGGACCAAGTTGCCGAGGGTGGAGCCAATGCCGTGCTCGGCCATGTCGGCCTTGCCCTTCACGGCCACCGGAAGAGCGGGAGGGATATCGGGCTCATCCTCCACCTGTCGGCAAGCACCTCGATCGGCCCGGACCCGAACGAGAAGGTGCTCGTCAATTCCGTGACAAACGCCCTTAAGATGGGAGCCGATGCTGTCTCGGTCCATATCAACATCGGGGCAGACTCGGAGGCCCGGATGCTCGCTGATCTCGGGAGTGTTGCAATCGAATGCATGGAGTGGGGGATGCCCCTCCTTGCCATGATGTACCCGAGAGGAAGGAAGATCAAGGATGAACACCATGTCGACCATGTTGCCCTTGCCGCCCGGGTGGCTGCAGAACTGGGCGCCGACATGGTCAAGACGGTCTATACCGGTGACCCTGACAGTTTCCGGACCGTGACCCGGGGCTGCCCTGTGCCGATCGTAGTAGCCGGGGGATCGAAGACCGATGACCGGTCGACCATGGAGATGATCGAAGGGGCGATGCAGGGTGGGGCTGCCGGCATCTCGATCGGGAGAAACGCCTTCCAGCACCGGACCCCGGACCGCTTTGTACGGGCTGCAGGACTGATCGTGCATGAAGGCAGGACCGCAGAAGAAGCATACAAATTTCTGGAGGGATAAGCGATGATAGGAAAAGAGATCCGGATTGAACGGATCATGAACCGGAACACCGGCCGATCCGTGATCGTACCCATGGATCACGGGTTTACGCTCGGCCAGATCGAAGGACTGACGGACATGACAAAGACCATCTCCGAGGTGAGCGATGGCGGGGCAAATGCGATCGTCCTCCACAAGGGGATCGTGAAACGGGGACACCGGAGGCGGGGTCGGGATATCGGCCTGATCGTTCACCTCTCGGGAAGCACCTCCCTGAATCCTGACCCAAATGACAAGGTACTGGTCTGCACGGTCGAGGAGGCGATCGCGCTTGGCGCCGATGCCGTCTCTATCCATATAAACCTCGGAGCCCCGAACGAGTCCAAGATGCTCGAGGAGGCAGCCATCGTGGTCAAGGAATGTAACCGGTGGGGGATGCCCCTCCTCGTGATGATCTACCCGAGGGGGAAGGGAATCGACCCATACGCTCCATCGACCGTCGGGCATTGTGTCCGGGTTGCCGAAGAACTGGGAGCCGATCTCATCAAGACCAACTATACCGGGGATCCAGCCTCCTTTGCCAGGATCGTTGCGGCATGCTCGGTACCGGTATTCATTGCCGGGGGAGAGAAGGCCGGTGACCTGGAGACCCTCATTGCCATCCGCGATTCGGTGAAAGCCGGCGGGGCCGGGGTCTGTGTAGGGCGGAATGCGTTCCAGCGGGACAATACCCGTGCCTTTGTAGAGGCGCTCTGCAAGGTTGTCCATGAGAATGTTGATCCCGATGAGGCACTGAAGGGGTGCCAATGAAAGAGTTCTGGGTTGATGTCCGTCCCTTCAGAAAGGAACTTGTCACGACCGCGCTCGAGAGCGGGGCAGATGTGGTCGTCGCCCCTTCGGCACAACCGGTAAAGGCGCTTGGGAGAGTGACCGTCGTCTCAGACGACGGGGATCTCAGATGGGGAACCGATGTCTTCGAGGTCCGGATCGAGGGAGGAGCGTCCCTTGCCGAGGCAGAAGGGCTTGCGGGACAGTGCTATGTCATCGTTGAGACCGGTGACTGGCGGGTGATCCCCCTTGAAAACCTCGTTGCCGTCTCGGACCGGATCATCGCGGTGGTCAGGAGCAGGGAGGAGGCGGAAGTGGCCCTCACGGTGCTTGAAAAGGGGGTATGCGGGGTCCTCGTGAGGGATGCCGATCCTGCCTTGATCAAAACGATCGGGACCCTGGTAAAGGCCGGTGCAGGGTCAGTCGACCTTGTGCCGTTCACCATCACCGCGATCCGCCCGATCGGGATGGGCGACAGGGTCTGTGTCGACACCGTCTCGATGCTCTCGGACGGCGAGGGGATCCTTGTCGGAAATACTTCATCTGCCCTGCTCCTTGTACAGGCAGAGACGCTGGAAAATCCCTATGTCAATCCCCGACCGTTCCGGGTTAATGCCGGTGCAGTGCATGCATATACCCTGGTCCCCGGGGGAAAGACCGCTTACCTCTCGGACCTGAAAGCGGGGGATCATGTACTTGCCGTCACCCATGCCGGTTCGCTCAGGGATGCAGGGGTAGGCCGGGTCAAGATCGAGCACCGGCCGCTCCTTCTCGTAGAAGCAGAAGCAGGAGAGGTGAAAGCAAGCCTCGTCCTCCAGAATGCAGAGACGGTCCGCCTCGTCGGAGAGAGCGGGGTGCCGGTCTCGGTTGTAGCACTGGACCCCGGGGACCGCGTCCTTGGAAGGATCCTCCAGGCCGGCAGGCACTTCGGCATTGCAGTCAGGGAGCGTATCATTGAGAAGTGATGCCATGAAGGTGGGAATCATCGGGGGGACCGGAAAGATGGGGACCCTCTTTTCGGGAATCTTTTCCCGGGCCGGGCACGAGGTTCAGGTCTGCGGGCGGAGTTGTTTCTCACGGTGCCTTGATCTCGCTGTGTCGTCCGATATTCTCATGATATCAGTGCCGATCCGTGACACCATCCCCGTCATACAGGATATTACCCCCTTCCTCAGCGAGGAGCAGATCCTGTGTGACCTCACTTCCCTGAAGACCGGCCCAGTTGCAGCGATGCTCGCATCCCGCGCATCGGTCGTCGGTCTCCATCCTATGTTCGGACCGACCGTCTCGTCCCTCAGCGGCCAGACCATCATCGCCACACCGGCGCGGATCGATGATGCATCCCTGACATCCTTTCTCTCCATCTTTGAGCGGCAGGGGGCAAGGATCACCCTCTCCACCCCTGAGGAGCATGACCGGATGATGGCAGTGGTGCAGGGCCTGACCCACTGTGTTACGCTTACGGTCGCCGAGACGATGAGGAGGCTCGGGATGAGCCCGGAAGCAACCGGGCCCTACCGGAGCCCGGTCTACCAGATCGAGATGGGGCTGGTAGGGCGGCTGCTTTCGCAGGACCCCGACCTTTACGCGGACATGCTGACGAAAAATCCGTACCTGCCCCCTGTCCTTGCAGCGTGCGAGGCATCGTTTGGGCAGATCCATACAGCGATCAGGACCGGGGATCCGGGAGCATTCCGGGAGATCTTTGTTGATAATGCGCAGTTTTTCGAAGGGTACAGCAGGACCGCTGCTGAGGAGACCGATTATCTGATCAACGCGATGGTGAAGCGATGACTCTTTTCGTGCTGGGGCCGGAAGGGACCTTCTCCCATGAACTCGCGGTCAGGGTATATGGCGGGGGGATCCTCCTTGCCCCTACCATCCACGAGATCTTTTCCAGGGTCGAGGAAGGGTTTGGTGATGGGTTGGTCCCGATCGAGAACAGCGAGGCGGGAGGGGTTGGAGCATCGCTTGACGGACTGCTCCAACACCGGGTCTTTATCACTGCTGAACTCTATATGCCGGTCCACCACTACCTGGCTGGGTTCACCCCTCTTGACCTTGTCACCGTGATCTATGCCCATCCCCAGACCCATGAACAGTGCAGCAGGATCACCAATGAACTGAAGATCCCGGTCATCCATACCAGCAGCAATTCGGCAAGTGCCCGGGAACTTACCCATACTCCCGGGTCTGCTGCTATTGTATCCAGGATGACGGCCGATCTCTATAATCTCCCCATCCTCCGGAACAATGTCGAGAACAACCCGGGCAATACCACCCGGTTCATCCGGATCTCTGGGACGCGTGGGAGTGAGGAGGGCTGCTCCAAGTGCAGCATCCTCGTCGATCCCGAGAAAGACCAGCCCGGTCTCCTGTACCAGATCCTCGGGGTATTTGCAGAGCATGGGATCAACCTCACGAGGATCGAGTCCCGGCCATCGAAGCGGAGGATGGGGGAGTACCTGTTCTTCATCGATCTTGCCAATGCTCCGGCCTGCCATGATGCCCTTGCTGCTCTCCGGGAAAAGTCCAGGTTCCGTGAACTGGGCTGTTACCCGGAGGTGAAGGTGCCGGAATGAACATCACGCTTGAACGATCCGGAGCGGTCGATATCACCATCAGAGCACCCCCCTCAAAGAGTTATACGCACCGTGCCCTCATTGCCGCAGCCCTCGCAAGGGGGGATAGTACGCTCGAGCGGGTGCTCCGGTCCGATGATACCCTGATCACGGCCTCTGCCCTGGGGAGATTGGGGATCCCTCTTAATTGGGAAGGGGAACAGATCAGGGTTTCCGGAACCGGGGGGATCCTCCACTGCAGTGCTCATACTGTCATTGACATGGGGGATTCGGGAACCAGCCTCCGCCTCCTGACTTCTGTCGCCCTCCTCTGCAGGAGCCCCTTGATCATCACCGGAAGTCCGCGGATGAAAGAGCGGCCGGTCGGAGGACTGGTCACCGCCCTGAATTGTCTGGGAGGAGAGATACGGTATCTCGAGACAGCAGGGTTTCCCCCCCTGATGGTCGAAGGGACCCTGCGGGGTGGGACCGTGCGGGTCGACAGCACGGTGAGCAGCCAGTTTGCCTCCTCCCTCCTCCTCTCAGCACCATATGCAGAGTCCCCGCTTGAACTCATCCTCCTTCCGGGAGCCGTATCCCGATCGTATCTCGAAGTGACCGTTGATGTCATGGAGGCGTTCGGGGTCAGGGTGGATCGTGAAGGGTACGACCACTTCATCGTGAATCCCGGCAGCGGGTATTGCGGAAGGACATACCGGGTGGAAGGCGATTACTCATCAGCCTCGTACTTTTTTGCCATAGCCGCTGTCTGCGGGGGAAGGGTTCGCATCTCTTCCCTCGCGCCTGGATCAGTCCAGGGTGACAGGCAGTTTCTCGATGCCCTTGCCGCCATGGGATGCCGGGTATCCTGCTCAGATGACTGCATCATGCTAGAAAGTGATGGCTCCCTTGAAGGAATCGAGATGGACCTGTCAAATTCCCCCGACACCGTGCAGACCCTCTGCATGGTCGCCGCCTGTGCCAGGTCCCCGTCCCGGTTTTTGGGGATCTCTCACCTGAAGTTCAAGGAGAGCAACCGGATCCTTGCCATCCTCGCAACCCTCCAGCAGCTTGGCGGGAATGTCATGGCAGAGAAGGACGGCTCGATCACGATCCGGCCTGCACCCCTGCACGGGGGAAGGATCGATCCTGCTGGTGATCACCGGACGGCTATGAGCGCTGCCGTACTCGGGCTTGCCATTGGCGGGGTGACGGTGATGGATGCCGGCTGCGTCAGCAAGTCTTTTCCGGAGTTCTGGGATATATTACAGCAAGAGAGACTTGTATGAGAGTTGTTCTGATTGGATTCCGGGGTACGGGAAAAACAGAGACCGGGCGCCTCCTCTCCCGCCTGACCGCGGTGCCGTTCCTTGACACCGATGCCATGATCGAGGCATCGGCAGGAATGACCATCCACGAGATCTTCCACCGCGAGGGGGAGGAGGGGTTCCGGGCACGAGAGCGCGAGGTGATCCGCGCCCTCTCGCCAGGAGATGCGGTGATCGGGACCGGGGGCGGTGCGATCCTCGACCCGGTCAACGTCGCACTGTTGCGAAAGGGGAGCACCATGGTCCTGCTTGAAGCGGACGAAGCAGTCATCGAAAAGAGGATTGCTGCCTCAACCCGGCCCCCCCTTACCACCCACCCCCTGCGTGAAGAGATCCATGAACTGCTCGAACTTCGCCGGCCTCTCTATGCTGCAGCGGCTGACTTTCGCATTGATACCTCCCTAAAGAGCCAAAACGAGGTCGTCCTTGTGATCAGGAAATTCCTCGATGAAGGGACGGTCCCGCGCCAGGCCCGGGAGAGCCTTGTCAGTTTTCTGGAAGGTTCCGGGATCCCTGATTCGGAAGTGGCCGAGGCCCGGATTCTCACTGATGTTGATTTATGGGATCCCCGGACTCGCCTCTATGCCATTGCCGGATACCCGGCAACCCAGAGCAGGAGCCCGCTCCTCTTCAATCGCCTCTTTAAGCATTACGGGCTTTCCTGCCATTACCTCCGGTTCCAGGACCCTGATCTCTCCCGGATCCTCCGGCTTGCCGATGAGACAGACCTCCGCGGGTTATCGGTGACCATCCCGTTCAAGCAGGAGATCCTATCCACCCTGACCGATGTCGAGGTCCATGCGAATGCCATCGGGGCCGTCAATACGGTCGTACGGTGCGGCACAAGGCGCTTTGGGTACAACACCGACTGGATTGGAATCCGTGAGCCTCTCTCTGACCACCGGGGCGAAAAGGCGGTAGTACTGGGTGCAGGGGGTGCAGCCGCCGCGGCGGTATACGCCCTCCTCTCGCTCGATATGGAGGTCACCATCCTGAACCGGACCGTTGAGAAAGCAGCATCGATGGCAGAGCGGTTTGGATGTTCATACGGGCCTCCTTCAGCATTTGACCGTCTCGATCCAGCCGTTGTGGTCAATGCGACCCCGGTCGGCATGGAACCTGAACTGAAGAGCCCTCTCCAGAAACACCAGCTCCGCTCCACAATGACCGTCTTCGACCTGGTATATACCCCTCCCGAGACCCCGCTCCTCCGGATTGCCAGGAATTCCAGGTGCCAGACAATCCCGGGGACCGAGATGTTTGTACGCCAGGCTGCTGCCCAGTTCCGGCACTTTACCGGGATCGCTCCCCCCCTCGACCTGATCAGGAGCGCGATGTGATGAACACGTTCGGGCGATCTTTTCGCATCACGACATTTGGCGAAAGCCACGGGCTCGCGATCGGGGTGGTGATTGACGGGTGCCCGGCAGGACTCCCTCTCTCTCCTTCAGATATCCAGCCGATGCTCGATCGGAGACGGCCGGGGACGAGCCCGCTCACCTCGCCCAGGGCTGAACCGGACCGGGTGGAGATCCTTTCCGGGGTGTTTGAAGGGAAGACGACCGGGATGCCGGTTGCCCTGCTCGTGCGGAACGCTGATGTCCGTTCCTCTGATTACGACGCGCTCCGGGATGTCTACCGGCCGGGCCATGCCGATTACACTTACCAGGAGAAGTATGGAATCCGTGATCACCGGGGCGGGGGGAGGTCGTCGGGCCGTGAGACGGTGGGACGGGTCGCAGCCGGCGCCGTCGCGGCAAAGTGCCTTGCCAGGATAGGGATCGACATATCCGCGATGGTTGAGGAGATACACGGAGTGTCAGACCCCGCTGCAATGGAAGACGAGATCAGGAAGGCCAGGCAATCTGGCGACTCGGTGGGGGGGATCATCCGGATCTCGGCGACGGGGGTCCTTCCCGGGCTTGGCGACCCGGTCTTCGGGAAGCTCGATGCGCAGATAGCCGGTGCCATGATGGGGATCGGTGCGGTGAAGGGGGTGGAGATCGGGGACGGGTTTGCCTCTGCACGCCTGAAGGGGAGCGAGCACAACGATCCCATGGATGTCACCGGATTTCTCTCCAACCATGCGGGGGGGATCCTTGGGGGGATCAGCAACGGGAACGAGATCGTGGTACGGATCGCGGTCAAACCCACGGCATCGATCGCGCTCCCTCAGAAAACCCGGAGCGTATCAGGAGATGAGCAGACGATCGCTATTACGGGGAGGCATGATCCCTGCATCGTCCCCCGGCTCATGCCGGTGGCCGAGGCAATGCTTGCCCTGGTCCTTTTTGATGCATACCTAGAACAGGAGAAGTACAGGGTTTTCATGCAGACGGGGACCTGAAGTAATTCTTTTTAATTCACTATGAATCATAAAAATCATATTCCCCTTCGCAGCACTCGTTTCAGTCGTGGTCGTCTTCTTCTTTAAAAAAAACCTGTTGCTCTCCTCTCTCAACTTCCCGCATCATACGCAGAACCGCTGGTCACCGCCCCTGAACAGGTGACATCCCCCAAAAAATCGTCCGTAATGGATTCTATGTCGTAGATTGGGGCGTCGTGGTCAAGGACGAATAACCAATCCAACTTTTTTACCGTCACTTATGGATTTCTTTCCGGGGCGGGATCAGAGCATACCAGGGACGAACGGTATCAGTCGTAAAGGAGAACCACGGCACCCTACTCCCTCAGGGCTTCGATCATCTGCCGCATCTCCCGGACATGATACTGCCCTTCCGCGGTCGCCTCCCCTGCATACCCAAAGGCCATTTCCGACCCGAACAAGGGAAGCATAACTCTGGCATAGCGATATTTTGAATCGATAATACTGGTGATGACCGGTTTTACCGTCCGGTAGGTAAACCAGCAGAGCGTCAGGACAT
>Ga0316622_100001921_pt1 | contig 14013 bp, 9 predicted proteins | sample OWC_Aug_OW2_C1_D_FD_207646 | JGI IMG/M metagenome (GOLD analysis project Ga0316622, IMG submission 207646) | Wetland soil microbial communities from Old Woman Creek delta, Ohio, United States - OWC_Aug_OW2_C1_D5_C | ecosystem: Environmental > Terrestrial > Soil > Wetlands | place: USA: Ohio... | reverse complement strand
CCACGGGGATGTATACTTTGTTCCTCACGACGTCTCGGACGTACAGCGAGCAGGCGGTCACTGGTCGCATGCTCCAGGCCGCCACCACGGCGATGAAACGGGTCACCCAGGACATTCGCGGCAGCGGGACGTTCTTTGCCCCCGCCTGCGCCGGGATCATGCCCACGGCGATCGCCTCCACGAGCACGGCGAGCAGTCTCACGATTGCCACCCTGCTGGATGATCCTTCCGCCCGGACCGAGATCGCCTCGACCCCCAGCTCCGGCCAGCCCCGGACCAATACCACGATCGGGGTTCTCTCCGTCAGCGGCTGGCAGGTGAACGACATCGCCTACATCACCGATGGGGTGCAGTGCACACGGTTCACCGTCACCGCGGTGGTCACTGGCGCCAATCCCGGGCTCACGCACGTTCCGGCCAACGATACGAGCTCGGCCGGCGGCAGTACGTATACCTACCCTGTGGCGACGAGCATGGTCTACCGGGTCAACACCAACCAGGCCATCACCTACGCCCTGGATGCTACGGACCCGACCTGGTTGACGCGCGATACCGGCGGCGGGGCCCGGCGCTTCGCGGCGGACATCCAGAGCTTGAGCTTCACGTACCTCGACGCGAGCGGCGCGGCCGTCACTCCGGCCACGGGTGCGGCCAATATCCGGGCCGTGATCGTGAACCTCCAGGTCAGGGGGGATACGCTGGACACCAGCGTTGCTAGCGCCTCTCGGACCCAGCGGCTGACCTCCACGGTGCAGATTCGCAACTTCGGCTCGTAACCGGCACAGGAGGGGTAGCATGGCACGCAAAGCGCCAAGGCGATTCCGCCAGCAGCCAGGGGGCTACGTCATGTTCCTGACCCTGGCCTTCGCGGTCCTGCTGGGCCTCGCCAGCGTCGTGGCCATCGGGCCCAGCGTGGGGGAGGCACTGAAGTCGGGCCAGGAGCTGCGCGACAAGCGCCTCTTCTTCCGGGCCGACGGGGGGGCGACCCTCTGCCGGGGGGAGCTGAAGAACCGGCTCAACCAGGCGATGACAAAGCAACTGGAGGCTCTCGTCAGCCTCACTAATTTCAAGACCACCTATGTCAATGGCAATGACCCGGCGCAGTTTCTGGTGGATTACGCCTACGACTCCACGAACACCGCCTTACTCGGAGGGGCCTGGACGAAGGACAGCACGACCCGGGTCCACCTGAACCCGTCATCCGGACAGCACCAGTGCACCCTCACGGTGGACTCCCGCATGGCGCCGGTCAGCAGCGTGTCGGCACTCGGCTCGACGGCGATGCTGTTCCGCTACCGTTACGCCATCAACGGGACTGGCACGGAGGGCGGCGGGACCCGGACGGTCAGCCTCGATGGGACCTTCTCGGTCCTGGTCCAGCAGGATAACTTCGCCCGCTACGCCCTGTTCACCAATACCCAGGGCGGGGTCTATTTCGCGCAAGGCTTCAACTACTATGGCCCGGTCCACACCAACGGCCAATTCAACTTCATGCAGAACCCCGGGGCCCACTTCTGGGATTCCATCTCGAGCGTGAACACGAAAGGGAAGTACGGCAACAGCCCGGGCAGCCCGATCGAGCTGGCCGCGGATCATAACGGCACGATCGATGTGCCCATCTTCGACAAGGGCCTCACCCTCGGGGCGGCGAATATCCCCATGCCCGCGACGACCACGGGGGACACGCAGAAGACCGTCGCCCTGACGGGATACTCGGGGACAACGTCAGCCGTCGGCGCATACCTGGGTAACAATGGAGCGGCCATGACGGGCGGGATCTACGTGAACGGCGATGCCGCCGTCAGCCTGAGTGTGCCCTCGGCCGGTATCGCGCAGTACACTATCACCCAGGGGGGCACCACCTGGACGGTGCAAGTGGACAAGGCCTCCAACCAAACGAAGATCAAGAAGAATTCCGGCGCCTACACCACCTACACCGGACTCCCGAATGGCATGCTGTATGTGGAAGGGAATGTGACCAGCCTGGCCGGGACCCTCCAAAAGGACACCCAGCTCACCGTGGCGGCCAAGAATGATGTGACGATCTCGGGGAATCTCGTGTACGAGAATTACACCGCGGGCTCGCCCGTGAAGGCGGAGGGCACCACGAACCTCCTGGGGATCCTCTCCTGGAACAACAGCATCCATATCGGGACCTCGGCACCGAACGACGTCAACATCCACGCCACGCTCATGACCCCGGTCGGCCAGGTCACCGTCGATGGCTACAACGACACCGGGAAAGGCCCCAGGGGAACCGCAACGATCCTGGGGGGTGTGATCCAGGACTCCTACGGAGCCTTTGGACTGAGCAGCGGGGGATCGATAGTATCGGGCTACGCGCGAAACTTCGTCTACGACAAGCGGATGTCGCAGGGCATGGCCCCGCCGTACTTCCCAACAATAGGCAAGGCGGTCAGCACGATCACCGGCGTCACGGATCGGCCCAACTGGAGGCAGACGAGCTGAACCGCGCCCCCGGCGGAATCGGACGGCCCGGCCCCCGCGCCGCGCGCGCGTTGGCACGACCCGCGGGGGCTGCCCGGCGCCACCGGAGGGCTTCGGAGGTGTAACATTCGAAAATGCCTTCCAGGCAGCCAGCAGGTGTCGAGCAATCCGGCGCTGCCGCCCAACTCGATGCGGCGCATCCTGTACTGGCGGGAGGTCTACTAATGTTGAAGAAGCTCGCTGTCGGAGCAGTTCTCCTGACGATCCTCGCGGCGGTCGCCGAGGCCCAGGCGGCCTCGGGCGAGGCGGTGAAGCGGAACAACTTCGGCGCGGAGCTGCTGAAGCAGGGGAAGCTCGCCGAGGCCATCGGCGAATTCCAGCAGGCGACCGCGCTCGACCCGACCTACGCCGCCGCCTTCCGGAACCTGGGCTACGCCCATGACCGGGCCGGCCAGGGGGAGGACGCGATGGCGGCATACCGCCGGGCCCTCGCGCTGGAGCCGCGGGATGCGCTGACGCTGAACAACCTGGGCGTGCTGCACGACAAGGCGGGGCGCTACGAGGAAGCCCTCGCCGCCTTCGAGCAGGCGGCGAGCGCGGACCCCTCGAGCAGCACCATCCAGCAGAACCTCGACAACGCGCGGCGGAGCCGCGGCATCGCCCGCGAGCGCGATGCCCGGATCGTCGAGGCGGTGAAGCACGCCGGCGCCCATCCCGCCGATCCGAAGGCCGCCTACCAGCTCGCCCGGGTGTACGCGGCCTACGATGACAAGGAACGTGCCCTGGCCTGGCTCGAGAAAGCCATCGGGCTGGGCTTCGAGGACCTGGGATTCGTCAGGGAAGATCCAACCCTCTCTGGCCTCCGCCGTGATCCGCGGTTTGAGAAGCTGCTGGGAACGAGGTGATGCCCGGGAGAGTCATCGTTTGATCCTTGCATCCTCCGTCGTTTCCCTCCTTCTCGTCTCATCGAGCGACTCGAATTCGTCTAGGCTCGGAGGGCCTGCTGGGGTCCGCGAGGCAGAGGCGCGCCTAAACGGCCTATCCGGTTGCCTGTAGGGTTTCAACCGGGTGAAAACCCGGCACGTGGGCAGAAATGGAACGAGTACTCTCGGTCCAAGTCTCTTGGCCAAGGCAACACGTGAAAAGGACCTTCCATTTTCGGGAGATTAGGTCAAGAATACGAGATAGGTGAGGCTCATTCGCAGACGGCATGTTACTTGCTCTTTGTCTACCTATGGTGCGATTACGCATGGAAAGCCGGCATGCGTCAACAAGCTAGGAGTCTGTTCGCAGGGAACAGGTAGGGGTTCCTGCTCAGGTGTGACGGGTGCACTTCGGGAGCGGCGACTCGGATCACGCAGGGCCGAGAGCAGCTCCGGGCGCTCGAAACCCGGGGGATCGTGCATGAGCCAGATCGCAAGGCAGCTCCGCCGAGGGAAGGCCGGCTTCAGCCTGATCGAGCTCGTAATAGTGGCAGTCATCGTCGCCATACTGACGCTCATCGCCGTCCCCTTCTTCCGGGGCACCATCGTGCAGCGCCGGATGAGCGGGGCCGCGTCGCAGATCCTGGGAGACATCCGGCAGATGCAGTCGTCAGCGATCGCCCAGGGCCGGATGTACCGGCTGGTGACCGGCACGCATACCGGCGTCAACCCGATCAAGTCGAACCAGTACTGCATCCAGTGGAGCGCCGATCAGGGCAATACCTGGACGCCCTCCGATCTGAATGCCGGCTGCACCTGGGTGAATCTCCCGGTCCTGTACCCGAATACGGGGATGGGATTCAGCATCAAGGACAACCCTGAGGCTGCCACCCTCACGGAGGTGCGATTCAACTCCCGGGGTCTCGCCTCACACCCGACCAACACGAGTTTTCCGTTCAAGATCGACATCACCACGACGGGTGAGAATCCCAAACGGATCCAGATCTTTCGAACAGGGGGCACGAAAGCGCCATGAGCACGCAACGGGCATCCCAGCCGTGGGTCGTTCGCCATCGACCTCCTCGGGTGCGGGTCTGCCGTCCGCGGCAAGGCGCGGCGGGCTTCTCCGTGACGGAGTTGATCGTCGCCGCCGTCATCCTGGCGGTCCTCCTGACGGGCATCTATCAGGTCCTGTCCTCAGGCTGGGAGACCTACAGCGTCGGGGACGCGAAGGCCGACATGCAGCAGAACGCCCGCCTCATCATGGAAATGGTCGAGGCGGACTTTCGCCTGATCGGCTACGGCTACCCGACCGACCCCGCGCTGGTCAACCCACTACCGAGGGTGACCGAGGCCAGCAACGCCCGGATCACGTTCCAGGCGGACCTGGATGGCGTCTCGCAGGTGCTGTCCGTCACCGCGAACGCCGGTGCGACGACGCTGTCCGTGCCGAACGCGGCCGGATTCGATACGGGGAACGCCATCTGGCTCATCAACGGGGGCACCTTCGAGTCCAGGTCGGTCTCGGGCAAGAACACAGGTTCCAGCCCGAACACGCTCTCCATCAACGCCACGACCAACCAGTATCCCCAGGGCAGCCTGGTCGGCCGGCCCCGGCAGGTCACGTACTGCTGGAACTCGACCACGCAGAACTGCCCGACGGCCACCCCGAATCCAAACGCGCAGCGCACGCTCTATCGCGACGAGGGCGACGGGACCGGCTACAACGTCCTGGCGGAGCAGGTGACCGCCTTCCAGCTCAGGTACTTCGACAGCACGGACACGGAGATCTCGACGGGCACGTCGGAGCTTGGCAGCACGAACGCCTCCACCAAGAACGCGGCCTTGAACCGGATCCGCCGCATCCGGGTCACCTTCACGGTGCAGGCATCGAAGGCCACGCACCCCTCGGGCCTGCAGACGTACACGATCACGTCGGATGTGCGGCCGAGGAATCTGTAGCGGGAGGGCACCCCATGAGGCCGGTCCTCGTCTTGCGCCGAAACCTCCGCCCGCGGGGCGCCGCCCTGGCGGCGGCCATCCTGGTGATGACGCTGATGCTCCTCATCGGCCTGGTCTTCATCCAGAGCGCGATGACCGAGAGCAACGTCGCGTCGAATGCCACCAATCTCGTCCAGGCCTTCTACGTGGCCGAGGCCGGGCTCGAGGCGGGGTACCAGCAGCTACGCATCAAGATGAACGTCAACAAGCCCACCTCATCCGACCTCGCCGCCGTCGCGCCGCCCGCGATCTCCAACTCGACGCTGTCGAGTCGCTTCACGCTGGCGGTGACCGCAGCGCAAGTGGGGGCCAACGACTATTCGACCACGATCGACCGGGGCGCGCACCGGGGGCTCCGGGGCCTTTCGACGGACTACGAGGTCACCGCGACGGCGACCGGCCCCCGGGGAAGCCGGGTGGCCCTGGCACAGGCCACGCACTATCTCCGGGTCCCGCTCTTTCAGTTCGGGTTCTTCTACGGGAGGGGTGTGGCCCTGGCCATCAATACCGGCCCCGAGTTCACCTTCAACGGTCGGGTCCACTCGAACGGGAACCTGTACATCACGGATAGCTGCTGCGGCCGGTCCTGGTACGATTCCACCATGACGGCCGCCGGCAACTTCTACATGTACCGCCCGGATTACCCCGATCGGACGTACTTCTGGACCATCCCGAAGCTGAAGGACTCCGGGGGGAGCTATCAGTTGCTGGACTTCGACCGACAGGTCAAGAATGTCCGCGAGATCGCGGCGGGCGACACCACGAAGGGCGGCAGCGTCAACGTCCAGTGGGATGCGGGAAGCCTGGACTACTGGAAGTCGGAGTCCATCAAGCGGTTCGGCGGAATGCTCCTGGACAGCGCCCACGGGGTCGAGGAGATCACGCCGCCCCTTCCGGACCTGTTCAACAACCCAGCCAGCCCGGACGTGGTGGCTCACAAACTGATCGAGGCGGGCAGCGTGAGCGACGACGCCGGCCTCAAGGCGAACAAGCTGTACTACAAGGCGGACGTGGTCATCAAGGACGGCGCGGCGTACACCTGGAATGCGGGCCGGACCGCGCTCAACGCGCTCAGCCTGGCCTCCTGTTCCGCCGGGACGCTCTCCCAGGTCAATAACTTCACCGACAAGCGCGAGGGCAAGATCATCACCCTGCGCCAGGTGGACGTGGCAAAGCTCACGTCCTGCCTGGGGACGCTCGTCGCCGGCTGGAACCAGACACTCTACGTGTACGAGACCACGGCCAATACCGGCGTGCGCCTGATCAACGGCGGCACGCTGCCCTCGGGCGGTCTCACGGTCGTGAGCGAGAACCCCGTGTACGTGGCGGGCGACTACAACACGACCAACAAGCAGGCGGCGGCCGTCCTCGCGGATGCCGTGACCAGCCTCTCCAACGCCTGGATGACGAGCGGCTTCGACGCCAAGAGCAACAACGTGCTCTCGGATCGCATCGCCACGGCCACGACGCAGAACTTCGCCATGGCCCACGGCCCCAATGTCGAGTCCACCCCTGGTGTGAACAACGGCCATGGCGAGAATGCCATCCGCTACCTGGAGGATTGGACCAACAAATCCCACACGTACAGCGGCTCGATCGTCGGCCTTTGGCACAGCACGAAGGCCACGGGGGGCTTCATTGGCCCCGGCACCTACTATAACCCGCCGAACCGGACCTGGGGGTACGACACCCTCTTCAACACGCTGCAGCCCCCGAGCACGCCCATGGGCGTCGTCGTGACGCGCGGCGCCTGGGTGAAAAAGTGAGGACTGGATCATGATCCGCACGCGTGCGCCGCGAGGTCTGACCCTGGTCGAGGTGCTGTTGGCTGCGACCATCCTGGCCATCGGGCTATTGGGGATCCTGACGGCCTTCCCTACCAGCTACCTGGACGTGGTGGGAAGCGGGGCCCAGTCCAAGGCCGTGTCCTACGCCCGGCAGCAGATGGAGATCCTCAAGAACCAGTCCTTCGTGGCGGGGCCGGTTTCCCCCACGAACATGACCGGGCTCGAGTCCGGGTACACCGGGACGTGGCGAATTGACCCCGTGACCGGCACCGTCGCGCCGAACCGCCTGGCCCGGATCACCGTCTCGGTGACCTACAACGCGGGCGGGGCTGGCCGGCAGGCGCAGACCGTGACGCTGGAGACACTGCGGGCCGAGTGAACGCCGGGGTGCTAGCGGAGCAAGGAGATTCTGGCCCAGACTGGGATACACCCGCTAGATCTTTGTTCATTCGCCTCACGATGCTGTGACGGCGCCGGGAGAGCCCAATGACACGGCAGCGCATCACCCGGAACTCGCGCGGGCCACGCGGGGCGGCGCTCGCCGCCTGCATGTTGCTCCTGGCGCTGCTCCTCCTACTGAGTCTCGGGCTGCTCGGGATCTCGCAGAAGGAAAACGCCATCGCCACCAACGACGTCAACATCGTGCGCGCGCTGTACGCCGCCGAGGCCGGCCTGGAGTCCGGCTTCCAGCAACTCCGCGGTCTGGTGGCGAACAACGGCGGGGTCGTCACGGACGCCCAACTCGCCACCATCGCGGCGCCCACGCTGACCACCGAGTCGGTCAGTTCGCGCTTCACCATCACCCTGCAGATGCAGCGCGGCAATCCTGCGGGGGCGCCGCCCTACACGACGACGCTGGACAGCGGGGCCTACCGGCAGCTCCGGGCCACGGTGCAGGATTACCTGCTGACCTCCACGGCGACCTATGCCCAGCAGAACGTCAACACGACCCTGTCGCAGGTGGTGCAGTATGGGAAGATCCCGCTCTTCCAGTTTGGCATCTTCTACGGCCGCGGCGTGGACCTGGAGATCTTCCCCGGCCCCGCCATGAACTTCGCGGGCCGGGTCCACGCGAACGGGAACATCTATCTCCGGCCTCAGGACGATCTGACGTTCGATTCCTATATGACAGCCGTCGGGAACATCTATCGCTATCACAAGAACGATCCGTCGGATCGCGGTACGGGGACCGCACGGGTCAAGGACGCCAGCGGGACTTATCAGACTCTCAACTTCGACCACACCACCAACGTGGGCTTCAGCGGGAACTGGACCGCCGATCAGTGGAAGACGCAGGCTCTCACCACTTTCAATGGCAAGGTGCTGGATAGCAGCATGGGGGTCCCGGAGATCGTGCCCCCTGTGCCCGGCTTGTTCTACAACCCCTCGAACCCGGACGTGGTGGCCCACCAGATGATCGAGCGGGGGGTGGCCGGGGATGATGCCGCCATGAAGGCGGCCAAGATGTACTACCAGGCCGGACTCCTCATCATTGACGGCCAGGCGAAGCAGTGGAGCGGCACCAGCCTCGTCAACGTTGACCTGTCGTCCTGTGCGTCGGGCACGGTCGGCACCAGCAGCTTCCGAGACGCGCGCCAGGGCAAGCCCATGTCCGTCAGGCAAGTGGACATCGCCAAGCTGAACGCCTGCGGCAAGATGCCGGCAAACGGCGTCCTGTACGTCAGCGAAAGCGACACCGGCACCAACGACAAGGGGGTCAAGCTGATCAATGGGAACATGTTGCCCAGCGGCGGGCTCACCATCGTCAGCGACAACCCTGTGTACATCAAGGGCGACTACAATACCAACAGCAAGAAGCCGGCCGCCGTGATGGCAGACGCCGTGACCGTGCTCTCCAATAGCTGGGTGGACAGTAACGGCGCGAATGGCCTGAATAGCCGGAACGCCACCGAGACCACCGTCAACGCCGCCCTGGCGATCGGACCCAACAAGGAGAGCGTGGTCGGGAGTGAAGCGGGCGGCGCCTCGAACGGGGGGGCGCACAACGTGATCCGGTTTCTGGAAAATTGGAGTGACATTAACTTCAACTTCGCCGGCTCGCTCGTGGCCCTCTGGCACAGCCAGCGATCCCAGGGCGACTACAAGGCGGGTAGTGGCTGCGCAGCGGATAGTTGCGCATATTACAACCCGCCCAACCGGAACTGGAGCTACGACACGAGCTTCAACACCTCACAGCCCCCCGGCACCCCGTACGCTGTCATCATGATTCGCCGGCAGTGGGTGAAACTGTAGGGCCCGCTCTGGAGGTCCCGCGGCGCGCGAGACCATATGTCCAAGAGGCAGGGAACCTGATCTTGGAGAGGCTGCGGGCCGAGTAAGGTCGAGCCGCGACTCGACTCTCGGTCCGCTGGCGTTCACCCAGCCACCCGGCTCCCATCCGGACCCGGGTGGTCTTCATTTCCCCTTCTCCCTCCTCGGAATCCCTAGGCAACCCATAAGCCGCCTGTCGCGACAGGCGGCTGCCCAAATCTCCGGCTCACTCCACCGTCGCCTCCGAGGCCCGACACCCATCGGGTGTACCCTGCCCTACGGGAACGGGCCGGACCCGCGGGCTGCAGTGCGGGGGCTGCGGGGATCGGCCGCGCACGCCCCGATGCTAGCTGGAGATTGAGGCGGCTGTCGGAATACTTGACAGTGCCAGCCGCTGAGGCGTATCCTGTCCTCTCCTCAGGTCCTTCGAGTGAGGTCGAAGGTCGGACTCGGTTCCTGCGCGGCCGGAGATCCTGAGCAGGCCTCGAAAAGGGCGCCGGGTGCCGTTCGGGGGGAGGGTTCTCTGTCGAAGAGCAGGGTCCTGATGAAGGGGAGCCCAATGCGCCGAGATGGTTCCAGCCTCTTGAATCACTCCAGGCAACGCCCCCGGGGAGCGGCGCTAATCCTGGCCCTCTTCATGGTCACCTTCCTGCTGATGCTGGCCATGGGATTCCTCCAGGAGGCCATCAACGAGACCGAGATCGCCAGCAATGCGGCCAACCTGGCCCGAGCCTTCTACGCGGCCGAGGCTGGTCTCGAGTCCGCCTTCCAGCAGCTCCGCGGCCTGGTGGCGAATAGCGGCGGGGTTGTCCCGGATGCGCAACTCGACAGCATCGCCGCACCCGCGCTCAACGCCCCGGACCTGAGCTCCCGGTTCACCGTCACCGTTTCCGTGCAACGTGGAAATCCTGCGGGAGCCCCGTCATACAGTACGACCCTGGACACGGGGGCATACCGGCAGCTCCAGGCCACCGTGACGGACTACCTGGTGACGTCCACGGCAGCCTACGCGGCGAAGAACATCAGCACGCGCCTGTCGCAGGTGGTCCAGTATGGGCAGATCCCGCTTTTCCAGTTCGGGATCTTTTACGGCCGGGGGGTGGACCTGGAAATCTCCAACGGCCCATCCATGACGTTCCAGGGGCGGGTTCATGCGAACGGGAACATCTATCTTGGCCCCAGGGACGCGAACTCGGTGACGGCGTTTGATGCCTATTTGACGGCCGTGGGGAATATCTACCGGTTCACGAAGAACGACCCGGCGGACCGCGGTGCCGGGCTCGTGAGGATCAAGGACGCCGGCGGCACCTACCAGACGTTGAACTTCGACCATACCAGCAGCGTGGGCTTCTCTGGCAGCTGGACCGCCGACCAGTGGAAAGCCCAGGCCTTGAGCGCCTACGGGGGCAAGGTCCTGGACGGCGCTATGGGGGTCCCGGAGATCGTGCCCCCCCTCCCCGGGCTCTTCTACAATCCCTCGAACCCGGATGTGGTGGCCCACCAGATGATCGAGCGAGGGGAGACCGGAGACTCCGCCGGCATGAGGGCCGCCAAGCTGTATTACCAGGCCGGGCTCCTCATCCTGGACGGCGAGCCCAAGGTCCTGGATGGCGGCGGCAATCAGGTCAACACAGCCTGGACCTTGAGCAGTTGCCAGCCGGGGACGGTCAGCCCGGAGAGCTTCTACGACTCGCGGCAACAGAAGACCATGCAGGTCACGCAGGTGGACATCGGGAAGCTGGACGCCTGCAGTCGGATGCCCGCGAACGGCATCCTGTACATCAGCCAGACCCAGACCGCCAATAACGACCGGGGGGTGCGCCTGGTCAACGGGGGCACCCTGCCCAGGGGCGGGCTTACCGTCATCAGCGACAATCCGGTGTACGTGAAGGGCGACTACAACACCAACAACAAGGTTCCGGCCGCCCTCCTGGCGGACGCCTTCACCATGCTCTCGAACGCGTGGAACGACAGCGCCTCGGCCGATTACGTGTCTAACGGCACCAAGGCGGCCGCGGAGACGACCCTCAACGCTGCGGTGGCGGCCGGACCCAACAAGGAGAGTGGACTCGGGAGCGAACCGAATGGCGCCTCCAACGGGGGGGCGCACAATCTGATCCGCTTCCTGGAGGACTGGGGGCCGAACCCGGATAGCGGGAATGTCACCGTCCCGTTCCACTTCTCAGGCTCGCTCGTGGCCCTCTGGCACAGCCAGCACGCGCAGGGCAACTTCATCGCGGGGAACTGCTGGCCGACCTATACCTGCTATTACAGCCCGCCATTCCGGGACTGGATGTACGAGCCCAGCTTCAACACGCAGCAGCCTCCGGGAACCCCGTACGCCGTGGTCATGGTCCGCCGCCAGTGGTTGAAGATGTGAGAGGCCATCCCACGTTGCCCGCGAACGAGTTCGCGAGGACTGAGGGATTCGTCAAGACCCACGCCACGCCACTGATCCACTCTTTCACTGCTCCACCACTCCACGGGTCTCTGATCCCACCACGACATTCGCGTTGACAGGGCCCAGGGGGCCGGGCTACCCTCCGGTTCGCGGCTTCTCCCGCCCTTTCTGTTCCGTGGCGTCGGACCATGCCTGGGAGTGCGGTGCATGTTGGTCGGCAATGCTTCCAGGCGATGGGCGGACAGGACCTGTCCGCGCTGGATGATGTTCCGGTGCGAGGGTGGAGAAGTCGCCCGCACGCTGCCTAGGGACACTCGCCGAGACTGGCGCCGACCGAGGGGCGCCGCGCTGGTCCTCTCCCTCCTGCTGCTCGCTCTGCTGTTGATGTTCGCCATCGGCTTCCTCCAGATGGCGCTCACCGAGTCCGGCATCACAACCAACAGCACCCGGCAGGTGCATGCCTTCTACGCGGCCGAGGCCGGACTCGAGTCGGGGTACAGGGACCTGCGGACCGTGCTCCTGGGCGCGCCGAGTCCGACGGGCACCCAACTCCAGGGCATCGGCCCGCGGAGCCTCACGGAGCCCGTTCTGGCCGCCGCCTTGACCGTGAGCGTGGCGGTGCAGCGGGGCAACCCGCCGGGTGCCGAACCGTACCGGACGACGATCGAGAGCGGGCCCTTCCGCGGCCTGTTCGCCAACGTGACGGATTATGCCATCACGTCGGCGGCGAGCGACGCCAGCCGGGGGATCACGGTGCAGCTGGCCCAAGCGGTCCGGTATCTGCGCATCCCGCTGTTCCAGTTCGGCGCCTTCTACGGGCGGGGAATCGATTTCGAGACGTATGCCGGCCCGACCTTCACCTTCACGGGTCGGGTCCACGGCGACAGCGACGTCTACATCTCCGACACCAGTGTCAACGGGTTGTCCTTCGACTCCTACGTGACCGCCACCGGTGGATTCTACCGGCGGCGCAAGGACAGCGCCACGACCGTACGGGCCGGGAATCCCCAGGTCCGGGATGCCGGTGGCGCCTACCGGCCGCTGGATTTCGACCGCGAGGTCAAGAACATCAGCGGCGACGGCTCGCGGGCGGAGGCAGGCGGACTCGACTACTGGCGCTCCGAGGCCATCCGGCGGTTCGGGGGCAGGGTGCTCGACGGCGCGCACGGTGTGCAGGAGATCATCCCGCCGATCCCGGCGCTCCTGACCGGCCAGGATGCGCCGCCGGACGTGCTCGCCCACCAGATGATCGAGCGCGGGAGCGGGAGCGAGTCCGATGCGCTGCGCGAGGCCATGATGTACGACAAGGCGGACCTCCGCATCCTCGACGGCGAGGCCACGAACAAGCGCGGGGAGTCCGTCGACCTTACGCCCTGCGCGGAGGGCACCCTCAGCGTCACGCGGTTCCACGACGGGCGCGAGCGCAAGGAGATGGCCGTGCGCGAGTTGGACCTTGGCAAGCTCCTGGCGTGCGGGAAGATGCCGGCCAACGGGGTGTTGTACATCGCGGACACCGGGAGCAGTGCCGCCGTGCGGCTCGTGAACGGCCAGGAGTTGCCGGCCGGCGGCCTCACGATCGCGAGCGAGAACCCCGTCTACATCCAGGGCAACTACAACACCCGCAACAAGCAGGCCGCCGCCGTCATGGCGGATGCGGTGACGATCCTGTCCGAGAACTGGAGGAGCAACGGCTCCGACGACAAGGGCGATCGGCCCACCAGCCAGCGCAGGGCCTCGGACACCATCGTGAATGCGGCCATCGCCACCGGGCCCAGCGAGGAGTCCTCCCCAGGTGCAGGCAATGGCGAGTTCAACAACGTCCTCCGCTTCCTGGAGGACTGGAGCAGGGCCACCTTCACCTACAGCGGCTCGGTCGTGGTGCTCTGGCACAGCCAGCAGGCGCGGGAGCGGTGGCGGTGCTGCGGAGCCGGGGGCGACAACTACTACGACCCGCCGACCCGGGTCTGGAGCTACGACACACTGTTCGACACGACCCAACCCCCCGGGACACCTTACGGGGTCCACATCGCGCGAGGCCAGTGGTCGGGCCGATGAGCACGGCAGAGTTTCGTTTCAGGGACGTTCTTGCAATTATGCGTTACTCAACTTCTCTTCCTTTTGGGCGAGGTGCCCTTCGTGACAATCCGCTCTAGGAACGCAGGATCCCGACGAAGGATTGCTT
>Ga0316622_100001919_pt1 | contig 14043 bp, 17 predicted proteins | sample OWC_Aug_OW2_C1_D_FD_207646 | JGI IMG/M metagenome (GOLD analysis project Ga0316622, IMG submission 207646) | Wetland soil microbial communities from Old Woman Creek delta, Ohio, United States - OWC_Aug_OW2_C1_D5_C | ecosystem: Environmental > Terrestrial > Soil > Wetlands | place: USA: Ohio... | reverse complement strand
GGCGGGCGCATCGGCATCGCCGCGCAATCGGTCGGCATGGCACGGGCCGCGTTCGAGGCGGCGCTGAAGTATGCCCAGGAGCGCGAGAGCTTCGGCACGCCGATCTTCAACCACCAGGCGGTGAACTTCCGGCTGGCCGACATGGCCACGCAGATCGAGGCCGCGCGTGCCCTGGTCCTGCAGGCCGCGGCGCTGCGCGACGCCGGCCAGCCCTGCCTGAAGGAAGCGGCGATGGCCAAGCTGTTCGCCTCCGAGATGGCCGAGCGCGTCTGCTCGGACGCGATCCAGATCCACGGCGGCTACGGCTACGTGACCGACTTCCCGGTCGAGCGCATCTACCGCGACGTGCGTGTCTGCCAGATCTACGAAGGCACCAGCGACATCCAGCGCCTGCTGATCGGCCGCGCGCTGGCGTAGCGCACCCCGGCCGGTGGCCGTTCACCGCGGCGTCGAGCGCCGGAAGGCGAGCCGCACCCCATCACACGACGGAGGACGGATGAACGTCAAGAGTCTCGATCACCTGGTGCTCACGGTGCGCGACCTGCAGGCCGCGATCGACTTCTACAACCGCGCCCTCGGCATGCAGGAGGTCACCTTCGGCGGCGGCCGCAAGGCGCTGGCCTTCGGCACGCAGAAGATCAACCTGCATCTGGCCGGTCACGAATTCGAGCCGAAGGCCGGGCGGCCGACGCCCGGCTCCGGCGACCTGTGCTTCCTGACCGACACGCCGGTCGAGCAGTACGCCGAGCACCTCGCGACGCTCGGCATCGCGGTCATCGAAGGACCCGTGGCGCGCACCGGCGCCGTCGGGCCGCTGCTGTCGATCTACGTGCGCGACCCGGACATGAACCTGATCGAAATTGCCAACCTGAAGGCTGCCCATGGCTGAACCCCTGCGCGTCATCCTCGCCGGCGCCACCGGCTGGGCTGGCTCGGCGCTGGCCCGCGGCATCGCCGCTGCATCCGACCTGCGGCTGGTCGGCGCGGTCGGCCGCCAGCACGCCGGCCAGCGCCTCGGCGAAGCGCTCGGCGAGCCCAAGCTCGACTGCCTGGTGCACACCACCGCGGCCGAGGCGCTCGCCACGCCTGCCGACGTGTTCGTCGAATACACCAAGCCCGACTCGGCCAAGGCCAACATCCTCGCCGCGCTGGCGGCGGGCTGCCACGTCGTGGTCGGCACCTCCGGGCTCTCCGACACCGACTACGAGGAGATCGGTCGCGCTGCGCGCCAGCACCAGCGCGCGGTGCTCGCCTGCGGCAACTTCGCGATCACTGCGGTGCTGATGATGAAGTTCGCCGAAATGGCGGCGGCGTATCTCGACCACTTCGAGATCGTCGACTACGCGCACGAGACGAAGATCGACGCGCCGAGCGGCACCGCGCGCGAGCTGTCGGTGCGGCTGGGCCGCATCAAGGAGGCGAAGCTGGACGTGCCGCTGGAGAAGGTGCGCGGGCCGCGCGAGGCGCGCGGCGCTCGCCTGAACGGCGTGCAGGTGCACTCGGTGCGCGCCCCCGGCTACATGATCAGCGTCGAGGCCATCTTCGGCGGGCGCGGCGAGCGGTTGCAGATCCGCCACGACTCCGGCGAGAGTGCCGAGCCCTATGTCGGCGGCGCGCTGCTGGCGATCCGCCGCGTGCACACGCTCACCGGCGTGAAGCGCGGGCTCGACACCGTGATGCAATGAGCGGACTGAACTCCACCGAGCGCTTCTCGGACCGCGCCGACGCCTACGTGCGTGCGCGGCCGAACTACCCCGATGCGGTTGTCGCTCATCTGGAGCGTGCCGGTGCACTGGCGAAAGGCTCGCCGGTGGTCGATCTGGGTGTCGGCACCGGCCTGTCGGCCGAGCCCTTCCTGCGCGCCGGCTATGCGGTGATCGGCGTCGAGCCCAACGATGCGATGCGCGAAAGCGGCGACCGCTTCCTTGCCGCCTATCCGCGTTACCGCAGCGTCAAGGGCACGGCTGAGGCCACCGGCCTGCCGGACCGTTGCGCGCAACTGGCCGTCGCCGGCCAGGCCTTCCACTGGTTCGACCCGCCGCTTGCCCGCACCGAGGCGCTGCGCCTGCTCGTGCCGGGCGGCTGGGCGGCGCTGATGTGGAATGACCGCGAGATCACCGGCGACCCATTCGCCGAAGGCTACGAGCGGCTCTGCCATCGCTTCGGCCGCGACTACGACAGGATCCGCACCCGCCACGTCGACCCGGAGGCGCTCGCCGAGTTCTTCGGCCGCGTGCCCGGGATGGCCGAGTTCGCGCACGTGCGCCGGCTCGACTTCGCGACGATGGCCGCGCTCGCTTCCTCGGCCTCGTACCTGCCGGCGCCCGGCACGCCGCAGCATGAGCCGTTGATGGCGGCGCTGCGGCTGCTGTTCGACGCCAGCAGCAGCAATGGCATGATCGCGCTTCGCTACCGGCTGCGCGTGCACTACGCGCCGCTCACCTGACCTGCCAAGGATGCCGATGGCCGCCCCGATCGAGTTCTGGTTCGATTTCTCCTCTCCCTACTCGTATCTCGCCAGCGAGAAGATCGAGGAACTCGCGGCCCGCCATGGCCGTCAGGTGGCCTTCAAGCCGACCCTGCTCGGCGTGATCTTCAGGACCACCGGCGGCGTGCCGCTCACCGAACTGGTGCCGCCGAAGGCCACCTACTTCGCGCACGACTTCGAGCGCAGCGCGCGCTTCGCCGGCGTGCCGTACCGGCACCCGAGCGTGTTCCCGGTCGCCACCGTCGGCGCGGCACGCGCCTTTCTCTGGCTGCAGGAACAGGATGAACGGATGGCGGTGCGCTTCCTGCACGCGGCGTTGCGCGCCTATTTCTCGCAGGACCGCAACCTGGCCGAGCCCGAGGTGCTCGGCGCGCTGGCCACCGAGGTCGGCGCCGACCCGGTGCAGCTCGCCCGCGGCGTGCAGGAGCCGGCGATCAAGGACCGGCTCAAGGCGCTGGTCGACGAATCGATCGCCCGCGGGGTGTTCGGCGCGCCGACGATCTTCGTCGACGGCGAGATGTTCTGGGGCCATGACCGGCTGCCGCAGGTGGAGCGCTGGCTGGCGACCGGACCGTTCTGAGCCCGCCAACGCGCAGCGCCGCCGGTCCCGGCGGATTCCTCGCTTACTTCGACGGCACAAGAGATGTCCTATCTCTATCTCGCCATTGCGATCGTTGCCGAGGTGATCGGCACCTCGGCGCTGAAGGCGGCCGAGGGATTCACGCGGCCGCTGCCGTCGCTGGTGGTCGCCGTCGGCTACGGCGCGGCGTTCTATTTCCTGTCGCTGGCGCTGAAGGTCATCCCGGTCGGCATCGCCTATGCCATCTGGTCGGGTGTGGGCGTGGCGCTGATCACGCTGATCGGCTGGGTCCTGTTCAAGCAGCGGCTCGACGCCCCGGCGCTCCTCGGCCTGGCGCTGATCGTCGCCGGCGTGGTCGTGATCCAGTTCTTTTCCGGCGCAGCACCACGGTGAACGGGCCGGCGAATCCCGGACCGCCGCCCGGTCCGCACGAAGATCCCGCACGGGAACTGTTCGGCGTCGAACCGGGCGCGCACGAGCCGCTGGCCGACCTGGCCGCGGTCGCCGGCGCTCGCATCGGCGAATCGATGCACGTGCCGGCGCCCGGGCCGCGGCGCTGGGTCGCCTATCTGTTCCTCGCCATCGCAATCGTTGCCGGCGTCACCGGCACCTCCGCCTTGTCGGTCAGCGCCGGTCTCAGCCGGCTCGGCCCGTCGATCGTCGTCGGGCTGGCCTACCTCGTCTGCTTCCTGGCGATGACACGCGCGCTGCGCGCCATCCCGATCAGTCTCGTCTATGCGATCTGGTCCGGGATCGGCATCGCGCTGGTGACGCTGATCGGCTGGCGGCTGTTCGACCAGTCACTGGAGGCCGGCGAACTCGCCGGCATCGCGCTGATCCTCGCCGGCGTGGTGGTCATCCACCTGTTCTCCGACGCACGGGTCCACTGAGATGCCGCATCCCATTTCGCCTTTGCTGCCGCACCGCGTCTTCGGCACCAGCACCAGCGGCAACTGCCACAAGGTGCGGCTGGCGCTCGACGCGCTCGGCCTGCCGTACCGCTGGCACGAGATCGACGTCCTCAAGGGCGAGACGCGCACGCCCGAGTTCCTGGCGATGAACCCGAACGGCAAGGTGCCGGTGCTGCAGATCGACGACCACACCTTCCTGCCCGAGTCGAACGCCATCCTCTGCTACCTCGCCGACGGCAGCCAGCTATGGCCGGGAGACCGCCTGGCGCGCGCGCAGGCGCTCGCCTGGATGTTCTTCGAGCAGTACTCGCACGAGCCGTACATCGCCGTGGCGCGCTTCATCCGAAAGTTCCTGAAGCGCGACGACGATCCCCGGCTGCCCGAACTGACGCGCCGCGGCCACGCGGCACTGGCGGTGATGGAGCAGCACCTCTCACGGCAGCCGTTCTTCGCTGCCGGCAGGTTCTCGATCGCCGACATCGGGCTGTTCGCCTACACGCACCGCGCCGACGAAGGCGGCTTCGACCTGGCCGGCTACCCAGCCGTGCGCGCCTGGCTTCGACGCTGCCTGCAGCAGCACGGCATCAGCGCCATGCCGTCGCCGTGAGCTCGGCCCGTCGGTGAGTCGCCCGATCAGCAAGCGGGTTGCGCCGGAACACGCGGCTGCCCCATGGCGATGAGACGCCGCTCGGCCGCGCTGCCGTTCATCCTGGTCACCGTCCTGCTGGACGTGATGGGCATCGGCCTGCTGCTGCCCGTGTTGCCGGCGATCGTCGGCCAGTTCGCCGAAAGCCGTGAAGCACAGTCGTACTGGTATGGCGCGATGCTGCTCGCCTTCGGCGGCATGCAATTCCTCTGCGCGCCGCTGCTCGGCGCGCTCAGCGACCACTTTGGACGCCGGCCGGTGCTGCTGGTGTCCATCACCGGCATGGGCATCATGTTTGCCGCCACGCCGTTGGTGGGTTCGCTCGCCGCGCTGGTGGCCACCCGCGTCTTCGGCGGCGCGCTGGCCGCCAACTTCTCGGTGGCCAACGCCTACGTCGCCGACATAAGCTCGCCGGAGAGGCGCGCGCGCGGCTTCGGCATGATCGGCGCCGCCTTCGGCATCGGCTTCGTGCTCGGGCCGATGCTCGGCGGACTGCTCGGCCACATCGATATCCGCCTGCCCTTCTTCGTCGCCGCCGGCCTGTCGTTCGTCAACTTCGCTTACGGCCTTCTTGTCCTGCCCGAGTCGCTGCCGGCGCAGCGGCGCAAGCGAATCGACCTGTCGCGGGCCAATCCGCTGGCGGCGCTGAACGGGCTGACCAAACTTGCCGGCGTCGGCCTGCTGGTGGCGGTGTTTGCACTGCTCAACCTGGCGCAATTCATCCTGCACAGCGTCTGGGTGCTTTACACCGGTTTCCGCTTTGGCTGGGGACCACGCGAGGCGGGGCTGTCGCTGTTCGTCGTCGGCCTTGCGGTGGCCCTGGCGCAGGGCGGGCTGCTCGGCACGCTGCTGAAGCATGTCGGCGAGCGGAAGCTGGTGCTGGCGGGACTCGCCTCGGCCGCCGTGGCCTACGCCGCCTACGGCCTGGCGACCGCGGGCTGGATGATGTACGCGATCATCGCCGCCAACCTGCTCGGTTTCACCGTCGGGCCGGCGCTGCACGCGATCGTGTCGAAGGCCGCTTCGCCCAGCGAGCAGGGACTGGCGATGGGCGCGCTGTCGTCGCTGGCCAGCCTGGTGGCAATCATCGCTCCGCTGGCCGGCGCGCCGCTGCTGGCTGCAGTGAGCCATCTGCCGGCCGACGACTGGAGGATGGGCGCGCCGTTCTTCCTGTCCGCCCTGCTCGCCTTCGCCGCGCTGGCGCTCGCGGCGCTGCACTTCTCGCGCCATCGCCGACAGGCACCGGCGCGCTGACCGACCGGGCACGGCAGGCAAGCAACACAAGCGGCCACCGCCGAGCGAGGGCCGCATCCGTTCGACACGCGCCGCGCGCGTAATCGCACTACCATGCGGCTGGCAATGTTTCTACCCTGTTTGTCCGTGCCGAGACGTCCAGAGCAATGATCCTGCAGACCCGACTGAACCCTCGCGCCGACGAGTTCCGCGCTGCGGCCGAGAACATGCGGCTGCTCGTGGCCGACCTCAAGGCGCAGGTCGCACGCGCCGGACTCGGCGGCGGCGAGGCCGCGCGCGCCAAGCACACCGCTCGCGGCAAGCTGCCGCCGCGCGACCGCGTGCAGTTGCTGCTCGACCCCGGCACGCCTTTCCTCGAGCTGTCGCAACTGGCCGCGCACGGCATGTACAAGGACGAGGCGCCGTGCGCCGGCATCATCACCGGCGTCGGCCGCGTGGCCGGGCGCGAGTGCGTGATCGTCTGCAACGACGCCACCGTCAAGGGCGGCACCTACTTCCCGATGACGGTCAAGAAGCACCTGCGCGCGCAGGAGATCGCGCGCGAGAACCGACTGCCCTGCATCTACCTGGTCGACTCCGGCGGCGCCAACCTGCCGAACCAGGACGACGTCTTCCCCGACCGCGAGCACTTCGGCCGCATCTTCTACAACCAGGCCACGCTCTCGGCGATGGGCATCCCGCAGATCGCGGTGGTGATGGGCTCGTGCACGGCCGGCGGCGCCTACGTACCGGCAATGTCGGACGAGTCGATCATCGTGCGCGAGCAGGGCACGATCTTCCTCGGCGGCCCGCCGCTGGTGAAGGCGGCCATCGGCGAGGTGGTCAGCGCCGAGGAACTCGGCGGCGGCGACGTGCACACGCGGCTGAGCGGTGTGGCCGACCATCTCGCGGTGAACGACGCGCACGCGCTGGCGCTGGCCCGCCGCATCATGGCCACCACCAACTACGTCAAGCCGCAGCACCAGCTGCTGCGCGAGCCGCGCCCGCCGGCCTGCAACGCGGAGGAACTGTACGGCGTGATCCCCACCGACACGCGCAAGCCGTACGACGTGCGCGAGGTGATCGCCCGCATCGTCGACGCCAGCGAGTTCGACGAGTGGAAGGCGCGCTATGGCACCACGCTGGTCACCGGCTTCGCCTGGATCGAGGGCATGCCGGTGGGCATCGTCGCCAACAACGGCATCCTGTTCTCCGAGAGCGCACAGAAGGGGGCCCACTTCATCGAGCTGTGCTGCCAGCGCAAGGTGCCGCTCGTCTTCCTGCAGAACATCACCGGCTTCATGGTCGGCAAGAAGTACGAGAACGAGGGCATCGCGCGGCACGGCGCCAAGATGGTCACCGCGGTGTCCTGCGCGCAGGTGCCGAAGTTCACGCTGATCATCGGCGGCTCGTTCGGTGCCGGCAACTACGGCATGTGCGGCCGCGCCTATTCGCCCCGCTTCCTGTGGATGTGGCCGAACGCGCGCATCAGCGTCATGGGCGGCGAGCAGGCCGCCAGCGTGCTGGCGACCGTGCGGCGCGACGGCATCGAGGAACGCGGCGGCAGCTGGAGCGCCGAGGAGGAGGCCGCCTTCCGCAGGCCGATCCTCGAGCAGTACGAGCGGCAAGGCCACCCCTATTACGCCAGCGCACGGATGTGGGACGACGGCGTGATCGATCCGCTCGACACGCGGATGACTCTGGCGCTGGGGCTTTCCGCGGCGCTGAACGCGCCGATCCCGGAGACGCGGTTCGGCGTGTTCCGGATGTAGCGGTGCCCGTGGCCGTCAACCGCTCCCTGCTGGAGTCGCTCTGCATGACCGCCCTTGCCGGCGCGCTGGCTTACGGCGCTATCGCACTGCGAGACGGGCGCGACGAAGGCCCCGGCGGCAGCAGCAGCGCGCTTGCTGCGCTCGCCTGGCTGTCGATGGGGATCATCGCGGCGCTGACGCTGCGCTCCGTCTTCGAAGGGACCCGCCGCGGCGAATACGGCGCCTTCGCCATGCTGGCGGCGCAGGCGGTGCTGCTGGTGTGGCTGCTGTTTCGCCTGATCGAGTGACGCAGTGACCGACTCGCCCTGCGTCCGCGCCGAGCATGCCGACCTGCGCCGGCAGGTGGCGCGCTTCGTCGAACGCGAGGTGGAGCCCAACGCGCTGGCCTGGGACGAGGCCGGCCGCGTGCCGCGCGAGGTGCTGCGCAGGATGGGCACGCTCGGCTGGCTCGGCCTGCGCTACGCGCCCGAGTTTGGTGGCGCGGGAAGCGACACGGTCACCAGCGTGGTGTTCCAGGAGGCGCTCAGTCGCTCGACTTCCGGCGGCTTCGTCATCACGGTGCTGGTGCACACCGACATGGCGAGCCCACACCTGGCCAACGCCGGCAACGCAGAACAGAAGGCGCGCTGGCTGCCCTCGATCTGCCGCGGCGAGTGCATTACAGCGGTGGCCGTGACCGAGCCCGACGCCGGCTCCGACGTCGCCTCGCTGCGCACGCGCGCGGTGCGCGACGGCAGCGACTGGGTGCTGAACGGCACCAAGATGTTCATCACCAACGGCGTGCACGCGGACCTTTACTTCGTCGCCGCGCGCACCGATGCGCATGCACGCGGCGCGCGCGGCATTTCGATCTTCGCCGTCGAGAAGGCTACGCCCGGGCTGCGGGTGAGCCGCGCGCTCGCCAAGCAGGGCTGGCTCGCCTCCGACACCGCCGAACTGGCGTTCGAGAACTGCCACGTGCCGGCGGCGAACCTGATCGGCGAGGAGAACGCCGGCTTCTACGCCATCATGCGCAACTTCCAGACCGAGCGCATCGCGCTTGGAGCGATGGCGATCGGCCACTGCCAGACCGCGCTCGAACTGACGTTCCGCTATGTCACCCAGCGGCAGGCCTTCGGCGCCCCGCTGTGGGACAAGCAGGCGATCCGCCAGCGGCTGTCGATGCTGGCGGCCAAGGTCGAGGCGGCGCGACAGCTTCTCTATCACTGCGCGTGGCAGGTCGACCTGGGCCAGGAGAACGTGCGCGAGGTGTCGATGCTCAAGGCGCTGACCGGTGAGCTCGCCAACGAGGTGATGTACGACTGCCAGCAGTTCCACGGCGGCATGGGCTACATGCGCGAGTCGCCGATCGAGCGGCTGGTGCGCGACGCAAGAATTCTTTCCATCGGCGGCGGTACCACCGAGGTGATGCTGGAAGAGGTGGCCAAGCGCTTCGAGCGCGGGCTGCAGCCATGACCTCGCGCCCACCATCCGGCTCGCCCGCTCACCGGCAGGCGGCCCGCGGACCCGCCCTCTTCCCGGATTGCATCTCCAACTGACCGAAAGTTGCCGACATGGACACCCACACCCTCGAGATCCACATCGCGCACCGCGTCGCCGTCGTCTGGATGGCGCGCGAGAAGGTGCGCAACGCCTTCAACGAAACGATGATCGCCGAGCTGCGCGGCACCTTCGAGCGGCTCGGTGCCGATCCAGGCGTGCGCGCGATCGTGCTGGCCGCGCGCGGTCCGGCGTTCTGCGCCGGCGCCGATCTCGACTGGATGCGGCGCATGTCCGCCTACTCTGCCGAGGAGAACCGGCGCGACGCGCGACAGCTCGCCGAAATGCTGCGCACGATCCATGAATGCCCGAAGCCGACGATTGCGCGCGTGCACGGTGACGCCTACGCCGGCGGCATGGGCCTGGTGGCGGCCTGCGACATGGCCTTTGCCGCCATCGGCGCCGGCTTCTGCCTGAGCGAGACGAAGCTGGGCCTCATTCCGGCCACCATCAGCCCGTATGTGATCAGCGCGATCGGCGTCGCCGCCGCGCGGCGCTACATGCTGACGGCGGAGAAGTTCGACTCGGCCGAGGCCTACCGGATCGGGCTGGTGCACGACATCACGCCGGCCGACGCGCTCGACGGCAAGGTCAACGAAACGCTCGGCGCGCTGATGCTCACCTCCGCCGACGCGGTGGGCGAGGCCAAGCGCCTGGTGCGCGAGGTCGCCGGCCGGCCGCTCGACGATGCACTGCTCGCCGACACCGCCGAGCGGATCGCCGCCATCCGTGCCTCCGACGACGGCCGCGAAGGCGTGCGCGCCTTCCTCGACAAGCGCAAGCCGCGCTGGGTCACCGAGTACGAAGCCGAAGTCGCGGCGGCCGAGGGTGACGACGAGGAGATGTGAGGCGCTGAGCCAGCCAGCTCATCGGCCCGAAGCAGGCAGCCAACCCAACCTTGAAACCCGTGTGCGCCCATGACTGACTCCCTCGACACCGCCCAGCTGATCGTCATCGCCTCGGTGCTGGGCTTCGCCAGCGGCATCCGGCTGTACCTGGTGCTGTTCGCGGTCGGGCTCGCCGGCTACATGCAGTGGGTGCCGCTGCCGGCCGGGCTGCAGCTGCTCGCGCTCCCGTGGGTGCTGGGCGCCTCGGGCCTGATGATGGCGATCGAGTTCTTCGCCGACAAGATTCCCGCGCTCGATTCGCTCTGGGACACCGTGCACACGCTGATCCGCATCCCGGCCGGCGCCGCGCTGGCGGCGGCGATCCTCGGCGGCGACTCGGCGACCTGGGCCACGGTCGCCGCGCTGCTCGGCGGTTCACTCGCCGCGACCAGCCACTTCACCAAGGCCGGCAGCCGGGCGCTGATCAACACCTCGCCGGAGCCGTTCAGCAACGTGGTCGCCTCGGGTGCCGAGGACGTGCTCGTCGGCGGGTTGCTGCTGCTCGTGCTCGCCCACCCGTGGGTGGCGGCGGCAGTCGTGCTGCTGCTGGTGCTGGTGGCCATTTGGCTGCTGCCGAAGCTCATTCGCTTCATCGTTCGGCTGCTGCGGCGGCTCACCGGCGGCGAGCCCGCGCCGGAAGAAGTGCGGTGAGGCGACGGCTGTTCCTCCTTGCCACCGCGGGCTGGCTGGCGGCGTGTGCGACTGCGCCGGAGGAGAAGAAGCGCCGACTCACGGGGCCGGACATCTTTGCCGTCGACCCCGCAGTGCTGCGTGCCGCGGTGCTGACCGATGCGCGGGTCACGATCCAGGCGGTCGTCATCGACGTGCGCTCGCCGGCGCTGGACGAGCGATTCGTGATGCGACTGCAGCAGCCGGCCGCGGTCGACCGGCGGCTGCCGCCCGCGCCGGATGGACTGGCCTGGCGGGTCCTTGCGCTGTCCGCCGATGCAACGGCAACGCTGGTCACGGTCAGGAAGATGCTCGCCTCGCGGCTGCCTGGCCCGGAGGGGCTGGAGGTGACGGTGTCGGCCCAGCCGGCGCTGGTGCCGGCCGACCTGATCGCCGCGCTGCCGGTGCGGATCGATCTGCTGGTGGACAATCGCGAGGGATGGTTCACGCTGGGCGAAGGAACGCTCGACCTTCGCCGTTGACCGACACCTGGAAACGGACGCCATGTTCGACAAGATCCTGATCGCCAACCGCGGCGCCGAGCGGTCCGTGGCCGCGAGCTTCATCAGGCCACTGCGCGCAGCGCAGGGCGATCTCGCCGCGAGGAAGCCATGTTCGACAAGATCCTGATCGCCAACCGCGGCGAGATCGCCTGCCGGGTCGCGGCCACGGCGCGCCGTCTAGGCGTGCGCACGGTCGCGGTGTATTCGGACGCCGACGCCGGCAGCCGGCATGTCACGTTCGCCGATGAGGCGGTGCGCATCGGCCCCGCGCCGGCGCGCGACAGCTACCTGCAGGGCGCGGTGATCATCGAGGCGGCACGGTCGAGCGGCGCGCAGGCGATCCATCCTGGCTACGGCTTCCTGTCGGAGAACGAGGCCTTCGCGCGAACGGTCGCCGACGCCGGCCTGGTGTTCATCGGCCCGCCGCCGCGCGCACTCGCCGCCATGGGCAGCAAGAGCGAAGCCAAGGCGCTGATGGAAGCCGCCGCGGTGCCGCTGGTGCCCGGTTACCACGGCGCCAACCAGGACCCGGCGCTGCTGGCACGCGAGGCCGCTCGCATCGGCTATCCGGTGCTGATCAAGGCGGCGATGGGCGGCGGCGGCAAGGGGATGCGCATCGTCACGGCGGCCGCGGAGTTCGCCGACCTGCTCGCTTCCTGCAAGCGCGAGGCGGCGGCCAGTTTCGGCGACGACCGCGTGCTGGTCGAGAAATACCTGCAGCAGCCGCGGCACGTCGAGGTGCAGGTGTTTGCCGACACGCACGGCAACTGCCTGAGCCTCTTCGAGCGCGACTGCTCGGTGCAGCGCCGGCACCAGAAGGTGATCGAGGAGGCACCGGCGCCGGGCATGACGCCCGACCGCCGCCGCGCGATGGGCGAGGCGGCGGTGGCGGCGGCGCGCGCCGTCGGCTATGTCGGCGCCGGCACGGTCGAATTCATCGTCGACACCGACGGTACCTTCTACTTCATGGAGATGAACACGCGGCTGCAGGTCGAGCATCCGGTGACCGAGATGATCACCGGCCACGACCTGGTCGAGTGGCAGTTGCGGGTGGCCTCGGGCGAGAAGCTGCCGGTCACCCAGGAGCAGCTGGCGATCCGCGGCCATGCGATCGAGGCGCGCGTCTACGCGGAGAACCCCGACAAGGGCTTCCTGCCGGCGATAGGCCGCCTGACGCACATGTCGATGCCGGCGGCAGTCGAGTTCAAGCGTAACGTCGACGACAGCGGCTCGCACGATCCGGCCGCCGTGCGCATCGACAGCGGCGTTCGCGCCGGCGACGCGATCAGCCCGCACTACGACCCGATGATCGCCAAGCTGATCGTCTGGGGCGAGGACCGTGCGCAGGCGATCGCCCGCATGCGCGCGGCGCTGGCCGACTTCCACATCGTCGGCCTGGCCAACAACGTCGACTTCCTCGCCCGGCTGATGGACAACCCTGCCTTCATCGCCGCCGATCTCGACACCGGGCTGATCGAGCGCGAGCGCGAGCGGCTGTTCGCCACCGAGGCACGGGTGCCGGAGGACATGCTCGCCGCCGCCTGCGCGCGCGTGCTGGCCGACGAAGCCACCGCCAGCGGCTCGCACCGCGATCCGTTCGACATGCGAAACGGCTGGCGGCTGAACTACACCTACACGCGGACCCTGACGCTGGCTTCGGCGCACGGTGTGCACGACGTGCTGCTCGACTACGGGCGTAACGGCTACCGCTACCGGCACGGCGGGAACGATGCGGCGCTCGCGATCGCCGCGCACGACGGCTCGCGCCTTCGCCTGCGCTTCGGCCACCGCCTGCTTTCGGCCGACGTCGTGCGCGACCGCGACGACCTGCACGTCTTCAGCGGCGGCCGATACCGGACGCTGACGCTGGTCGACGTGATCGCCCATGCCGGCGAGCGCGATGGCAACGCTGCGGGGCTGGTGGCGCCGATGCCGGGCAAGGTGATCGCTGTCCATGTCGCCGCGGGCAGCCGGGTGACCAAGGGCGCACCGCTGCTGGTGATGGAGGCGATGAAGATGGAGCACACCATCGTCGCTCCGGACGACGGCACGGTCGACGCGGTGCTCTACGGCGCCGGCGAACAGGTCGCCGAGGGTGCGCCGCTGGTCACCTTTGCGCGCGCGGAGACCTGACCGCCGCTGGCAGCACAGTTGGCGCGAAGGGGTACCCGCGACAGGGAACCAGGGAGCGAAAGATGAGACTCGCAAGGCTGTCCAGATCGCTGCTGGTGGCCATGGCGATCGTCGCGCCGTGCCTCCTTGTCCTATCGATGCCGCTGCTCGCGGCCGACGATTCCGATCGGGGCGCGAAGATGGTCGTGGTCGTCGTGACGTACAGCTTCCCCGGACCCGTGACACTCGGGGAGGTGAGGCGGGCGGCGGCCAGGGGCGCGCATAGGTACCTCAACCTGCCGGGGTTGCTCAGAAAGAATTACTGGCTGAGCGAGGACGGCATGCGGGCAGGCGGCATCTACGTGTGGGAGTCCAGGGCGCGCGCCGAGGCCTTCTACACGGCAGAGTGGAAGCAGTTCTTCACTGCCCAGTACGGCGTGCCGCCGGAGATCGTCTACCTCCACTCGCCGGTGATGGTGGACAACACCGCCGGCCGCATCGTTACCGACCCGGAGTAGGACAACCGGTTTCCGGCTGCGATCGGCCGAGGCCGTGTCAAAACGCATCGTCTCCTCATAGACTTCGGCAACGCGTTGTGAGGCGGGTGCCACATGAAGCGATTCATCGAAGGTGAGGACCGAAGCCAGTGTGCCTTGCTGCCGCCGAGCCTGGACGACTATGTGGCCGAGGACAACCCGGTCCG
>Ga0316622_100001918_pt1 | contig 14043 bp, 10 predicted proteins | sample OWC_Aug_OW2_C1_D_FD_207646 | JGI IMG/M metagenome (GOLD analysis project Ga0316622, IMG submission 207646) | Wetland soil microbial communities from Old Woman Creek delta, Ohio, United States - OWC_Aug_OW2_C1_D5_C | ecosystem: Environmental > Terrestrial > Soil > Wetlands | place: USA: Ohio... | reverse complement strand
GGCCGGCGCCCGCGACATCCTGGCCGAGCAGCTCACCGAAGACGCCGCCGTGCGGGGCGAGGCCCGCCGGTTGGCGCTGCAGCGGGCCATCGTCATCTGCCGGCTGGCCGGCGAACAGGCCGAAGTGGACCCAGGCGGCAAATATCGCCTCTACTACGACGTGGCCCTGCCCCTGCCCGAGCTACAGCCCCATCAGGCGCTGGCCATCGACCGCGGCGAGGCCGAGAGTGCCCTCAAAGTGTCACTGGCCCTCCCTGAAGAAGACACTATAGCCCTGATCGAGACTTGCTTTCTGCACCGTGCCGCTCCGCTGGCGCTGCGTGCCCAGGTTCAGGCCGCCATTGCCGACGGCACCAACCGGCTGCTGCTGCCTAGCCTCGAGCGGGAGCTGCGTGCCGCCAGCACCGACGAGGCCGGCGGCCACGCCATCCAGGTGTTTTCCGCCAACCTGCGCAACCTGCTCCTCCAGCCGCCGCTGCGAGGCCGGGTGATTATGGGCATCGACCCCGGCTACCGCACCGGCTGCAAAGTCGCCGTGGTGGACCCCACCGGCAAGCTGATGTCCACGGCGACCCTCTACCCCCACGAGCCGCAGCGCCGTTGGGACGAGGCAAAGACAAAGCTGGCTGACATTGTCGAGGCGGCGGGCGTGCAGGTCATCGCCATCGGCAACGGCACGGCCAGCCGCGAGACCGAGCAGCTTGTAGCCGAGCTGATTGACCGATTCTCCGGCCTGCAGTACGCCTTGGTCAGTGAAGCCGGGGCGTCGGTCTATTCTGCCTCGCCTCTGGCCCGCCAGGAGCTGCCTGACCTCGACGTCTCGATGCGCGGCGCAGTCAGCATCGCCCGGCGCCTTCAGGATCCCCTGGCCGAATCGGTCAAGATCGATCCGCAGTCGATCGGCGTTGGGCTCTACCAGCACGACGTCGATCAAAAAAAGCTGGCCGAAACACTCGACGCCGTGGTCGAATCGGTGGTCAATTACGTCGGCGTCGACGTCAACACCGCCTCGCCGGCCCTGCTCCGCTACGTGGCCGGCCTGAGCAAAACCGTGGCGGCCAACACCGTCGCCCACCGCGACCAGCACGGCCCGTTCAAGAAACGTTCCGACCTGACCAAAGTGAAGGGCTTGGGAGCCAAGGCCTATCAGCAGGCGGCCGGGTTTCTGCGTGTGCCCGAATCGGCCAACCCGCTAGATCGGACCCCAATCCATCCCGAGTCGTACCCGGTGGTCCAGCGCCTGCTGGAGCTGGCCGGCACCCGCCAGGGAGCGCGCGACATGCTGGGCCGCGTCCAGGCCGTGCGCGACGAGTTGGGCCTGCCTGCCCTGGCCGAGCTGCTCGACATCGGTGAGCCGACCTTGGCCGACATCCTCGACGGCCTGGCCCGCCCGGGCCGCGACCCCCGCGACGACCTGCCGCCGCCGGTGCTGCGCCGCGACGTACTCAAGATCGAAGATCTGCAGATCGGAATGCGCCTGCGAGGCACTGTGCGCAACGTCGTCGACTTTGGTGCCTTCGTGGACATTGGCGTCAAGCAGAATGGCCTGGTCCACGTCTCGAAAATGGCCGACCGTTACGTGCGCAACCCCTTCGAAGTGGTCAATGTCGGCGACGTAGTCGACGTAACGGTGATCAGTGTCGACCTGGAGCGAGGCCGCATCGGCCTCAGCATGAAGTAGGTTCTACCTTGCCTGCCACTCGTCGTGGGTGAGGGCCATGTCGTAGAACAAGACTTCCAGGTCGTCCCCCGCACTGCGGAAAACAGCTTGCAGGTGCTGGTAGCGGGGCTCGTGCGCGATCTGGTAATAGCTCTTGTGGTCGGCGCGCCGATAGTGCTGGCCGATCTGGCGAAAGCCCAGCGCCCTGTAGCAGCGTTGGGCACGCAGGTTGGTCCCGGCCACGTCCAGGACTATCTGCTCGAAGCCCAGCTTTTCAAAGTAATAGTCCAAAAAGACCTGCAGCGCCTCGGTGCCATACCCCTGGCTGACATAGTCAGCGCCCAACGTGATCCCTAGCCGTGCCGAACGGCGGCCGTCAATCTCGCGCAGGGTCAGGCTGCCGATCACCTCGTGCCGTTCGTTTTCGATAGTGTACAGCCGGCGGGAGGGATCGTTGTTTCGCCAGTTGAACCAGCGCACGTTTTCGGCCACGCTATGCTGCGGCATGTCGAACGGCTGGTAGAGCGGATCGGCCATCGGTCGCCATTGAGCCATGGCCTCCACGTCTCCTTGTTTCATGGGCCGAATAGTGACCCGTGTTCCGTGTAATCTCATCCTACAGCCAGCCGTGCTCACGCCACCACTTGACAGCGTGTGCCATCCCCTCTTGGATGCCTACCTCAGGCTCAAAACCTAGCTCCCGCTTGGCGCGGCCCGTGTCCCAGCCGTTGTTGTTGGTCAGGATCGCCAGCCGGAAACGGGACAGAAGCGGACTTGAGCGGCTTCGTCTCACTCGGCTGAGCCCTTCCAGCACTACAGCTACGAGCCAGCCCAGGCTCTTGGGCGCATAGATGATCGGCCTACAGCCCATCGCCTCGGTCAGCGCCTGCCACCCTTCCGTGGCGGTGGTCAGCGGCCCGCCGATCAGATAGGGCCGCCCTGTGGGCGCGCCTGGCTGAGCAGCCAGGACCAGGGCCCGCACCAGGTCGCCGACATACACCCAGTGATGCCAGTTGCGCCCGTTGCCGGGCAATAGCCGCAGACCCCTCCGCACCACTCGGGCGACGATATACGGCCCGACCTTATGCTCGCGCGGTCCATAGACATAAGTCGGGCGCAGGATGACGGCTGGCAGGCCATCGTCGTCGTGGTAGCGCCTGACCACCTGTTCGGCGAGCGCCTTGGTCGCACAGTAGGGATGCTGACCTTTCTTGTAGGGATCGACGTACGGGAACGACTCATCCTTCAGCCGCGGATAGTCCTCGAGGCCGGTGGCGGCGATAGAGCTGGTATAGACCAGCCGCCGGACCCCGGCGGCCAGGGCTGCGGCGCACACGTTTTCCGTGCCGGTCACGTTGGTCTGGTAGAACAGCTCCCACGGCCCCCAGTCGTCCATGGCGGCGGCCAGGTGATAGACCTGCTCGACGCCCTGCATCGCCGCTTGCAGCGAGCTGGCGTCCAGCAGGTCGCCGTTCACCCACTCCACTGGCAGATCGGCCAGCTCGCCGCGCTGGCTGCTGGGGCGCACGAGCACCCGCACCTGGTGCCCATCTGCCACCAGGCGCTCCACCAGGTGGCTGCCGATCAGCCCTGTGCCGCCCGTTATCAGGATCGTCATCTTCCGATCGTCGTCCTCACCCCACCCTGCCGTGCTCTGCGCGCCAGGGTGGGGTGAGGAGGAAGGCTAAGGCATCCGCAGGACGTCGGTCAGGCGCTCCAGTGCCCAGTCGATCTCCTCGCGGCTTATGACCAGTGGCGGTGCCAAGCGGATTACATTCCAGTGGGTCTCCTTGGCCAGGACCCCCCGTTCCTTCAGCGCCTCACAAAAGCGCCGGGCCCCACCTGCCGCGGGCTTTAAGACGATGCCAACCCACAACCCCCGGCCCCGGATCAGAGCGACGTGCGGGCTGTCGATCTGCCGCAGGCGCTCCAGCAGGTAGTCGCCCAGCTCCTGGGCGTGCTCGGCGAGCTTTTCCTCGACCAACACCTTGAGCGCCTCACGAGCCACGGCGCAGGCCAGTGGACTCCCACCGAACGTGCTGCCATGTTCCCCCGGCTGAAAGACACCCAGGATCTCTTTGGACGCCACCACCGCCGAGACTGGGTACATTCCGCCTGACAGCGCCTTGCCGAGCGTCACCATGTCGGCGCGTACCCCTTCCCATTCGGCTGCCAACAGCTTGCCGGTGCGGCCCAGCCCGCTCTGGATCTCGTCGGTGATCAGCAGCACCTTGTTCCGGGTGCAGATCTCCCGCACCTGCTTCAGATACCCCTCAGGCGGCAGCACCACGCCGCTCTCACCCTGGATCGGCTCGACCAGGAAGGCCGCAGTGCAGGGCGTGATGGCCGCCTCTAGCGCCGCTACGTCGCCGTAGGCGATCAGCTTGAAGCCGGGCGTAAACGGCCCAAAGCCATCGCGGTACTCCTCCTGCATCGAAAAACTGATGATGGTGATTGTCCGTCCATGAAAGTTGCCGTCACAGGCAATGATCTCGCAACAATCCTCCGGCACCCCCTTGACTTTGTGCCCCCACTTGCGGGCGGCCTTGAGCGCCGTCTCCACCGCCTCGGCCCCCGAGTTCATCGGCAGCATCATGTCATAGCCGGTCAGCTCGCACAGCTCCTTGGCCAGGAACGGCAGCTGGTCGTTGCGAAAGGCACGGCTGGTGAGCGTCAACCGCGATGCCTGATCAACCATCGCCTTGACCAGCCGTGGGTGGCAGTGGCCCTGGTTCAACGCCGAGTAGGCGGCCAAAAAGTCCATGTAGCGCTTGCCGTCTACATCCTCCACCCACACCCCCTGGCCGCGGGTCAGCACCACGTCGAGCGGGTGGTAGTTATTGGCGTTGTAACGGTCCTCGATGGCGATATACTCTTGGGTCACGGCAGTTTTTCCCACTTTTCGGTCAGGCCGATGCCCAGCTTGGCCAGCTTGGTCAGGACCGGCTCGTAGATCTGCGGGATCACCGGCGTATGCACACCGGTGAGATCGCCCATCTCGCCGTTCAAGATCAGTCCGGTGGCGACGGCCGCCGGCAGGCCGACCGTGCGCGACATCGAGCTGTCACCGTGGGGGATGCCGTAATCGATCATCGTCGCCGTGATCGCTTCCTTGTGATCCGTATAGCCGGCCACGAGCTCGTGCTGCATGATCAGCATGTCCCGCTCACCCGGTTTGTAGGACATCTTGCTCAGCATCCGCTCGGTCAGGATGTCTATCGGCGTGTTCTTGCCTGCGGGCAGCGGATCGTCGGAGAACAGCCCCAGCCATTCCAGGTCAGCGACCGGCTTGTCAGACCGAGCCAGGCCAAAGCGATCGGCCAGGCGCTGCTGAAGGTCAGATCGGACGTCTGCGTTGAGCAGCCGCGCGGTCAGGCCGCGGTAGGTGGCCGGCAGACTGGCCAACGGCGTGTCGTCCAGCAACCCCATCGCCGAAATCGTCTTGGCGGTGCGGCACCAGCCGGGGTTGCGCAGCGTGCCCCGGAACATCCAGTCGCTAGGCCGGATGCCGTAGGCGTCGGCGTAGGGCAGGCTGTCACGGTTGGGGTAGCCCTCGAACTCGCCCAGGCCCGGGATCTGCACCGGCCAGTAGTGGTCGAACAGCTCCTCGCCGGGAATCTCGACGATCCGGCCCTCTTTCTGAAAGCGGGACGGGTTCTTGCCGGCCAGCAGCACTCCCTTGGGGCTCCACGAGAACTTGTAGCCCAGCGGGTTATCGTTCGCCTCGGGAGCCGGCAGGCCGCCGCACCACGACACAAAGCTGGAAATCTTGCCGCCCTTGCTCTCCACTTTGTGGATCACCTTCATCGCCGACATGTGGTCGATGCCCGGATCGACGCCGATTTCGTTCAGCAGAATGACGCCTGCTTCCTTGGCCGGGCCGTCCAGGGCGCGCATCTGGTCTTTGACGTACGACGTCGTGACCATGTGCTTTCGGTGCTTGACGCACAGGGCCGCAACCTTGGGGTGGTAGACGTAGGGCAACAGGCTGATCGACAGGTCGGCCTGGCGGACCGCCGCCTCCAGCGCTGCGTCATCGTCCACGTTGAGGGCCACCGCCCGGCCATTCGGGTGGTTGCCGACCAGGGCCTGTGCCTTGCTCACGGTCCGGCTCGCGGCCGTGACCTCAACGCCAGGCAGATCCATCAGGTATTGTACCGGCGGTCTGGCGACCAGGCCGGCACCAAGCACAAGAACCTTTCGCATGGGTAGTCCTCCACTCCTGCTTGATGATTATCCTCCACCCCGGCAGAGGCGGCTCCCACGCCGCCGCCGCTGAGGTGTCGGACAGTTTTGATTATCCGATATACTGCTGGATATATTCGTAATCGGGCGTCAACTGCCCGCGATAGGCGATGACCGCCTTCTTGATCTCAGGCGGCAGGTTGACGGCCTCGAACGGCGCCGAGAAGTCGGCGCTGGCGATGGCCGGGATAAAAGGCTTCAGGATCCGGGAAAAGTCGACCGACGCCTCACGCGGCAGCTCGCTGGGCAAAATGTCCACCGCTAGCACGACCACTCCCGGCCCTTCGTGGCCGTCGGCTACGTTGCCGGTCAGCGGCTCGTACACGAACAGCGGGTCGCCGGGGCTAGTAGCCTTGACGGTACACTCAATGGCCCCCTCCACGTCGCAGCTAATGTCGCCGATCACTCGCAGGCGGGGCTTCTCGCCGCTGAACAGCTCCTTCAGATAGGACTTGGTTGCCAAGCGCGGATACTTACTGGCCCAGAAAATGGCGTTGACCAGCACAGTCAGGTGGGGGATATAGCGCTCAAACATCCCCTGGTACTTTTCTGGATGTGCGTAATAGTCCTGCAGTTCAAAGGTCGTCGTCGGCGAGGCAGGCTCGACCATGTGCCACTCTTTGAACACCGTCTTGTACAGGTGATGCCGCGATGGCTTGGCGCCGGCCGATATCGCCGCGACCTCTTCCGGCTGGATCTCCATCACCGGTAGCAGGTCCAGCATCTCCTGGGCGCCGCGCGACACATTGCCATAGCCGGCCACGCCGACGATGAGCGGCGTCAACTGTGTGGGTAACCCCTCGGTCTCGATCTGGGCGCGGACGCGGGCCAGCGCTTCCCTGGCCTCGGCCAGATCGTGGTAGGTGCGGGTCTGGCGCAGCTCGACGAACGGATTGTCGATCCCTTCCCAGGCCAGCCGCTGGCCCAGCGCCCACAGCGTGTCGATCATCCCCGCCACCCCGGCGTGCCAGCCGAAAAAGATCAGCCGCCGGTTCTTGTCGTCCACCACCCGCTCATAGTCGATCAGCGTACAGCCAAGCTCCAGCATCCGCTTCAGCATCGGCATGTTATAGTGCTGGCCCTTGATCGTGTGCGAAAAGAACACGTAGGTCTTGTCCGGCTCAAAGGCATACTCGGGGATCTCTTTGATAGCCAGGATGACCGACGCCGGTCCCAGATCGTCCTGGACCGTGATGCCCCGCTCCGCAAACTCCTTGTCGACGATGGCCCGGATCGGCGAAGGCTGCACGATCACGTCGATCCCCTGCTGTTTCAAATCGGCGGCATCCTGGGGTGTGACCGGCACCCGCCGTTCCCATATACTCTTGTCTTCGCGTCTCACTCCAACAATTGCAGTCATACTCCTCCTCTCATGGCGACCCTGAGAAGTCCCTTTCCTGGGGACGGTCGCCCGTTTTCAGCAATCAGCTTCCAGCCGGCCCAACGACCTCGCTGAAAGCTGATAGCTACCTAGAATACAAAGGCCGGTGCGCAGAGTCCCGGCCAGAGCCAGCCATTTGAAAGTAACTTCCCCAGCCTCCGTTGGCTGTCGTGCCAGTATACGTCGAACCTCCGGCTTTTGTCAAATGCCACGGCCCAAGAGACCTGACATCCGATGGGACCTGACAGGTTCTTACAATCCCGTAGTGGAGCGGAGTGGGCCTGAAACTGTCAGGTCTGTTTCCACAGGGGCAAGTGCCGGCACTTGACAGCGGGGGAATTCATGTTATACTGGCTACCATCAAGCCCGTTTGCTGTGCAGCAGGCATAGGTCAAGGGAGATGCTCTTTTTCCATCCTGTCTCCAACAGCGCATTGACGGCCGCGGCGCACCGTGGCACGATCTCCCTGGTTCCATCCTGCGTCCAGCGTCTTTCCTCCTCGTCTGCCCTGCCCCTCCAGGTGGTTGGACCGCTGTTGCCGCCACGGCAACGGCGTGGCGCATTGATCAAGCCTGGCCCGCAGGATCGGCCAGGTCAAAGAAAGGAGAAAGGTCCCATGTCTACACAAAAATGGTCGGTATCTCTGCTGATGGTGCTTGTCCTGGTGGTCGCCGCCTGCGGCGGCACTACCCCACAGGCACCGGCGGCTGCGGCCACGCAGCCGGCTGCCACCGCGCAGCCAACCGCGGCGGTTACGGAGCCTGCCGTGCTGCGCATCGGTTGGGGAGGCAGCCCCGACACGCTCAACCCCGGCACGGCTGTCCTGGCCGAAGCCTATACACTGTTCGAGCTGGTGTACGACGCCATGTACCAACTCCAATTGGACGGCAGCACCTACACCCTCGAGCTGGCCGACAGCGTCAATGTCTCGGAAGATGGCCTGGTGTGGACATTCCACATCCGGCCGGGGATCAAGTTCCACGACGGCGTGCCGCTCACTGCCAAAGATATCGCTTTTTCTTACAACTACTACCAGGCTCACCAGGATTTTCCCTACCTGTCGGTCTACACAGTCTACTTTGAGAGCGTCGAGGCGCCTGACGACAGCACCGTCGTCATCAAGCTGACGCAGGCTATCCCTAACATGGAAAGTCAGCTCATCTTTCTGTACGTGCTGCCCGAGCACATCTGGTCTCAGTACACAGACGCCACGGCCGCAGTCGAGTTTGAGAACGAGGCCATGATCGGCTCTGGTCCGTTCAAGATGGTCGAGTATCGGCAGAATGAGTTTGTCCACCTGGCGGCGAACAAGGACCACTATCTGACCCCGCCCAAGGTCGACGAGCTTGTCTTTCAGACCTTTGAGAACCAGGACGCGCTGGTACAGGCGATACGCACCGGCCAGGTGGACATGATCACCGAGATGCCCATGACGGCCGTCCCAGGGCTGCGCACCGCAGAGAATGTCAAGCTGGTCACCGGTGCTCCCCTGTCGCCCAGTATCCGGGACGTTATCTTCAATCAGCTTGAGCCGGAGAACTGCCCGCCCGACGCCGCCTGCACCGGGCATCCGGCCCTGCGCGACCGCAACGTCCGCCTGGCTCTGGCCCATGCCACCGACAAGCAAAAGATCATCGACGTCGCCCTGCTGGGCCTGGGCACACCGGGCCGGACACTGGTCGCCAACGGCCTGGGGATGTGGTACAACAGCTCACTCCAGGACTATGCCTTTGACATCGCCGAGGCCAACCGCATCCTCGACCAGGCAGGCTATGCCGACACCGACGGCGACGGCGTCCGGCAGATGCCCGACGGCTCCGCGCCCCTGCTGTTTCGCCTCTACTGGCCCAGCGACATCGAGGCTGCCCCGCGCACTGCCGAGATGCTGGCCGAGACATGGGGGCAGGTTGGCGTCAAGGTCCAGCCACAAGCCTTTGACCCCGACGCCCTGACCGCGGTCTGCTGCCCCAACTTTGACTTTGACGTCATCATCTGGGGCTGGGGCTCTGACCCCGATCCGGCCTTCCTGCTGGGCACGCTGACCACCGAGCAGATCCCTACCGGCAGCAGCGAAACCGGGTACTCTAACCCGGAGTTTGACGCGCTGTTCGTGGAGCAGGGCACGACGCTGGACAAGACCAAGCGCCAGGAGATCATCTGGGAGATGCAGAGGATCGTGTTCGACGACGTAGTCTACATCATTCCGTACTACGAGGATGCGGCACAAGCCTACCGGACCGACCGGTTCACGGGTTGGATCATTGACCAGCCCAAGCTGGAGCTGTCAGATCCCAGCTCGCTGACGGTGGTCGAGCCGGTCAAATAGCTGGAGGCGTAGGTTGAGGGGCTACCGCTACCTCCTGAACAAGATCGCCTGGGCTTGTCTCACGGTGCTCTTTGTCATCGTGCTCAACTTCTTCCTGTTCCGGATTCTACCGGGTGACCCAGCCCGAGCCGGCATCCGCGATCCGCGCATGACCGTCCAGGCGCAGGAGGCGATCCGGGTGCGGTTCGGGCTGGACAAGCCGGTGATCAACTGCTTCGAAAGCCTCAACCCCCTGCGCCTGGGCAAATGCGGCGTCAACCCGCTGGATACCCAATTCTTCATCTACATCCGCAACCTCTTCCGCGGTGAGCTGGGCTTCAGCTACCACACCAACCGCCCGGTGGTCGACATGATAGGCGAGCGGTTGTGGAATACCATACTTCTGACCGGTCCGGCGCAGATCCTGTCGATCGTGCTGGGCATGGGGTTGGGCCTGCTGGCTGCCTGGAAAGCGCACACAGCCATTGACTATGCGTCGCTGATCGGCAGCCTGGTGGCCTGGAGTGTGCCGACCTTCTGGCTGGGGATCCTGCTGCTCTTCTGGGGCAGCAGCAAGCTCGGCCTGCCGATCGGCGGCAAAATGACGGCCGGCGCGACCTATGCCTCGACGGCGGAGCAGTGGCTCGACGTGCTGCGGCACATGCTCTTGCCCACGATCACCTTCACCATCGTCTACATGGGCGAGTACATGCTCTACATGCGCAGCGCGGTGCTGGAGGTGCTGGCCGAGGACTATACCCTGACGGCCAAGGCCAAGGGGCTGAAAACCTCCCGCATCCTCAGGGTCCACGCTCTGCCCAACGCCCTGTTGCCAATGGTCACCATCATCGCCCTCAATCTGGGCTTTATCGTCAGCGGGGCGATCTTTATCGAGACGGTTTTCTCCTGGCCCGGCCTGGGGCTGGCGGTGTACGAGGCTCTCAACCGGCGCGACTATCCGATGCTGCAGGGTCTGTTCTTGCTGCTGGCCCTCAGCGTGGTGCTGGCCAACCTGGTCGCCGAGCTGCTCTACTCCGTTCTCGACCCGCGGATCAAGACAGGCTAAGCCATGAGCGAACAGACCCAGACAACCAGTCTGCGGGGGCTGTGGGCAAGCCTCAAACGCAACCCGATGGCGGTGGCCGGCCTGTTCATGGTCCTGTTCACCGTCCTCCTCGCGCTGTTTGCCCCCTTGCTGGCACCCTACAATCCGAAAGAGTCGGTGAGGGTGACGGTTGACGACATCTATGCCGCCCCCAGCTCGGCGCACTGGCTGGGCACCGACGACGCCGGCAAGGACGTCTTTTCGAACCTGATCTACGGCACGCGTGTGTCACTGACCGTCGGGTTTTTCGCCGCTTTTATCTCCCTCGCCATCGGCGGCACCATCGGCCTGGTGGCCGGGTTCGTCGGTGGGCGGGTGGAGAACCTGCTGATGCGCTTCACCGATGTCATCCTGGTCATCCCCGACCTGCCCCTGATCATGGTGTTGGTGGCCCTGACCAAGCCCAGCCTGGTGAACATCATCATCGTGATCGGCATCCTGGGCTGGACCGGCACTGCTCGGCTGGTTCGCTCGCAGACCTTGTCGGTCAAGGAGCGCAAATTCGTGCTGCGGGCCCGGTCGATCGGCGCCGGCAATTTCTACCTCATCCGCCGTCACATCTTTCCTTCCGTCTTTCCCCTGATGATGGTCAACACCGTGCTGGTCATCTCCCTGGCCATCCTGGAGGAGAGCTCGCTGGCGTTCATCGGGCTCGGCGACCCGACCACGCTCAGTTGGGGACAGATGCTCAACTTTGCCTTCACGCGGGGAGGGATGAGCTCCGGGGCGTGGTGGGCGCTCATTTCGCCCGGCTTTGCCATCGTGTGGGTGGTGCTGGGCCTGACTCTGTTGGGCCAGGGCCTCGAGCAGGTGTTCAACCCGCGGCTGGAGTGGCACCATCTGTCGAAGGCGAAAAGGATGGTCCGGCGGATCATAACCCGCAGCGTGGAATCCGACAAGGAAGAGGCGTCATGAGCCGTGTTGATGGCGCGCCCCTGCTGCTCGACGTTCGTGACCTGTCGATCGACTTTTCGACACACGACCAGGGCGCCATGCACGCCGTGGAGAATGTCAGCTTTATGCTGCGTGAAGGCGAGGTCCTGGGCGTGGTGGGCGAGAGCGGCTGTGGCAAGACTACGGCCATGCTGGGCATTCTGCGCCTGCTGCCCGTCACTGGCCGCATCGTGAGTGGCGAGATCCTCTTCGGGGGCCGCGATCTGCTGGCGCTGAGCGAAAGCGAAATGGCCGACGTGCGCTGGAAAGATATCGCCATGATCTTCCAGGGGGCCATGAACGCCCTCAACCCGGTGCACCGGGTAGGCGACCAGATCGCCGAGGCTTATGTGCAGCACGCCTCCAAGGCCGACAGGGCCAGCGCGGACGAGCGGGTCTGCCGGCTGCTCGACATGGTGGGCATCAGCCGCAACCGCAAGAACCAGTACCCTCACCAGTATTCCGGCGGCATGCGCCAGCGAGCCATGATCGCCATGGCGTTGGCCTGCACGCCGCAGGTGGTCATCGCCGACGAGCCGACCACGGCGCTCGACGTAATGGTCCAGGCCCAGATCCTGGAGCTGCTCAAGTCGCTGTGCGACAGCATCGGCGTGGCCATTATCGTCGTTACCCACGACCTGGGGGTGGTGGCTGAAGTGTGCGATTCGGTGCTGGTCATGTACGGCGGCATCGCCGCCGAGTACGCCGACGTGGACACGCTCTTTAACGCTGCCCAGCATCCCTACACCCGGCTGCTGCTGGACGCCTTTCCCGATTTGACCCGGCCAAAGGACAGGCTGACCTCGATCCCCGGCTACCCGCCGCGCCTGAACGCCCTGCCGCCCGGCTGTCGCTTTGCGCCGCGCTGCCCGGCTGCCTTCGATCGCTGCCACGTCGAGCAGCCCGGGCTGTCACAGCTTGGCCGGTTCCACTCTGCAAGCTGTTTCCTGGTGGAGCCAAAATGAGCGCCACGCCGATCCTCCAGGTCCAGGACCTATGTAAGTGGTTCCTGGTAAAGAAAAGCAGGCTCGGCCGCACACCTCAGCTATTCGTCCACGCCGTCGACGGCGTCAGCTTTGAGCTGGGGCGGGGTGACGTACTGGCGCTGGTGGGCGAGAGCGGCTGCGGCAAGTCCACCCTGGCGCTGACGCTGATGGGCCTGGAAGCACCCACCACCGGCTCGATCGTCTTTGAGGGACGCAACATAGCCCGGCTCAAGCGCCAGGAACTGAAAGCCATGCGCCTCCACATGCAGATGATCTTCCAGGACCCGTACGAGTCGCTCAATCCCCTTATGAACATCGGCGACATCGTGGCCGAACCGCTTGTAGTGCACAGGCTGGCACGGACCAAAGCGGAGCGGCTCGAACGGGTCCGCCGGGCGTTGGAGGGCGCCGGACTCAAGCCGGCCGACGTGTATGTCCACCGCCGGCCCCACGAGCTGTCGGGCGGGCAGCGCCAGAGGGTGGTCATCGCCGGCGCCCTGGTGCTCGAGCCGACGGTCCTGTTGGCCGACGAGCCGGTGTCGATGCTCGACGTCAGCATCCGCGCCGACATCCTGAACCTGCTAGGCGAGCTGCGGGAAAGCCGTGGCATCTCGGTGCTGTTCATCACCCACGACCTGGCCACAGCCGGCTATTTCGCCGACCGCGTGGCGGTGATGTATCTGGGCCGCATCGTCGAGATCGGCCCCATCCACGAGGTGGTGGACGCCCCGGCCCATCCCTATGCCCAGGCGCTCCTGTCAGTGATCCCCGTGCCCAATCCCCGCCAGCGACGCCAGCACATCATCTTGCAGGGCGATCCCCCCAACCCGATCGATCTGCCACAGGGCTGCCGCTTCCGGCCACGCTGCCCGGTTGCCTTCGACCGCTGCGCGCAGGTAGATCCGCCCCTGGTGACTGTAGGCGACGGGCACGCGGCTGCGTGTCTGCGGGTGGCGTGATGTCTGACAAGAAGACTTCCGTTCTTTTCCGAAACATCGGAAGCCTGGGCCTTGCAGCATCCTACCCTCGCCGACCTGGAACTTGACAATCGAGGGTGACCATGCTATACTATCGCCCGTGTACCCCCCGGGGGTATACGGGATCACGAGGGAAGGGACAAGGGTATGGAACAGACCGACATGGAAAAGCTGATATCCGACTTCATCGGCCGGCGTGTCTGGGCTGTGGTGGGGGTCAGCCAGGATCCGGCCAAGTACGGCAACCGCATCTACCGCAGTCTGCTTGCATCGGGATACCAGGTCTACCCGGTCAACCCAAAGGGCGGTGAGATGAACGGGGCGACGGTCTATCCCTCGTTGGCCGATCTGCCCCAGCGGCCGGAGGTGGTCGATCTGGTCGTGCCGCCGGCAGTTACCGAGCAGTTAGTAGAGGAGGTTAAGGATCTGGGTCTGACGCGCGTCTGGATGC
>Ga0316622_100001917_pt1 | contig 14049 bp, 11 predicted proteins | sample OWC_Aug_OW2_C1_D_FD_207646 | JGI IMG/M metagenome (GOLD analysis project Ga0316622, IMG submission 207646) | Wetland soil microbial communities from Old Woman Creek delta, Ohio, United States - OWC_Aug_OW2_C1_D5_C | ecosystem: Environmental > Terrestrial > Soil > Wetlands | place: USA: Ohio... | reverse complement strand
CGACCTTACCCACGACTTCCACCCGCGGGTCCCGGGCCAGATTCTCGGTGCCCCGCGGGAGCGATCCCCCAACCACCGTGTAGCGCACGTCCGGCTCGTCGGCCAGATGCGGATAAACTTCGCGGGCGAAGAAGCGCAGCGCATCCACGTTGAACACCGCGCGCAGGGCGCCCATGAACAGCACCTCGCGCCGATCGCGGGCCCACACTTCCGGGTACGCCTCCGGGTCGACACCGAACGGCAGAACGTCCACGCCGTCGTCGCGCTTGCGGATCGTTCTCACCGCCTGCGCGTCCCGCTCGGTGAGGGCGAGCACCCGCCGTACTCCACGGTACGCCGCGATCTCCTCACGTTGCTCGATCAACCACCTGCGCACCTTTGCGATCTTACGGAAAAGGTTTCGCTCCAGCAGGGCGCTCTGCCGGTTGACGAACAGGTCGATGTCGTGCGTAAGCAACACCACCCGATCCGCCGGGAACGATCGGAAGAGCGGATAGAGCTGCCAGTACTCAATGACGATCAGATCGAAGTCCTCCCGCGCCAGCTCGCGGGCCGCGTGAGCGAGGGCCCCCGGGCAGTCGTACAGGCTCTTGAGCGAACGGCGGCCGATGGCCGATCGCGCCAGGTAGGCCAGTTTGTATGCGACCTTAGGCGACAGCGACGTACGGTTTCGGGGGAGAACCGTTACCACACGCGAGCAGGAGCGCTCCAGCTCGCGCGCGCGCGCGGATTCACCGCTTTCCAATATCCGCGCCAGCACGGTCACGTCGTAGTCGCGCTGCAGCGTCCGGACGAGGTTGAACGAAACCACCTTCGTCCCCTGGTCGGGCGGGTAGGGGAGGATCGGTTTGACGAGAAGAATCCTGCGCCGGCGCGGCCCGATATCCGAACGTGTCTCGCTCACGACCGGGCCACCTGAAGGTAAAGCGACTCCATCGAACGCAGCTGCCGCTCGAGCGTAAAGAGTTCCTCGAAGCGTTTCCGCCCGTTGCGTCCCAACCACTCCCGCTCTTCCGCGTCGGCGATGAGGTCCGCGAGTGCATCCCGCAGCCCCTCCCCGTCGCCCGGTCTGGTCAGCCGGCCCGTTTCCCCGTTCACAACCGCCTCCGGGATGCCATAGACCGCAGTCGCCACCACCGGCAATCCGCACGCCATCGCTTCAATGATCACGAGGGGCATCCCTTCCACGTCCGAGGGCAGCGCCAGGAGATCACCGCTGCCCAGAAGCCTCTCCACGAATTTCTCCGGCGTTCGCCCCACGAACGTGGCGCGGCTCGAAAGCCCTCCGGCCGCCAGCAACTTCTCGCACGGGCCTCGCTCGGGCCCTTCCCCCACCACCAGCAAGTGCCAGGGAAGATCCTCCAGCTGGGAGAGCGCCCTGATCACACGATGAAGCCCCTTGTGCCGGAGGAGATTCCCCACGAAGACGACGACGACGGCCTCCCGGGGAAGGCCGACGCTGGCCCGGAATGCATTCCGGGCTTCGTCGGAGTGCGCGAAGCGGCCGGCGCGTGCCCCGTAGGTGACGTCGAGACCGTTGTAGACCACCAATATCCTGTCCGCGCGCACGGACTGCTTTTTTATCAGGAAAGCGACGTTCGCCTTCGAGACCGTGACCACCCGGTCGACCCACCGATACGACATTCGCTTGAGAACGCCCCGTTTCCACGGCGTATCGACCATGGGGAGATGCTCCGTGACCACGACACCGGTCGCCCCCGCCATCCGCGACAGCGGCACCAACAGCCCCATCTGACCATCGTGCGGGCCGGGCAGGTTCACGTGTACCACATGCGGGGCGCAGTCGGCGATGGCTCGCAGAATTGGAATGGCGTGATGCGGTGAGAACGGAAGATTCATCGGAAGAGCGCGGACCGGAATTCCCAGTTCCTCGAGTTGCGACTTCCACTCGTCCATCCCCGACGCCGATGACTGCGGCGCACGCATCACCACGGAAGGCCGGAAGCGGTCGCGGTCCAGGCCGGCGGCGAGCCGGGCCACGTAACGCTCCGCGCCGCCAAGAAAGGGCGCGTCGACGACATAGCACACGTTGACCATCGATCAGCGCTCCACCTGTGTCGCCACCCGCAGCGTCGCGCAGGCTTGACCCGAGTAGTGGTCCCGGTTGTACAGCAAATCGCGCACCGTGAAGTTCGGCAGCAACGTTTCCTGGACCACGCGAAACTCGACCGAGTAGATTCCGACTGCCATGCCCGGCGGCAGCTTCGCGCGAAACCGCTCATAGAACGGCACAGCGACCGGCCAACAGTCGACCGCAAACAGACCGCCAAATGGCCTGTGATCCACGCGAAACCTCCGGATTCGACCGGAACGACGTTCGATGAACCTGCGCACGTACTTCTCCCCAGGGTATTCTCCCTCGCCGATTGTCTCGTGGTCCAACCGGATGTGCACCAGCACCGGCAGATCGTAAGCGTGCGCGTCGTACATTTCGTAGCCGATCCCGAATTCCAGCGTCTCGCCGGAAACCACCAGGTCGGGCGACACGCGGACCGACGCGATCTCGAAGCCCTGGCCGGCGCTCGCGACGCGGCACTGCTCCAATCCGGCACCGTCGAACGAAACCGCGGTGCTTTCCGGGAACCATTCCTCCGTCGACCGGCGCGTTTTCGTATACGCGTATACCGTGATGTCGCGGCTCTCGAACACCGGCCGGAAACTGGACGGCAAGGCCGAGAACTTCCGGCGCGCCGCGTGGTAAAAAGCCGCGTCCCAATCGAAGAGAAAATCCCCCTGCTCGCGCCCCATGCGGCCGTTGCACACCACCACATCGACGTCGTACCGGTCGCAAGCGTCGATGGCTTCCTCGCCGGCCATGAATGGGGAGAGCACGTTACGCACGGCAACCAGACGATCCAGCGCGAACCCGTCCATTGGATTCCCGTGTTGACCGAACACGGCCACGACGCGATGGTCCGTCACTGCGCTCACCAGGTAGCTGGTCTTCGGGTCCGACAGAACAACCGTGTTTCCGGGCAGTGTCTCCAGATAGCCGAGCAGATCCGCGAACTGTTCCCGCGGCGGCACGGAAGCGCCGTCGCGCGCGGCGGCCGCGCGCCCCAAAGCGCTCAGCGCCGGCGACAGAAACATCGACGACCACAACAGCAGCACCACAGCGACCATCACCCGCGCCCCCACCCCCCGCGCCCGCGCCCACCGGACGAGCAACCAGATCGTGAACACAAGCGCCGCAAACACGGGAACGTTTTGTAGCGCGCGGAAAGCCATGTAGGACATGCCGTCGTACAGGAATGTCGCCACCGGCGGGCAGAAGCACACCACGTACGGGATCGCCGCGAAGGCCACGTGCAGCTTGGGGACCCGATTGCCGCGGCAGCCCAGAGCCAAGAGAGGAATCAGCACCAATCCCCCGAGGAACGGCAGCCCATTCTGGCGCAGGATCTCGAACGGGCTCAGCACGAACCAGCGCCCGCCGGTATACAGTAGCCCCTGGGGGTGCGAGTGGATGACGTTCGCGGTCCCCTGGGAGACGGCGACTTTCCATACCCCCACTACCACTCCCGCAACTGCCACCGCCACACACAACCGCAACAGCGCGCGCCATCGAAATCCGATCCAGCGGTGAAAAACGATTAAGGTGGCCATCGCCACCGCCGCGTGCAGGAGCACACCGAGGTGCAGCAGCGACCCTCCCGCCACCAGCAGAACCACCAGCCCAAGCAAATCCCACCCCTCCCCCTTCAGATAGCGAAGCATCAACGGCACCAGAACCCAATAGAACACCAACGCCAGGTTGTGCCCGTATCCCACCTCCCGCGCGTAATCAAATCCGATCCCTCCCTGAAACATGGCGAACAGCGCCGCGCACCCCACCAGCAGCCCCCCGCGCGGCACGAATGGAGCGCAGAACCCTAGGAACGCCAGGAACGCCAGTGGAAAAAACAAGACCGGCAGCGATTCCCAGACTGACCAGGGGTCGACGCCCCCGAGCCCCCCAGCCAGCGCCAGCACCGGATGGAACGTCCCCTTGCGCGGATCCAGCCGGGGCTCTTCCGCACCCACCGGCCTTGCCAACACCCCTTCCGGGAAAATCGTGTCGTCGAATTGCACTCGCCGCACGTACCCGATATGGTCGAAGGCGTCCTGGCCGAAATCCGGTCGCGGCGGATAGAGCGCCGCCCACAGAGCGAAGGCCGCCGCCACCGCCATGACCACCCACTCCCCGCCCCCTCCCGCCAGCGACAGCCGGACCTTATCTTCGCGCTGCACACCCCGCACCCGCCGGCCCTGCCAGATGTCCGCGGCGAAGAGAAACGCCAACAGCACCTGCACCACCGTTGCGCACACGTGGAACGACAGGCCGACCAGCGCTCCCACCCAAAAGATCACCGACACGAGGGCAAGCCCGGCGACCGTGGAAAAGAGGGACCAGAACACGGGACTGAGACGGCGCATTCGGAACCCGATCTCGAGCAACGCCGCGCCGGGAATCCACGTGAGGACGGACAGCGAAATCAGGATGCGGGCGGCCGGCGGCAGAGCGTTGGCGAATCCCGATGCCAGCAGCCCAAGGCACGCCAACCCGATGACGGGGACCGGTCGTATGCGGCCGCGCGTGGTTATCGGAACCTCTTCTTCACGAGAAACGCCAGGTTGCGGAAGCCGTCGCGCCATTTATCCAGCTTCACCTCGCCGACGCGCGGGTGGTAATCGACGTGATACTCACCGAACGCTACCCCCTTGGCGCGAATCGCCTCGATCTTGATCTCCTCCGACAGCGGCATTCCGTCGCTGGTGAGTTCGAGCCTCGACAGCACCCGCGACCGAAATACCCACATCCCCGATTGGGAGTCTCGAATCGGCTTACCGTACAGGACGAGCATCGCGCAGGTCAGGATCAGGTTGCCGAGCTTGTTGCTGAAGCTCATCGCCCGGGGATTCGTCAAGGGAAAGCGCGCCGCCGAAACGAAATCCAGCTTTCGGTCCTCGAGGTGATCGACCAGCTCCGGGATCTGCTCGGCCGGATAGGTGCCGTCCCCGTCCAAGGTGACGATGACGTCGCCCGTGGCCGCCGGAAGGCCCGCCTTGTAGGCGGCGCCGTACCCCCTGCGTTTCTCCAACACCACTTGTGCGCCCAGTTCCCGCGCGACCTCGCCCGTTCGGTCCGTGCTGGCGTTGTCCACCACCACCACCTCGTCCACGATCCCGGGCAGCGATCCAATCACACGGCGGACGCCCTCCTCCTCGTTGTAACACGGGATGACCACGCTGATCTTCAGACCGCGATGAATGTAAATCCTCCCTCGACCATGTGAGGTCACGACGCGATGAACTTCAAAACCCGCGCCGCCAAGGGGATCGGAACCGCCTCCAGCATCGCAATCTCATCCTTCCCCAGCACCCGCACCAGCTTGAATCCGAGACCCGTCACGATCACCGCAACCACCACCGCCGCCAAGAGGCTCGGCAGGTCGTCGATGAAACGCAGAAACGGGACCAACAGCAGAGTCCCGCCCGATGCCAGAAAGCACTTGCCGATGAAACGCCCGGGCACACGCAGGTCGTTCACGTAGCGGCCGACGACAATCCGGTAGATGAAGACCGACAACAACATCACGACGCCGACCGGCAGCACCGCGCCAGCGACCCCGAATCTCGGGATCAGCAACAGATCCAGGAGCACGTTCACGGCCGCCAGGCAGAGGTAGATTATCAGATTGACGTGAGTTTTTTCCATCACGTACAGGGCCATCGACAGCGGCGTACCGAAGAACGAGATCGTCAGGACGCCGAAGAACGCTTGCGTCGGCCAGGCCGCCGGGCGCATCGCCTCCCCGAAGAGGATGGGAATCATTTGACCTCCCAGCACCATCCCCGTGACGCAGAACGGCGCGCACAGTAGGAACAGCATCCGGTAATAGCGGTCGATGGCATCGCGTATGGAACCGCGGTCGCGCGAATACACCTCCGAGAAACCGGCCATCACCAGCGGCCAAACGGTCCCCGGCACGAATTCCAGGATCGTCTGCGGCACCCGGTAGGCGAGATCGAAGAAGCCTGTTTCCGACGCCGTACGGAAGTAGGCCAGAAACATCGTTTCCGATTGCCGCCACACGATCAAGTTCAGAACGCCGATCACCGCGAACGGGACCGAGAAGCGAGCTAGACGGCCCAACGAAATGGTCTCCGCGGGAAGCTCCGCCGCCGCCGGCTCCACCGCCGCCCTCAGGCGACGGATGAGCACCAGGCATGCAGCGGCGTTACCCAGCGCACCCGCCGCCACCACTCCCACAACTCCCCATCCGCGCGGTAGCACCAGGAGGAGGGCGACAATGTACACGATGTGGCTCGCGACGGACGCGACGCTCAGCAGTTTGGTGTCGTAGTTCGCATTGAGAATTTGCGAGACAAACGTGAAGAAGATCTCGAACAGAGACAGCGCCACTGCCGCGGTCACGGCCACGCCCAGGCCGGGAAGCCCGAAAACGTTCTCGATCGCCCCCCGAGTCGCCCAGGCCAGCACGGTGAGCAGCAACCAGATCAGCAAGTTCGCGGCAGCGACGTTCCTCACCAGCGTCCTCGCGGCGCTTGCGTTCCGCGCCACCCGCAGGGACGGCAAGAACTTCAGCAGCGCCTGCCCCAGACCGGCACCGGCCACGATGAGCACATACATCAGGAAAGTCCGTACCAGGCTCAAGACACCGTAGTCGTAATCGCCCAGCGAGCGCACCACGATGACGCTGCTGGCCAAGCCCAGCACGAACCTGCCGGAGCGAGCGACTACGCTCCACATCATGGCGGCGCCCAGCCGGCCGGTCACGCTGTCCATCATCTACCCCCGGGAAGGCGCGCGAGGAGGTACCGTTTTACGTCGAGGATCGATCCTGGAAGATCTTCCGTGGTGTCCGTGGTCAGAAAACACCCCATCGAATAGCGGTCCGCGGGATCGTACCCATGCATCGCGGCCAATCCCACCTTACCCATGAAGCTCGGCACAATCATGATGCCCGGATGCAGGAGAAAAATCGCGTTGCCGTAGGAATGGTCTTCAAAAAGACAACCGTACGCCGCCAACTCCTCCTCGCTGAGAAGACGGCCCGCGTCGGCGTCCTGCAGCAGCGCGGCCACGCGGTCGCGGATCGCATCGCCGCACCAGAATCGGGCCATGGTGGAGTCGTAGAAGGCGAGATAATCCCGTCCGAGCCGGTAACCGGCCTTCGTCACCTCTCCCCACAGGTCGACGGTCGTGTGCACATCGGTCATACCGTGGTCACTGAGCACGCACAGAGTGACATCGCGGTGACATCCGCCACCGCGTTCGATGACCGATCGCAGGAACCGTTCGTATCCCCGGAGCTTGCGCTCGACGGAATGATCGAAGACCCCCACGCGATGCATGAGCGCGTCCAGTTCGGGAGTGTAGAGGAACAGTACCCCGGCCTCGCTGTCCACGGCGTTGAAGAGCGCCTGCATGTTTTCCGCTTCGGGCGTGTGGTAGTACCACATCCGGTAGGGGACACGTTCGGCGACGAGCCGGTCGAAGATGGTTTCTACCGGCAGCCCTCCCGGTTGATAGGGATCACCGTGCTCCGCCACGTCGAAATGCCCCAGCACGCGCAGGGGAATCTCGTACAGGTCGTAGTAACCCTTGATCTTCCCGCGCCGGTCGGTGATTCGCCTCGTCAACCAACGCGTGCGCCACTCCAGCGGGTGCGGCATGCGAGGGAGCGCCCGCAGGAACCCGAAGGGGCTGTTCCCTTTCGCGAGACGCCACATCGCCCACGCCTTGTGCGCCGATGGCGGCGCGCCCGACAGCAAGGAAGGGATCGCGGCGGAGCTGTAACCCAACACGGTGCCGAGAGGGGCCCGCCGGGACAATAGATCGCGGCAAAACCCGAAACGTTCGACGATCTCCCAGCCGAGGGCATCGATGAGAAACACGATCAGTAACGGTCTTCCCACCTTCAGCGCCTCTTCATTGGACCGCACGATACATCGCGTGCGAACGCTCGGCCAGCGATCCGCTCACGAAACCGTATGCCCGCGTCAGGCGTTCGAGGAACGGCCCCAGTGTCTGGATGAGCGTACCGATTTCCGGCTTGATGCTCTCGTCGCGGTATAGAAACTCCATCAAGGCCGACAGACGCAGTGCGTCCATCGCCGAATAGCGGGACAGGTGGATACCGGCCACGATCGCGCCCCGACGCGAGAATCCACGCCGCGCGGACATGACTGCGAATCGACGGAGATTGTCCACATATTCACCGGTGTGACACCGCCGCAGGATCATCGCGGACCAGTCGTCCGCGTCTTCCGGGTAGCACTCGCTCGCGATGCGCTTCCACTCCGCAAGCGCAAACGCGGTCACCGCTTCTGCGGTATCCCGACCCCCGACACCCCAGGCCCATTCCGGTGACGGTAGCTTTTCCAGCGCTTGCGCGCATCTTTCGAAAAGTCCGGTCGCGCCCTGGCCCCATCGTTCTCGAAGCTGTCCGGAGACTGACGACTCGCGCACCAAGGCCACCCGTTCCCGGCGTACGGGCGCGAACTGTCCCATGGATATCAGCGCGGCCGTGCCCACATCCAGGCAAGCTTTGCAGACGTTGAAGGCCATGAACCTCTCCGGTCCGCCGCGCTCGCCGGTCCCCGCGTGGAGAACGCCCGAGAGTTCGGACAATCGGTTTTCCACCAGGTAGAGCGCCTCCGTCAGGGACATCTTGCCGCCGATACGGGCCGCGACGCGCCCCGGGATTTCCGGGTCGCCGAACAGCACCCGGTTGTGCGCCCCCAATCCCACCGTACCCGGGCGAGCCGGCTGTCCGGCAAGGTCATCGAAGGTGTATACGCCGACGTCCGGCGCGCGAAAGAAGCGAAATCCGTTGCCCGAAAGGGACAAACCACCGACGGCCTCGCGGGCCCTCCGTCTTGCCCCTTCCAGTTCCACGCGTTCCCCGACCACCACGTAAAGGTCCACGTCGGAGTAGATCTCGCACTCCCCACCCACGTTGCAGCAGGAGACCTCTCCTGTTGCCGCACTCCCCCCTACGAACACGCACAAAACGGCGCTGCTTCCGAGCGCGCTCAGGACCACCCCGACCAGTTCGTCCGTGAATCTCGCAACGATATCGTTGTTTTCGGGATTGCCCATGGGAGCCAGGGGCGAACAGCGGACGAGGCAGCCGTCAGATTCGCCGATAGATGAAATCTGGTATGAAGTACTTCTTGCGGTTGAGGACCAGCCCGACGACTTTGCCTTCGAATTGCTCTATCATGTTTAGCGACCGCCTGATGACTTCGCGCTTCGTGCGCCCGCACTGGATCACGATCACCACGCCGTCCACGAAGGACGACAGGGGCGGTGTCTCCGGCGACACGACCACCGGAGGGGCGTCCACCAGAACAGTATCGTATCGAAGCCGCGCCGCCTCCAGGAGCTTGGGGAACATCTGATCGAGATGGAGCTGGATCTTGGCGGGTTCGTGCTCCCCGACGTGGATGACGTCGAAGGTTCCCTCTCGCGACCGCTCCACGATCTCATCGAAGGTCGCCGCCCCCGCGAAGAACTCGGTCACACCCGCTCGTGTTTGCAGCCCCATTCTGCTGGCAAGCGCCGGCCGTCGGGCGTTCATCTCTATCAGGAGGACTTTTTCGCGCGTCTGTATGGAAAGCAGCTTCGCAAAGCTCACGACGATGGTGGTGGTACCCTCCCGCTCCGCGGATCCCGCGAATAGAATGCTTCGCTTCTCCAGCCTCCCGAGGGCCGTTTCGATCGAGTTCTTGAGGATGCCGAGCTCGCGCAAAAAATCAACCGGCATGCCGTTGACAGCGACCAAGCCGGGCTCCGGCCGGAGCGGTGAAATCGGAGGCTCCAGCCGCGGCACCGGTTCGATGGTGGGCTTATCCGGCACGACCGCTGGCGGCGCCGTCTGCTTTTTGCGCGCGGCTTCCGCCCGCCGCAATGATTCGAACATCTTGCTCACTGCGAGCCGCTCCCCTCGCGTACCGTGCCGGGGAACTGGTGGGACAGCTCGACGATGCTCGCCTCGACGATGTCGATTTCGACCACCCGCGTCTTTTGCAGATAACTGCGCAACAGGACTCGATCACACAGTACGTTTATCAGGCGTGGAATGCCAGCGCTGAATTGATAGATCGCATCGACCGCCTCGTCCGAGAACACCAGCTGCCCGTTCTTGAGCCCGGCCACTCCGAGACGGAACCGGATATAGGAAAACACTTCGTCTCTGGTCAGAAACTGCATGTTAAAGACACCCGGGATCCGCTGACGAAGCTGACGCAGATCATCGCGCGAGAGCAGATGCGCCAGCTCCGGTTGACCGACCAGGACGATCTGGATCAGCTTGTGCGAATCGGTTTCCAGGTTCGAAAGCATTCTCAATTCCTCCAGCACCTCCGGGCAGAGATTCTGGGCCTCATCGATGATGAGGAGAGGGTTCTGATTCTGGGCGTAACGCCGGATGAGATACTCGTTGAGGGACATCAGCATCCCGACTTTGGAGTCATTGTTGATCTCGATCCCGAAGTCGGTCAGCAGCATGAAGAGAAGCTCGCGGATATCAACTTTAGTGTTCAGAATGAACGCGACCTCGAGACAGGGATGAAACGTCTGCACGAATGCGCGCACGATGGTGGTCTTGCCGATGCCCACCTCACCGGTCAGCGCCAGGAACCCCTTCTTTCGAAACACGCCGTAGGCCAGATAGGCCAACGCTTCTCTGTGGGCCTTGCTCTTGTACAGAAAACGCGGGTCCGGCGTGGTCCCAAAAGGGCTCTCCCTGAGATTGAAGAACGATTCGTACATCTGTTCACTACTTCTGGAGCTCCGAAAACGTCGCGAGCACCGGCTTTCCGAGGTGCTCCTCGGCTTCGGCAACACTCTTGACCGAATGATCCAGGCTCTCCAGGAAGAACGCCACCCCCAGTGCGACGATGAGAGCCAGGAATGGCCCCAGCGCCAGCCGCACGTAGTCCCTCGTCTTCTTGCTGTAAGGCTCGCTGGCGTTGGACAGGATCGACACATCCCACTCGGGCTGACTGGCGATGGTGATTTCCGACTCGCTCTGCTTCTCCAAGAGCATTTCGTACTTGGCGCGAAGGTTCTCGATGACCGTGTCGAAGCGTCCGAGCTCCAGATCCTTGTCGGGTAGGGTCTCCAGCTGCGCTCGCGCCCGATTCAGCTGGTCGCCTATTGCGGCTTTCCTCTGGTAGAGCACTTCCAGCCCCTGGAGCTCAACACGGTACACGTTCTCCACTTCGCGTTTGAGGTTGACGTGCAGCTCAGCGATCTGCGCATCCGTCCCAACGACCTCCGGGTGCGTATCTGTGTATTTGTGCGCGAGGTCCTCTCGGCGCATGTTGAGCTCCTGCAGCTCGAACTTGATTCGCTGGACGATGGTCGCCTGAAAAACCTGGTCTGAGGAGCGCATCGTAAGCGCGTCCTCCATCTCTTTGCCCGAGAGCTTGAGGAGAGCGGCGAGGCTCTCCACCCGCGAAGTCTGCTCGGATATCTTGCCGTTGACATCCAACATCTGAATCTCGAAAACCCCGACGTTCTGGAGGAGAAACCTGCTCTCATCGCTCAGGCCGAAGAACTTCTCGCGGTTGAGAAACTCGTTGCGCTTGACCTGCCAGGCTTCCAGATCGGACCGGACATCGGCGATCTCGGAGGCGAAGAAGTCGCCCAGGGCCGGAGGCGCTTGCTTCTCGCGGTAGTATTCCTGGAACGCGAGCGTCATAACCTGGCACCCGAGCTTGCACACGTATGGGTCGAGATCGGTATAGCGGATGGCGAAAACATTCGACTCGCCCACGACATCGGCGCGAACGGCCCCGGGCGAGAAGTGCCAATCGGCCGTCCCGGTTCGCGCCGCCACGGAATCGGCGAAGATCTTTCTCGCGCGCTGGAAAACGGTCTCCGAGAGTATGACCTCGATTTGAGAGCTCACTTCCTCCTCCCAGCCGAGATACCTGACCGTGCCGGTCATTACGTTGGATCGCTCCCCTCGCTGCACCAAAATGCGAGATGCGGACTCGTATACATTCGGTTGCCGGGCCTTGAGGAAAAAGACCAGAACCGTGGCCAGGGCTACGATGGCCATGATCAAATATTTCCGCCGGAAAATCACGTTGAGGAAATCCCGGACTGTGATTTCCTGGCGTGAATCGAGCTTCTCTGCCATCCTCGTTACTCCACTCCGTCTCACGGAGATCTGTAATACTCGTAGTTCACCTGGGACGTGAGCAACCACGCCTTGTACGCCAAGTCCACGGGAACGTTCAGTATCCGGTGAACCTCTTGCGCGAAATCCGACACCGTGAACAATTGCGATTTCGGCACGAAGACGATATCGTAGCTGCGCAGGAGTATGTCGTTTTGTATCGCCGACCCGTTGGTGATTGCATTTACGTCTACCTCGATCCCGACGATTCTGTCCACACCTTCGCGCCGTATGAGTACGACGTGGCCCGGTTTGGCGCCGGGCTTGAACCCGCCTCCCTCCGCAATGGCCTGAACCAATGAGATCTGTTGCTCAAACAGGACCCGTCCCGGCCTCATGACCTGCCCCATGACGTAAACCTCGCGTTTCGCTTCGCTCATCAAGATCACGGACAGGCTGGGTTCGCGTAGTATTTCCGCGAACCTCACCGTCAAGACCGAGTCCAGCGCCATCGGAGTGAGCCCCGCCGCCGTGGCGTCCCCGATGTATGGAAGCGATATCTTCCCGTCCCGCCGGACCGGAACGCCGCGTGTCGTGAGGTTGTTGTGGTAGAGAAATACGATATCGAGTACATCGCCCACGCCGATGATGTACTCCTCCGACCGCCAGTCCCCCGACGGGGCCGAATCCGCCACGAAGCGCTGCAGTTCCTGGGGCTGGTACATTTGCCCCGGGGCACCGGAGCTTGGGGGTTTGGGTGAACATGACCACCCCACGAGCGCCAGCACGCTTGGGCATGCGACCCACAGAAACATCCTGCTAATCGTCCTACGCATGCGAGCCGACCCCTCTCCAGTAGCCGGCTGGAACACCCGTCCGCGTTTAGCTTGAGTGCCGAACTTGTTGAATTTAATAAACTTAATACCAAACCCGCCGGCTGTCAAAGAGAAATTTCGCAAAATACATGCCAGGGGGCCGGCGCTCAGTACGCGCCCTTCCGTTCGATTACGGCGGGAATGGTCTTGAGCAGTATCAAAAGGTCGGTCTTGAAACTCCGTGTTCTCAGGTATTCCAGGTCGAGCCGCATCCATTCGTTGAAACCGATGTGACTCCTCCCCGATATCTGCCATAGACACGTGATCCCCGGCTTCACCGCCAACCGCGACAGCTGCCACGGCTGATAGCCCGCCACTTCATCCGGAAGTGGCGGGCGGGGACCTACTATGCTCATTTCTCCCTTGAGGACGTTCAGGATCTGCGGGATTTCGTCGAAGCTCGAACGGCGCAGGAACCGCCCGACGGACGTGATCCGCGGATCCGAGCGTATTTTGAAAACAGGTCCATCCTGCTCGTTGAGTTCACCCAGTTCCGCCCGCTGACTCTCCGCCTCATGGACCATCGAGCGGAACTTGTAGAACTTGAAAACCCGCCCTTTTCGCCCGACGCGATCCTGCTTGAAAAACACCGGTCCGCGGGTGTCCAGCTTGATCATGAGGGCAATCAACGGAAGGGTCGGCAATATGAAGACCAAAGCGACAGATCCGACCACGAGGTCGAACAGTCTCTTCGAGAGAGCGTACGGCATCGAGTCCTCAACCTTTATCACCCCGGGAACACCGCCCTCCCTGAAGGAACTTGCTCCACCAGCCGGGTCAACCGGGTCATTCAGGGCCCCAGTGCGCAATTCGTCGTCCATGTTGGCCTCGCTCGGTTTCTCCCGCCGCTCCTGGTTTGAATTCACCGGCCTACTCGATGCCTCGGGCAAAAGCCCGCAAAAAAATTAACCGCACCCGGACGACTGCCCGAATACGGTTCACTCTCACCACCCGAGAAAGCTGGCAACGTACCCTCACCGGACTCAGATCTACTTCGTCCGAATCAGCAACCG
>Ga0316622_100001916_pt1 | contig 14053 bp, 9 predicted proteins | sample OWC_Aug_OW2_C1_D_FD_207646 | JGI IMG/M metagenome (GOLD analysis project Ga0316622, IMG submission 207646) | Wetland soil microbial communities from Old Woman Creek delta, Ohio, United States - OWC_Aug_OW2_C1_D5_C | ecosystem: Environmental > Terrestrial > Soil > Wetlands | place: USA: Ohio... | reverse complement strand
TGGCCTCGAGCACGGTCGGCACGACGTCGAGCCCCTGCACCTGCTCGGCCACGCGCGTGCCCGCCCCGCGGTTGCCCGGGAGCTTCACGAGGAGCGGGACGCGGATGAGCTCGTCGAAGAGGCTGCGCCCGTGGAGCCAGCGCCCGTGGTCCAGGAACTCCTCGCCGTGGTCGGCGAGAAAGACGACGAGCGCGTCCTCGTACCGCCCGGCCGCCTTCAGCTCCCGCACGAAGCGGCCGAACTCGCGGTCCCCGAACGCGATGTCGCCGTCGTACTGCGCGATCATGCGCTCCCGATCGAGCGGCTCCTTGTAGTCGGTGCGGGGATCACGCCCGGGGTGGCCCTCGGTCGGGAAGGGCTCGAACATCCGGTCGAAGGGCGGGGGTGGCTCGTAGGGGACGTGCGGGTCCATCGTGTGGACGAAGAGGAAGGTGGGCAAGCCCTGCCGCGAGCGCAGGAAGGCGAGGGCCGAGTCCACCACGACGTCGGCGCCGACGAGCTTGCTCCGCTGGTCGCCCTCGCCGTGCAGGCCGGCGAAGAGGTCGAACCCGCGGTCGAACTCCGACTCGGCCCCGTAGATCACCGAGTTGGCGATGGCGGCGCCGGTCGCCCAGCCCCGCTCGTCGAGGCGCTGGGCGATCGTCAGGTTCGAGGCGTCGAGCGGGTCGCGCAGCTGCACGGCCTTGTGCTGCCCCGGGAGCCTCGACGTGAGGATCGAGGCGACCGACGGCTTCGTCCACGAGGCGTGCACGATGGCCGCGTCGAAGACGACGGCGTCCCTCGCGAAAGCGTCGAGCTCGGGGGTCGTGTTCCGCGGGTAGCCGTAGACGCCGGTGTGGTCGGCCCGAAGCGTGTCCACGAGGTAGATGATCGCGAGAGGCGCCTGGCGGGCGACGGTGACCGCGGGCGTGCCCCACCAGGCGCGTTCCGGGTCGCCCGCCTGCTCGTAGCCGCGCGTCTCGAGCACCAGCTCGCGCCCCGGGCCGGCCTGCTTCGCGAGGTCCACGTCCACCGGGACCCAGGCGCGGTCCTCGGTTCGGGAGATCGGGTCGAGGAGCCGGGTCCAGACGATCTCCTCCCGGCCGTTCCGGATCACCTTCACCACGAACTCGACCCCGGGCCGCGCGTGGGAGCGCGGGTCGATCGCGCAGGCCAGCTGCAGCCGCGCGCCCTTCGGGATGTCGAGCGCGAAGCGCAGCCGGCCGGGCGGCCCCGCCGGGAAGCCGCGGCGGACGACGTCGTTCAGGCGCAGGCCGCGCCGCGCGGCCTCGAGGACCGCCTCGCGGCCCGCGCCGGCGGCCGAGGCCTCGACGAGCCGGTCGCCGGCGCCGAGCAGGTCCACGGGCTCGGGGGCGCGGCCGCAGCCGGAGAGGAGGAGGGCGAGGGCGGCGGGCGCCGCCACGGCGAGGGCATGTCTCATCACGCGAGCAGGCCAAGCTAGCACGCCCCCCGCGCGCCGGCAAAACGCGCCGCCGCTCCCGGCGAAGGGCAGTGTGCTATGGTCGGCCGCGTGTCCGGCTCCTTTCGCCGAGGCCTCCTCGCCCTGACCCTGGCCGGGCTGGTGGCGCGGCTCCTCTGGGTGGCCCTCGAGCCCGCCACGTCCCCGCAGGCCGACGAGACGATGTGGGTCACGTGGGGCGCCCAGGTCCTTCCCTCTCCCGAGGTGGCCTTCTCGCCCTTGCAGCTGCGCTTCGTCTTCCACCCGCCGCTCTACCTGTACTTCGTGGGCGTCCCCTTCACCCTCTTCGGCACCCTGGAAGCCGTCAAGTACGCGCAGTGCTTCGCCGGGGCATTCCTCGTCCCCGCCGTTGGCCTCATCGGACGTCGCATGTTCGGCGAGCGCGCGGCCCTGCTCGCCGCCGCGATCGCGGCCTTCTACCCCGAGCTCGTCTGGTTCGCGTCGCACTTCTGGGCGGAGACCGTCTTCACGGTGCTCCTGTGGTGGGCCATGGAGAGGCTCCTCGCCGCCGACGCGCGAGGCTCGACGGGCGCCGCCCTCGTCTCGGGCCTGCTGTTTGGGCTCGCGATCCTCACCCGCGAGACGGTGCTGTACTTCCTGCCCATCGCCGCCCTCTGGCTCGCCTGGCGTCGCGCGGGGGGCGCGCGGCGCGCGTTGGCTCTCGTCGCCGCGTCGGCCTTCGTCGTCCTGCCCTGGACGCTGCGCAACTGGGTCGTCTTCGACGCCTTCGTGCCCGTGTCCACCTCGGGGGCCCTCAACCTCTGGCAGGGGAACACGCGCCTCTCCCGCCAGGAGGTCTACGAGGAGTACTGGGCGGTGCGCGGCCGGATCCCGAAGTACGAGCACGCCCGGCGCCGGGCGATCGAGGCGATCCTCGAGCGGCAGCCCCTGTGGATCCTCGAGAAGCTGCGCGACGAGGTGCCGGCCTTCTGGGCGGCGCACGGCCAGCCGATCGTCCACCTCGAGCGCGGGGCCTACGGCGCCGTCGCCCGATCGCGCGCGTACCTGGCCGTGGCGGTCGTCCTGCTGCCGTACCTCGCCGTGCTCGTCCTGTTCGTGGCGGGGATCGCGACCCTGCCGCGCGGCCGCGCCCCGCTCCTCCTCCTCGCGTTCCTCGTCTTCTACCTGCTGCTCCACGTGGCCGCGCACGGCTACCCGCGCTACCGCGCGCCGGTGATGCCCGCCGTCTTCCTCGTGGCGGCGCACGGCCTCGTCGCGTGGCGCGACCGTGGGTCCGTCGACCGGCGTCATCGCGTGGCCGCGGCCGCGGCCGCGCTCGTGCTCGCGCTGGGCGTCGGTCCCAGCCTGGTGGCGTGGGCGACCCGGCCGTGGCCGCCGCCCTGGTTCGCCGACGCCGGGATCGAGGGAAGGCAGGAGGCGGCGACGCCCGGGGAAGCGCCGCAGCAGGAGAGGCCGTGAGGCCCTCGCGCGCGATCCCTCTCGCGCTCCTCCTCGCGATTGTCGTGCGCCTGCCGTTCTGGATCGAAGCCCTGCGGACGCCGGTGGACGGCGACACCGCGATCGTCGGCCTCATGGCCTCCCACCCGGGCGTGGGGACGACGCTCTGGGGCCAGCCCTACGGCTCGCCGCTCGACTCGTGGGTGGCCCTGCCCTTCGTCGCGGCCTGGGGCCACACCACGGAGGCGCTGCGCCTGCCGTACTTCCTGCTCGGGCTCCTGCTGGTGCCGCTCGCCTACGCCCTGGGGCGGGAGCTGCACTCCGCCGCGGCGCTGCCCGCTGCCGTGCTCGTGGCGTGCCCCCCGCCGTACTTCCTGCTCCTCGCCGCCCTCCCGCCGCCCTTCTACCCGACGACCCTGGTCCTGTGCGGGCTCGTCCTCCTCACCGCGGCGCGCGCCGGGCGGCGCCTCGCAGAGAAGGACTCCGTTGCGCCCCGGGGCACCCTCCTGATGCTCGGGCTGTTCTCGGGCCTCGCGCTCTGGACGCACCTCATGTCCGCGACCGCGGTGACGGCGGCCGGGGCCTGGGTGCTGGCGCGGTCGAGCGGCCGCCGGCTGCTCCTCCTCTGGGCACTCGTGCCGCTCGTGGCGGCGAGCGCCCCGCTCTGGTCGCGGGCGCTGGGCGACGCCGAGGCGACCCGCATCGTCCAGGTGGCCGACCGCGACGAGACGGCGCTCGCGCACCTTGCGGCCGTGGCGCCGCGGCTTCACGAGCCGCTGGGTGGCATTCTCGGGACGCACGTGCCGGTCGTCGCCGACTCCGAGGACTTCGTGCTGCGCGCGCCCGGCTGGGCCGCCGGCCTCACGGTCCTGCTCTACGGGTTCCTGCTGGTCCTCGCGGGTCGCGCTGCCTCGGGCCGGCACGCCTCTCTCCTGTACTTCCTCGCCGCGGGCCTCGCGCTCCTGGTCTTCCCCCTGCCGGTCCGCTCCGCCCCGCACACCCTTCGCTTCCTGACCCCTCTCTACCTGCCCGTGGTCGCCCTCGTGGCCTGGGCGGCGGCCCCCCGCGGCTCCTCGCGCCGTGCCTGGGTCGTCGTCCTGGGACTCGCGGTTCTGCACCTGGGGCTCGGGGCGCAGCTCCTTTCGACGTGGCGGCGGCTCGACCGCGCGGAGCCGCCCTTCCTGCTCCAGGACCTGGGGCCCGCGCGTCGCGCGCTCGAAGACGCCGGCGTACGCCACGCCTATGGCTCCTACGGCCCCGCCTTCCGCCTCACGTGGGAGAGCGGCGAGCGCATCGTGGCCTCGCCGCCCTGGAACGACCGCTTCCGTCACTGGCCGCTGCCGCTGCTCGACGACGTGCGATTCGCCAAGAACGTGGCGTGGGTGCTGACCCCGGCCATCCCGAGTGGCCTGCCCTCACCTGACGCGCTCGACGAGACGTTGCGGCGGCTGGGGGGGCGCTGGCGGCGCGTCGACGCCGGGCGCGCGGTGCTCTTCCACGCCTTCGTGCCGCCCTACGCTCCCGAGGCGGTCTCCTGGCCGGGCGCCGGAGCGGCAGGGGACGGCGATCTGCGGACCTTCGTCGAGCCCGACCCGGCCGCCACGTTCGAGCTGCGCCTGCCGGCGCCGCGGTCTCTCGCCGGGGTCACCCTGCTCGCCGCGCTGGACGGGCCGCGGCTGCCCCGCAGCGCCGACGTGCAGGTGAGCGCGGACGGCCTGTCGTTCGAGACGGTCGGCTCCCGGCGCCGCCGCGAGGAGCGGCTCGACCTGCGCTGGGTGAACGGGCACCCGCAGGCGGTGATCGACCACGACGTGATCGCGATCTCCCTCGGGGGCCGCGCGGTCGTCGCGCTGCGGGTGGTGCCGGTCGCGTCGGAGGAGCAGTGGCGCCTCGGCGAGGTGCTGCTGCACGAGACGCCGGGCCGGCAGGCCTGGGACGAGTGGCTTGACCCCGGCCTCGACTGGGAAGCGCGGCGGCGCGCCCTCGTCGAGCGGCCGATGCCCGGCCGCGAGGACTGGTACTCGCGGCTGCTGCTCGCGGCGCGCCACCGCCCGCCGCCGTAGGCAGCCAGCGAGGAGACGACCCGAGACGCCGACGACGCGGGCGCCCGATGTCAGGGCAATGGTGGACAATGGACCCATGGCCGAGATAGAGCCGCCGTTCGTCGGCAGGACCTTCGACGACTTCCTGTTCCGGCCGCAGCACAGCCCCGTGCGCACGCGCCGCGAGGTCTCCCTGGCGATGCCGCTCGTGGACGGCCTCGACCTGGCGCTCCCCGTCCTCGGCGCGAACATGGACACGGTGGTGGGCGAGGAGATGGCGAAGACGCTCGCCCTCGAGGGCGGGATCGGCTTTCTCCACCGCAACGCCTCGATCGCCGAGCAGGCGGCCCGCGTGCGCTACGTGAAGACCCGCCACTCCCACGTGATCGACCAGCCGCTGTTCCTCGAGCGGACGGCCACGATCGCGGAGGCGCGCCTGGCCATCCGCAAGCACAACGCCAGCAGCTTCCTGATCGAGGAGGCGAAGGGCGGCGGGAAGCTCGCCGGGATCCTGTCGCACCGCGACATGCCGCTCGACGCCGCCTCCGACGCCCGGCCCGTCTCGGACTTCATGACCCCGCGCCAGCGCCTCGTGACCCGGCCGCCCTCGGTCTCGCTGGAGGAGGCCGAGCGGGCCATGTTCGAGCACCGGATCGAGAAGCTGCCCCTCGTGGACGAGCAGGGGCGCGTGCGCGGCCTCGTGACCATGCGCGACCTCAAGCTCTACAAGCAGAAGCCGCACTCCACGAAGGACGCGCGGGGGCGGCTGCGCGTGGGGGCGGCGATCGGGGCGACCGGCGACTTCCTGGAGCGCGTGCAGGCGCTCGTGGAGCAGGAGGTGGACGTCGTCCTCCTGGACGTGGCCCACGCCGACTCCGAGGCGGTCGCGGCCGCGGTGGGGGAGCTGCGAAAGAGGGCGGAGAAGGTCCGCCTCGTCGTGGGCAACGTGGCCACGGCGGAGGGCGCGCGCCGGCTGGCCGCGCTCGGGGTGGACGCGATCAAGGTCGGCGTCGGCCCCGGCCGGGGCTGCCGCACCCGCCTCGAGACGGGGGCGGGCGTGCCGCAGCTGCAGGCGGTGCGCGAGGCGTACCTCGCGACGGAGGGCAGGGTGCCGATCATCGCCGACGGCGGTGTCCGGGACGACAAGGACCTGTTCCTCGCCATCGCCTGCGGAGCCTCGACGGTGATGCTCGGCAGCCTGCTCTCCGGGACCGACGAGGCCCCCGGCCTGCTGGTGGAGGACCCCGCCACGCGGCAGAAGATGAAGCTCTACCGCGGGATGACGTCCCCGGAGGCGGTGGCGGACGGCACGGAGGCCGACGAGCTCGCGGAGGCGCTGCGCACGCCGGCGGAGGGCCAGTCCGTGCGGGTGCCCTACGTGGGGAGCGTCGTCGGCATCCTGGCCCGCGTCCGCGGACACCTCCAGTCGGCGGTCAGCTACGCCGGCGAGGCGAGCCTGCGCGCCGCGCACGAGAAGATCGCCCGCGAGCCCGGCCGGTTCCTGATCCCGCTCTCCGAGGCGTCACGGCGCGAGTCTTTCGTGCGGTAGCGCCCCTGCGGCCTCGGCCGGAGCGTCGCGACGGCTCCTCCCGCGAGTCGCGGGGATTCGTCGTGCCGATGCTACGATCGGAGGACCGACTTCCGACGACCAGGCGGGGGACGGGTGTCGGCAGGGGAGGGGAGCCATGGCGCGGGTATTCGAGGACAACGCGGCGTCGATCGGGCGGACGCCGCTCGTGCGCATCAACCACCTGACGAAGGGTGCGCGCGCGACCGTGCTCGCCAAGATCGAGGGGCGGAACCCCGCGTACTCGGTCAAGTGCCGGATCGGCGCGTCCATGGTGTGGGACGCCGAGAAGCGCGGGGAGCTGAAGCCGGGCAAGGCGATCCTCGAGGCGACCAGCGGGAATACCGGCATCGCGCTCGCCTTCGCGGCGGCGGCGCGCGGGTACGAGTGCGTGCTCGTCATGCCCGAGACGATGAGCATGGAGCGGCGGAAGGTCCTCGTGGCCCTGGGGGCGAAGCTCGTGCTCACCCCGGGAGCCGTCGGAATGAAAGGCGCCATCGCGAAGTCGGAGGAGCTCGCCGCGGCCGAGCCCGGGCACTACGTGATGATGAAGCAGTTCGAGAACCCGGCGAACCCGGCCATCCACGAGTCGACCACGGGCCCCGAGATCTGGGAAGACACGGACGGCGCGATCGACGTGTTCGTGGGCGGAGTGGGCACGGGGGGCACCATCACCGGGGTGAGCCGCTACCTCAAGAAGACGAAGGGCAAGGCCATTCTCAGCGTCGCGGTCGAGCCCGAGGTGTCACCCCTCATCACGCAGACGCGGGCGGGCCAGCCCCTCACCCCGGCGCCGCACAAGATCCAGGGGATCGGGGCGAACTTCGTGCCGAAGAACCTGGACCTGTCGCTGGTCGACCGCGTGGAGCGCGTGTCGAACGAGGAGTCCATCGCGACGGCGCGGCGGCTGGCGCGGGAGGAGGGCATCCTCTGCGGCGTCTCCTGCGGCGCGGCGATGGCCGCCGCCCTGCGCCTCGCCTTCGACCCCGCCTTCGCCGGGAAGACGATCGTGACCGTGCTCCCCGACTCCGGCGAGCGCTACCTCTCCGGGCCGCTCTACGAGGGCCTCTTCGCCGAAGTCGAGGCGATGACGGCCTCGCCGGCGAAGCCGTGAGCGCCTCCCCGGCGCTGCCCGGGCTCGTCGAGGGGATGCTGGCGAGCTACCGTCGCGACCCCCGGGCGCAGCACGTCAACCGCCGTTTCCTCCCCTCGCGCGACGAGATCCTGGAGATCGTGAGGCTCCTGCTGGAGCTCTTCTACCCGGGCTACTTCGGCCGGCAGGACCTGACCGACGAGAACCTCGCCTTCCACGTCGGCAACCTGCTCTCGACGCTGCGGGAGAAGACCGCGAGGCAGGTGGAGACCTGCCTCTGCTTCGCCGCCGAGTGCGAGGGGCGCCCCGACCACTCCTGCGCCGGGAAGGCCCGCGAGGTCACCGCCGCGTTCCTCGAGCGCCTGCCCGCGGTGCGCGACGCGCTCGTCCTCGACGTGCAGGCCGCCTACGACGGCGACCCCGCGGCGTCGAGCCTCGACGAGGTGATCCTCGCCTACCCGGGGATGCTGGCCGTCACCGTCCACCGCGTCGCGCACGAGCTGCACGTGATGGGCGTCCCGCTCATGCCGCGGATCATGAGCGAGTGGGCCCACTCGCGCAGCGGCACCGACATCCACCCCGGGGCGCGGATCGGGAACAGCTTCTTCATCGACCACGCGACGGGCGTCGTGGTGGGCGAGACGACCACGATCGGCTCGAACGTCAAGCTCTACCAGGGCGTCACGCTTGGCGCGCTCTCGATCCCTCGGGACGAGCGCGGCCGGGTCATCCGCGACACCAAGCGCCATCCCACCGTCGAGGACGGCGTGACGGTCTACGCGAATGCAACGGTCCTGGGGGGCGGCACCGTCCTCGGTGCGGACAGCGTGGTGGGCGGCTCGGTCTTCGTGACGACGAGCGTGCCGCCAGGCTCGCGTGTGGCCCTGCGCCCGCCCGAGATGACGGTCCGCTCCAAGGCGGACGCCGGCGACTTCGTCATCTGAGGGGCCGGGGTCAGGTCTCGAATCGTGCCGTCGTGAAGCGTCACGGCCGCGGTCGCGCGGCCGTCCACCGCAGGTAGGCGCGGCGGGCGTAGGCGAGACGCTCCGCCGGCGTGGGATAGCGCCTTCGGAACCAGCGGATGAGGGACCGGCTCTCTTCTTCCTCGGCCTCGCCGAGGGGGACGGCGAGGGCGGCGCGAACCTCCTCCGGGCTGAGCTGGCGCTCGGACAGGGCGCGCACCCGCTCCAGGGTCGCCCGATCGACGGGAGCCTCCCCCTTCACGGGCCCTCCCTCCGGAGGGCCTCGAGCAGGCGGATGTCCTCGAGGTCCTTCGGCCGGCCGCCGAAACGCTTGGTCAGGATGAGGTCGTCCAGAGCGGGCACGGCGACGGTGATGCCGGCGGCTGCCTCGAGCGTACGCCGACGCGACCACACATCCTCGAAGGCCACGCGGACGCCGTCGACCGTCGGCACGGTCCGAGCGACGAGCACGTCGACCCGCTCGTCGTTCTCGAGGACGTAGCGGCCCCGCCCCCGCGCCTCGTCCGGCGTCCGCGTCGGGAACAGCCCCTGGGGCTCGACCGCCGCGTTGAATGTCGCGATGTCGTCGATGTGGAGCCAGAAGTCGTAGTCGGCGGTGAGCACGGGAATCCCGAGGGCCACGAGGGCGCGACGGCCGATCAGCAGCGCGCGCGCTCCGCTCGCCGCGATCGCCTGGAAGAACGCGGCCTCGTCGAACTCGGAGCCCTGCACCCGGCCATTCTAGCGCCCGCGGGGCTCAGCGAGCCCGCCGGGCCCGGCCGTCGACGTTGTCCCGGCAGGCCGGGGTCAGGGGCGGCGAGCCGTACCGGTCGATCAGCCCCATCGTCGCCGCGGCTTGCCATGGCCGCCCCCTTCCGTTCGCTTCGACACCGGCGGCCGACCGAGGGTTCCGGCGGCGGCAGCCGGCTCCAGTGCCCTCCCCCGCTGACGTCCCGGATCGCGTCGGCCAGCCCGCGCACCCGGTTGCGGCTCCATCGCATCGGCAGGAGAGGGCGCCCGTCGGCATTGTGCGACACTCTCTGCGCGCGCGGCGCCCTCCAGGAGACACCCATGATGAACAGACGAGCCTTCCTCGGAACGACACTCGGGGCGACGGCCGCGTCCTTCGGCGCGCGACAGGCCGTCGGCGAGCCCCCAGGGCCAGGGCGACCGATCCTCCAAGCCTCGGGCCGGCAGGTCCTCGAACGGGACCGTCCGGTGCGGCTGCGGGGCGTGAATCTCGGCGGCTGGATGCTGATCGAGGACTACATGATCGGCCTGCCGTGGACCGAGTGGAAGATCCGCGAGCAGTTCCGACGGGTCCTCGGAGACGCGGCGGCCGACGCCTTCTTCGGGGCCTGGGCGGAGTCGTACGTCACCGACGCCGACGTGGCATTCCTCGCCCGGCAGGGCTTCACCTTCGTGCGCCTGCCCTTCAACTACCGCCACCTCGAGTCGGACCTGGCGCCGGGGAAGTGGCGCGAGGAAGGCTTCCGGCTCCTCGACCGCGCGGTGTCTCTCTGCCGCGCCCACGGGCTGTGGGTCATGCTCGACCTGCACGCGGCGGCCGGCGCGCAGGCGCGCGACCAGAACGCGGGCAGCGCCTACGGTGAGACCTACTTCTGGCAGCAGCGCGGGTTCATGGACCGCACGACCGCGCTGTGGGTCGAGATCGCACGCCGATATCGCGACGACCCCACGGTGCTCGGCTACAACGTGCTCGGCGAGCCCGTCACGGACGACGTCGCGCTCCTCAACGACTACTACCGCTCCGCCATCCGCGCGATCCGGGCGGTCGATCCCGCGCACCTGATCGTGCTCGACGCGAACCGGTGGGCGAAGGACGTCACGAGCCTGCACGAGGGCCTCTTCGAGGACCCGCAGGTGGTCCCGGCGCTGCACCACTACTACTTCGACGACGCCTTCTTCCCGCGCCTCACGCAGTACCCCGGAACGGTGGACGGCCGGGTCTGCGACCGCGAGGCGCTCGTGCGGACGCTGGACGGCAAGCACGACCAGCAGCGGATCGCGCGCCCGGTGTTCGCCGCCGAGTTCGGCGTCACGCGATCGCACCCCCAGCCGTTCCCGGTGCAGATCGCGATCACCCGCGACCTGGTCTCGATCTTCGAGGAGAAGGGGTGGGGGTGGGCGCTGTGGTGCTACAAGGACCTGCGGCACATGGGCCTGCTCACGCCCCGGCTCGACACGCCCTGGCGGCGCTTCGTCGACTCCGCCCCGATCGTCGACTTCCTGGCCCGGTACGACGCCCTCGAGAAGCCCTTCGCCGACGCGGTGGGTAAGCTGCTCCAGGGCACCGACGTCGAGCCCGACACGCGCGAGCAGTGGGCGCGGGAGGTCCGGCGCGACTTCGACGCCCCGGCGCTCGACTTCGTCCTGCGCCGCCTGAAGGGTCGCTCGCCCGACGAGCTCGCCGCCATGGCCCGCTCCTTCGCGTTCGAGTCGTGCGACGTGCACGAGGACCAGTTGGGCATGCTGCAGCCCTTCCTGAAACCGGCCTGACCGGCTGTCGCGCCCCCTTCTTGCGCCCCGGAGGTGCCCGTGGACCGACGTGACTTCATCCGCCACACCGCGGTCGGCTCGCTCGCCCTGCGCGCGGTCGCCGCCTCCGCGCGCGACGAGAGGGAGGGTGCGCCCTCGGGACCGGCGCCCGCCGTCCTGCGCCGCCTCGAGAACCGTTTCCTGGCGGTCGCCGTCCTCGCCGACGGCAGCGCCTCGATCGAGGACAAGCCCCGCGGCGTCGTCTGGGCGATGGGACCCGTCGCGCTGCAGGACAAGAGCGAGATCGAGGTCGGGGAGGTGTGGCTGCGCGGCGAGCGCGGGATCCAGGAGCAGTACCCCGGCCGCTTCGCCGGGGAGGCGGCCGGCGACCACCTGCGCTTCACGCTCCTGGCCCGCCAGGGCCGCCCCGTCGGCCGATTCACGTGCGACGTCTCCCTGGAGGAGGACGAGCTGGTCTACCGCGTGCTCGAGATCGACGAGGAGGTCCCGAGCCTGGCCTTCCCGCCGCCGATCGAGTCCGAGGCCGTCGTGCTGCCGAGCGGCGTGGGTCGCATCCTCCGGGACGCCGAGGCCGGCACCATCTTCCCGCGCCACCTCCACACCTTCTACACGCGGCTCAACATGCGCTGGGTGGGCGGCCTGCGCGGCGACGCCGGCTGGATCGCGATCTTCGACGAGGGCTTCGAGGACGCGTTCGCGCTCCTGGCGAGCCGCAGCGTGTCGCCCGGCTACCTGCGCACGCTCGGGAAGTGGCGGCACCCGTACGCCATCCGCTACGCGTTCACGGGCGGCGGCCACGTCGGCCTGGCGAAGGCCTACCGCCGGTGGTTCCAGGAGAAGGGCCTGCTCGTCCCCCTCGAGGAGAAGATGCAGCGCAACCCGCGCCTGCGCAGCTTCCTCGGCGGCCGGGCGTTCTGGATCGACCTCGCGCGGCCGAGGCAGCGGCGGCGGACGGCCGAGGACCTGCTGGTGCCCAGGGAGAAGCGGACGAGCGGCGAATCGCTCGACGTCCACTTCCGCTACGCCGACGTGAGGGTCCTCGTCGAGGAGATGAAGAAGGCCGGGCTCACGCGCGGCTTCCTGAAGATCGCGGGCTGGATCGACGGAGGCTACGACTGGTCGCACCCGGACGTGTGGCCGCCTCCCCCCGAGCTCGGGTCCCTCGACGAGCTGCGGCAGCTGCTCCAGGGCGACGGCGAGCTCGTGGCCGGTCTCCACGACAACAACCAGGACATGTACGAGCACACCCCCAGCTTCCCGGACGGCGTCAACCGGCTCGCGAGCGGCGAGCTGATGACCGGGGGCATCTGGGCGGGCGGGCAGGCCTACATCCTGCGTTCGGACGCGAGCGTCGCCTACGCACGGCGGAACTGGGACCAGATCCGCACCCTGCAGCCGAAGGCCCTGTTCATCGACATCGTCACCGCGATGCAGCTCTACCAGTCCTACGAGCCGGGGCACCTCTCGACCAAGGCCGACGACCTGCGGCGGAAGATCGAGCTCATGGCCTTCTACAAGAGCCAGGGTGTCCTCTTCGGCAGCGAGGAGGCCGCCGACTTCGGCATCCCGTACGTGGACTGGTTCGAGAACCGCCACCGGCGAGTCCCCGGAGAGTCGATCCCGCTGTGGCCGCTCGTCTTCCACGACGCCGCCTTCTGCACCCGCTACGGCGGCGTGACCGGCGGAACGTCGTACCCGGGATGGCTCGAGGAAATGCTGTGGGGCTACCTCCCGCACTTCCGTATCACCCCCGGCTGGAAGCCCGAGGGCGTCTTCGCCGAGACGTTCCACGTCGACCGCTGGCACGCGGCGATCGGCCTTGCCGAGATGGTCGACCACCGCTTCCGGGCGGACGACTGGAGCGTCGAGGAAACCCGCTTCGGGAACGGGCGCGGCATCGTCTGCAACTTCTCTCCCGAGCCCTGCACGGTCGACGGCGCGACCGTTCCGGCCCGGGGCTACCGGCTCCTGGATTGAGACGCGATCGCACGCGAGTGAGGACGGCATGAACGGCAACACGACGGCATGGACCATGGTGGTCGGGCTCGCGTTGGGCGCCCCGGCCTTCGCGCAGACCGGTCCCGGCGCCCCCCGGGGAACCGCGGTCGTCATCGAGGACTTCGAGTCGTATCCGTCGGACGCGGCGCTGGCCAAGGCCTGGTACGTGCCCCCGCACGGGAACTGGATGCGACAGACCCTCACCGCCAGGCCCGGCGTGGCGGGCGGTCACGCGCTGAAGTTCGAGTACCGCACCGAGCCGGGCGAGGGCAAGTTCTACGCCGCGATCTGCATCGTGAAGAACTGGAACCTCGCCGGATTCGACGCGGTGCGCTTCTGGCTGAAGCCGGACGGCTCCGGGCGGGAGCTGACCATTCAGTTCAACGTCGCCGACGCGAAGGGCGACAACATCCACGACCTCTGGCAGGCGAGCTACCGTCCCGAGAAGGACGACACGACGGCGCGCCTGGTCACGATCCCGTTCGCGAGGCTCGAGCGGCCGGGCTGGCTCGACCGCGCCGGCAAGCGCGCGTCGTTCGAGCCCGCGTTCGTGAACGAGCTCGCGCTCTACGTCGGTGCGCCCGACGGCCCCTTCGGGCAGGGAGCCTGCGTGCTCGACGACTTCGAGGCCGTGCGCGTCCACGACGACCTGGCGGTTCGGGCACTCGCCGCGATGAGGGCGCGCGCCGAGGAGCTGAAGATCGAAGGCGTCGCGGTCGTGGCCTGGACGGAAGGCGACACGGTGCGCTCGTGGTCGTCACGGATGGCGGTGATCGGCAGCATGACGCAGGCGCCGGCCGGCAACGACGCCGGCGCCAACCTGCTCGCCATCGCCTACGCGAAGGCCTCGGAGATGGCGGCGACGCTCCTGGACAGCGGTGCCGGGTCGCGCAAGCCGATGACCGGGGAGTTCGGCTGGCCGGGGGGCCTCGTGCGGACGGGAGAGGCCGGCCTGCTGATCGCCGCGTTCAGCGGCGGGCCGTCCGAGGACGACGTCAAGGTGTCGCGCGCGGG
>Ga0316622_100001915_pt1 | contig 14054 bp, 9 predicted proteins | sample OWC_Aug_OW2_C1_D_FD_207646 | JGI IMG/M metagenome (GOLD analysis project Ga0316622, IMG submission 207646) | Wetland soil microbial communities from Old Woman Creek delta, Ohio, United States - OWC_Aug_OW2_C1_D5_C | ecosystem: Environmental > Terrestrial > Soil > Wetlands | place: USA: Ohio... | reverse complement strand
ACATCCGGATTTCCAACGTCTTCATCAAGGACGGCATCGGCGGCGCGGGAACGGGCGACGGGGACGGATTCGCCGATCCGAACGAGACGATCCAGGTCGACGTCGTGGTCCGCAATGCCTCCGACTTCGCGCTCGAGGACGTCAAGCTGACGCTCCAGACCACGAGCCCCTACATCCAGGACATCCGGGACAACTCGATCGCCGTGGGACGCCTGGAGAAGAACAACGGCGGGACGCCCGACCCCGGAGGGACAATTGAGTCCCTCTACTTCGACACCTGCGACACGCGCAACGGAAGGAACCAGAACAACCAGGTACCCCCGAACCCGGCCAACTGCCCGTCGACGGACCACTTCACCTTCACCGTCGTCCCGCCGGCCGGCGTGAGCCGGGCCAGCCTGGAGCAGGACCTCTCCTCGTCCTTCACGATCCTCGTGCAGGCGCTGGCCAAGGCGGACCCCGGCTCGGGCCTCTCGCTCGACGTCCCGATCCTCGGCACCGCGGTGGCGCAGAGCTTCCGCGTGGTGCACAACCTGGACAAGCCGACGGTCACGACGGTGGCGGACGTGGTCGAGGACTTCGAGACCTTCGCCCGCGACAAGCAGTACACCACCGCCCAGAGCGCCTGCGGCACGACCTCGTCGAACAAGTGCCTGCTCAACTACTTCCGGCCCTTCAACACGGGTGATCAAACGATTGAGTTAGACGGCAATCACTGCCAGGTCAACGACCCGGACAACCCCAACGGGAACAACACCGATCCGGCCGACTTCTGCCAGCTCGGGGCCGGGTTCAGCAACACCGAGAACCACTTCCACCTGCACGCTCCCGGCACGGCCGGTGTCGGCGTCTGCGAGAACCTCTCCTGTCCCGACGGCGGCCGGTCGGCCAACGTGCTGAGCGGTACGACGGGGCGGAAGAGCCTCTCGTCCTCCAACCTCGTGAACGGTGACAAGACCCCGGTTCTCGGCGACGGCATGACCGAGGACTACAACCGCATGTTCTGGGTCGAGTGGCACCGTAACGGGACCGCGTCCGGGCCCAACAACACCTTCCAGCTCGGGTTCCCCAACCCCAGCGCGATCGTCACGAACCCGCGCACCCAGACTCAGTTCACGGGGCCGGAGCTCACCTTCTGGACCCAGCTGGCGATCATCGACGCCCGCATGTTCACCGTGGCACCGCAGGATCCGGGCGACTTCGCCTGGTCGGCGGCGCGCGTCTACGTTTGTGTCGACCACAACGACAGCGGCGCGTGCGACTCCACGGAAACGGGGCTCGGGAACGGCTCGGAAAAGTGGGAGCCGATCAAGGCCTGGTACTCCCCCGAGTCCAGCTACCGGGTCAACAACTACATCAACTGCATGTACGACCCCGCGGACGACGGCTCGACGGAGTCCCAGTTCTTCCCGAACTCCGTCACGACCGGCCCGTCGTCCACGTGCCTTCCCAACGCCGTCGACACCTGCATGGGCCGGACCCGCAACGACGACACCACGGGGACGCTCCCCGTCGTGCTCGGTGACGCCTGCTTCCCGGAGACGGCGGTCGAGGCCAACGACGGTGTCAAGGGCTTCGCCGGCGGCGCCTCGTGGCTCGACTCCCGCTGGATCCTCAAGCGCTACCACCTCGACGACTACGCGGGCCGCAAGGTCCTGTTCCGCTGGCACGTGGCACCGGGCGAGCTGGGCGGTGTCGAGAACTGCGCCGAGATTCTCGGGCCGTTCTGCGGCAACCGCGACGACGGCTGGTTCATCGACGACATCCGCGTCAACGGACTCGCCCAGCCGCTCACCCTGCTGCTCGACAATGCCGGCGAGGCCGTCGCCCCGCCGTCTCCGACGATCTGCACCCCGAGCGAGATCAAGCCGGCACTCGCGGCGCGGCCGTACCCGACCGTCGACAGCGAGACCCAGAAGCCACGGCCGGCCGTGGCCTGCTCCCAGCCTCCGGTGGCCGGCGCCTGCGACTTCGACGCCGACGGTACGCTCGACGTCACGAGTGACACCGCCACGAGCAGCGCCGCACTGCGTCCCTACCAGCTCACCGGCATCGACACGCCGGCTGCGAACTGCGTCGGGGGGGACATCGAGTACCGGTTCCGCGACGGGTTCGGCAACATCCTCAACGACTGGAGCGCGACCGCGCAGACCAACAGCGGCAACCTGATCGTGACCCCCGGCGTCACCACCGACTACTTCCTCGACGTACGCTGCTCGGCCAACCCGGGCGTCTGCCTCCAGTCCGAGTCGGTCCGGATCAGCGTGACGGGCGTTTGCGCCCTCACGGGCACGTCGCTCCGCCTGCCGACCCGGACCTCGATCAGCTGGACCGGCTCCGGAACCTTCGACACCGCCAAGGGCTCCGTCGCCACGTTGCTCAGCTCCGGCGGCAGCTTCTCCGGCGCCTCCTGCCTCGAGAACAACGGCCCCGACACGAGCAGCAGCGACGCCGCAACCCCCGCGCCCGCTGCAGGCTTCTACTACCTCGTCCGCTGCGACGGCGGGTCGTGGGAGGATCCGGCCGGAACGGGTCAGGTGGGCGTCCGTGGTACCACGCTGACGGCCTGCCCGTAGAACAAGACGGGCAGTGAACTGCTCCTGAAAGGGGGCGCCCTCCGGGGCGCCCCCTTTCCTTTCAGGAGACGTGAGACATGCGCAGGAGAAGGCGGGGGCACGCGGAGCGGCCTGCCAGAACACCTTTCTGCAGGGAGTCCTGCATCCGGGACACCGCGGCGCATTCAGCGCCACACCGCGATCGGCGGTGCGCCTCCGCGGAATGGTGCGGGGGGCCCTTCTGGCGCACCTCGAGCTGCTGCGGGCGCCGAGGGACCGGTGGACGGAGAACGTGCCCTTCGACGGGCCTGGATCGTCGTCCTTGCGCGCACGTCTAGTGTCCCGAATCCGCGTGGGGTTTACAACCAAGGCCGTCGATGCGCCCGCAGGGCAAGGCGCGAGGACGCCGGCGTACTCCTGCCGTACGCCAAGGACGAGCAACGCCGCCCGGCGGGATGCAGCGGCGGCCGACTGTGAAGCCAACGCGGATTCGGGACACTAGGCGCTGCGGGTCTCCAGGCCAGCGAAGAAGTATCCGGTCTCGAACGCCGCCGTCTCCACCGCATCCGACCCGTGGAACCCGTTCGCCTGGATGTTCGTCCCGAACCGCCGCCGCAGCGTCCCCTCCTCCGCCTTCGCCGGATCGGTCGCCCCGAGCAGCCGGCGCCAGGTCGCGATCGCGTCCGGCCCCTCGAGGATCATGACCACGACCGGGCCCTCGCTCATGAAAGCCGTCAGATCCGCGAAGAAGGGACGGGCCCGGTGCACGGCGTAGAACCCCTCCGCCTGGGTCCTGGTCATGTGGAGGCGCTTGATCGCGATCGGGGTCAGTCCCGCTTCCTCGGCGGCGCGGATCGCCTCGCCGACGACGCCCTTGCGGGTGGCGTCAGGCTTGACGATCGCGAGCGTTCTCTCGATGGCCATCTGTGTCGTCCCTTTCGATCGTCACGGAGCCGGCGACGAGCGCACGACTATCCGGATAACATCCCATCCAACAACAAGTTACGGATACCGCGGGGTGCCGCCGAGGGCCGTTCCGGGCCTCGCGGCACCCTCGTCAGGCGCGCCCCAGGAGCCGTGCCACGGTGATCCCGATCTCGGCCGGCGAGTCGACCACGGCGATCCCTGCCGCGCGCAGCGCCGCTTTCTTCTCGCCCGCGGTCCCCTTTCCACCGCTGATGATCGCGCCGGCGTGACCCATCCGGCGGCCCGGAGGGGCCGTCGCTCCGGCGATGAAGGCCACCACCGGCTTGCTCATGTTCGACTGGATCCAGCCCGCCGCCTCTTCCTCGGCGGTGCCGCCGATCTCGCCGATCAGGACCAGGGCCTCGGTCTGGACGTCGGCCTCGTAGAGCGGGAGCAGCGACGTGAACGGCGAGCCGATGATCGGGTCGCCCCCGATGCCGATCGCGGTGCTCTGGCCCAGCCCGATCTTCGTCAGCTGGTCGACGGCCTCGTAGGTGAGCGTACCGGAGCGCGAGAGCACGCCGACCGTGCCGGGGGTGAAGATCGACGCCGGCATGATCCCGATCTTGCATCGCCCGGGGGTGATGATGCCCGGGCAGTTCGGCCCGATCAGTCGGGTCCGGCCCGACTCCCCGATCGCGTTCTTCACGCGGAGCATGTCGAGGACCGGGATCCCCTCGGTGATCGCCACGACCAGCGGCACGCCGGCGTCGACCGACTCGAGGATCGCGTCGGCCGCGAACGCCTGCGGGACGAAGATCGCCGACGCGTTGGCGCCGGTGGCCTTCACCGCCTCCGCGACCGTGTCGAAGACCGGGATCCCCTCGTGCTTCGTGCCGCCCTTGCCGGGGGTGACGCCCGCCACCACGCGGGTCCCCGCCTCGATCATCTGCTTCGTGTGGAACGAACCCTCGCCGCCCGTCATGCCCTGCACGACGACCCGCGTGGCCGCATCGACGAGGATGCTCATGCCGCACCTCCCACCGCCGCCACGACCTTGCGCGCGGCTTCGTCCAGCGTCTCGGCCACCGTCAGCTTCAGCCCGGAGGCCTCGAGCAGCTGCCGGGCCTCCCGCGCGTTCGTGCCCTGCAGCCGGACGACGAGCGGGACGTCGATGTGGACCTCCTTCGCCGCGGCGATGATCCCCTCGGCCACGCGGTCGCAGCGCACGATGCCGCCGAAGATGTTGACCAGAACCGCCTTGACGTCCTCGTCGCGCATCAGGATGTGGAACGCGTTCGAGACGGTCTCCTTGCTCGCGCCGCCGCCGACATCCAGGAAATTGGCGGGCTTGCCTCCCGCGAGCTGGATGATGTCCATCGTCGACATCGCGAGGCCCGCGCCGTTCACCATGCAGCCGACCTGTCCGTCGTCGAGCTTGATGTAGTTGAGGTCGCTCTTGCTGGCCTCGACCTCGAGCGGGTCCTCCTCGTGGATGTCGCGCATCTCCTTGACGTCGGGGTGGCGGAACAGGGCGTTGTCGTCGAAGTTGACCTTCGCGTCGAGCGCGAAGAGCTTCCCGTCCGGCGTCAGGATCAGCGGGTTGATCTCGACCAGCGAGCAGTCCATCTCCGTGAAGCAGCGGACGCAGGCGGAAAGCAGCGCGACGAACTGCTTGACCTGGTCGGGCCCGAGCCCGATCCCGCGCCCGATCCGCCGCCCGACGTAGGGCGAGTACCCCGCCGACGGGGAGATGTCCGCTCGGATGATCTTCTCCGGCGTCTCGGCGGCCACCTTCTCGATCTCCACGCCGCCCTCCGCCGACGCCATGATGGTCAGCCGGGACTTGGCGCGGTCCACGAGCAGGCCGAGGTAGTACTCGTGCGCGATCTCGCTCGCCGCCGTCACGTAGACCTTGCGGACCAGCCGGCCTTTCGGGCCCGTCTGCGGGCTGACCAGGGTCATTCCGACGATCGCGCGCGCGTGCGCCTCCGCCTCGGCCACGGTCTGGGCGAGCTTGATGCCGCCCCCCTTGCCGCGGCCGCCGGCGTGAATCTGCGCCTTGACGACGACCGGTCCGCCGATCTTCTCGGCGATCCGGCGGGCCTCTTCCGCCGAGGTCGCGACCCCGCCGCCGGCGACCGGAACGCCGTAGCGCGCGAGGATCTCCTTGGCCTGGTACTCGTGGACGTTCAAGGGAACTCCTCCCTGACCGGGCCGACAGGCGGCCGGACGACCTTGCGATGCGGGGAACGACAACCGGACTTACGGATGGGTCATGCTAGTCGGAGGGCTGCCATCGGGCAAGCGGGCGACGTGCAGACGCCGCGGGTGGTCGCGGCTCTCCGAAGGAACGTGTGCTCGCGTCCGCGGCCGCCCGCGCGAGAGCGGATTGACCGGCCCGTCGCGCGCGCTCAGCGAGCCCCGCGAGGCGGCGCGCTCGCAGCTCCCGGCCCGCGCCGCCGAGCTCGATCCGAAGCAGGTCCAGCCGCAGCGCGACCGCATCGTCCCCGGCCGCCGCCGGCTCGGCCGTCCAGAGCTCGCCCAGCCACGCCCGCGCCAGCTGGCGATGCCCCTCGGTGATCGCCGTCTCGGCCAGCACGACCCGCGCCTCGTGCGCGAAACGCGTCATGCGCGACCGATCGAGCACGCGTTGGGCGATGGCCGACGCGAGCCCGCTCGAGCCGACCGCCGCCAGCGACGAAGCCAGCACCAGAAGGTACTCGAAGGCGTCCTCCCCGCACGCGGTCCGCGCTCCCCGCTCGGCGTGAGCGATCGCGGCCTCGTGCCGGCCGGCCGCGGCCCAGGCGCGGATCGCCGCGACCGCCGGCTGCCCGCTGGAGCCCCCTTCAAGCGCGCCGAGGGCCGCCTCGAGGCGCGGGGCGAGCAGGATCCAGTCGGCGAGTTCGCGGGGAGAAACGCCCAACGCGCGGCCGAGGGCCGGCAGGCGCGCGAGCGTCGGGAGACGATCGCCGCACTCGAAATCGGCGAGCAGCGTCGGCGTGAGGGGCGCCGGAGGGACCGCACCCGCCCGAACCGCGGCCCGGCGCGAGAGTCCGAGCCGGGCGCGGTGCGCACGAATCCAGTCACCCATCCAGAGGGCCCCCCGGGGCCTCGGGGGCATGTTCCCTCCTGCCGACGTTCTACGCCGGTCTCGCCCAAATGAAAAGGGCCTCGTAACATCCACCGCGATGCGCCTCCCCTCTGCCCTCTCACGCCTCGGGATCTTCATGGTCGGCTCGCTGATCGCGACCCTGGCGGTTCTCGCCGCCGCCGGGCCGGCTCGATCGCTCGAGGCCGGCGTCGCGTCGACGGCCTCCGCAGCGCCGCCGCTGCCGGCGGTCGTGGCGCGCACGCTCGGCTCGGTCGGGGGGGCCGGGGTCGGTGTGCATGCCGTCTTCACCGCCTCGGGAGCGCCGCTCGCGTCCCATGCGGCGCGCCGACCCCTGGTGCCCGCGTCCACGATGAAGGTCCTGTCGAGCGCGTGTGCGCTCGAGGCGCTCGGTCCCTCCTTCCGCTTCCGGACGGCGTTCCTTGGCGACGCTGCGCCCGACGCGGGGGGAACGCTGCGCGGCTCGCTCTACGTGCGCGGCGCCGGTGACCCGGCGCTCGACGCCGAGCGGCTCTGGGCCGCGGTGCGCGAGCTCGCGGCGATCGGGGTGAAGCGCGTGGCCGGCGACGTCGTCGTCGACGAGTCGCTCTTCGAGTCCCCCGGGTGGCCCGCGAGCTGGCCCGACGGCCTGCGGCCGAGCCCGTACAACGCCCCGCAGGGAGCCCTCGCCCTGTCCTGGGACGCGACCGAGATCGTCGTCCTGCCGGGCTCCGGCCGGGGCTCCCCCGCGCGGGTCGCCTCCTCGCCGCTGCGCGCCGCCGCACCGGTCGTCAGCCGGGCGACGACCGGCGGAGCGACCGACCTCACGGTCTTTCTCCAGAACGGCGTCGACGGGCGTGCACAGATCGTCGTCGATGGAACGATCGCGTCCGGCAGCGCGCCGTTCCGCACGTGGATCCACCTCGGCCCGCCCGGTGTCGCGGCGGGCAACGCGGTGGCCGAGCTCCTGCGCGAGGCCGGGATCGAGGTCCGCGGACGTCCGAAGACCGGCCGCACGCCGGCCGGTGCGGTCCTGTTGATGGAGCACGAGAGCCCGGGGCTCGGCGAGATCGTCGCCGGCGTCAACAAGCCCTCGTCCAACTTCGGCGCGGAGATGCTGACGCGCGCGCTCGACGCCTACACCGGCGGCCCGCCCGGGTCGACCTCCGGGGGCACGCGCCGCATCGGAACCTGTCTCGCGGGGTGGACGGTGCCGACCGACGGACTCGTTCTCGCCGACGGCTCCGGGTACGGCCGGGCGAACCGCCTGACCGCGGAAGCCCTGGTCGGCGTGCTGCTCGCGGCCCGGCGCAGCCCCGCCTGGCGCGCGGAGTTCGAGGCGTCGCTGGCCCGGGCGGCCGAAGACGGCTCGCTGCGGAACCGCCTTTCGGACCTGCGCGGCCGGGTCCGCGCCAAGACCGGGACGCTGAATGGCGTCTCGGGTCTCGCCGGCTACGCGGTCGACCGGCAGGGGCGCGAGATCGCGTTCGCGATCCTGGTCAACGGCCCCGGCGCGGGTCCGGACGATGTCGACCGCATCCTCCGCTCGCTGCTCGTCGCCGCCGACGCGGTCCCGCACCGCGCGGGGAAGGTCTCGTGACCCGCTGCGCCGCCTGCGGTGCGCCGGCTCGCGTGCCGCGCGACGAGCCCTACTGCAGCGAGCGCTGCCGCCACCTCGCCCGTTGGCGGATCCTCGTCGCGGCCGCAGGGGCGCTGCTGATGATCCTCGCCGGAACCCTCGGAGCCCTCGGGATCTTCGGCTAGAAAGGCAGGCCGATCGAAAACTGGAACTGGCTGGTCTGGTCGAACGGCTGCTCCTTGATCGGCCAGCCGTAGATCAGCCGGATCGGCGCCTGGAAGACCGGCAGGAAGACCCGGAACTCGAATCCCGCCGACGCCCGCGCCTGGTCCCAGTTGATGTCGACGCCGTTGTCGTACGAGCCGCCCGTGTCGAAGAAGCCGACGAGCGTCGCAGTCTTGCCGATCAGCACGCCGGCCTCGAACTGGGCCAGCGCCATCTTGCTGCCGCCGACCTGGGCCAGCGCCACCTGGGGGTTCCCGCTCGGGTTGACGATCGGGTTGCCGTTCTGGTCGAGCTGCACGATGAAGCGTACCGGCGAGATCGTGCGGGTCTCGAAGATGCGCGGCCCGATGATGTCGCCGCCGATGAAGTAGCGCTGGAACCGCGGCACGCCGTCGACGTAACCCGGGGTGCGCTCGACCTCCCGGAACGGCCAGATCCAGGCCAGCTCGCCGTGGGCCGCCAGGAAGAAGCGCGGGCCGAGCGGCCGGTAGATCGTGCCCGCCAGGCGCGGCTTGAAGTAGTCCAGGTCGCTGCCCAGCGCCTTGAGCGAGATCGTCGGCAGAACGCTCAGCTCGTAGCCGTAGGTCGGTCGCAGGTAGTTGTTGACGCGCTTGTAGTTGAAGACGGGAGTGATCGTCGAGAGCACGGTCTCGGTCGTGGCGAACTGGGCGGAGAGATCGATCGTGCTGGCCTCGACCTGCTCGAAGGACCAGATCAGCGAGAGCTGGGTGAAGTCGCCGAGCCGTCGTCCGACGGTGAGCGACCCCCCGGTCCCGGCCTGGTTGAGGTTCTGGGTGTTGCCCTGGATGTCGCGCGCGACGCCGAAATCGTAGCTGCGCCGGAAGATCGAGAGGCCGAGCGTGATCGGTTTCCCGAACAGCCAGGGCTCGACGAAATTCAGGGCCGCCTGGTTCGACCGGCCGCCGACGGACAGGTTGAGGCCGAGCGTCTCGCCACGGCCGAGGAAGTTGCGGGTCTGGTAGCTCGCGAGGAAGAACGCGCCCTCGAGCTCGCTGTAGCCGCCGCCGACCTGCACCTCGTTCCGCGACTGTTCCTCGCCTCGCACGATCACATCGACCTGGTCGGTGCCTTCCACCGGGGCCAGCGTCGGCTCCTCGGCCGGCACCCAGTAGCCCAGCTGCTGCAGCTTCTGCATCGAACGGTCGAGCATCCCACGGTCCAGCACGTCGCCTTCGGCCACGTTGAACTCGCGGCGCAGCACTTCGTCGTTCGTCGTCGAGTTGCCGGCGAAGTCGATCTGCCGCACCGTGTACGCCTTGTCCTCGTCGATCGTGATCACGACGTCGGCCACGAACTGGCCTTCCTTCCGCTCGATGCGGCGCGTCACCGCGACGTAGACGTAGCCGCGCCGGCCGTAGACGTTGCGGATGATCCGCATGCCGGCCTCGATCGCGCTGTCCGAGAGGGTCGCCCCATCGGGGAGAGGGATCGTCGCCCGGAGCTCGTCGGAGCTGAAGACGGTGTTCCCCTCGAAGGTGACCGTGCCCAGCGTGTAGACCGGGCCCTCGACGATCGGCACCGTGACGTAGACCCACTTCTTGACCCTGGCGGCCTTCGCGGCCTCCTTCTCGGCCTCCTTCTCGGACTCCTTCCCGGCTTCCTCCTGCGCGCGCTGCTTCGCGTCGCCGGCAGCGACGAGCTGGGACCCGGCGTCGGGTGCCGGTGCGGGGCCGGCCTCGGCGGGGATCCCCTGGGTCTCGAGAGCCTCGACCAGCTGTTTCGTCGCGCCGGCGTCCTCCTTCCCCTCGTCACTCCGTACCTCGACGATCGGCGGCCGCACGTCGACGTCGAGATAGCCACGGTCGCGGTAGTACTGGAGGATGTTGTTGACGTCCTGCTGGAACTTGAGCGGGTGGTAGAGCGACTTCTTGCCGAACGGCCAGTAGAACTGGTATTCGCTGGTGAGTTTCAGCTGCTTCTTGAGAGCGGCGTCGGAGTAGTGGTCGTTGCCGCTGAACTGCAGGTCCTTGATCTGCGTCTTTCCGCCGGGCACGATCTTGAAGGTGATGCTGCGCGCGCTGGCCGAGACCTCCTTCACCACCGGATCGACCTTGGCGTCGAGATACCCCTTGGTCCCGAGCAGTTCCTTGATCAGCTGCTGCGCCTTCCAGACCCGCTTGCGGTCCAGCGGCGTCCCGACCGTGAAGGTGAAGTTGCGCTCCTTGAAGTAGTCCTCGATCGCCTGCTGGTTGACGACCTTGTTCTTGGCGTAGGAGACCGACAGGACGGTCGGCCGGTCCTTGATCTCGACCACGAGGACCGCGCCGTCCGGTTCGCAGCGCCGGAAGAAGCGCAGGTCGGAGAAATAGCCCCGCGCCCAGAAGCGGCGGAACTCGCGGTCGATTCGGGCCTCGTCCCACGGGTCGCCCGGCTTGATTCCGAGGTCGAAGCGGACGGCGTCCGCGCTCATCTTCTGGCTGCCGCGGACCTCGACCGAGCGGATCGTGGCGCAGGACGGGGGGAGGTCACCGGGAACGCCGGGCTCCTGGGCGAGGGCCGGGCCCGCGGTGAGCACGGCAGCCACACTCAGCGCCCCGGCGGCGCCCCTGACGACCCGTTCGATCCTCATCGCGGCGCCAAGCCTATCGTCGATCCGCACCGAATTCACCTCGGGGGAGACGCTCCGGGTCCGGCCGCCCGCGCGGTCCTGCCGCGCCGGAGCTCAGCGCCGCGCCGCGTCGAGGACCTGCTCCCGTCCGATCCGCTCCTCGAGCTTGTCCCTCAGCTCCTCGCGGACGCGCAGGGCACGATCCCGGGGCGCGACGATCTCCTGCTCCTCCCCGGCCGACGCCTGGAAGAGCCCTTCCTCCCCGCTCGCGGCGCGCACCAGCTTCCACCCGCCGAGTCGCACCGAGCGGGAACGGTCTCCCTGCGGATCGTGCGCGGCCTCGGAGAAAACCGGCCCCGACCCGGGATCGCGTCCTTCGGAGGCGGAGACGCTCAGGAAGCGCGACAGGTCCTCCCCCTCCGCGTCCCGCGCCCCGCCGAGCCGCAGCAGCCCGAGCAGCGTGGGCGCCACGTCCACCAGCGAGGTCGGTCCGCCGACCCGCACGCCCGCGGCAACCCCCGGACCGGCGACGATCCAGGGAACGCGGACCACCCCCTCCTCGAGCCCCAGGCGCCCCTCGATCCAGGCCCCCTGTTCGCCCAGCGGGATGCCTCCCTCGGACGTGACCACGACCAGCGTGCGATGAAGCTCGCCGCGCTCGAGGCGCAGCAGCTGCTGCAGCGTCCCGATCGCCCCGTCCGCGGTGGCCACGGCCTCGCGGTAGCCCTCCATCCAGGCGGCGAGCGATCGCGCTCTCTCGGCGCCGGTGCTCCATGCGGGCGGTTCCCGAAGCGGCGCGGTCAGGTCGCGCCGGTCGCTCGGCACGGCCACGCCATCGCTGTCGCCGGGAGGTTGAGCGGGGCGAGGCCAGGCCGGCTCCCCGAACTCGATCCACGCGCACCAGGGAACGCCTGGGGGCAGCGTCCCGACCCAGGCGCGAAAGCGCTCGAGCGCCTGTCGTGGCCCTCGGACCGGCCGGGGCTGGGACGGCGTCGCCAGCACCGCCAGCCCCCCGAAGGTGAAGCGCGGCAGCCAGTCGGACACGAACGCGGCGTCCTCGTACGTCTCGAACAGCTGCGCCAGGCCCGTGTGCCGCCCCTCGAGAGAGCGCGCCGAGACGAAGGCTGCACAGCGATAGCCGTTGGCCGTGAGCCGCTCGGGGAGCCCCTCGATCCCTTGGCGAAGCGGATCTCCGTCGTCCCGCAGGCCATGACTGGTCGGGTAGAGCCCGGTCAGCAGGGAGGCCGCCGCTGCCGACGCGACGCGCGAAGGGGTCATGGTCTCGCGGAAGCTCGCCCCCTGCTCGGCGAGCGCGTCGAGCACGGGGGTCGCGATCGTCGTCGCGCCGTACGCGCCGACCGCGTCCGCCCGCAGACCGGTGATCGTCACGAGCAGCACGTTCGGGTAGGCCCCCGCAGCGGTCCCCTCGCCGCGCAGCGCCGCGCCGCGCAGCGCCCAGGTCCCGATCCCCAGGGCCAGCGTCCCGGCCAGCGCGAGTGCGAGCGTGAAGCGTCCTCGAACGACCTGCAGCCACGCCGCGGGCAGCACGAAGCAGAAGATCGCGATCCCGACCAGGAAGGCGGAGGCGGTCCCGAGCAGGACGAGCGGCGTGCGCTCGGCGGCCGCGAGCGGCGGTCCGAGCAGGAGGACGAACGGACCGGCGGCGAGCAGCGCGGCAGCCGTCCATCGGCCGGCCTCGTATCGCCCGGCTCGACGCCCTGCGAGCCGAGGGAAGAGCGCCGCCACGAGCGCTCCCACGAGCGCTCCGAAGAACGCCGAGAGAGCGACGGCTACCGCTCCGGAAAGCGAGAAGGCGCCGAGCGCAGCCGACGACGACGACGCGGCGAAGCGCGACGACAGGGCGACCCGGGCCCCGTCCGCAAGCGCGATGGCGGCGCCGAAGCCGGCGCCCAGCACGGCCCCGCCCCGCGCCGCGCGGGCCGGCGTCGCGGACAGGTCGCGTGGCGGCAGCCCAAGGCGAGCGAAGGCACGCAGCACCCGCGCCTCGAGCCCTCCCGTGCGCGACCCCAGCAGCACGCGCACCCCGGACAGGACGCCCAGCAGGACGAGCGGCACGACCGTGCGGGCGAGGGGAAGGCTGACCGGCCCGACCTCGACCGTCGCGCCGCCGCTGCCGAGCACGACCAGCACCGCGGCCCCGGCGAGGATCAGCCCGACGTTGACGACACGGGCCGCGCGTTGACGGAACAGAGGCTCCACTGTGTTCAGCGCCGCCGCGGCTCGGCGAGGGCCCGGGAGCATGCGGGAACGGACGGCATCGACCCGCTATTCTAGGCGCCGCCCGGAGGGGCGCCATGATGCGGAGGTACCGGCTGCCGGGCGCGGCAACTCCGCCCGAGGACAACGCCATGGCCGACGGCCAGGACGGACCAGCGCCCCCCCCGGATCACGACCTCGCGCGGGCCGTCGAGGCCCTGATCGCCGAACTGGTAGAGCACCAGGAACGGCGCCTGGTCGCGCTCGGCCAGCGCCTTCACCCGGGGCTCGCGCGCGACGACCTGCACGGCTTCGACGACGTCCCCGCGCTCGCGCGGGACCCGCAGTTCGTCTACGAGGACGGGCACTACGCCGGCCTGCTTGGGGCCCAGGCGGCCCTGCGGGCGCTCCTCCGGCGGAGAGCGGAGTCTTCTCCCCCCGGGCCGGAAGGCCGCCGGGATGCTATCTTCTCGGGTCCGGACGAATGCGCCCGATGATCATCCGCCTGCACCCCGACGCCGACCCCGCCGCCGTGAGCGGGCGTCTCGCCGCGCTCGGCCTCTGGGTCGACCGCTACGACGGGGGCGACGGACTGCCTCTGTTCGTCGTCCATCCCTGTTCGACCGAGACGACGCCCGAGGAGATCGCGGGCCTCGAGGGCGTCGCCGCCGTCCTCTCCCGCCCCAACGGCACGCCGCGCCTGGATGCGCTCCCCCCGGTGCTCGATGTCGCGGGCGTCCCGTTCGGGGCCGGGCAGCGCCCGGTGCTGATGGCGGGCCCGTGCAGCGTCGAGTCCCAGGAGCAGATCGACGCGATCGCCCGGCAGCTGGCACGGATCGGCGCGCGCTTCCTGCGCGGCGGCGCCTTCAAGCCGCGCACCAGCCCCTACTCGTTCCGCGGGCACGGCGAGCC
>Ga0316622_100001914_pt1 | contig 14054 bp, 13 predicted proteins | sample OWC_Aug_OW2_C1_D_FD_207646 | JGI IMG/M metagenome (GOLD analysis project Ga0316622, IMG submission 207646) | Wetland soil microbial communities from Old Woman Creek delta, Ohio, United States - OWC_Aug_OW2_C1_D5_C | ecosystem: Environmental > Terrestrial > Soil > Wetlands | place: USA: Ohio... | reverse complement strand
TCCAGCACCTCGCGGAGCGCAGGGAAGAGCCGGTGGATCCCGGCGGCACCCACGTCGTAGGCGGTCCGGACCGTGCATCCCATCTCCTCGGCGGTCACCCGTGCCTCCTCTGCCACAGGGATGTCCGCCGTTCCTGCCGTGAGGACCGCCACCACCCCGCCGTGCCGGGCGGGTTCGGAGCCCCGGAAGGCCACCAGGGCCCGGGCCAGGGGGTGCCGGACCACCTGGATCTGCTCCTCCCGGCAGCGTTCCTCGACTGTCGGCACCTGTGCCTCCCCGATCCGGGTCACCAGGCACCGTCCCGTGGCCTGGACGTGCCGGACTACGATCTCGGCAAGCAGCCCCGGATCCTTCCCCTCGGCCAGCACCACCTCCGGTATCCCGCACCGGGCGGTCCGGCCCAGGTCCAGACGGGCCATGGCCTCCACCATGCCGATCCGGAGCCCCTCGATGCCGCGGGCCGCCTCCTCCTGCGAGATCTCGCCCTTCCGGTACGCATCCAGGATCTCCTGGACGGTGGCCTGGGGTCTCATGGTGACGACATCACCTGTACTATCCATGGAAGGATGGGATTAAATAAGGGATCGCGTTCCGGGGGCTCCTGTTGCTCCTGCGGAGTGAGGAAAAGATCCTTTCGAATATCCAGATCGCATCCACGGTGTCTTGAAGCATGATGCGGGAGGGGGCCGGCCCCCTCCCGGCCCCACCCCCGATGGGGATAGACGATGATATCGGTATTACCCTGGATATTTCTCAATCCCCATCAACCGGGGGGATGCCCACGCGGCGGGGGCGGAGCCCCCAGGAGCGTCTCACGAGTACTCAACGATTCCGGCATACCGGGGTCTCATGGCCGGATATTCCCTCAGGGTTTTTCGCCCCCTGCGTGCGCTTTTTACCTGAGGAAGATCCACTGATTAACCAGTTCTCGCATGACGTACCTCTACTGGGTGGCGGCCTTCGGGACGGCCGTGGTCTATTTCCTCTGGCTCCGGGACGTGCGGATCTTCCGCCGGACGGGGCTCCCGGGATACCGGAAGGCGGCATACCGGGGGGTCCTGTACGCCGCGCTGGCCCTCCTGGGACTGGGTATCGCGCTGTCGCCGGCCTGGGAGGCCCTGGGCATCGGCGTGGTCCTCCTTGCACTCTTTCTCCAGGGCCGGGAGGCGAAGGAACGGATCTGGACCACCGAGACAACAGCCCAGCGCCTTTTGGGAAGCGTTGAACGCATGAAAGATAAGCCACCGGAGCGAGATCAGTAGGAGGAGGAGCATGCTGCAGAGGCCGAGGGGAACGCGGGATTTCCTTCCCGATGAGATGGAGGCACGGCGCAGGCTGGAGGGAACCTTCCGGGACCGGGCGCGCCGGTGGGGCTACCGGGAGATCGCCACGCCGGAGTTCGAGCACCTGGAGCTCTTCACCCTCCGGTCCGGGGAAGGGATCGTGGAGGAGATGTACACCTTCGAGGACAAGGGGGGCAGGAAGCTGGCGCTGCGCCCCGAGATCACCGCATCGGTCCTCAGGATGTACGTGAACGAGGCGCGGGTGATGGCAAAACCTCTCCGGTGGTTCTACTTTGCCGACTGCTTCCGGTACGAGCGGCCCCAGAAGGGGCGGTACCGCCAGTTCTGGCAGTTCGGGGCCGAGCTGATCGGGGCCGACGGCCCGCGGGCAGATGCGGAGGCGATCCTCATGGCCCACGACCTCCTCGCGGCTGCAAAGGCCCGGTTCGAGATCCGGGTGGGTCACCTTGCGCCCGTTTCCTCTCTGCTCGGGGACATGGATCCCGCGGACAGGAAACGGGTCATGGCGTTCCTTGACAAGCATGATGCCGCCGGCCTGGGGGCGTTCCTGGCGGAAAAGGACCGGGGCGACCTCCCGGACCGTCTCCAGGCCCTCCGGGGCATCCGGGAACTCCCCGAGCTCTGGGAGATCGTCGGCGAGATCCCGGAGAAGGCCCGGATCCAGGAGATGATCCATCTGCTGGATGCCGGGGGGATCCGCTATTCCCTGGACTTCGGGATCGCCCGGGGCCTGGACTACTACACCGGCATGGTCTTCGAGGGGTTCGGGGAGAACCTGGGCGCCGAGAACCAGATCCTGGGCGGGGGCGCGTACCGGCTGGCCCACCTCTTCGGGGGCGATGACGTGGCCTCGGTGGGATTCGCCATCGGCTTTGACCGGGTGATGGTCTCCCTGGGGGAGCAGCCGGTGGATCCGGGCATCCGGGTGGCGGTCCTCTCCACCGAGGACGGCCGCGCCCGGGCCTTTGCCGTGGCCCGGGCCTTCCGGGACGCGGGGGTGATCACCGTCCTGGATCTATCGGAGCGGGGGATATCGGCCCAGCTCTCCCATGCAGCGAAGTCCGCGGAGTTTGCCGTGATCCTGGGGAGGCGTGAAGCGGAGGCCGGGACCGTGACCCTGAAGGATCTCCGGACCGGGGAGCAGCGGGAGGTCCCGCTCCCGGAGGCCGTGGAAGGGGTGAGGCGGTCTGACACTCGCTGAGGAGCTGGCGCGGAAGCAGCGCAGCATTTCCATCGCCGAGTTCTTTGAGAAGAACAAGCACCTCCTCGGCTTTGACTCCCCCACCCGGGGGATCATCACCACCGTGAAGGAGGCCGTGGACAACGCCCTGGATGCCTGCGAGGAGGCGGGGGCACTCCCCGACCTCTTCATCGGGATCCGGAAGATCTCGGAAGACGTGTACCGGATCACGGTGGAGGACAACGGTCCGGGGATCGTGCCGGCCCAGGTCCCCTTCGTGTTCGGGAAGCTCCTCTACGGGTCCCGGTTCCACCAGGTCCGGCAGTCCCGGGGGCAGCAGGGGATAGGGATCTCGGCGGCAGTCCTCTATGCCCAGCTGACGACAGGCCTTCCCACGGTCGTCATTTCCCGGACGGATCCGAAGGAGAAGGCCCACCGGTTCGAACTGGCCATTCACGTGGAGACCAATGAGCCCCACATCGTCTCGGAGAAGGAGATAGACTGGGACCGGACCCACGGAACTAGGGTCGAGATCGAGCTGAAAACCTCCCTCACGGCAAAGAAACGCCTGCTGGAGTACCTGAAATACACGTCGGTGGTGAACCCCCACGCCCGGCTGATGGTGGACGTGGATGGCGAGAAGCTGACCTTCGAGCGGGTCTCGGCGGACCCCATCGCGTGCCCCCAGGCGATCCAGCCCCACCCCCACGGGATCGAGCTGGGGGCGCTGAAGCGGATGGCCGAGGCCTCCCCCGCCCCCCTGGGCGAGTTCCTGGTGAACTCCTTCTCCCGGGTGGGGAAGAAGGCCGCCGCCGATATCGGCGCCGCGGCGGGTCTGGAGCCCGGCCGGAAGGTAAAGGCCCTCTCCGCCGATGAACTCAAGCGGCTCCACGCGGCCCTCCAGTCCATTGAGGTGCCGGCACCCCCCGCGGCCCAGTGTCTCTCCCCCATCGGCGAGGAGCTGATCCGGCAGGGGCTGGACAAGGAGTTCCAGCTGGACTATGTGAAGGCCCGGACGCGGCCCCCGTCGGTGTACAGCGGCCACCCTTTTGTCGTCGAGGCGGCCATCGGGTACGGCGGCCGGCTGCCCGCCGAGGACCGCGCCCTGATCCTCCGGTTCGCGAACCGTGTCCCCCTGATGTACCAGCCCGGGGCCTGCGCCATCACCCAGGCAGTCTCGGACGTGAACTGGAAGCAGTACGGGATCACCCAGCAGGGACTCCCCATGGGCCCACTACTTGTACTGGTCCACGTGGCCTCGACCAACGTCCCGTTCACGAGCGAGTCCAAGGATGCCATCGCCGCCATCCCCGAGATCACGAAGGAGATCGACCTCGTATTAAAGGACCTGGGCCGGGAGCTGAAGCAGTTCCTCTCGCGGCGGGACCGCCGGAAGGCCCAGGATGACCGGGCCCGGGCCATCTGCTCCATCATCCCGGAGATCGCGGCAAAGGTCTCCGAGATCGTGGAGAAGCCCCTGATCGACACCTCCCCGCTGGAAGGGAAGATCATGCACCGGGTGGTGGCCAAGAAGTGGACCGCCGACGGCAATGTGTACCTCTCCCTCAGGAATTATACCGAAAAGGAGGTGACGCTCTCCCTCTACGACCTCTCCCCCGACGAGGGAGCCGGCGTGAAACCCAAACCGGCCTACATGGACCGGGCAGGGGACGAGTACACACGGGTCTGGCAGGTGAAGCTCGCCCCCGACGAGGGATGGGATGCCTCCTACCGGGGGAAGGGTGGGGGGCGCATCGACCTCCGGGGTGTGGAGGACACGCAGAAAGTGGTGGTGGACCTGGATGTCTAAACAGGAACTGGACACAAGGGCGGCAAAGAGCCTCCTCGCCATCGCGGAGGCGTGGTACAGGCAGATGAAGGCGGGGGAGATCCCGTACATCACTCTCCCCACCCGGACGAAGCAGAACATCGCCTTTGATGACCAGACCGAGGTCTGGAAGTACGGCGAGCGGGAATCGATGCGCAGCGCCTCCACCGAGAAGTCGGCGGTCCACCTGCTGAAGATGGCCTACGTCATCGGGTTCATCCGGCAGCAGCTCCGCGAGAACCGGTCCTCCACGCTGAGGGAACTCTACTACATCACCGAGGGGTGGAAGCGGGCCAAGTTCGAGACGCAGGACGAATCCAATTACCTGGTGGAGGATCTTGAAATCCTCGCCGACATCCCCCGCGAGGGGTTCCACCTCCGCCCCGAGGAGGACGGGGCCGGCGTCTTCGGCCCCCTGCGCATCAGGGAATCCACCCGGCGCGGCGAGCGGATACTCCACTGCCGGGACGACGTGGGGGAGTCGGGGTACCAGATCCCCAACAACCTGGAGACCGTGGAGCTCCTTGACCATTCTGCGAAATTCGTGGTGGCCATCGAGACAGGAGGGATGTACGCCCGGCTCATCGAGAACGGGTTCGACGACGACTACCACGCCATCCTGGTTCACCTGAAGGGGCAGCCGGCCCGGTCCACCCGTCGGCTTCTCCACCGGCTGAACGAGCAGTTCCACCTGCCGGTCGTGGTCTTCACCGATGGCGATCCCTGGTCCTACCGGATCTACGCGTCGGTGGCCTACGGGGCCATAAAAAGTGCCCACATGTCCGAGCTCCTGGCCACCCCGGAGGCGAAGTTCCTGGGGGTCCAGCCCACCGACATCCGGGTCTACAACCTCCCCTCCGACCAGCTGACGGAGAAGGACGTGGAGGCATTAAAAGCCGAGCTTACGGACCCCCGGTTTGCCACCGACTACTGGAAGAAGGAGATCTCGCTCCAGCTGGAGATGCACCTGAAGTCAGAGCAGCAGGCCTTTGCCGCCCGGGGCCTGGACTTCGTGACCAAGGAGTACCTGCCCACCCGGCTCGCTGACATGGGTGTGCTCTGACCGGTCCTCGTGAGAAATATCGGTGTTGCCACATCCTGCCGGCGGGAGGGGGCTCGCCGCGCCCCCTCCCGGACCCTCCCCCCGGCAAGAGGATGGACCACCACAACGGTTTTCTCCCCGTATCTGCTTCAGTTGGGATCAACCGACAGGGGGGGATGCCCACGCGGCGGGGGGCGGAGCTTGCGGAGCCCCCCAAGAGCGTCTCACGAGTACGCAGCATATCCGGAAAACCGGCAGGAAACAACGGATGGATTCAGCCGCATGGGGGACCGCATCATCAGGCTCAGGGGCGGCGGGCCACCGCCAGCATGTCCGTGAGGGATTGTGTCAGGCTGAAAGAGGGGCACCATCCCGTGGTTTCCATGATGAGCCGGTTGTCGCTCCGCTGGGTGGGGACCGCCACGGGGGGAGGGGTCACCGGGAGATCCACCTGGTAGCTCCTGCCGGTGATCCGTTCAAGATGCATCATCACTTCGGCCACGGAGTGGCTGCGCCCTGATCCGATATTGAAGGCCTTCCCTGCGCACCGGCCGGCAAACTCCGGGTGGAGCAGGAGAAGCGAGATAGCCTGCGCCACGTCCCGGGAGTCCACGAAGTCCCTCCGGGATCCGGTCTCGTCCAGCTGGAGCCGGTCACACACTCCCTTCTCTATGGCCGCCACCTGCGAGACGATGGATCCGCAGACAAAGTCCGGTGACTGGCCCGGCCCGATCAGGTTGAAGGGCCGGGCCACCGCCACCGGCTGCCCGTGGACCCGGAACGCAGCCCGGGCCAGGAGGTCCTGGGCGGCCTTTGCTACCCCGTAGTTCCCGGCCGGGAGCAGGGGAGCCGATTCCGTGATGGGATCCTGGGACGATGCCCCGTACTCTGCGGAGGACCCGGCCACCACCACCCGGGCGCCCGGTGCCAGGGACCGGAGGGATTCCAGCAGGTGCCCGGTGGCCACGACGTTGGCCTCCAGGAGCTGGCCCAGGCTCCCCCGGTTTCTCCCCGCCAGGTGGGCGACGGCATCGGGGGATGCCCTCCGGACCAGCAGGTCCGTCTCCCCCTGGTCCAGGAGGTCTGCCCGCAGGACGGTGACGCCGGCCGCGGGCTCCGGGACCGTCTGGTGCGCGTGGCAGATCACCTCCACGCCCATGCCGGGAAGGCTCCGGAGGGTCCGGGTCAGGTGGCCGCCGAGGAACCCGCTCCCCCCGGTGACGAGCACCCTCATGGCAGGAACCGCTCCCGGAACTCCCCGAACTCCTCCATGGCCCTGGCATAGTCGTCCGGTCGCCCGATGTCCAGCCAGTGGCCGTCAAAGGGATAGCTGAAGACCAGATCCCCCCGCCGGACCATCTCCAGCATCAGCTGGTCAAACCCGAAGGGCTTTCCCCGGGGAACCCGGGAGAGGATCTCCTTCTGGAAGACGTAGATACCCATGGATACATCGAACCGGTAGTCTGGCTTCTCCCGGAACCCGCGGATCCTCAGGTCACTGTCATGCTCCAGCACCCCGAAGTCCACCTTCACCTGGCGGGTGCAGGTGGCGATGGTGGCGAGGGCCCCCTTCTCGCGGTGGGCCCGTATCAGGGCACGGTAGTCCAGGTCCGTGAGGATGTCCCCGTTCATTACCATGAAGGTGTCGGCCAGGTCGGGAATCAGGTGGAGGGGTCCTATCGTGCCAAGGGGCTCTGCCTCGTGGCTGCACCGGATCCGGAGGCCAGGGTGAGGGGTGCCGGCAAGGTAGGCCTGGATCAGCTCGTGCAGGTAGCCGGTGCTGATGATCACGTCCTCAACACCGGACCTCTCCAGCTGCCGGAGAATCACCTCCAGGATCGGGTGGTCTCCGATGGGCATCAGAGGCTTGGGGAGTACAGTGGTGTAGGGCAGGAGACGCCTGCCCCGGCCCCCTGCAAGGATGATGGCCTGCATCGGAAACTCCTACACCGCGTAGAGGGATGCCTTGTAGGCACCCAGGTGTTCCCTGATCCAGGCGATCGTCCGGTCCAGCCCCTCTTCCAGGCTGACCTGCGGCTTCCATCCAAGCACGGACCCGGCAAGGGTGGGATCGCAGACAAGCTGCATCACCTCGCTTCCCTCCGGGCGGACCCGGGACTCTTCTTCAACGAGCGTGGCTCCGGGATTCACGCGGGAGATGATGCGGGCGGCGAGATCGCCGATGGAGACGCCGCGGCCGGTCCCCGTGTGGATCACCCTCCCCACGGCCCCGTCCACCTCCGCCATCCGCAGGAATGCACGGACGGTATCCTCGACGTAGGTGAGGTCCCGCACCGGTGCGAGGGATCCGAGGCGGATCGTGTCAGAGGTCAGGGCCTGGGTGATCAGGGTGGGGATCACAGCCCGGGCCGACTGGCGGGGGCCGAAGGTATTGAACGGCCGGAGGGTGGCCACCGGGACCCCGAAGGAGCAGCAGTAGGCTTCGGCGATCTTGTCGGCCCCGATCTTGCTCGCCGAGTAGGGAGACTGGGCCTGGAGGGGATGCCGCTCGTCAATGGGCGTGTACACCGCCGTCCCGTACACCTCGGAGGTGGAGGTGTGGACCACCCTTTCCACCCGGGCGCGGCGGCACGCCTCCATGACGTGGAGCGTTCCCCTCACGTTGGTATCGACATAGGATCCCGGCGCCACGTAGGAGTAGGGGATCCCGATGAGGGCAGCCAGGTGGAAGACGATCTCCTTCCCTTCCACGGCCGCGGCGATGCTGGAGGCGTCGGTGACGTCGCCCAGCACCACCCTGAGCCGGTCGCCGTACTCACCGGCCCGCTCCTCCAGCATCCCCCAGTCATTGCGGGCATTGTAGCGGACGAAGGCGGTGACGTCGGCATTCCGTTCCAGGAGCGCGTCCACCAGGTGGCTGCCAATGAAACCCCCGGCGCCCGTGACCAGCACGCGTGTGCCGTCCCATCTCATCGTGTTCGCCCCGCCAGTTCCTCATACTCTTCTTCCACGCCCTGCATTAAAACCTGCCAGTCCCCGCGGGCCAGGACCGTCTCCCGCGCCCGGGTCCCCAGGGCACGGCGAAGATCCGGGTCCCGGACCAGCCGTAGGATCGCCCCGGCCAGGGCTCCCGGGTTCCGGGGGGGGATCAGGAGGCCGTTCTCACCATCCCGGATCCATTCGGGGACGCCCCCCACGTCGGTGGCGATGCAGGGCAGCGCCGAGGACATGGCCTCCAGGAGGGAGACCGGGGTCCCGTCCGACGTGGCCGTGGAGACGAAGAGGTCGGCGCCCCGGAGGTCGGCGGGGACCCGGTCGTAACCGGTCCGGGGGGCAAGGGTGACGGGGCCGTCGAGATCCAGGTCACTGACATGCGCCTGGATCATCTGCTCCTCGGGCCCATCACCCTTCAGGAGCAGGCGGATGCCTGGTTCCGCGGCATGCGCCCTGGCAAATCCGTCCACCAGGGTTGTGCTGTCATAGACCGGGAAGAACCCACGGTTGGAGAAGACGGTGACGGGATTCCCGCGGGTATAGTCCCGGTGATCCGGCGAAAAGGCGGTGGTATCGATCCCGAAGGGCACATGCCGGATCTTCTCCGGCGGGATCCCGTAGTCAGCGATGATCCGCTGACGGAGGTGCTCCGACACGGCATGTATCCGGTCCACCCGCTCCAGCACCTTGCAGGTAAAGTGCCGGATCAGCCGGCTCTTCGGGGGAAGGATCAGGATATCGTCCCCCCACGCGGTGACAAGGATCGGGCGCTTCCCGTCATCAGGCAGGTGGAACCCGTACTTGGTGATGAAGTGGGCGTGGACCAGGTCCGGGTCGATCTCACGGATCAGGCGCCGGATCCGCAGGTGCCGGGGCCAGAAGGAGAGCCAGAGGTTGCCGGAGAGCGAGGGAATTACGTGCTCGGTGACGCCGGGGAGGGTGCGGCCCACGGGGTCGTAGGTGATCAGGTGGACCTGGTGGTTCTGGCCGAAGTACTCCGCCCACCGCTGGGTATGGATGGACCGGCCATCGCCGATGATGCAGAGGTTCATGCCAGGCGGCTCCCCAGTTCCGTTGGTGCCCGGATCTGATAACCTTCTACGTGCCATGGCCGCCTCGTCCCGGGTTTTATCAGGGTGCGGGGGATCCGCCTGCATCCTCCAGGAACACCGTCACCGGAACCCCGTCCAGGGGCGCATGGAGCCACGGAAGGATCCGGAGCCGCCCCGTCCGGCCGGTCCAGGGCACCTGAGAGAGGTCCAGGTCCTCCAGGAGGAGAACGGGGGGGGACCCGCAGAGGAAGGCGCGGTGGCAGGCCCTGCCCTCCTCCCTGTGGAGCGGCGATGAAATGGAGAGGGTATCGACCCCCAGAAGGCAGAGGGAGGGGCACTTCTTTCGGAGGAAGGGGGGGACCGACGGGTCGATCCAGGGGTACCCTGCCACAGGGCGGGCAGCACCGTTCCCACCGGCTGAGACGGTCCGGATCAGGAGCGCCCGGAGGCCCCGGAGATCCCGGACCGCTGTGCCCACATCCCCAGCCGTGATCGGCTGATCTCCCTGCCGGGGAATGTCCACGCACAGGGCCGGTTCCAGGACCAGTTCGGAACCGCAGACCTCATCGGTGGCGGCACCCCCGGGGCAGTAGTGCCGGGGTGCATCCAGATGGGTTCCGGAGTGGGAATGGACCGTGATCAGTGATGAACCGGAGGAGTCACCCTTCTCAAGGGACCGGTACGGCACCGCCGCGGGTGGCGGGGTGCCGGGGTAGAGGGGGGAATCCGGCCGGAGGGACCGGGAGATCCGGATCACGGCACTCTCCCCTCCAGGAACCGGCCCAGCCCTTCCAGGTCCCGGACCACGGCCACAATCCCTTCCTTTCCGGTGAACGGATCAGGCTCCCCGGGATGGACCCGCGCAGCGAAGGGCACGCCCGCTTCCCGGGCCGCGCGGTAATCATTCAGCGCGTCGCCCACGAAGAGGACCTGCGGGGGATCCCGGTGTTCCTGTTCCCGGATCACCCGGATGCAGTCCACCTTCCTCCGGGGAGCCCCGAAAATGCCCCGGAAGTACCGCGCCATCCCCCGCTGCATGATGATGTCGGTGAGTTCCCCTTCCGGAGAGGCCGAGACCACGTAGAGGGGGGCCCTGCGGGAGAACCGCTCCAGGAACGCCTCCGCCCCTGTGACGTAGGGTGAGGCCAGGACACCGCCGATCACCAGCTCGTGGTACCGTGCACTGAGCCGGTCGAATTCCCTGTCAGAAAGATCACGATTCAGGATGTGTGCGTAGATGTACCGGAACTTGTCGAACCGGGAAACTCCCGTGTTCTCACGGTGGTGGTCCACGATCTCGTCCACGTGCTCCGGGACGTCGGAAAAAAGGGTGCGGAAGGCCTCCGTCTTCACACCCACGGATTCAAGGATCACGCCGTCGAAATCCAGGACAATGGCCCGGAACAGGTTGTCACGCGCCAACCGGGATCCCCCCGCGGAAATAGACAGGCAGATGGCACGGATTGTCCCGCCGGTACCGACAGGCCGCCCCCGGCCCCGTACCTCTGCTCATGAAGGCTCCTGGATCCCCCAGACCGTTCGCCGGTATTCCGTGGCCAGCTCGTGGAACGCCCGGTTTCCCTCCTCGGTATTGGCCTCTGCCCTCCGGATCTCGGGGAACCGCTCCTCAGGGAACTTCACGTAGAGGGGGAACGTCCGGAGGAGGCCGTTGATCTCCTCCTTCGGGAACTGGGGCATGTCCAGGGTGGACTCGACAAGGGTCTGGACCGGGTCGTCGTCCTTCAGGTATCCCTCCCGGATCGCCACCTCCCGGAGGTGGGTGCCATGGTACGGCTTGAAGGCAAAGCAGTTGGTGCTGTCGGCACTGAGGGCCCGGTTCAGTCGGATCGTGTCAAAGGCCAGCTCCCGGGTCTCGCCGGGGAACCCGATCATGTTGTTCACCGTGACCGGTATCCGGTGCCGGGCAAAGACGGTGAAGGCGTCCAGGACCTGGCGGTTGGTGAAGTGCTTCCGGAGGACCCGCTTCCGGAACTCCTCGTTCCCGTGCTCGATCCCGACGGAGATCCGGTCGCAGCCCATCTCCTCCAGCATCTGCACCTTCTCGTCGGTGATGGTCTCGACCCGGGACTGGCACCAGAAGGGCAGATGGATCCGCTCCCTGTAGAGGAGGGCAAACTCCCGGAACCGCCCGGTGTTCATGGCAAGGAACGTCTCCGAGTTGAAGTAGATGTACTCGGCCCGGTACTTCTCCACCTGGGATTCCAGTTCCGTGATGATCCGGTCGTTGGTCTTCACCCGGAAGTACTGCCCCCCGCACTCCTTTTTGTACAGGGCACGGAGGGAGGGTGCTGCGCAGAAGGTGCAGTGGTACGGGCATCCCCGGTCCACCTCGATGGGGATCATGCGGAAGACCCTGCCCTGCATGGGGCGGAAGAACCGGGCCTCCTCAAAGAGGGTGAAATCGTTGTACGGGATGGCATCCAGGTCCACCAGAGGGCGCATGGGTGCCTTATCGATCCCGCCGTCCCCCTTTGTCCAGATATTCGGGATCCCGGCAGGGTTCCCGCAGGCGGCCAGCCGTTCACAGACCTCCGGGAGGGCCTCCTCGCCCTCGCCGAAACAGATCATGTCGATCTCAGGCCGGCGGAGGATCTCCTCCGGGTTGAGGAGGACGTGGACACCGCCGGCGATCACCGGTATCTCCCGCGTTCCCAGGGAACGGATCAGGCGGAGGGCCAGGGGGTACGTGTCCTCCACCATGGTGATGGCAATGAGATCGGGCCGGTAGGACCGTACCTTCTCCACGAAGTCGGAAAAGACGTCCGTTTCCTTGTACCGGATCCCGTAACGTTCCAGGTCAAAGGGACGCACCTGGAGGTACTCCACCCGCCGCTGGTCAATGGACTGCTCCTCCACCGGGTACAGCGTCGTGTCAAAGAGGGAGACCTCGTACCCCCGCTCCCTCAGGCAGGCCGAGAGGATGGAGATATTGCTGGGGAGGAGGTTCACCATCTGGAGGTTGGGATAGACAAGGAGTACCCGGAACGCGGCCATGGCATCAGCGTGTACTGTTGGGGGTGTCCGGTTATATAGTCGTAATTCCCGCATGATTCCCTGCCCTGCGCCCGCAGGAACAGGGGTTCAGGGTCCTTTCACCAGGTGGCAGAGGTAGAACCGAATGAAGCACCCGCAGAACATATCCCGTTCCAGGAAACGCCAGAGGGGAATGATGATCCGCCCCCGCAGGGTTCTCCCTTCGATCACCGTGGCAACCCGGGTCCGTTCAATGGTGAACGGGGTGTGGGTGGCGATCCGGCGCAGGTCGTCGGGATTGAACTCGAAGATGTGGTGCTGGTGGACGGGTTTCGTGGGATCATAGAGCCGGGGATGGATCTCCGTCCTTGTGACGTACGGGACAGAGAGGATCAGGGAACCGGAGGTGACCCGGGCTGCCTCGTTGAGCATCCGGATGGGATTGGGGACATGCTCCAGGGTCTCGAAGAGAAGGAGCACCGGGAGGGAACCGTCCCGGAAGGGCAGGTGCTCGATGTCGGCACGGATGGCATCCAGACCCTTCCCGTGGAGGATCGCGACGGCTTTCCCGCTGATGTTCACGCTGATGCCGTTTTTCCCCATGGACCGGAGGAAGATCCCGTTCGTGTCCCCCAGATCCGCCATCTGTCCGGCCGGCCGGCCCGCGAGGCACTCCCGGATGAAGAGGATCCGGTCGACGGTGAAGCTGCGGACTACCGTCTGGAGGCCCCTGTCCTCCAGGTCGATGTCCCCAAAGTGGCTCCGGTCGTCCTCGGCGCTGACCAGCTGCCGTGCCGGCTCATCCAGCAGGCGGAGCTTCTCGGCCAGGATCAGGGATGCGTTCTCGTCCATGACAGAGGAGAGCCAGCGGTGGGGGTCCACTCCCATGAGGCGGAAGAGGGATCGTCCGGCCGCCACAACGGTGGTGCGGATCAGGGTGAAGTGGCCGGGACCGTCTCCCATGGTTCTCGGGAAGAGCGTGGGCGGGTGCAGCTGATAATCACTTCGATGCCCAGCCCAGGGCTGGATTCCGCCGTTCCCGCAGATTCCGGGGTTTTCACTCCCGAGTCCGGAAAGTATAATAGCCGATCTCTCACATCTGATACCATCGTGGATTTTCCCACACGGGAGTGGCGGTTGGTTTCATGCATGTACTGATCACCGGCGGTGCAGGATTCATTGGCTCCCACATTGCGCACCGGCTGCTGGGGGAAGGGAATGAGGTCACCATCCTGGATAACCTCTCCACCGGATTCCGCGAGAACATTCCTGCCGGGGCCCGGTTCCTCCCCCTGGACCTCTCGGACGAGTCCTTTGTCGGTGGCCTCCGGGACGTGAAGGCCGATTGCGTCATCCACATGGCCGCCCAGTCTTCCGGCGAGATCTCCTTCGACAACCCTGCCTATGACCTGAAGACAAATACCCTGGGGACGCTCCTCATTCTGAAATGGTCCCTGGACCATGGCGTGGGGAAATTCATCTTCACCTCATCCATGACAGCCTACGGGGACGGGACCTCCACGGCCCGGGTGGAGACCGACCCGGTGCGGCCCAAATCCTTCTACGGTGTCGGGAAGGCCGCCTCCGAGTACTACATCAACATCTTCGCTGACATGGGCCTGGACACCACCATCTTCCGGCTCTTCAACATCTATGGCCCTGGCCAGAACATGGAGAACCTGAGGCAGGGGATGGTCAG
>Ga0316622_100001913_pt1 | contig 14057 bp, 18 predicted proteins | sample OWC_Aug_OW2_C1_D_FD_207646 | JGI IMG/M metagenome (GOLD analysis project Ga0316622, IMG submission 207646) | Wetland soil microbial communities from Old Woman Creek delta, Ohio, United States - OWC_Aug_OW2_C1_D5_C | ecosystem: Environmental > Terrestrial > Soil > Wetlands | place: USA: Ohio... | reverse complement strand
CTTCGGCGTGGATTACGGCATCTACCTGATGCAGGCTCATCTCGAAGGCGCCTCGGAAGCCAGTGCCGGCCCGGAAGCCCTCCGCGCCGTCGGGGCAAGCATTGTCCTCTGCGCCGCCACGACTGTCGCAAGCTGCGGGAGCCTCATCACCACTCACTACCGGGGCCTCGCCTCAATCGGGGCGGTCCTGTGTCTTGGCGCGTTGTTCTGTCTGCTTGCCACCTTGTTCTTTCTTCCGCTATTCCTGACGCCGCGGGACGCGGCGGGCGGCGCGTCATGAGGTGGGACGCGGTTGTCATCGGGAGCGGGATCGGGGGCCTGGCGTGCGCGGGCACGCTGGCGGCGCGCGGCAGGGCCGTGGTCGTGCTGGAGCAGGCGGCAACTCCCGGCGGCTACCTGAGCTCGTTTCAGCGGCGGGGGTTCACGTTCGATTCGGCCGTGGACTGTATCGCCGGGCTCGATTCGGGAGGGTTGTTGACGCGGCTCCTTGAATCCTTGGGCGTGGGTGGCGGGCTGACGCCCATTCGCCTCGATCCCATCCGCCTCAGCCGGTTCCCTGGCTTGACCGTGCGCGTCGACGCGAGCCTGCCGGCCTACATGGATCGGCTGTGTCGGCTCTTCCCGGCAGAGCGGGACGGCATCGCCGCCTTCTTCCGCCGAGCGGGGGAGATCTACGCCGACGTAGCAATCATGATGGACGCAGTCACGGACCCATCCGCAACCGGGCTCCCCCTGACCGGCGCATTGATGCGCCACGGCCAACTGACCTACGCGGATCTGCTGCGGCTGGATATCCGTGATCCGCGGTTGGCCGCCGTCCTGTCCGATCGGTGCCCGTTCCTCGGCGTGTCCCCGATGCGGGCTTCGGCGACGCGAATGGTCTCGCTGATCATGAGTTACTTTCGCTCCGGGGCCTTCCGGCCCCGGGGCGGGCACCAGCAGCTCCCAAACCTTTTGGTCGATGGCATCCGTCGCAAGGGCGGCGAGGTCCACCTGGGCCGGCCCGCGACGGCGATCCGCCTGGAGGGGGATCGGTGCGACCGGGTCCTGACGGCGGACGGCGCCGAGTTCTTGGCGGACCACGTGGTGTCGAATGCGGACCTCGCCGAGACGTTTGGCCGCCTGGTCGGGGGAGAGGTGGGGCAGGCGGTCCTGGCGGAGAATCGCGGCCGACCACTCTCACCGTCGTTCTTTGTGGCCTACGCGGGCGTGCGAAGGGAGGCGCCGCCGCCGGCGTCCAGCGTCGGCTCGTTCGAGGACTTCGATCTCGACGGAGTGCTCGGGCGGTACGTCCCATTCTCGAACGCCGACCCACTGGGCATCACCATCCCCACGGTGGAGGACCCGGCCCTGGCTCCGCCGGGCCACGACGTGTGTATCGTGCACGAGCTCATTCCTCCAGGTTATGTGTGTGAGTGGGAGCAGGAAAAGGACGCCTGCCTCGCCCGGCTCTTGGAGAATGCCGCGCGGGTGTGTCCCGGGTTGACGAGGCGACTCGTCCATTGCGAGGCGGCCACACCGGCGACGCTGGAGCGCTACACGCGCAATCAGCGGGGTGCGGCGTACGGCTGGGATCAGATCCCGCACGTCGCCCGCGTGCGGCACGGAATCCGCAACCTGTATCTCGCGGGTCATTGGGCCGAGACCGGCGGCGGGGTCTTGGCGGCGGCCTTCTCGGGGATGCAAGTCGCTACCCGGATCCTGAGGAGCGGCACGTGAATCCCGACGCATCCGTCTGCGGCATCATCGCCGCCTACAACGCCCGAGAGACGATTGCGGCAGTCGTCCAGGGGGTCCGACGTCACCTCGGGACCGTGATCGTTGCCGACGATGGGTGCACGGATGGCACGGGGGAGTTGGCAAGGCAGGCGGGCGCCGACGTCATGCACCTCGGGAGGAATCGCGGGAAGGGCCATGCGCTGCGCGTCCTGTTCGCCGAGGCCAGGGCGCGCGGATTCTCTGCGGTGCTCGCCATCGACGCGGACGGCCAGCACGACGCGGATGACATCCCATCCCTCCTCCAGGCTCACCGCGAGCACCCGGAGGCGGTCATCACGGGCTCGCGCATGGGGAACCCCGACCGCATCCCGCGCCACCGGCGCAATTCCATGTTCGTGGCGCGCTTTTTCGTCTCCCTGGCTGCCAACCAGTTCATCGACGACACGCAATGCGGGTTCCGCCTGTATCCCCTCGCGGCGCTTGAGACGCTTGCGCTCCGGAAAGAGCGGTATGTGACGGAGACGGAGATCCTGGTCAAGGTCGGAGACTCGGGGGGAGCGGTCCGCTCCTTGCCAATCAAGGCTCTCTATCCGCCCGGGCAGCCAACCCACTTCCGCTCCATCCGCGACGTCGCCGCCATCTCGTGCTACGTGATCTCATACCTCATGGTGAAGTGGGGGATCGAGGCCCTGCGACCCGGCGTCGTCAACACCTATAGGGGGCCAGGCACCGGTCGGGATATTTTCTGCGTGTCGCCGCGGGTCGATCTCACTTTCCAGTGCCTCACGTTGATCGCGGCCCTGCCGTTGAGCGCCCTGTACAGTCTTTGGCACGAGATCGGCCGTTGCCTGTCGGTTCCAGTCGTCCAGAGTCTTGCCTCGAGCGGCGTTCCGGTGGGTACGACCTTCCGGTCGATTCTCCTGCTCCCCGTCCTCCTCGCCGTGGCAATCATCGACCTGTTGGCCGGGCGCCTCTCCTTGGATCTCGATTGGACGTCGCCATTCGTCCGCCGGCATTACGCGATGCGGTGGCGTGCGTCGTAGTCGCGCATCTCACAAGCCCTGGTTTTCGCGCCGGCTTCAGCAGGCGGCTGCGAGCCTGAGACGCTGCGCCGGCAGAGATCGTCCTGCGACCTGTTTCCTCCGAGACACACTTACGGTCGGATGATTGTCCGACGCTTGAGTGGCCAGCTCTCAAGAACACCACGAGCGCCGAGGTGACCCCCGACGCTCGCGCGATGCTTGCAGAATGTGGTGACAGGTCTGCGTTACAGATTGCCCCGCCGCTGCCTCACCGTCGCTCCGTGGTGGCAATGAGGTCCCGGAGATTGCGCGCGCCCGTGGTAGCCGCGCCCCGGACGTCCTCACCTTTCACGGCGGCAGTGAGGACTCGACCCACGATCTCTCGCCCAGAGGTGATTGCGACCACGGGCGGTGCCCACGCGGGGACACCCGTCCGGCCGGCGTCCTGGAGAGACTGGGCGAGGTCCGCCGGGACCTCGCTCCGGGCGATCCTGTCCTGCCACGTCGAGTGGCGGGCCACCAGGACTCCATGCATGAGCGCCTTCCGGACCATGGCCGGGCCGCTGGCCCACTGGAGGAACATCCAGGCAGCCTGCGGGTTGCGGCTCTGTTTGGCGATGGCCAACCCGCGCACGGCAACCACGGCGGCCGACCCGCCGGGGCCGGACGGGAAGGGGGCGTAGCCGACCTGGGAGGATACCCGGGAGTTCCCCGACTCTTCGATCAACGGATAGATGGAGCTGCCGTCGAGATACATGGCGGCGCGACCGTCGAGGAAGAGCGAGGACGCTTCCTGCCATCCGTAGCGCGCCACGTCCGGCGGCGCGTACTGGCCGAGGACGCGCCGCAGCCACTCCAGGGCGGCGAGGCTCTGCGGGCCGCTCAGCGTCGTCTGGTGGCGCTCGTCAAACCACGTCCCGCCCATGGCGTGCAAGAGGCCCGCGTAGACTCCGGTCAGGTACTGGCCCTGGCCGCGGCTTACGATCCCGAAGCCGGGCGCCCCCTGGTGGCCCATCGGCTTCTTGTTCAGAAGGCGGGCAGCCGCCTCGAGCTCGTCCAGGGTGCGGGGGACGGCAATACCGTGTTGCTTGAAGAGGTCCTTGCGGTAAATGAGGCACAGGTGCTCGACCATGACCGGCGGCCCGACAACGGCGCCGTCAACCTCCATGGCCGCGCGGAACTTGGGCAGGAAGTCCTCCCACTGGTACCCGCCTCCGGTGAGGGCCCGGTCCGCTAGGTACGCGTTCACGGGCTGCAGCCGGCCCGCGCGGTGCAGACGTAGAGAGTCGAGGGCCGGGATGACGCTGAAGGCGTCCACCTTGCCGGACACCTTCAGATCTGTCTCCAGCCGGTTCCACAACTGCTCCTGGGTGAGGATCTCGGTCTCCAGTCGAATGCCCGTCAATTCCTCGAAGTCCGGGATGTACTTGACGATCACCTGCTGCCAGTGGCTCTGGACCAGGAGGACGCGAAGAGTCGTTCCCTGGAATTGCCGCCAGTTCAGGTTGGACGACGCGCCGTTCTGGTCCACGGGCGCCCCGGCGCAGCCGGCGAGGAGGATCAACAACGAGATGCCAAGCCAAATGTGCCACCCGGTGCGACGAAGGCTCATGCGGTTCCTCATGTTCAATCCTCCACGCTCATGGCGCTCAATCCCCATCTCCCTCCGTCACCCGGGCCAATGCCCAGACGCAAAGGAGTCCTCTCTCAACTACCCGCGGGGAACTGATCGCACTTGTGACGAAACTCGATGATCTCCACGGCCAGGATTCCTACGACGACGAGCACGACAATCGCTTCGAACATCTCTCCGCCCTCCTCATCGAGATCTTGGGGCAATTGGTCTCGCCGAAGGTGCGGCGTCCGAACCCATGATTACGATCCCCAGCCTGTTAATTTTTCGATTACTTGCAGCAATTATTCCCAAAGAACCCCGACAGAGGCTTCCAAGTGTCGACCATTTGGAAGCCGCGAAATCTAAATGGATTTTCCTTCGATGTCAGTCGTGAGCGTCCCATGTCTCATCACAAGGCAAAGCCTTGCACCCATTTGGAAGTGCCAATTCGTCAGCCCCGACCAGTCAGGATGAAACCACGGCCACACGTGTGTCCGGGAATTCACCCATCTGTCTGCTGACGCCGGCCCTTATGCTTCTTGCTGGACATTGTTTGGTCGTGCCGTCCGGGGCGAACCAGGAGGAGAACGTCAGGCGTCCGGCGGTGGGTGCCACGGCCGATCCAGTTTTCCGCGCAACGCATTCCTTCGCGACTGTGGTCTTGGTCTCGGCGACGCGACCGGGCAGGCGCGAAACCAGGTATTCTGAAGCCTCCCATTGACAAGCGAAAAAGGTGGTCTATAGTTAGTGCCGCGTAGCCTCTGGGACACGGTTTCAGTGGCGACCCGGGAAGCTCCACCGCAGCAAGAGGCTCGGCATCGAGACCAATCTCCCAACCGTCTGTGATTGGGAGCGTCGCATCCATGGAGGCCCCCTCATGTCAGGCGGAGCGAAGGCACACCGTTCCCCGCGTTACCAGATCGCTCTCTCGGTCACGTATCGAACCACACCGAAGGGGATGGCGGCCGCGCTGGAAGGATCGGGCCGCACACGGAACTTGAGCGACACGGGCGGTTGCCTCGAACTCGTGGAACCCCTCACCCCGGGGACGCCTCTCAGTTTGGTGCTCATGGACGAAGGTGGAAACCTCGTCCTGCCGGCCGAGGTGGTGTGGGTGGGGCATCCCCGCCGCCCCTCGGGCGGTACCATGCACGGTGTCACCTTCCTCCAGATGACCTCGGATCAGCGGGAAGCCATCCAGAGTCTTATCCGCAACAGAGGCCGGCTTCGGTCGCGAGCCGCCCGCATCCCGGCTGCGCTCCCCACTGAGTGTCGCCTGCTTGGGGTCGCCGGCGACCCTGTCCAGGGCTGGACTGGGGATCTGAGCTGGGAGGGGTGCTCAGTGCTCCTCCCGGACCGGTTCCCCGTGGGAACCTTGATGGAGGTTACGCTGACGACGCCGCGCGGTGACGTCAGCGCCAAGGCCACGGTGGTCTGGGTGGATCCCATGGAACGGCTCCAGACGCGGCAGCTCACGCGGCATGGGGTACGGTTCGCGCAGGTCAGTTGGACGCGGGAGCATGCCCTCGACTTGATCCTTGATCGGATCTCGACAGGGGTAGCGCAGGAGCCTCAGGTAGAATAGAGGCCTCCGCCGCCACACCCCGGGATCGACGGGCAGTGCTGCTGCCCCCGGCCCCCAACTCCGGTTGCCCTTGTCCACCAACTCTCACTGCACCCCCCCGGCTCAGCGTTCCGACTCCATCGTGACGGTGCTTGAGCCAGTTGATCCCAAACATCGCGGGTGACCATCCCAGGGTGAAGGATCCCTCAGCAGGTTCGTCGCAGACGGGCGACGGCCGCGAGCGTTGTTTCTTCTCCGCGGGCTCGTCGGCGACCCTGGTGGGTCGTGCATCCTGTGCGTCTTGTGCCTCTTCTGGTGGAACGCTCCCACCAAGAGAGGCGCCCGCCGCATGAGAGAAACCTAGGAGGTCGTCGCGTTCGCGCTGGGTACCGTGGTCGTTCTGCGCGCGTATAGCATGTGGTGGCTGTTGCGATGCGTTCGGTGAGTGTCGTCCGGGGCCTTACGAGATCGGGGAGGCGTTCACAACTTCGGGCGGGGGGCCTTCGGCCCGAGGATCTTACCAATTGCGTTAATGATGTGCTCGGGCCCGAAGGGTTTGCGTATGGTGGAATTCGCCCCAACTTGTCGACCCTTGAGGCTCAGCTTTGGACCGTGAAAGGCCGTCAAGAGGATGATCGGGGTGTCTTTCGTTTGGGGGTCCGCACGCAGCCGTCGGCAGACCTCGATCCCATCCATCCCGGGCATGACGACATCGAGAATGATTAGATCCGGTCGCTCGGTCCTGGCCGTCTCGATCCCCGTGGGTCCGTCGGCTGCGACGAGGGTCCGGTAGCCGTGCTGGTTGAGAGCGTCACAGCAGAAACTGAGCAGGAGTTGGTCGTCATCGATCCAAAGGATCTTCGCCGGCCGGAACGGCGCGGGTTCCGTCGGCTCCACCCTCAGGGGATAGCCACAGACTTGGCAGAAAGCTTCGGACTGGTCCTCGTCCCCAGGCTGCTCCGGTTGGGATGATTTGCAGTAGGGACAGAAATCGATCCGAGTCATCTTCGGGTTCTCCTCAATATTTCGCCCACCACAGGAACCGAAACCGGCAGACGGGAACCAAGAAAACGCGCCACTGCGGCCCCTTCCCTTCCGGCTACTGTGGGCACCTTCCGGCTAGAGTTCGGACACAGTACGGGCACAGCGACTCGCGAGCGACTGCTGGCCAGGAGTATATCGGTCGCCTGACGCGAATTCAAGCGCACTCGCCCGAAACGCTGACTTCACTGTCCGACCGTTGGGTTGAGCAACCAAAAGCCGCCCGTAACACCTTGCGAACCCTGCCCTTCATCGCCGCTGTGCCCGAACTGTGCCCGCCTTTGGGTGGCGCATGACGCCGCCCCGTCCCTACTCGTGCACCGGGATGAACGCCCTGAAGGCCCGTGTGAAGCTCCGTGGGCTGTCGGTGATTGACAAGCGAACGCTGGCGGCACGCGACCTGCTCGACTGGCGCGCCGATCTGATCGCCGCTCAAGGAGGTGAAGACGATCCCCCGCCAGCGTTACGCAAGACGATTGACATCATCGCCAGGGAGGCCATGTATCTGGATCACGTTGACGCCGGTTGCTCGAACAGAAGAGCTTGATCTCTGGCAAGCGGCGATCCGTCCTTCCCATACTTCGAGAACGGATGCAGATCGCCGACTCGCTAGTGCGTCACCTGCAAGTGGTCGGACTTGAGCGCAAGGCGCGGCAGGTCGCCGATCCGTTCATGGAAGAAATGCTTCGCCAAGAACGCGAAGCGGAGCGCGAGGGACACGACCACCAAGCCGCCGAGGGCCACGGCAACAACGGCAACGGGAACGAGAACGGCAGCGACCAAGACGCTTGACGATCCGGCGACGTTCGCCAAAGAGATGTTGGGGATCACCCCCCAGGCGCACCAGATTGAAGCCAGGCTGGTGAAGGCCAATACCCGGACCCTCATCAAGGGGCGACAGTCGGGCGCAACCACGACCATCATCGTCTGCGCGCTGCACAACGCCTACCGACAACCGAATCACTTGGTCCTGATCGTCAGCGCCAGCGACCGGCAGTCGCAGGAGATCGGCGAACGGATGGTGGAGGTCGTCGAGTCCGCGCCGATTGCCGCGTCCTTGGTCCGCTGCACGACGGAGCGTCTGACCTTTTCCAACGGGAGCGAGATTTACTTCCTGCCGAATAACCCCCCGAACGATTCGCGGATTTTCTGTGCGTGGCCTAGTGATCCGGCGCAAGCAGAAACGTCCGGGCGTCACCATCTTTCAAGATGAGGCGTGCTATGCCGAGAACGGCGACGCCGCTCGCCGCGCCTGCGAGTACGCCTTGGCGACGTGCCCGCCGGAATCCAGGGAATACTGGATCACCAGTACACCCACCACCAGCGACGCTTGGCCGATGAAATACTTCGACTACGGCCAGCAAGGCGAGCCGGACTTCTGGAGTCTCCGCTGGCCGTCTGAGTTGAATAAGTACGTTGATCGTTCCTGGCTTGCGTCGAAGCGCCGGACGGCACTGCCTAGAGAGGTGGCGACCGAAATAAACGGAGTACCTGCCGACGATACGCAAGCACTCTTCGCGCCGTTGATACCGCGCATCGTCCACCCGTATCTCCCGCCTGCGCCGCCGCAACGAGATCGAGTATGCACGATAGGAATTGACTTATATCTTTTGTTCTCGCGCGGCCAGGACTACAGCGTCGCCGTCCTGCTCGGTCAAGGTGCTGATCCGGTTATCGGCGACAGCATCGTCGTCTGCGATCTGTGGCGCGAACGCACGTACATGGAAAGCGAATTGCTCTATGTTCTCGAACGCTGGTGCAGCGACCACAACGTGCAGAAGATGGTGGTCGAGAGTTTCGCGAGCACCGGGATCATGGAGGGATGCCTCAAGCGCGGATTGCCAATTGAGATGATCCCACCCGGCCCACAGAACCAGGCCGCCGCGTTCACGCGCCTCTACACACTGGCGAAAGAGAATCGCCGCGTGATCCCGGTAGGCGCGCAGCCGTTAATTGACGAGTTGAGCATCCTGCGTCATTTCATTTCGGAGACGGGCATTCCGAGATTCTCTGCGCCCAGTGGTCGCCATGATGACACCGTCTTTGCCTTGGCCTGGGCGACTCATGCACTCGCCAGCGTCGCCCCGATGGAGTTGCGCTTCTTAGGCGTTGGCGCACCGTCGCGCGCGAGTGGAATGAGTCGCGCGGAATATCACGAGAAGCAGAAAGAGGAGAACACCGTCAAGATGCACGCGGCCCTCGCCGCCCAACAGGCGGAACGGGATAAGGAAGGGCAGGACGAGCAACGCGAACGCGCCGAAGACTTTGCGTACCGCGTCCGGCGTGCCGGAGTGATTTTCCCTGGTGATTGACGTGCCCTGCGTTGAGGAGAAGCGGTGACGCCAAAGGCAAAACGAAGGCCTCTGCCTGCGCCCGCGCCTTGGATATGCCCGCGCTGCTCCTGGCGGTTTGTGACGGATGAGCCGAGTCCCCGGTGCCCGAGGTGCGAATATAGGGAGGCGGAGGGCTGAGATCGGCCGGGGCAACGCGCGAAAGACGCGGGACCTACTTATGAGCGCCCGCGAGATCCTGGCGGTGGTCCAGCAGCTGCCGCAGGCGCGCCGGATCGATCTCGATGCCATCCTGGTTTGGACCACGTTCCTGGTCAGCAATGGGGCGCTGGAGGGGAGGACGGCCAATGGGAAGGCCATCAGGGATAGGGCGGGCGGTTTCCCGACGACGTGGACGTGCACAGCAAAATGTTTCGGGAAGCTTCATCACGAGACCGCCCACACCGAAGCCCACACCGAGGGCAATGAGCATGGTACGGTGGACGACGTCAGCGCACTCCATACGCGACCTGCGCTCCTACGTTGCTATCCTTTCCGGTTCTGTTTCCAATAGGCGGTCTTGACCGTGCCTATGAGGTCGCTCAGGCGAAACTCGCCCATGCGGTATTGGAATTCGCGAAGGCGGGTTGCGGCGGTCGCGAGTAGCGCGCCTGGTTCGTTTGGATCGAAGGTCTCGACGGCGTCGCGAGGCGCCCCGACCATCGGGCCGAGACCCAAGCCAAGCGCGAGGCCAAGCACGCTGGTAATCCAAAGGTATTTCATGCGCAATCCCCGCGGTGTCACAGTGTGCGAGACCGGCGGGGGGGTGGCTACGACCTGACGAAGGGCGTGCCGATGCCCTACACCGTTCCGGGCGCTGTGTGCCATGTAGTGTGCACTCGTCGAGCGGAACCCGTTGCCGCTGGCACCGTGTCCGCGCATCCGGCGGTTCCTGGCGCTCAGCGGTCAGTCGGGCAGCGAGCGGGCGCGCACGTGGACCAGCACGTATGGCCGACGACGGGGGTCAGTCGCGACCGCGGGTTGGCCGCGCCGCTCGGCGCGCCGCCGCTCCACCCGCACAGTCTGGTAGCGCTGCCGCCGGTCCGCTTTCCGCCGGTCGACGACGACGGTGAATTTCCCCTGCGTGGCGATCTCGCGCAGGGCTAGGCACAAGCCCGCGTGATCCCGCGCCACAATCAGGTGGTCCGGCCCCGCCGGACGCGGGGCAGACGTGCGACGCGCGTTCGTGGACATGGGTGTCCAGTCTCCCTTCCGCCGTTCCAGTGAGGCGAGGCTGGCCACACCTCTCCCGTCGCGGCATGCACGCGGCACGAGGGAAGAGCACACGGCGTGCCAACGTCGCCAGGGCTACCGGGGAGAGGGGTCGTGAGCGGAAGGTCCCGTACAGGTTGTGGTTGTGTCGTGCAGATGGGCTGCTTAGGCCGCCACGGCCTGCTCGCGCGCGCGGGTGAAGTCTTTTCGCGCTGGCTGGCGGCCCACGCAAAGCTTGCGCCGACAGCGCCGTGAGACGGAAACGGGATACGCGAGACGCTTTTTCGGATTGTCGCGTCCACGGATGCGCCAGACGTGAAGTCGCCGACTGACCCGCCGCCCGGCCCGATCGCCGTCCCGGTGCCGAAGGCCGTCCTGCTCCTGACCGAGGCGGAGTACCTCCGAGGCCTCCGGCGCGGGAAGTGGTGGCGGCGGACGCAGGCCGAGGCGAAGCGGGAGCGGGTCGCCACGCAACGCCCACCTGAGGAGCCTATCTCGACTCAGAATCCGAACGTGCGGCTCCTGGCGCGCGTGCCGGTAGCGTGGTAAGCTCGCCGGGACGCTGTCCGGTGTGCGGCGGAGCCATGAGCGGGCGGCGGACCTCCGCCTGCTCCGACAGGTTCCGGGCGAGAAAGAGTCGAATGCGGCGGGTGCCGTTGCCCGTCACCGAGGCAAGGGCGATCCGGGACCAGCTCACCCTGGCCCTGGAGGCCATCTGAGAGGCCAAGGCGACTTTGGAGAGATACGGCTGCGGCTAAGGAGGCCCCATCGCATGTTGCCCCCCTCATCACCAGAGGCCTGGAACCCGCCCGAGCGGCCCACGGTCCTCTGCATTGATGACGATCCGCTCGTGCTGCACTTCTACCGGAGCTTCCTTGAACCGCGTGGCTACCGGGCCCTCACAGCCGAGGACGGCCTCCGCGGCGTCGAGATCGCAAAACGAGAACACCCCGACGTGATCCTGCTGGACGTTATGCTGCGCGGACTGAGCGGATTCGACATCTGTCGGAAGCTCCACGCCGAGAGCGCGCTCGGTGACATCCCGATCATCCTCCTGACGGTCTGGGACCATCCCAGCCTGGTTGCGACGGGGCGGGCGGCGGGTGCGACCATCATCCTCCGCAAGCCCGCCGACCCGGAGACCATCGTCGCCGCCCTTGCGCAGGTCCTTCGCCAACCCGACGCGCGCGCAACCTGGGAGGGTCGGCCGCCCGGACCGCCATCCGCGAACAGCCAGAAGGGGCCATGACGGAGCCACGGGAGACGCGGGCGGGTGGGGGGATGCACACCGACGGGTTCGCGGTCTCGCCGGGGCCCGTCAGGACCCGGCCGCGCTCGGCCGCGCCGCGGGTGGGGGGCCGGGGGGCGTGCGGGGTGCGGTCGGTCCCGCATCCGCTAGGTTCCGCAGCGTCGCGGCGAGACACTGGTCGCACAGCCCATGGCTGAACTGGACGTCAGTATGCTGGGCGAGGTACGCCTCCAACTGCTGCCAATAGCCCTGATCGTCCTGGATCTTCTTGCACTGTGCGCAGATGGCGAGGAAGCCGCGCAGGGTCCGCACCTCCTGGTGGGCGGCGGCCAAGAGCCTGCGGATGCGGCCGATCGTATGCGCGAGACACGCAAACGCGACCAAGCGCGTGGCCGCGTTCCAGACCCCCATCCAGGGCCGCGCGTACGGATGTCCTGCCAGCCAGTCGGCCGTGAACCAGGTCACGGCACACAGGCCACTGACGAGATACCCCGCCGGCGCCCCGTGCCGGGAGGCGACCAGCGCGATGGGGATGAGGTAGAAGACGAAAAAGCTCAGGTCGTACCCGGTGGCGTAGTTGATAGCCCCGAGGCCCAGGACGGCGCCGGTGACCCCGGCTGCCTCCACGGTCTTCATGGTTCGCGGCTCCTTTGCCTCGGGCCGACCGCCGCCTCGCTGGTGTCCCGCTCCCGCCGTCGCTGTGGGGTGGAGCTCCCGCGCCCCCCCGCGTCCCTTCCGTTGCGGGTGCCCTCGCCCCGACGGCCGGCGCGCTCGGGCGGTCGTGGCCCGGTGCCGGTCCGTGTGCCAGCCACGCCAGGGTCCCCGGATCGTCGCGCTCGCCCGTCGACCCGGCGGCGCTCGGGTCCCCGCGCCCTGAGGGCACCTCGGCGCCGCGCGCCGCTCCGGTCCCTCCGGCATCGCGCCCGCACCTCCCCGATCCGGACCATGCGCCCCCAGCCCCCGCGATCCCGCCCGGCTGGTGGCCCGGCCGGGGGCTCGGGTGGCCAGTACCCCGTTGCGGGCCTCCTGCGGGGTCCGCGGGTCGCGTACCGTCACCGGGGCCGGGCGAACTTCGCCTTGACGCTCTGGGCCGCGTTCATGGGCACGGTGCAGGTGGCGGCCGTCCCACTACACGCGCCGCTCCAGCCCACGAAGGTGCACCGAACGGTCGGCACCGCCGCCAGCGTGACGATCGTGCCGCTCGCGAAGCTTGCGCTACACGTGGCCCCGCAGTAGACCCCACTCGGGGTGGAGACGATGAGGCCACTCCCGCTGCCCGTCGTGTTTGCGGTGAGGGTGTAGGCGGTGGGGCCACTGCCGGTCGCGGGGGTCGGGGTGCTGGGGGCGAAGGTGGCCGTGACGCTCTGGACGCCAGTCATGCTGACGGCGCAGATGCTGGTCGTGCCGCTGCAGGCCCCGCTCCAGCCGGTGAAGGTGGAGCCAGCGGCCGCCGTAGCGGTCAGCGTGACACTCGTATTGTAGGTGTACGTCGCCGTGCACGTCGTGCCACAGTTGACGCCCGTGGGCGCTGACGTGACGGTCCCGTTCCCGGTTCCTGCTTTGGTGGTGGTGAGACTGTAGCTAGCGAGGGCAAAGGTCGCCGTGACGCCCTGGGCGGCGTTCATCGTCACGGTGCAGGTGGTGCTAATCCCCGTGCAGGCCCCAGTCCAGCCGGCGAAGGTAGAGCCGGTGGCGGGGGTAGCCGTGAGAGTGACGGTGGCGCCGGCGGTGAAGGCGCCACTACACGTGCTCCCGCAGGTGATGCCACTGGGGGCCGAGGTGACGGTCGCGCTGCCGGTGCCGCTCTGGGTCACCGTGAGGGCGTACGTGGTCAGGGCGCTGAGGGCGAATGTGGCCGTGAGGCTCTTCGCGGCATCGATGACCACGGCGCAGCTCCCGGTCCCCGTGCAAGCCCCGCCCCAGCCGGTGAAGGTGGAGCCGGTGGCGGCGGTGGCGCTGAGGGCGAGGCTGGTCCCGCTGGCGACGCTCGCACTACAGGTACTCCCGCAGTCGATGACCGCGGGGCTCGAGGCGACCGTCCCGCTCCCGGTCCCGGCCTTGCCCACCGTGACCGGGTAGAGGGTGGCGCTGGCCGGCGTGGCGCACGCCGGGCTCGAGTAGGCGGAGTCCCCAACGGTGTTGTAGGCCCGGACCCGGTAGCAGTAGGTGGTGCCGGCGTTCACCGTCCCATCGGCGTACCCGGTGGTGTTCGCCGCCACCGTGGCGAGTTGCCCGTAGGCCCCCGCGGTCCCCGTCGCCCGCTCGATCTTGAAGCCGTCCTCGTTCGTGGAGGCGTCCGTCCAGG